>Ga0115002_10001031_pt1 | contig 39005 bp, 35 predicted proteins | sample ArcticOcean_MG_C_8_FD_89576 | JGI IMG/M metagenome (GOLD analysis project Ga0115002, IMG submission 89576) | Marine microbial communities from western Arctic Ocean - ArcticOcean_MG_CB11_86 | ecosystem: Environmental > Aquatic > Marine > Oceanic | place: Arctic Ocean: Canada Basin | collected... | reverse complement strand
TGTCCTGTTTTGCGTATTGTCCGACCCATGCAACAATCACGCTGCAACTATACGGATCTTCAGTCGCTCGCCAGCAGACTGTTCGAATGGCGGGGCTGTCGGAGGATAAGGCACCGTCACCGCTGGTCGTCTCCGCCCCGCCTGTACTGGCGTCGTTGCAGCGTTGCTGTGACGATGCCGGCTTTATCTTTTCTGAAGTGCCGGGGTGATCGATGAGCCGCCCGGACGAGGATGCCAGACGCGCTTACTGGACGGCATCGCTGGATGCTGCCAACGATCTCATGGAGCAGGTCATCGCCTATCGATACGAAGAGTCCGGCGAAGTGCTGGGCTCGATTCCTGATGCCATGACCGCGGCTGGGGTCGAGGTGCAGTTTTCCGACAGCCGCCTGGCCGACGAATTTGATCGGCTGTTTTATATCCGCGAGGGACTGTTGCCGTACCTCATTAATGCCGCCCGTGAAATGAACGAGCATGGCTGGATCTTGAAAATTGAGGATGGCTTTCGCACACAGGAAATGCAGACTCGTCTGGGGCACGCGCCGCGGACGTTCGATCAGGTTGTCCGGATGTGCGTCTGGGAGTGTCACGGCGAGGTGCCGCCACTCGATCTTCTGTTTAAACGCGCCCGCGCGATGGTGGCGCAGAACCCGGTCTGCGGGACCCACACGCAGGGTGCTGCTGTCGATATTTCCGTTTACCGTCGGAATGACGGATCGGAGCTTTGTCGCGGCAAGCCGTATCTGGAAATGAGTGAAATCACGCCGATGAAGTCGCCCTTTATCACGGCAGAGGAGCGTACGAACCGTGAGCGGATCACTGAGGTCATGGAGCGCCATGGGTTCATGCATTACCCAGGTGAATTCTGGCATTACAATCAGGGCGATGTACTCTACCAACTTCTTGTCAAATCCGACTCTCCCGGCCGTTATGGTCCGGTGCATTGGGATATGGCGGCCAACACGATCGCGCCGTATGATGATCCGTACGGGCGTTTGACCGATGAAGCGAAATTGGAATCTCTCCTGCATGAGGCACTGGCACGAATTGCCTGATCGGGCAGAGGCGCATCGTGTCATATCGACTGAATACGCAATCATAACCAGAGACCTATATCATGGCTGACAAACATCTCGTATTCGTAACAGCATTCGCAACCGGTGACGACGGTGCTATTCACGCTTTTCGTCTGGATGCCGGCAGCGGTGCCCTCGAGCCGTTGCATCGTACAGGCGATCTTGACAATGCGTTTTTCATCGCTCTTTCGCCCGACAGAAAATACCTGTATGCCACATTGTCGAACGGTAGTTTCGATGATGTGGAAGGTCATGCCGCGGCTTTCGAAATCGTTGATGACAGCGGCGAATTGAAGGAGTTGAATCGTCAGTCGTCGAAAGGCCTGGCGACGTGTTACATCCAGGTTGATCCAACCGGCAAGGCCGTCGTTATTGCGAACTACACGAGCGGCAATGTTGCTTCGTATCCGGTGCAGACCGACGGGGCGCTGGGAGAAATGGAATCGTTTTTTCGGCACGAAGGTGCCAGCCTGGTCGATGCTGCACGGCAGGAGGCGGCGCACGCGCATTGCGCCGAGATCAGCCCCGACGGCAACTACATGTACTCCTGTGATCTGGGGACCGACCAGATTCGCTGCTATCGTCTCGATGCTGCGACTGCGACTCTGACGCCCAGTCTACAGCCGTACGTCCGCACTGTCGGCGGCGGTGGGCCGCGGCATTTTACTTTCCACCCCAACGGTCGCTTTGCTTACGCGAACAATGAGCTGGAAAACTCTGTCAACGTCTTCAGTTACTGTGCCGATACGGGCATTCTCATCGAACGCCAAGTGATTTCTTCGTTGCCCGACGACTTCGACGGTGAGAGCTATACCGCCGATATCAAGATCTCCCCGTGCGGTTCCTGGCTATACTGCACCAATCGCCTGCACGACAGTATTGCAGTCTACAGCATCGGCGAGGATGGTTGTCTCACCCTGGTGGAGATCGTTTCGGGGCGGGGCAACTACACCCAGAATCTGGCGATCACGCCGGACGGCGGCATTCTCCTCGCAGCGAACATCGATAGTGAAAATTACGGTGGCGCCAACCTCGTGGCATTCCGTATCGATGGTGACACCGGCCGCTTGACAGCTGTGGGTGAAGCGATCCCGCTGCCCCATCCTTCATGCATCATGATCGTGTGAGGGGAGGGGAGATGGATCAAGGGCAATGCCGAAGCCCTGGCAACTGATGAATACAGAATTCGAGTGCTGAACTCAGCGCCGCACGCCTTCCCACAGGCGCAGTTTTATTTTTTTGTATTCGGTGATATCACTGAGTTCGTGCCATTCGTAGAATCGTGATACCGGCATACGGTGGCGGCCGATGACGTAGACTTTTTTGGCAAGGTAAGGGTTTTTCTTTTTGATCTCGGCGATGTCGTTGATCCGGACGACCCGGGGGTGCAGGCCGGCGACGACGACCTCGCGGGCGAGTTCGAGAAGTTCCTTGCGGAAATCGACACTCCCGATCAGGCCCTGCTCGTGGCGTTTCTTGAGCTTCTCGAGGCGTTCGCCCAACTCCGTGAACCGCGGGTCGCCGAGGCGCTCGACCTCGCGGGTGAGTTCGAGAAGTTCCTTGAGGAAATCGACACTCCCAATCAGGCCCTGCTCGGGGCGTTGCTTGAGCTTCTCGAGGCGTTCGCCCAACTCCGTGAACCGCGGGTCGCCGAGGCGCTCGAGGTAGTAGCACTCGGATGGATAGATGTCGTGGCCCGGTATGAGTTCGTAAACCGTGACGCCGGGCAGCAGGTATTTAGAAAAATTTTCGGCAAAGTTTCGGCTGTGGCTTTTTTTGTGGCGGTTGTAGACCTGGAAACTGCCGACGGCGGTGAGTTGTACGGCCATCACGGATCCGGCAACCAGCAGCCAGACGGGTGCTTTGCGACGGTTAAGCCAGACGGCGGTGACAATGCCGGCGGCGGCGAGCATACATCCACCGGTGACCAGAATCATCGGTGTCGGGACCTGCCAGGTACTCACCTTCAGGACACCGGTCACAGCCGTGGCGATAATGCCGGCAACAGCGATACCGGACAACGCCAGGGGCAGCATGCGCAGTTGGCGGCTGTAGCGGCGGATCAGCAGCTCGTAGTTCATACCCAGCAGGATCGCTACCGGTCCGATCAGTGGCAGCAGCACCTTCGCGTCACTGGCAGGAATGATCCAGAAAAAATAGAACAGCGAGTAGATGATAGTTCGCAGATATTGGCATAGCACCGGATTCTTCTCGAGTGGGTGGAAGGCCGCACAGAATCCCGGCCACGCGAGGAAGGCCCAGGGTACGAAGCCGATCACCGCGCGCAGCGGAAATTCGATGACCCGGCGCAGGTAGCCGACCGCATGCTCAGCCGGCGTAAACTCCTGAAACACCCGCACGACCTCTTCTTCGCCCCACTGTACCAGCTGCGGCCAACAGATCATGCCGACAACCAGAACTGCCAGCGGAAACAGATGCTCCGGTTTCCAGAGACGCCGGATGACCTTCAGCGGCTGCCGCATAAGCAACAGCGGGAAATAGAAGAAGAACAGTGCTTGGATTCCACCTGTAAACAGGGCACATACCAGCAGCAGATGTGCAGTGCTCCAGGCGTACATCCAGCGCTTGCGCTCGCGACTGAGAAGGTAAAACGAGATCCAGGCGGCATTGATGAAGAGGGCGAACAGCATGTCGTTCTCGGCGACGACGCCGATGCGAATGGCCGCCAGGCTCGAACACACTGCAGCACCTGTGGCGAGCGCCCCGCAGCCGGGAGCCACGCGACGCACGGTAAACATGCAGATCAATGCCAGTAGCAGGGTGGGCAAGATGCCGACCAGCCGTATGGTGATTTCGTTCAGCCCCACGGCCATGTCTATCAAACTCAACACCCAGGCGCACATGGGCTCAACCAGAATGGCGGAACCCTGGAAATGCGGTGTCACGAAATCGTTGTTCTGCTGCATCTCCTGGGCGATCGTCGCGTACAGCGCTTCTTCGTGCGACAGTTCGGGCAGGAACATCGCGGGCACGGAAAGCAGCAGGAACGCGCCGATCAGGAGCGTGACTTGCGTTGGGGAGGCACCGGATTCGGTGTGCATGGGGGAATCCTGGCAGGACTACTCGGGATTTTTGCCGGAAACCGGCAGGCAGTGCGGGGTATTTTGCGTGACAAAAAGATGCATCTAACTTACCGACGTGCAGTTGGCATATCAACAATTGCATTAGGATTTGTCGTTGCACGGTGGGGATTTCCTGCTATGTTTAGACGTCGCTGCTCACCACCGCTTAGCCGACTGAATGGACAGGGGGCGTGGTTTTTTAAGGGTCAGAGTTCCGAAGTGCGAATTCATCCGTTACGTTTTATTCGTCTGTTGCCGGGTTTTCTTTTGAAACGAACTGCGATTTGTCGGGGGCTATTTTCGGGGTTGTCATGGTAGAACTGGATTTTTCCAAATCAGAAGACGGCCTGATTCCGGCCATCGCACAGGATTGCGAAACGGGCGAAGTGTTGATGCTTGCCTTCATCAACGATCAGGCCTGGCAGCATACCCTGGAAACCGGAAATGCCACCTACTGGTCACGTTCGCGCGGCAAATTGTGGGTCAAAGGCGAAAGCTCAGGTAACGTGCAAAAGATCAAGGAAATCCTTGTCGACTGCGACGCTGATGCCGTGGTTTACAAGATCGAGCAGATCGGTGGCGCTGCCTGCCATACCGGCTACCGGACCTGCTTCTATCGCCGTGTTGACGGGGAGGACCTGGACGCTGTCGGCGATCCGGTATTTGACCCCGATGAAGTGTATGGTAAATAGTTCTTGAATGAAAGGTGGCCAGCGGCCACCGTCAAATGGGAAACAGATTTCATGGATAAACTGCAACTGGGCATTCCCAAAGGCAGTCTGCAGGACAGTACAGTTGAGATGTTCGGCAAGGCGGGTTATCGCATCACCGTCAGTTCGCGCTCGTACTATCCCAGCATCGACGACCCGGAGATCGAGTGCACATTGATCCGGGCACAGGAGATGGCACGGTACGTCGATGAAGGCATTCTGGATGCCGGACTCACCGGTCATGACTGGGTGGTTGAATCCGGCGCCGAAGTCGTCGAAGTCGCGGAGCTCGTCTATGGTAAGGTTGGCCGCCGGCCGTTGCGTTGGGTGTTGGCAGTGCCGGAGGACTCGCCGATCAGCGGCCCGCAGGATCTGCAGGGAAAGCGTATTGCCACCGAAGCGGTCGGCATGACCGAGCGCTACCTGGCCGAACACAACGTCGAAGCCAACATCGAATTCAGCTGGGGTGCGACCGAGGTGAAGCCGCCGCGTTTGGCCGACGCCATTGTCGAGATCACGGAGACCGGCTCGTCACTGCGCGCCAACAACCTCAAGATTATTGACACATTGTGTACATCGACGACCCGGTTGATCGCCAATGAGGCCGCCTGGAAAGACAAGTTCAAATCGCGCAAGATCAAGCGCCTGTCGATGCTGCTGCAAGCCGTGCTGAATGCGGAAAGCCGCGTTGGCCTCATGCTCAACGTGCGCAAGAGCGATATCAAGAAAGTCCTCGATATGCTGCCGGCCCTGCGGCGCCCGACCGTGTCGCCTCTGGTCGACGAGGATTGGGTGGCCCTGACCACGGTCGTCGACGAGTATGTGGTGCGGGAGCAAATTCCGAACCTGAAAGAAGCCGGGGCTGAGGGGATTGTCGAATATCCACTCAATAAAATAGTCGAGTGACACCATGAACAGCAACCTGTTCTTTGGCGGAATTCTGTGTACTCTCATTGCCTGCCTGCTCATCGGTTGCGGCAAAGCGACGGCGCCTTCCGAGTCCGCCGATGAGCCACAATTGAACCAGGCGACAGAGGGGGCAGGGACGCAAACGGCCGAAAAACCTACGAAATACCACTATGTGATCGAAGTCGAAGTAGCCAAAAACCTGAGTGGGTCGATGACGATCGTCGATGACCCGGACGTCGGCGGTGGCAAGTTTGTGCATATACCTGCGAGGGACAAGGACGCTGAACCCACCGGTCGCCTTGAAGTCACACTGGACTTGCCGGTGAAGAGGGAAGCCTATTTCTGGTTCCGCACCTTGTGGAAGAGCGAATGCAACAACTCTGTGTTTCTGCAGGTGCCGGGACGGCCGAGGATTGAAGTTGGCGAAGACGGCAACTACAAGCGCTGGCACTGGGTCAGGGTCCCCGGCACTGTGCCGTTGGAGGATGGCAGACAGAAAATTGTGATTAGCGAACGTGAAGACGACGTGGGTATCGATCAGATCGTGGTGACGACTAATGGACGATTCGTCCCCGTCGAGATCGAAGAATAAAGGAATCTGAACCCTCAGGGCCATGCCGAAAACAAAACACAACTACGACGAAAGCAAACTCAAGAAACTCAGTTCCCTCGAGCATATTCGTCTGCGCCCCGGCATGTATATCGGCCGCATGGGTAACGGCAATCACACGGACGACGGCATCTACGTGCTGTTTAAGGAAGTGGTCGACAACGGCATCGACGAGTACATCATGGGCTACGGCAAGAAGATCGAGGTCAGAGTCGAGGACAACGCCGTTGAAGTCCGGGACTACGGGCGGGGTATCCCGCAGGGCAAGCTGGTGGAGTGTGTCACGGAGATCAATTTCGGCGGGAAGTTCAACGACGACGTTTTCCAATTTTCGGTCGGCATGAATGGCGTCGGCCTCAAGGCGGTCAATGGGTTGTCATCGGATTTTGTCGTGACTTCTTACCGCGACGGTAAGTTCAAGCGTGCGACTTTCGCAAGCGGCAAGCTGAAGGACCAGACGCGCGGTAAGACCTCGGAAGAAGACGGCACCAGCGTGCGTTTCGTGCCAGACCTCAAGTTGTTCCCGAAGTACAAGTTCAACCCCAATTTCATCAACCGGCGATTGTGGAACTATGCGTACCTCAACAGCGGTCTGTCCCTGCATCTGGACGGTAAGCGCATCTACTCGCGCAACGGGTTGTTCGACCTGCTGTCGGAAAAGATCGAAGGTGATTCGCTGTATGAAATCGTGCATCACCGCGAAGTGATGATGGAGTTCGCGTTTTGCCACACCAGCAATTTCGGGGAGAATTACTATTCCTTCGTCAACGGCCAATACACCAACGACGGGGGTACGCACCAATCTGGTTTCCGCGAGGGCATACTCAAGGGAGTTTCGGAATACGCCCGCAAATCGCTCGAAGGCGATGATGTGCGCAACGGCATCTTCGGCGCCATTTCCATTAAGCTCAAGGAACCGATCTTCGAGTCGCAGACGAAGAACAAACTCGGCAACACCGAAATCCGTACAACCCTGGTGAAGAAGGTCAAGGACGCTGTGGCCAAGTATCTGTTCCAGCACAAGGACGTAGCCGACATTCTGATGGAGAAGGTCTCGCAGAACGAGAAGATGCGCAAGGAGATCCAGGCGGTCAAGAGGGCGAGCAAGGAAAAGGCGAAGAAGCTGTCGCTGAAGATTCCCAAGTTGCGTGACAGTAAGTATCACCTGAGTGATCAGTCGAAGCACGGCACCGAAACCATGATTTTCCTGGCAGAGGGTGACTCTGCTGTCGGCCCTATGATCAGTAGTCGCGACGTTCATCGGCAAGCTATTTTTCCACTCAAGGGCAAGCCGCTTAACTGTTATGGAAAAAAACGGGATCTGATCATCAGTAACGACGAGTTCTACTGCATCATGCGCGCGCTTAACATCGAGGACGGTCTCGAGGGGTTGCGCTATGAAAAAGTCATCATAGCCACTGATGCCGATGACGACGGCATGCACATTCGAAACCTGCTGCTGACGTACTTTCTCTATTACTTCAAAGAGTTGATCATGTCCGATCACCTCTACATCCTCGAGACGCCGCTGTTCAAGGTGCGAGACAAGAAGTCAACAGTTTATTGCTACGACGAGGAAGAACGTGTTCAATCGCTGGAGACGTTTCGCGGTAAGCCGGAGATCACGCGTTTTAAAGGACTCGGAGAAATCTCGCCGAAAGAATTCGGACAGTTCATCGGTGAAGATATGCGCCTGACGAAAGTGTCGATCGACAAAGTCCACGAAGTCGGCGAACTGCTCGAATTTTTCATGGGCAGCAATACCCCGGAGCGCCGCGAATTCATTATGCAGAACTTGATTTGAGGAACCATGGGAAAGGAAGAACAACTTCTGCTTGAACTGAACGAATCCGACGGCATGCCAGAAGAACAGGAAGCCGAAGAAAGTCCGGAGTCCCCGGAAGAGATTGAACAGCTTGACGGCGGCGGTGACGGCGGCGGTGACGACGGCGGTGACGGCGGCGGTGACGACGGCGGTGACGACGGCGGTGACGACGGCGGTGACGATGCTGCCGCCTCATCCGAGCCCAGCGCGCTGCGGCAGATGATGTCGCAGTACTTCATGGAGTACGCTTCCTACGTCATCAAAGACCGTGCTATCCCGGACATCGACGACGGTCTCAAGCCGGTGCAGCGGCGTATCCTGCATTCGCTGCAGGAGATGGATGACGGCAAGTACCACAAGGTTGCCAACATCGTCGGCAACACCATGAAGTACCATCCACACGGCGACATGTCGATTTACAACGCGCTGGTCCATGTTGCCAACAAAGAATTCTTCATCGACCGCCAGGGGAATTTCGGTAACATCTACACCGGCGACGTTGCGTCTGCGGCGCGGTACATCGAGTGCCGTCTTTCGTTGTTGGCCAAGGAAGTTCTGTTCAACAAGGAAGTCACCGAATTTGTAGATACTTACGATGGTCGCAACGTCGAACCTGTCGTTTTGCCGGCCAAAATCCCGTTACTCTTGCTGCAGGGGGCCGAGGGTATCGCCGTTGGTATGTCCACGCGGGTTCTGTCGCACAATTTCAACGAAGTTTTGAAGGCGCAGATCAGCATCCTGCGTAAACGAAAATTCGCGATTTATCCGGATTTTCTCCACGGCGGTTCGATGGACGTCTCCGAATACGAGGACGGATTGGGCAAGATTCGGTTGAGAGCCACCATCGAGATTGCGAGTGAAAAAAAGCTGATCATCCGCGAGATCCCTGCGACGACGACGACGGAAGGGTTGATTGCGACGATCGAGGATGCAGTGAACAAGGGCAAGCTCAAGATCTCCTCGATCAACGATTATACCGCAGAAACGGTCGAGATAGAAATCAACCTGCCCCGCAATGTCTATGCTGACCGCACCGTCCAGGCCTTGTACGCCTATACCGACTGTCAGGTATCGATCTCCTGCAACTGCCTGGTTATCCAGGATAATATGCCGGTGAAATTGCCCGTGTCCGATGTCCTGCACCACAACACGGATCGGTTGGTAAACACGCTGCGCAGTGAGTTGGAAATAGACTTGCAGAAGCTGCGTGACCATTACCACGAACGCAGCCTGGCGCAGATTTTTATCGAGAACCGTATCTACAAGAAAATCGAGAAATGTGAGACTTTGGAAGCGGTGATGGCTGCTGTTCACAAGGGGCTGAAGCCGCATGTTGCAAATTTTGAGCGGCCGGTGACCGATGATGATGTCGCGAAGCTGCTGCAGATTCCCATTCGCCGTATCTCGCTTTTCGATTTGAACAAGAACCAGGAAGACCTGCGGCTTACGCTCGAACAGATTGCCGAGATTGAGCACAGCCTGGCAAATATCGTACCATTTGCGATCGATTATCTCAAGGATCTAATCAAGCGTTACGGCTCCCAGTACAAGCGCCGTACGACGATCGAGGAAATCGAAGTCGTCGATATCCGGTCAATTGCACTGAGCGATATAAAAGTCGGTATCGACAAGAGTAACGGCTACATCGGCACGGAAGTGAAGTCGGACGTGGTTATGAACTGTACCGAGTTCGATCGTCTGGTGATCATAAAGCCCAACGGCACGTACAAAGTGGTGTCGATTCCCGAGAAGCTGTACGTCGGGCGTGTCGTTTATCTTGGCAAGTCCAACAAGGAGCTGGTGTTCAGCATGCTCTACAAAGAACGCAAGACGCGTCAATGCTTTGCCAAGCGTTTTATGATCGACAAGTACATCATGGACCGCGAATACAGCACGGTGCCGAAAGGCTGCAAAGTCGAGAAGGTCATGGACCGGCTTGGTATTGTGCTGAGATGTCAGTTCGAACCGGTGCCGCGCCAGAAGAAAGATCACGCCGACGTCAAATTCGATGACATCCCGATCCGCGGTAACTCTGCGAAAGGCTACCGTGTCGCGACGAAGCAGATCGTCAAGGTCCTGCAGCTCAAGCGTGGCACCGAACAGAACGCGACCGACGCCGCGGACTCAGACTGAATCACTTCGCGATGAATTTCGCCAGCCGCGCCATTGCTTCCTCGATATTCTTCATGCTGGTGGCATATGAGCATCGAATGAAGCCTTCGCCGGCGCTGCTGAAGGCGACGCCGGGAACGACGGCAACCTTGTGTTCTCGCAGCAGGTCGTGGGCAAACTCGGCCGAGGACCGGCCGGTACAGGTGATATTGGGATACACATAGAAGGCCCCTTCCGGCGGTGTGCAGTGCAGCCCCATGTCGTTGAGCCTCTTGACGATGACGTTACGGCGCTGGTAGTATTCCTCTTTCATCGCCTCCATATCGGCACGGCCGTTGCGGAGGGCCTCGATTGCCGCCTCCTGTGCCACAATAGAGGCGCAAAGCATCGAGTACTGATGGATTTTCATCATCGCCTCGATCAGTTCCGGCGGCCCGCAGGCGTAGCCGATGCGAAAACCCGTCATGGCGTAGGCCTTGCTCATGCCATGCAGGAAGATAGTACGCTCTCGCATGCCGGGAAATGCTGCGATGCTCTGGCAGGCTTCGCCCCAGGTGAGTTCGGCGTAAATTTCATCGGTGATGACCAACAGGTCATGCTGTACTGCGATCTGCGCAACCTGCTTTTTCTGCTCGAACGACAGATTGGCGCCGGTCGGGTTGTTGGGGAAGTTCAGCAGGATTGCCTTTGTCTTTTTGGTGATCGCTTTCTCTAACTTATCCGGTTCGAGGGCGAACGCTGCGGATTCGACCGTCTGGACCGGTACCGGTACTGCGTGTGCCATCTGGATACTCGGAGCGTAGGAGACGTAGCATGGCTCGTGATATACCACTTCGTCTCCGGGATTGAGGATGGCGCGAAGAATCAGATCGAGTGCCTCGCTTACTCCGACCGTGATGATGCATTCCGCAGCGGCGTGATAGCGTATTCCGAAATTGGCAGCTACATAATCGCAGGCAACTTCACGCAGGCGCAGCAGGCCGAGGTTGGAAGTATAATTCGTGTGGCCCTTTTCGAGTGCGTAGATGGTCGCTTCCCGTATTCCCCACGGCGTCGGAAAATCGGGCTCTCCCACGCCGAGAGAAATGACGTCATCCATCTCGTTGACCAGTTCAAAAAAATCGCGAATCCCCGATCTCGGCAGCGCTGCGATGTGCCTGGCGAGCCACTTTGATTGTCCGTTGTTCGACATGTCCTCGTGTGGTGCAAAGGATTAGAATCAGCAGTTACCGGGTCTTGACCACGTCAGGGCGTTACGCTGAGTCTATCGTAATCTTCCCCGTCTTCGGCGGTGAAGCCGCATTCCTTGTACTTCTTGAGCATGAAGTGTGTTCGTGTCGAAGTGACCCCATCCATCGGCGCCAGCTTACTGGAAACAAACCCGGCGATGTCCTGCAGGGAGTCGCCGATGATGATGAGCTGCAGGTCGTAGTTGCCGGACACCAGCATGACGTCGGATACTTGTGTAAACTTACTGATTTTTCGGGCGATATTGTCGAAGCCGTCGTCGCGTTCGGGCTGTACAGAGACCTCGATCAGGGCGCGAACGGGAGGTTTGTCGAAGGCCTCTTCGTTGATTAGTGCGCAGTAGCCGTAGATCGTCTTGACCTTTTCACATTCGCCAATGATCGCGGTCACAGTCGCCACGTCAGTGGCCAGTCGATCAGCAATTTCGGATGCGGATAAGCGGGCATCTTTTTTCAACAGGTTGAGGATTTTTTCCTTCATGGGACCAACTCCGGTATGTACAGTTTCTGGTCGATGATGATGAGGTCGGACTCGAGACTGTTTCGTTCCTTGATAGTGGCGACAGACGTATTGAATGCCAGCGCAATGGCGCTCAATGTGTCGCCTTTTGCAACGGTATAAAAGCGATCGTCCGCCTCCGGCTGATTGGTGTCGGGCACTGGTCCCGGTACCGGCGTGGGAGTCACGTTGGTGCTGGAGGCAAGCAGAATCATGACCGTTTCGGCCAGTTTTCGATCGGCGGCGTCTCGGGATTTAGTCTCTGCTTTAATTCGCTGATCGAGAGCCTCGATGTTCTCGGCGAGCCTCAACGCGAACTGCTGACTGCCGAGGGCGACGCTTTGCTGCTGGCTTTCGAGGCGCTTCAGTTGTTTCTGCAGGGCGGTCGCATAGTCGCTCCAAGCCTGTAATTCGCCACTCAGTTCGTTCAGTTGCTTATCGCGTACTCTGAGGTCCTCGCGATAGGCGGCCCGCTGGGCGTTGATCTCGCGAATGATCTCATCCTTGAAATCACGCATCTCGGCGGCACTACCGCCCTGGGCCGGGGCCTGTGGGGCGGCGAGGCAAGCAATGACGAAACAAAGTTTCTGGATGCGAATTTTCATCGTCAATCTCAATTGTTGGTCAGTTGCCAGATAAGGACTACAGCGCCTGCAGCCAGGCAATAGTAGCCGAAATACGACAGTTCGCCGCGACGTAATATGTGCAGCAAAAACGACAGCGACAAATAGCCGATGACCATAGCCACGACAAATCCGATGGCGAGCACCCCCAGGGGCATGCTCATTGCGGCCGCGTCGGCCTGTGAATACCGGGCAATGATCTCGATCAGTTCGACGCCGGCGATGGCCGGAATAGCCAGCAGAAACGAGAACTTCGCTGCAGACGCAGTATCGATGCCAAGCCGCGTGGCGATGGCGATCGTTGCGCCGCTGCGCGAAATGCCCGGCACCATCGCCAGGCATTGCATCATCCCGATAAAAATTGCTATACGCCAGGTAATTGATCTCGGTGTTGCGGCGTTTACAGCCGGCCGATGTACGAACAACAGAACGATGCCTGTAGTGATGAGGCCGCCGCCCGTTAACCACGGCTCCTGATAGATTTCCTTGACAAGCGGTCGCAGCAGCAGGCCGGGAAACACCAACGGCAGTGTCCCGATCAGCACCAATCCGATCATGCGCCGGTTCTTTGGCTGCATGAGGGACCCGATCTCGTTCCGATAACAGACGACGATGGCGATCAGAGTGCCGCTGTGCAGGACGACATTGATGAACAGGTGGTCGTGCTCGATGCCGAGCCCGAGCTGCAGCAGGTTCAAGTGCCCAGAGGAACTGACCGGCAAAAATTCAGTGATTCCCTGGACGATCGCGAGTAGTACAATCTTGAGCGTTTCGGTCAAGGGACGGCGGACCGGGTGGTGGGGGAGTGCCGCGGCCGGCAGTTGAAAGAGGCGCTGTCATGCAGCAATGGAACGGTCCAGCTTTTCAAGCGGCCAATCATTTGTCGCGGATTTGTCCCGCACATGCCAGGCTTAGTGCTTCGACGCTCTGGACTTCTACGAATCCCTGGGAACTGACCGGGTTAAGGCCTTCGCTGGCTTCCATCGATGAATCGGCCTCGTTGTACAGATTTGCCTCGCAGTCGCTCAATGACTGGAAGTAGATATTGCCTTTGTACAGTCCGACGGTCACCGTGCCGGTTGCGAACTCCGCAAATACGTCAATAGCAGCGCGTGCAGCACGAGTTGCCGGGTCGAACCATCGGCCGTCATAAATCTGGTCTGCAATGAAGCTGGACAAACTCCGAAATACGGCGGTTGCCCGCCGGTCGAGGACCGCCTGGTAGAGCTGCAGCAGACAGAACCCGAGAAGCTCCATGCCTGGAGCCTCATAGACGCCCCGGCTTTTCGTGCCGACAACCCGGTTCTCCAAAGCGTTCTTCATGCCGATGCCGTTGCGCCCGGCGATTTCGTTGGCTGTGCGCATGCCGGCGAGAGGACCCACCGCACCGCCGTTTATCGCCACTGCCCGTCCATTCTCGAACCGGATGGTGACATTTTCGATCTTGTCGGGAGCGTCGTGGGGCCACACACCCATCGTCGGTTCGACGATGGTTGACGGCGTACCGAGGCTTTCGAGATCTTCAGCCTCATGCGAAAGTCCAGCGAGATTGGCGTCGGTTGAGTAGCGTTTCTTGTCGCCGGTATCGGATTCGATGCCGAACTTCATCAGGTACTCGGCCATCTGCTTGCGGCCGGGAAACTCTTCGAGCAGACCCGCATCGCGCCAGGGCGCGTACACCCGCATGCCCGGCGCCAGCACGTTAGTGTAGCGTTCGAAGCGGACCTGGTCGTTGCCCCGCCCGGTGGCACCATGGGCCAGGGTTGTGCAGCCGTGCGTCTTCATTTCGTCGATTAGGCCGCGCACCGTCACGGCGCGAGCGATACCGGTTGTGTTCCAGTAGCCGCCATCATAGGTGGCCTGCGTCTTGATCACTTCATAACAAGCCTCGGCCATGTCGTCCTTGAGGTCGATGATGAAGGTGTCGGCGCCGCAAGGTGCCATCTTCTCGACGATATCGTTGATGTCGGCTTCGTCCGGTTGATCGAGGTCGGCAGAAAAACAGACGACATCAATGCCGAGTTCCATCAGTTTTTTGGTAATGGTGCGGCTGTCGAGTCCGCCGGACACGCAAATGCCCAGCCGCTCGCCTGCGAGCGTGTCAACAGAATTCTTCATAGGGCAGACGGGGCGGGATTGTTTGTCGGATACTTGTTACGTATCGGGACCGTTATTCGAGGGTATTCCCGATGGTGTCCGGGTAGTTCGGAAAGGGGAAGGAGATGATGTCGGTGGCGCTGTTCCACAGGCTGCTGCTGCCGGCCCAGATGCCCTTGGACAAGCCGGAGAAAGGTTTGCTTTCACTGGCCTGCTCATTGCGGTAGCGGAAGAAATCCTGGGGTATGACGATGACAGTGCTGACGCCACGATAGGCTTTATTGACCATCTGCTCCGAGGCCGATTGCAGATCCATTGGAGATGGCTCGACATTGAGCTGATAGGCGAACATCGAGTCGTAGTTGGTGCCGTACCCCTCATTGCTGGGATGATCGGCAGCCCAGAAGCCGGCAAGGTCACTGGCACCCGTTATCAAGCGGCCGGTGCCATGGAAAACACCACGGCTCAGACCGCAGATGCCCCCGAACAATTTACCGCTGACTCCGGCACTCTCCATGCCTGCAGTGCCCTGCCTGGCGCCTCGGGCGGTCTGGATCGGAATCTCGAGCCAGCAGGTCGACAGATTGATGACGCCACGCAGACCCTTCGCGGAGCCGGATCTTGACTTGGCTGCTTCTGCAGTAGCGTTGGGGTCGATGTCGGCGAAGGCGTCGCTGTAGCCGACAGCGGTGGTGAGACAGACGACGAAAAAGACAATGAGAAAACGATACATGACAGCCTCTAACGGTTGGTTGAACAGGAAAAAGATCTAATCAAGGTCGACATGCGTGCCGGCGGCCGCTCAGTGCATACGCCATTCGGTCTCGGCCAGGCCGGGCTCGAAATAGAACTCCGGCTCGACAATCGGGTCGGTGTTTGTCGGGAACGTCAGCACTTCGTACGGACCAACGAAAATGGCGCGGACTGCAGCCCGATAGAAGCCGCGAAAGATGCCTTCGGTCAATGCCGCGGAACCGCCTTTTTCCTCGTTGACGCTTTGGATGTTACGCGGTATTTCGAGCATCCCGAAGACGATGTTGTTGACTCCGCGGCCAAGCTTGCGGCCCTTGTCACGGCCGGGTTCCGGGTTCCAGTCGTCTTTCTTTAAGTCGAGCATGACCGTGCCGCCGAGGAAGTCGAGGGCTTCGTAAAACTCGAAGGCGATATACGGATGTATTAGGCCGAGTACGGCTTCGCCGCGGATGGCCCCTGCTTTGGAACCGTCCAGATGCTCCCCGATCAGCGAAAGCATGCTGACGTCGCTTTTGCTCTGGTCAAACTGTTCAGACAACAGTTCGTTGGCGCGGGAGGTCGAGGTGTAGCGCCGGAAATGCAGTGAATCGTCATCGCTGGATTCCACGCGTAGACTACCGAAGGACGCCGTGGCATAGCCGTGCTTGACTTGATGGATCCGTTGCTTGTTGCCGGTACCCGGAATGAGCTTGACGATAGCACTTGGCAAGAGGTACAGGTTCGATGAGTTGGCTGCCGGAATGGAGATGTTGCCTTTGCCCAGTATAGGCTGCATGATCAGGGTGTTCGGTGCGTCCATGCCAAACCAGGACCAAGGTGAATCGGGGGTGTTGGGCCCGTTTGAGCCGAAGATGTGGTGCTCGCTGCGCCACATCGCCAGATGCTCGCCGCCGTAGAAGGGGGAACCGAACAGCTTGGGGCCGAATTCCCAGTCGTGCCCGTCGTGCCCGTGGTAGGCGATGCCTTTCTCGCGGGCGATATACATGGCGCCGATGGAGGCGTTTTCGGTCACCGCCAGTTCGGCACCGAACCCGAGACTGCCGGCGATTCCGAAATGAACGATGTCGTTGAAGTCCATGACCCGGTTGTACGGATAAAAGAAAATCTTGACCAGAGAGCGTTCTAGCTGGCTCGCCTGGTAGGTCGCGGCCCGGGCTCTACCGGCGGTGCTTAGACTGCCGATGATCAAAGCTGTCAAGAGGATGGTGCGTACAGAAATGACTGAGAAGTGGGTCATAAATAGGGTCCTTCCGCTGGTGAGCTCACGTTTCCGTGATGTTTCCTGGCCCGCAGACGCTAAAAAGACGTACAGCGAGAAATCGTGGTACTATAGCCCTGCCTCCAGCGTCCTTGCAAGCGGCTCAGGATAAAATATTTACAGTCGGAATTCACAAATCAGGTGTGGATTCGATGGCGGTGGAGGGGCATGGGCAGGAGATTCATTCCGCAGAATTCACCTCGTTGTCGGGACCGCTGCCTCCGCGGATTTCGGCCAGTGCAGCCCTTGCGGCATTTTCTTCCGCGGTCTGGCGTCTGCCGGCCTGGCCTTGGCCGTAGCAGCGATCGCCAATCATTACGTTGATCGTATGAAGACGGTCGTGGTCGGGACCGCTCACGTCCTTGAGTTCATAGGCTGGCTTGAGATGCAGTTTTCGTTGAGTCCATTCCTGGAGCTCGCCTTTCGGATTCTCGCCTTGCAGCAATTGGTGCACGTCATCGCAATACCGATCGATCAGTTCGTTGAGCAGTCGCGCCGGGGTCTGGAGATTGTTGTCGCTGTCCAGGTACATTGCACCGATCAGGGCCTCGAAAGCGTCACACAGGATGGAGTCGCGTTCGTCGCCGTGATTCTGCTTTTCACCGTGCCCGAGCCGCAGGTGCTTGCCCAGGTCGATCAATCGCGCCAGGCCCGCTAGCGTTGGCTGTTTGCTCAGGGCCGCCCGGGCTTTTGTCAGTGTGCCTTCCGGTTCTAGCGGCAGAGCCTGATACAAGCGATCCGTGACGATGATTTGAATGACCGCGTCCCCGAGAAACTCCAGCCGCTGGTTGTCGGCAGGGGTGTTTGGATACTCTGCCCGAAACGACGGATGCGTCAGCGCTTCGAGTTGCAACGCGGAATCGCGAAACTCGTACTGGATCGCGAGCTGTAGATCGTTGTTCGGCATCGATTCGAAGGCGCTTCAGGCTACCGGTTTCAGAGTTTTCGCAGACAAGTTGGTAGGCGTTGGTCTCATGGTCCTGACTCCTGGCACCCCAGCATCTTCTTATGCTGAACGCACTTCCTGTAGCTGGATTTGTGGGTGGCAGTTGCCATGGTACTCGTTCAGTTCCGGGCACGCGGCAATATCCCAGGGGCTTTCAGGGAAATCCTCGGGTGCCTGGCCGAAGGCGATGAACGGCATGTCCACCCCAGTGCCGTCACTGAGGGTGCCGCGGGTGTTGCACTTGCCGGCCAGTTGCAGACGGTCGCAGTGCACGTGGCGGAACCGGAAACGTGGCGCCGGATGGCCGTGGCCGAACGGCTGCAGATCATCGAGTTCGGCGAAGAACTGGTCGTCGAGCAGGTCGAAGCGTATGTCGCCCTCGAGTTTCAGGCGCTGCTTGAACTGGTCGGGGGCGGCAGCGTACTGCCGGCGGATGCTTTCCCCGAAAGCAGTATCGAATTGCGGCAGGTTCTTTTCGGGCAAACTCACGCCGCTGGCCATCGGGTGGCCGCCGTAGCGGCTCAGGTGTTCCTGGCAATCGTTGAGTGCCTCGACCAGATTGATTCCGTCTATGCTTCGCCCTGAACCGTTGGCTTCTCCGTCGTTGTTGATACTCAGCACGACGCACGGGCGATGGTAACTCTGCACCAGTCGCGAGGCGACGATGCCGATGACGCCGAGGTGCCAGCCGCAGCCGTATACGACGATCGTGGCCTTGTTCGACAGCCCGCGGTCGGTGATCTGTGCTTCGGCTGCTGCCAGCGTCTCCTGCTCCTGCACCCGCCGGTCGCGATTGCATCCATCGAGAACGCCCGCCAGTGTGTGGGCCTCCACAATGCTCTCGGCCTGCAACAGCTTCACGGCGTTCGCGGCATCGCCCATGCGCCCCGCGGCATTGAGTCGCGGCGCCAGGCGATAGGTGATGTCGCTAGGCTTGATGCGGTGCGGCAGTTTCGCTATCTCGCACAGCGCCCGGATGCCTGGGCGCCGTTGCGCTGCCAGAACGTGCATGCCGTGTTTCACCAGACAGCGATTTTCGCCGAGCAGCGGCACAATGTCCGCCACTGTGCCGAGCGCCACCAGGTCGAGCCCGTCCTTGAGATCGACGACCATGCCGCCGATGTTCCTTTCCAGGCCATACTTCACGAAAGCGTGGCACAGTTTGAAGGCGACCCCGACACCGGCGAGGCTGTGCAGACCCTGGAGGTTTTCGCAGAGCTTTGGGTTGATTACTGTGTGGGCAGGCGGCAGGATCTCGCGCGGCTCGTGATGATCGGTGATGATCACGTCGATGCCGAGCTCGCTGGCCGCGACGGTAGCCTCGTAACTGTTGATCCCGCAGTCGACAGTGATTAGCAGGCACGGGCTGCCCTTCGCAGCTTTGGCCACGGACTGCGGCGTCAGGCCATAGCCGTCTTCCTTGCGGTGCGGAACGAAGCAACGCACCTTGGCGCCACTCTCGCGCAGAACCCAGGCCAGCAAAGTACTGGAGGTTACGCCGTCGACGTCGTAGTCTCCATGGATGACGATCTGTTCACGGTCGCGAACGGCTTGCCAGATTCGGCCGGCGGCACGTTTCATGCCGGAGAGGAGATAGGGGTCGCTCAAGTTGCTCAGGCGCGGCCGCAGGAAATTTTCGACTTCGTCCAGTGGTGTGCGGCGATTGGCCATCACCATAGCGGCTGGGCGCGAAAGGCCGTGGTCCCCGATCAGTTGTGAAAGAACATCATCGTCTTGTGTGGCAATCTCCCATATCAGATCCGCCATCAGGTTCCCTATTATGGATATGTCATTGTTGTTGCTCGTCGATATTTTCAATATAGCGTGTGTGCGCGATTCCGCCCGGTTCACGGTTTTTCGCTGATGAACGGCATTTCGTGTCACACGAAAAATTTTCCGTGTGGCAGATGTTCAGATTTCCTTTGTCGCCTGCCAAAGTCCGTGAGCCTGCTGAAGGGGGGCGGCTACAACGCTGTCACTGGAACGGTCATTCATAAAAAGAATGCTACGGTGACGACTCCAGTGATGCCAGGTCCGGCCGGCGGGCAGCGCGAGTCTCGTCGAGGCGCGTCACCGGGTAGGTCTGCGGTGCCTGCAGCAGCGAGTCCGGATCGGTCTCGATACGATCGAGGATTCGCAAAATCGCATCGACAAAATCGTCCAGGGTCTGGCGTGACTCCGTCTCGGTCGGTTCGATCATCAGGGCCTCGGGTACGATCAGTGGGAAATAGATCGTCGGCGGATGAAAGCCTTCGTCGAGCAAGGCCTTTGCAATATCGAGGGCGCGCACGCCGCGCGCCGCCTGCGGCGTTGCCGAGAGCACGCACTCGTGCATGCAGACACGGTCGAAGGGGGCATCGAAATGCGGTGCCAGCCGTACCCGCAGATAGTTCGCGTTGATCACAGCATTTTCACCAACCCGCGTCAGCCCTTTACGCCCGAGCGTGAGAGTGTAGGCATAGGCCCGCAGGATGATACCGAAATTTCCGTAAAATGGCGCTACGTACCCGATCGTGTCCGGGTAACGATATTCCAGTGAATAACTGCCGTCCTGCCGCTTGTTCACGCGAGATGTCGGCAGGAATGGCACCAGGCGCGGGCTCACGCCGACGACTCCGGAGCCGGGGCCGCCGCCGCCATGTGGGGTCGTGAATGTTTTGTGCAGGTTGACGTGCATGACGTCGAAACCGATGTCGCCGGGACGGACGCGGCCGAGGATGGCGTTGAGGTTGGCGCCGTCGCAGTATGCCAACCCGCCGGCTTCTCGCACGAGTCTGCATACCTCCGCAGTGTTTGGGTCGAAGAGTCCGAGGGTGTTCGGACAGGTGAGCATGATCCCGGCCAGCTCGTCGTTGAGGTGCAGTCGGAGCTGGTCGAGGTCGACGTTGCCGTCGGCGTCTGTCGCTATTTCCTGCGTCGTAAAACCGGCGATTGCGGAGCTCGACGGATTGGTGCCGTGGGCGTTGTCGGGAATCAGCATGACCCGGCGCGACTGGCCGCGTTTGTGGTGGTACGCCGCGATCATCATGATCCCGGTTAACTCACCGTGGGCACCGGCCAGCGGCTGCATAGTGAAATTGGCGAATCCGAGTATTTCGCACAGCAGCATTTCGAACTCGTACAGCACCGCCAGCGCGCCCTGTGTCAGGGCGCCGCCGCCACGCAACTGCGGCAGCAGTGGATGCAGGCCGGCAAAGCCGGGCAGCGCAGCGATGCGTTCGTGGCACTTCGGGTTGTACTTCATAGTGCACGAGCCGAGCGGATAGAAACACGTATCGATTGCAATATTCTTTCGACTAAGATTGACGAAGTGCCGAATCGCATCGAGCTCCGAAACCTCGGGCAACGGCGCCGACCGGTTGCGGCGCAGCGTGTCTGGAACAGCATCGCACGGCGGCACATCCAGCTTCGGCAAGGTCGAGCCGGTGCGGCCTGGTCGGCTTTTATCGAAAATTAGGTTCATTGGCAGGAGGGTTTCCGTCTTTGCTGTGCGGTTGGCGGCACGGGGGACAGTCTTGATGTTTCGGGTTTCATGGGGAAATACTTTCTCATCCCGGCGTCAGCACTGCTTCCATGGCGACTGCCAGGGCACGAATTTCCTCACGTGTACGTTTCTCGGTAACCGCTACGAGCAGGTCATTGCGGCGTTTCGGATAGTACCGGCCGAGTGGAAAGCCTGCAGCAAAGCCCTTGTCTATCATCAAGCCGACCAGTTCGGCGGCATCGATCGGCAGGCGGACAACGAACTCGTTGAAAAAACCGGCCTGGTCGACGGGTTCGATACCGGGGATCGCCAGCAACTGTTCGCGGGCGAAACAGGCTTTGGCGGCGCAGAGCCGCCCGACCTTTTCGAAACCGCTACGGCCGATACAGGACAGATAGACAACAGCAGCGAGGGCACACAGGCCTTCGTTTGTACAAATGTTCGACATGGCGTTCTCGCGGCGGATATGCTGCTCGCGGGCCTGCAGCGTCAACACGAACCCGTCGCGGCCTTCGGTGTCGACGGTACGACCGACGATGCGTCCCGGCATTTTTCGCATGAACTTTTTCGTTGTCGCCATGAGCCCCAGGTACGGGCCGCCGAATGACAGATCGATGCCAAGGCTCTGGCCCTCGCCGGTGAGAATGTCGAAGCCCATCTCCCCGGGCGTCCGTGCCAGGGACAGGGCGGTGGGATACACCGAACATACCGCCACGATGCCGCGTTGGTGCGCGTACTCGACCAGTTCCTCCCAGTCTTCAAGTGTGCCGAAGACGTTCGGGTACTGCACCACTACGCAGGCGGTCGTGTCATCGAGGGCGGCTTTCAACGCATTGATATTGCTGCTGGTGCCGTCGTCCGGCGGTTCGATGACGACCAGTTCGATGTCCAGGTTCTGGCTGTAGCAGCGGATCATTTCACGGTAGATTGGCGACACCGTCCCGGCCAGCACGGCTTTGCGTCGGCGGTTGAGGCGCATCGCCATCATGATCGACTCGAACAGTGCGGTACCGCCGTCATACAGTGAGGCGTTGGCAACTTCCATGCCGGTGAGCCGGCAGATTGCGGACTGATACTCGTATATCGCCTGCAGCGTGCCCTGCGAGGCTTCCGGCTGATACGGCGTGTAGGAAGTGTAGAATTCACCGCGCCCGGTGATTTCTGCGACCGCTGCCGGGATGATATGATCGTAAAAACCGCTGCCGATAAAACAGGTGAGGTGGTGCGCATTGCGATCGGCGAGTCCGGCGAGGTGCCGGTTCACTTCGTATTCAGAGCGCCCCTCGGGAATGGCCGAAAGGTCAGGTGCCGGCATGTCGACACCGGCATGCCGCCAGAGGGTGTCGATGGAATCCACGCCGATAGCGGCGAGCATTTCCCGACGGTCTTCGTTTGTATTCGCTATGTACGGCATAAGTGGCGCCGTGGATCAAGTGCCGGTGATGAATTCTTCGTATTCGGCGTCGGTCATCAGTGCTTGCATCTCGTCTGCATTGACGTTGTCGAGTTTACACAACCAGCCTTTTTCCTCCGGCGAATCGTTGACGATCTCCGGGCTGTCCTCGACCTCCGTGTTGACCGCGGAGATGTGGCCGCCGACGGGGCTGTAAATGTCCGAGGCTGCCTTGACCGATTCAACTGTGCCGATGCTGTCGCCCTGCTTCACATTCGTGTCTACTTCCGGAAGTTCGATGAATGTGATGTCCCCTAGTTCATGGGCGGCATGCGCCGAGATGCCCACCGTTGCCAGGCCCTCTTCCAGGTTGATCCATTCATGTTCTTCGGTGTATTTTTTCAATATGCTCCTCCTAATTCGATGAATTGCAGAAAGTTGTTGCGCGTTGCATTGTCATTCCGCTGTGCCGCATGACAGCGTGGCGGATGCTGTATCGGCCGCGGAGCAGTGAAACCGCGTATAACCGAGTTAACGTTAATTTCAGAAAAATCAAGACTCGCCGGGCAAAGTCTGCAATTTCATTTGCCGCGGGCGGTGCCGGCATCATAAAACGGTAGCGCGACGATTTTTCCGGCAATCTCGGCGCGCCCTGTCTGGGCGCTGACGGGTGTGTCTGGCGGCAGTTGCCCGCCGCTGATATAAGCCAGGGCGATGGCACATTCCAGCGAGGGGGAAAAGGCGCCTGAGGTCACCGTGCCGATGAGCTGGCCACTGGCGTCTGCTACTGCGCTTCCTTCGCGTGCTGCGCGCCGACTTTCGAAGCGGACCGCGGTGAGGTATTTGCGCGATCGTTCCAGTAGCGCTTTGCGCCCGACGAATTCGTGGTCCGGATCGATGAGTCCGCCGAACCCGGCATCAAGTGGTGTGCTGTCGCGGTTCAGTTCGTGTCCGTACAACGGATAGCCCATTTCAAGCCGCAGCGTGTCGCGGGCGCCGAGTCCGGCTGGCTGCACTTCCGGGATTGCCGTGAGCAGTTCCCAGACGGCCGCCGCTGCGCCACTTGGCACATAGATCTCGTAGCCACGCTCACCGGTGTAGCCGGTACGGCTCAGCAGGCAGGGGGCACCGGCGATTTCCACATGCGTGAAATTGAAATAGCGCAAGCCATTGACCGCCTCGATGCCGGCCGCGCGCATCAGTTCGGTACTGGCGGGACCCTGGACATCGAACTTTGCGGTGTACGCAGATTCATCGACAAAGGTGGCGCCGGCGGAGAGTCTGGCTGAAATATGCGCGGCATCGCCGGCTATAGTGCCGGCGTTGACGACGATATAGAACTCGTCATCGGCGACGCGGTAGACGATGATGTCGTCGATCACCGTTCCGTCATCGGCCAGCAGAAAGTTGTAGCGGCACGTCCCGGGCCGCTGATCGGTGGCCCGGCGCGGCAGGAGACGGTCGAGTTCGGCAGCGATCCCGGTACCGCGGCAGCGGAACTGTCCCATGTGGCTGCAGTCGAAAATAGAGGCAATCGTCCGGGTATGACGGTGCTCCGCGAGAATCGACGTGTATTGTACGGGCATCGACCACCCGGCGAACGGGACCATTCTGGCACCGGCAGCTTGATGCCAGGCATCTAGGGCAAGGGTTTGGTTCAGCATAAAAGGTAACTGAGCACACTTCTAATGATTTTCTATGGCGTTAATCCGGTGATTGAGGCATTGCGCGCGGACTTTCCGCTGCAGCGTATCTACATCGACACCCGTAAAAATAACCCGGCTGTCAGCAAGGTTGAGAAACTTGCCAAGCAAAACGCTGTCCCGGTCAAGCGTCTGTCGGACCTGCGCAGCCTGACGAAATCACCTGACCACCAGGGCGTCTGTGCCGAGTGTGAAGGGCTCGGTACTACGGCGCTGCCAGACGGCCCGATCGATGCCGACCTGATCGTCATGTTCGACGGTATCGAGGATCCGCACAATTTCGGTGCTGCCTTGAGGGTATGTGAGGGATTAGGCGTGCGGCACGTGATTTATCACAAGGGCAACAGCAGCGGCATTACGCCGGCAGCGGTAAAAGTTTCAACCGGCGCGGTCTTTCATCTGAACCTCTATCATTCGAATCTCAACACCGCCATGAAGAAGCTCAAGCGCGAGCGGGTCTCGATCAACGTGCTCGACGGCTCCGGTGACTTGTCGATCTACGACTGGCAACCGCAGTCGCCTGCCTGCCTGGTCATCGGTTCGGAAGGGAAGGGCGTGCGTTTTGCTATTCTGCGCCAGGCGGATCAGGTGCTGCAGATCCCCATGCATGGTCATGTGAACTCCCTGAACGTATCCTGCGCTCTGAGCGCTACGCTGGCAGTTGTGGCGGCGAAAGCGACGTAAGGGGAAGCTGGAGCCGGTTTGGTGAACTGCATGCCTTCGTGTCGGAAGCGTCGGCCCGCTGTCTTACTCCCCGGCAACGGGCTGATCGCGGTCTTCCCAGACGAATGAGGGGGCCAGCAAGGGATCGTAATTTCCCGGAGCCTGGATGATGAAGGTGGCCGTTTCGATTACACCAACGGCGGTACGCATGATGGCCATGCCGAACCCGGACACCGTGCCACGTGTATAGGTCGCCGCCGATTTTTCATCGATCGTAGCTCGCGTAATCTGGCGGGGCACTTCACCAATGCCAGTGACCGCATTGGTCACGCCGCGGATCAATTTTCGCGACATCAGCGTCATGTGTCCTTCCATCGGGTTGCCGGCGGAGTTTTGGTCAGCGGCAACTGCGAAGTTCGCAGCGATGAGGAACAGGAGACAGGGTGTAACAGATTCCATGAATCGGCCTCGTTGAGAGAGATTATGGGTGGCTACGAAATAAAGTAAAGAGGCCAGACACCATTACAGTCGATACAGCCATGACCGACAACTCCGACAGCGCTACCCGCAACACTTACCTAATAGTCACAGGCGCACTGCTGTTGTTATGCGTTGGGGGGATCACAATCATCAGCAGGTGGTTTCCGTATGGCCCAGACCATAGTCAGGGGCCGGTTGAGTGGTTTCTGGCCGTCTACGCTGCCGCCTGGATTGTTTATCTCGTGGCGTTGTGGCGACTGGGGCGTCTACAGGGCAGGGCGGTCTCGATTATTTTCGTTTTCGCCATCGCCATGCGGCTGCTGCTGCTGCTTTCGAATCCGATTCTCGAGGACGATTTCTACCGCTACATCTGGGACGGGCACGTGGTGCTCGCCGGGCTCAGCCCATTCGCGACGGCGCCCGAATATATCGACATCGAAAACGTCGAGCCGGATCCCGACAAGCGCGCGGCTGCGATGTTGGTGTATGAAAACATCAACTTTCCGTGGGTCAAGACGATCTATCCGCCGGCGGCGCAGGTTGTGTTTGCCGCGGAGGCACTGATCTTCGGCTGGTTGCCCAGCGGCTTCAAATACATGTGCTTTGCTATCGAGCTGCTGGTACTCTGGCTCATGTGGCGTGTTGTGCATGCGCTGAAACTGGCGCCGGCAACGATTCTGATTTATGCCTGGAATCCGCTGCTGCTCAAAGAAATCAACAACTCTCACCACATCGACATTGTCTGCACGCTGCTGTTGACGCTTTTTGTGCTTGCCCTGATCCGACAGCGTGGGTACATCGCGATGCTCATGCTCATGCTCGCAGCCTTCGTGAAACTCACGCCGGTCCTGCTGGTGCCCCTGCTGCTTGCCTATCTTTGGCGAACCGGCAAGCGCATGCAGGCGGGCTGGAATGGATTAATCTGCGTTTGCCTCGGTGTCATCGGCGCGGCGCTTTGCTATGTCGGTACGGAGACGGACCCGTTCAGCGGTCTCAAGACGTTTGCCGATGGCTGGGAGATGAACGCAGCGCTGTTTCCGCTCGGGCGCGCGCTCCTCGAGTCCGCCGGTGCGGCGCCTGGCGCCGCTGCCGGCATGGCCAAGCTGATCCTTTTCGGTGGGCTTTGCCTGTTCATTCTCTACGGGGTCCGCAAAGTCAGGGACTTGCCTTCCCTATGGCGCTGGTGTGCGTGGACGCTGGTCATCCTCTTTCTGATTTCACCGGTCGGCAATCCCTGGTATCTGGTGTGGCTTCTGCCGTTTCTGCTGGTCACCCGGAATCCCATCGTGGTGGCGTTGATGTTCGTGACGATATTGTATTACCTGTCGCTGGTCATGGCGGACCGTAATGCATCGGATCAGGTATACTACGGGATTGCGTCGATAGAGTACGGCTTGTTCCTGTGGTTCCTGGTACGCTATCTGATCAGCGTCTGCAAAAAATCCAGAGTCCCGGAGACAGGATAGTACTGGGTCTGAGAATCATTCTTACCCAACGGGTTTGGTCGATCCCCCCCGAAACAGCAGAGCCGTGTCTTCCCGCAACCCTCTGGGTGCGACTACTTGCGGTATTCCCGCTGCAGGATCAGCAGAGCGATGAAGTCGTAAAGTGCATGGATGAGGATGACTGTCAGGAGATTGTTGGTGGCGAAATAGAGCCAACCGAAACCAGCGCCGAGTACGGTTGCCAGGATGAAGTACGTGTGCGTGATGTAATGGCAGAACCCAAAGATGATTGACGCCAGAACGATCGCCGGGACACCGCCGAGGTGGCTGGCGAGTTCACCCTGGAGGAATCCGCGGAACAGCCATTCCTCCCCGACCCCGGCGGCGATCGATACGGCCGCGATCTCGAGCCAGTGACAGTTACGCATGAGCGGCAGGAGCACCCGCTCCAGAATCTCCCGGATGCGACGGAACGGTGGAGCACTTGCCCGCAGGAGGATCACGAACAGAACCAGCAGCGTACCCGTGGCGAATATGCTGAGGGCCAGATCCGGCCAGCTCCAGGAGACCGACACGGGCTGATCGAACAGCCAGCAGCCGATCAGGCCAACTGCCAGTAGCGCGCCTTCCGTCACCATGGCCCAGGTCAGGAAGACCCAGCGGCCGGATATTACCGGCTGGTCATTGTCCTGATTGATGTCCTGATTCATTCGGTTTAGCCCTTGCATTGGACGTTTGATTCATGCGGCAACTATATTACCGGTGTCGTTATCAAACTGTTACACACGGCAGCAGGAGTTGCCAGAACTTGTCGCACGGTTTCATGTGAAGCTTATAACCGATACAAAGCTCGAGCTCATTCGCCAGGGTGACCTCGACGTCCTCGTTGAGTTGGACCGGCATGGGTTGCTCATGGGGCCCGGCGAGACAGCAGCGGCTTTTGCCGAGCGTCTGGAGACTCTGCGGCGCAACATGCAGCAGTTCACGTCGGAAATCGACGCAGCCGGGGACGTCGAAGTTTTCGACATGTTACTGGAAAAGTCCGGTGCCATTCCCCGCGATGTCTTTCGCAGTGCGCAGCAAGTGACGCGTGAGCTTTACGATTTCGAAATCGACTGGGTGCCGGGTTTCTATACGAATAAGCGCATGGGCCTGCTTTTTGCAGGCTGTGCATTGTACTCTTCCGACGATTATTTCGCGCTCTTCATTGTACGCAAGGCATTCGAAAAAAGGGAGCGCTGGCTGATCTACAGCCGTACCGAGCTGCTGGCGCATGAGCTTTGTCATATCGCACACATGGGATTCAACACCGTTGACTTTGAAGAAATGTTCGCGTACCAGACCTCACCGAGCCGTTTTCGCCGGGCGATCGGCGGGCTGTTCCGCACACCGATGGATTCGTACGCTGTCCTCGGGTCGGCATTTCTCCTGGCCGGCGCGCAGATCGTCAACCGGCTGTATCTGGGGATGGTGCCGATTTATCAATTTCCGATTTCGTTGTTCGCGATGATCGTGATTGTCTGTTTCGGCGTTGTAGGCGGCCGTTACCTGAAGAGCCTGAGCATGTACGGCCGCGCCCGGGCACGGTTGCGTGAACTGGTCGATGAGTCGCCGGCCCGAGCCATCCTTTTTCGCTGCAGTGTTGCTGAAATTCGGGAGATTGCGCATACCGCGGAGCCGCGGGCCTGGTTGATGGATCGGGCGGATCAGGACATCCGCTGGCGGGTGATTCTGCACAAATACCCGATTCGTTGAGAGCGGCCGTGTGATTTTGGTTGTGCTCGAGTAAAGAATCTTGTACGTCGTATTAAAGAGCGGCCATTATGGTCCTGGATCATTCTGCCTTTGCACTTTTCCATTTCTGAGACCACGTCGGGAGCTTGGTCTCCAAATCCGGCACGTTCTGGTCCTTGCGCGACACGGTAAACCAGAACTCGCCGCACAATGCACCCACGGAGGTCAGTATTTGCTGCAGTTCTTTGGCGGCCGATGTTTCTTTTAGGTATTTTTCACAGCAGTGAATATTGTATGCGGTCGCCAGCCAGAGTATTGGAAACAAGAACGCGTACAGCAGAAATGATTTGAATTTGTACACCACGGCAGTGAACTCCACGAGTTGAAGGCTGTGGGACCGGAGTTGATACAGGAAGGTCGGCAAATGCGGCGGGTAGTTGTGGAATGCAAAGGCATATTCGCGGGGCACGTCGAAGCCGATAAATGCTCTTTTTGACTTAACGAATCCGGTCAGGAAGAAGTGCAATCGGGAGGCCAGTTTCATAGCGTTCGGCGTCATGACAATCACGTGACCGCTGTCACTGCATACGCGGGCAAGTTCGGCTACCGTCCGGTCGTGATCGCTAAGATGCTCGATCACATCGAGCAGAATTGCGGCGTCGAACGAGTTGTCTTCATACGGCAGACCACTCAGGATATCGATGCCGTTGTCGATATCGACATCCGCAACAACGCCGTCGTATTTCGTGAAGTTTGTGCCCTTGACCCGATACCCCTGTTGCTGGAGAGCGTATAGTTCCTTCCCGCTGCCACAGCTGATTTCGAGTATACGGCTCCCGGTCGGCACATGTTTACGGACAAGTTCGACTGCTTTTGCTTTTCGGGTTTCACTGGACCTTGACATGACCATACCGCCTTGTTGATGGGCCGTTGTTTCAGCTTTCAGAGACGCGTTACATTTGCTGCGTCGCAGTTATGGAGCCCACAGAGTCAGGCAAAATACACTCAAAAGAAGACCCTTTGCAAGGAATTCCGCGTGGGTTTGGTGTCTCGCCCTATTGTGTGGCCGACTTATCGGACATGCGAGTTGTGATCTGCTATAGTTCACTGTAAGGCTATATCGCGTGCCAGGTTCATTTGGGTGCCATCAAACGATACGGTGGAAAACTGCGGTGTCACGGCGGAGTTGCCCAGCGCTACAGATACGGTTTACAGTGGTACCAAGATTGTCCGGCATTTGCACTCCCGGCATCTCATCTGTCGTTGGAAGGTGGCGTGCCGTGTTGTAACAGCCCGTTGCGCTTCAATTCATTGGCGATTAATCGGAATTCTTTTTTGGGCAGTCCGCAATGCTGACGATAGGAAGCGAGAAAACGATGCCGATCCCAGCGGGTGACGGATTGGGGCAGCGACTCCATGATCTGAGCGAGGTTTTTGTGACGTCTGCGATGATTGATTCGGGTTTGAAATCGAATATCATCCAGGTCGACAACGACGAGTTCTGTTTTGGTTGCGGCAGTCGATTCGCGGATGAGCACATTCGTGATTTTTAGATCCCGGTGAAAGATGCGTAATGTGTGAAGTTCAGCCACTATTTGTGAGAGTGCGGCTAACCAGTATCGTCGTTGCTGGTAGTCGCTTTTCGCCAGCTCAGATTTCAGTATGCGATCGCCAATGTCTTCCATGATAATAAAGCTGCAGTGATTGGTATGACACCAGGCAATCGCGTTTGGACGTGGAATACAGAAAGACACCAGGCGATGGGTATTGAGCCAGCTACGGTAGTCGGCAGTGAACGGCGGACGGCCGCGCAGCCGCCGGTATTCTTTGACGACGTATGACTGCTCGGCCAGATACACCCGGGTGAGACAGCGTTTGCGGTCGTTTTTGAGGACATTGGTCTGGGCCGTCATCTGGGACCGATGTTTAGCGATAGCAGTCCGTGCGTCATCATAGGTAAAGGGGCGTCGCACGATCCAGGTTGCATTCTTTTCACGCTGCAGTTCGCACAGGCTGCTGTCACGCAGATATCGGAGCTTTCGGCCCGGCCACCTGGCATCGGCCCGACGGATGTCACGGTGCATAATCTCATGCAGTAAATCAGGTACTGCATCAATTGTGTCGCATAGTGATGCCGCCCGCAGAATGGGGAACAACTCGGCCGCGCCATCGAGATCGCGCACAATATTGCGGGCCCATTGGACATGGGTGAACCGGTCTCGCCGGCGCAATGCCTGGTTTGCCCGGACGCCGTACAGGTCGACAAGATAGAAGTGATAGTAGCCCTGACACTGCTTGACAATGACGTTCCCGGGATGCAGATCACAGTGGACGACGCCGGCCTTCTGCAGGCTGGCGACGAAAGCAGCCATGCCGTCGAGATACCGGTGCCGTTCCTTTTCGTGGCTCCGGATTTCGCACCACGTGGGCTCGACATCTTGCGCCGCGATGCCGACAGTCAGGAGCACGGAATCGCGCCCGGCCCGTCCCCAGGCGGGACAGACGACCGCCGGTACGCCCACTGTCGCCAAGGCCCCGCCGGCGGCGAATTCCTGATGCGCCCGGCATTGCCAGATCGAACGGATACTGTTTCGCAGACCCCGCGGGTGTTCATGTTTCAGATAGTATACGCGGGTGTCGTGGGTGAACCGGTAGACCGATCGACGGACATTGGATTTGATCAACTCGGCAGAAGCTTCCCAGTCGCCGGCGTCCAGCCAAGTGGCGATGTCGGCGAATGAGGCATCGACGACCCACTTTATATTGTTGGGTATCGGCGCCACGGGAATATGGTAAATCGGTCCTGTGATATTGAGACCTGCAGAAATGTGCACAGTTGCACGTGTTCAATCATGATGCGTGAATATCGGCAGGAGAAACATTACACGGTTGAGAAAGAAAAGCGCAGTTTGCGCTTCCTGTTCCGGAAGTTAAACTTCTCCACTCAAGCCCTTGGCAACTCCGTGCGGCAGGATTTCGGTCCCCGGCAGGAGGCGGACAGTAGTGCCACCCCAAACCAACCAAATACGCGATGAGCGAAGAGTATAAACAACTGATCAACAAAAGCGCGTGGCACGCCGAAGATGGCTACGACGAGGGTGAACGCGTACGCCTCTCCCGGGCCTGCGAGTTCATACAGACACATGCGCCGCACGCGACATGCGACGATCGGCAATGCGCCGTTCTGGACATTGGCTGCGGCGTCGGCCCGTTGCGCGAGTGGCTTGGGTCGGACCGTTTCAACATTACCGGCATGGAGATCAGCCCGGAAGCAGCAGCGGAAGCTCGAAATAGGTACGACGCATGCCTCGTCGCCGACATCGAAACGGCATGGCCGGTTGAGGCGGAAACGTTCGATGCCGTGCACGCCGGAGCTGTCATGGAGCATGTGCTGGACTGGCATGCGCCATTGAACCATGCCGGCGCGGCCCTCCGGGTTGGCGGTGTACTGGTTGTCAGTGTGCCAAGTCTCCGGAACTGGAGCGAAATCAAACGCCTGATCAAGGGCAGGCAGCCACACTGGATCGCCGACGTCAAACACCTGCACGCATACACACCGAGATTTCTGACCGAGTTGCTGCGGATTCACGGTTTCGAATTAATTGGAATGGAGGCGGACAAGGTGCGGTTGCCGTTGCTGCCGGCGAAGAAGCGCTGGGTCTGTCAACGCTTTGCAGCCTGGGGGTCGGTCCTGATCGTTGCCGCGGCATTGGTTGAACACGTCCGTGTCGAGGACGGCGCGCGGAAGGACGAATTCAAGCGTACGGAATCGGTCGGGCTTCGTTCTATACGCGTCCTCGAGGCGTAATCCCGCCGGCAGATTATCGTGAGCACTTACTCCGGCTTACGCGCTATGACAATGATCCGATCACCTCGCAGGGTCTTGCGAGACATGAAACTGAGTACGCCCTTGAGGATCGTATTGAGCAGTGACTGTTCGCTGAACCTGACACCGGAGAATTCTAACGCGACGATTTCCAAGCCGGCGTTGGTGTGGAAACGCGGCAATGTCACGGATGTAAATAGGCTGCAGTGTCCGTGGCCTGGGTTCAGGAGCTTCCAGGCGGCGCCCATGTTGTCGCGCGTGTAGGAGTCCCAGTTGACGGTTTTGGTGAACACGACGCCGCCGGGGAGAAGCACACGCGCAATCGCGGCGGTTACCGTGCTTGGCGTGGGAAAATGCTCGTAAACAGCGTTCGAGTAGACAACATTAAAGCTGTTTTCCTCGAGCTCCGTCTCTTCGATAATCGCCTCGATACTGTTCAACCCCCGGGGGTCGCGGGCGCAAATCGGAGCATGTCACGACAGGTTCGATACCAGTGGCGTTCCAGCCCATCTCCCGGGCGCGGAAAATGAATCCCCCTACATTGCTGCCGATCTCCAGCAGTTTGTTGGTCTTGCGATATTTCGCAAATCGGCGCAACGCACGTCCGTATACTTTCTGTTTGCGGGCCCCCGTAGCTGATATCGATATAACGCTGTTTTGTCTCAGCGAAATAGGTAGTGTTTACCGCCTCTACATCAAAAAGAGGATTTGTATAGACGAAGCCACATTGACGGCGCTTGACATATGTGCCGCCCAGCTTTTCGAGTACCGTCTCGCCATCGTCAGCCTTGCACAGGTCACAATTGACGTAATTTGTTTGGATATTCTCAGACACAGACTGCAACGGCACGGATTAAGTTTTCGTAATCTTGGTTCGCGGACGACCCCTTAGTCCCCGCGGGACAGCCGAGCTTGCGAGACAGGCGCGGGCAACCCCGCTGGCGGCCCTAAGATGACATGTAAAACGCTAACCTACTCCCAAGTATAGACTTCTGATACGACTGCCCGAAACTTCGGCATTTGCCAGCGATTTAGTGTACCGATCAACCGGCCTCAGTAACGGCACATCAAAGGCGCCAGATAAAGGCACGAAAGCGTCGCCCGTTGTAATCAACAGCTTGTTCTTTATATTCCACTTTCACCGCCCACGGTACATCACACCAATCTTACATTCTCTGGTCACGGACACGCGATGCGAGACAAGTTCGTCGAGATATTGGAATGCCCCAAAGATGACTGTCGTCGCGAAGTGCAGCTGGGGAAAGTGACGGAACGCGAAGGCGACAATATCATCGCCGGCGAGCTCAAATGTATCGGGTGCGGCCATGTCTACCCGATCGAACGCGGTATCCCCCGATTTGTAGATCGCACGGATTACGACGACAGTTGGGCCTGGCAGTGGGAGCGTTTTCACCACGTTCGCGGACGAAGTCAGGATGGGACGAACTGGGTCGAAGAAGCCGTTCTCGGGCGCCCAGGCTGGTCCCCTGAACACCTGGACGGCAAGACGCTCCTCGAATTCGGCTGTGGCTCAGGAAATGACACGGAGGTATTGGCAGAACACGCGGGAACACTCATTTCCCTCGAACTTTCCGATGCCGTCGATGTGATTCCAGACGAGATTCTCGGACGGGACAATGTTCTGGTCATGCAGGCGAACCTGCTGAACGTACCTGTCAAACGTGCCTGCGTGGACATCGGATTCTGTCATCGTGTGATCATGCACACACCCAGTCCCGAGACATCGTTCCGGTCCATGGTGCAATATATCAAACCCGGCGGCGAGTTCTTTCTACACAGCTACGACCGCCACATCAAATCGATGTTACAGGCGAAGTATCTGTATCGACCGATCACCAAACGGCTGTCACCCAAGACGGTCTACCGAATTCTCTGCATTATCGGCCCGGTTCTGTATCCACTGGTCGGCGTGCTGCGGCGGGTCGGGCTATTTCGAAAACCGGTGAAGTTGTTAATTCCGTTCAACAACCATTCACGTGGGCTGATCCGGGACGGGACGACGTTGAATGCCTGCGAGCGCTACGAATTCAATATGCTGGTGACGTTCGACGCTTTGACGCCGAAGTTCGATAATCCAAGCTCGCCGGAGATGATGCAGGGATGGTTCGAAGAGGCTGGCTTCGAGCGCATCGAGTTGCTCGGCCGTAACCCGGTGCTCATGAAGGCGTGGCGATCCGAAGCGGCAGACACCTGACACGTTTGGCCAGAGACAAGCATAATGAACGATTTCGAGCTATGAGCGATGGCTTGTCCACAGACATCATCTACTTGGCGCGCAGCCGGCTCCACCGATCCCGGGCCAACCTGATCCAGACATTACATACTGTGGCAGGCTTCATGGCCACTGGGTGCACGGTCCGGGTGTTCATGCCGCCATGGCCGCGGCGCCTGTCAGTTCCGGATCGCCTCGAGGAGATGGGTATTGACGCCGGGATCCCCCTGACGCCGAGCCAACTACTGCATCCGCGATGGGGCTTTCGACCGTTCGTACTGAGACACCGGCGAATGCTGGCCGCGGCGCCAGTGCTCTACACGCGGGTGCCGGAGATCAGCGCCGTGCTGGCGGCTGCAAGGCTGTCGAGTCATCTCGAGATACATGACGTTGATCGGCTATTGGCAGAGCCCACCGGCGAGCGCGTACTGGCTGCTCACAAAGCGGGCGTCATCCAAACGCTGCTGCCGATCAGCGAGGGCGGACGCCGACGGTTGATCGAGGCCGGCGCAGCCGACGAAAGGATGCACGTGGCGCCCTCCGGGGTGGACTTGGCAGCGTACGCGAACTTGCCCCCGTTCACCGCCGCCAGAGACCGCCCCCGGGTTGTGCATCTCGGTCGCCTGACCCCGGACCGCGGACTGGCGGCATTTGCGGCCGCCGCCGCCGCCGGTTGTGACGTGACAATCGTCGGCAGTGGCGAGGCTGAGGTAGAATTTGCACGCTGCGTCGGCGTCGTGCCGTTATGTGAAGTCCCGTCGTGGTATGCGCAGTCCGACATCACCCTGCTGCCGTATCAGCCGGAGATCGACACGGTGGCGACGATGAGTCCGATCAAGGTATTCGAAGCACTGGCCGCCGGCAGACCGATCATTGCCAGCGATCTGCCGACGATCCGCGAGATCCTGACTGACGGGCAGACGGCGTTGCTCGTAGCCCCAAAGGACAACGCGTCCTGGGTAGATGCAATCCACAGGCTGCGCGACGACCCTGAGCTGGCATTGCGTCTTGCCGCCAGTGCAAAATCATTAGCCGAGCGTTACACTTGGGAGGGGCGCGCCCAGGGGATTCTGGCGGCAATCGAAACGGGATGAGACTTCACCGACAGCACCCGGCACGGACGTTGGGGTAGAAAGATAAATACACACTCTTGGTATTGGGCTTGACTATGTGTGGCATTGCCGGCCAGATCGTACACCAAACTGATCCGCAGACTATCTCGCGTGCACGCGAGAGCGTAACTGGGATGGTCGAGACCCTTGCACACCGCGGGCCGGACCAGAACGGCTTGCACATCATCGGCGATGCGGTGTTCGGCCATGCCCGGCTCTCGATCGTTGATCTGTCCGAGAACGGGCGGCAGCCGATGACCAACGAAGACGGCAGCGTGATGGTGTCGTACAACGGCGAGATCTACAACGCGCCGGCCTTGCGCGAGGAACTGATCGACGACCACCAGTTCCGCAGCAGGAGCGACACGGAGGTCCTGGTCCATGGATACGAGGCATGGGGCTTTGCCGGCCTGCTTGAACGACTGGAGGGGATGTTCGCATTTGCCCTCTGGGACGAAAATATCGGTCATTGCTTCCTCGCCCGGGACGTCTTCGGTATCAAGCCCTTGTACTACCGGCACGACGGCAACTGCCTGGCATTTGCGTCCGAGGTGAAGGCGCTCCTCGCGCTGGATGACGAGCCGCCGCAACCAGATCTGGCGGCGATCCTGCCGAGCCTGCAACACATCGGGGTACCAGCACCCGCGACGATGTACCAGGGCATCGCACAATTACCACCGGCAACGTGGATGCGGCTGGAAACGAAAACCGGCCGGGTGACCACCCAGCGGTACTGGCACTGGCCGCTCGCGCCGGACGACGAACTGACGGAATCAGCGGCAGTATCTCTTGTCTGGGAGGGCCTCTGCAAGTCGGTAGAGAAACATCTGCTGGCGGATGTCGATGTCGGGATCTTCCTAAGTGGGGGATTCGACAGTTCTCTGATCGCAGCGGCCTGTGCCGAGGTCGGGCGCAAGCCGACATGCCTGACGATTGCGATCAATGATCCGAATTACGATGAGTCGGCTGCAGCCGCCAGTCTGTGCCGTCATTATGGGTTGCCGCACTGGGTTGAAAAGATGGACATCGATACGGGTCGCGACTTCGATTCGAATCTGACCGACTGTTTTGACGAACCGTTCGCGAGCAGCGCGGCCCTGAGTGCGGCTTACATCTCCAGGCTCGCAGCGACACGATTCAAGGTCATGTTGTCGGGCGAAGGCGGCGACGAACTGTTCGGTGGATACAAGTGGTACCATCAATGGCTCACCCATTACGGCCAGTCCGGGGACCAAGGCGCGTGGTGGCAGGCACCGCATAACACCCTTCGCCGGTGGGCCGGTCGCCGCGCCTTGCCAAAGGCGACGATGGCCGGATACGCGGCGCTTATGGGGGCCTTTCCCGAGGCGGAACTGTCCGACCTGTTCAGCGCCACATTTCTGGCCGATTTTCCGGCCGATGCCGTGGGCGATTACGAAGCGATCGACGATCCGGGGCTCGTCGGCTTCGACCGACTGCAGAGCCTCGATCTCCAACTGTTTCTGCCGGTGGTTTGTCTGCGAAAGATGGACCGCTGCAGTATGCGCTATGGGTTGGAGGTCAGGGTACCCATGCTGGATCGGACCATGGCAGCGCTGGCGGGTCGAGTGCCGGCAGCGTTGCGCAATCCGGACGGGGCATTGAAGGGCTTGTTAAAGCAATTGTCGCGACATAAGTTGCCTGCTGATCTCGTCGCAAAGAAGAAGCAAGGGTTCAGCACTCCAATTTCCCGCTGGTTTCCGGCCGCCGACATAGTGAAGCAGCTGGCAACAGACATGGAGGCCGGCGACTGGTGGCGCCCAGTATTTGCACCCACAGCAGTCGATTCTGCAGCTCGAATGCGCGGTCGGAGGCTTTGGCGTTTCTGGCATACATGGCGTTGGGTCAAGGCCGTTTCGACGCGCAGCGACGGTTCCTGACAAGGCGCTGTTTGACAACAAAATTGTGGTCATCGTGATACGGAAGTTCTGTCACAATATCCTTACCCTCCGGGAAGACTCATGATAGGGTCTGAGGATAACTATTTCATCAAGTCAGAGTACGTGGTGCGCGCAACACGGAATGTGACTCACGAGTCTCATTACTGGGATGCGGACAGAATCTACACCAGCGAATTCTATCAATATCATGTCTACCAATACGCTCATGATTTGTTCGTCCAACAGGGAATGTCTACTGTGGCAGATGTCGGATGTGGCGTGGCTACCAAATTGCGGCTTTTCGAGGGCGCTGCAAAACGGATCATTGGCATAGACAAGGACGAAGCCATAGCCTACTGCCAGTCTAATTTCAGCGAGCCAGCCTATGAGTTTCACGTCGACGATCTGGAGAATCCGCAACTCGAGGTCGGTTCCGTTGACATGATCATTTGTGCTGATGTAATCGAGCACCTGCTGCAGCCGGAACATCTGCTCGCGTACATCCGTCGCCTTGCAGGGCCTGAGACCACGATCGTGCTGTCGACGCCGGAACGAGATATCTTGCGCGGCAGACGCTGCAAAGAGTCGCCGCGCAAGGAACACATTCGCGAGTGGAATCGTGCGGAACTCCGCCATCTGCTTGAGCACCATGCCTTTACGGTCCTGGAACAGCAGGTTACATGGCCGGTGAAGTTGGCCCTGAACCGCCTGATGTACCAGGAGATCGTAAAGCGCCTGCTCAAGGGCAAACGCGCCGCCTACAATCAGATTGCATGCTGTCGCTGTTCCAGCAGTTGAACCAACACGTATTGGTTACCAGGCATGGCCACGCGCCGCCCGCCGGGTTTCATACGAGCCCTCCAAACTTGCCAAGGCCGTATCGTTCCCGAATGGGTTTTGGCAATCGTGAAGCGGGAGATCTAAAAGTACATCATTTGCCACCAGGAGAACTTATGATCGGCCCCTGGGAAAATGATTTGATCAAGTCGGAGTATGTGGTTCGCGCAACCCGGCATGTTTTCACGAACCCGCACGGTATCGAATTCTGCATCGGCTGCCTCAGCGCCGTGCCACACTGTTTCATCGCCGCCGGCGCGACAGAGGCGTATGCGTGGTTTCCCGGTTACAGTTGGTCAATGGTGCACTGCAGCGAGTGCCGCAACCAGCTCGGATGGTCTCCCAGAATTTGGACGGGGACACCTTTTACGGCGTGCGTGTGGAGCTGCTGGAAGAACGCGAAGCGGATGCCTGACCAAGGGCCTGCAGCGTTGCCCCGGCCGGCACTG
>Ga0115002_10001029_pt1 | contig 39034 bp, 32 predicted proteins | sample ArcticOcean_MG_C_8_FD_89576 | JGI IMG/M metagenome (GOLD analysis project Ga0115002, IMG submission 89576) | Marine microbial communities from western Arctic Ocean - ArcticOcean_MG_CB11_86 | ecosystem: Environmental > Aquatic > Marine > Oceanic | place: Arctic Ocean: Canada Basin | collected... | reverse complement strand
TCCGAAGGGCAACAGCTATTTGCGGAGCAGCGTTCAACTCAAAATCGAGATCCATGCGCCAATAGATAGTGACGTTCGGGTGAGTGTTGCCTCTGCAACAGTCAGTTGCAAAGGTCGATATCACGCAGTTGTGGTCAGGACAGCGTCCGGTGATGTGCAGATAGACAACGCGACCGGAGACTTGAAAATTCAGACTGCAAGTGGAGATGTCCACATCAATGACATCGGCGGTAAATTCAGCGGAAAAACTGCTTCCGGAGACATTGCCGCCAACGACGTGGCGGGCCCCACGACACTGAGATCAACTAGCGGCAATATCGATATAGCGTCGGTTCGCACTGACGTCCGATTGAAATCGGCTTCAGGCGTTTTGAAGATCGGCTCTTCGCACACCGGTGTGATCTCAGCAAACAGTACATCCGGCAAAGTTTCTGTAGGGGTCCTGCCCGGCACTGGAGTTTGGCTGGACTTGGATTCCGTTTCGGGAAGCATCAACAACCGACTCGACACTTCTTCGAGCGAATCCGATTCAGCCGAACTCACGATTCAAGCACGCACGACGAGCGGCGACATTGACATTCTTCGAGCCCATGAGAGATCGATTGTTTAGTAATCGCGAACCACTCGCTTCTCGACGGCCTCTCGATGGCTAACTAGCTCACTGGCGGTCGTTTATCGGCCCACGGCTGGGCTTCTTCGAAGGCGGCTGATGCGGCGAGAACTGTGACTTCGTCTCGCATGTCGCCGACGATGTGAAGTCCGATCGGCAAGCCATCGGATGAGAAACCTGCGGGAGCGGAAGCTGCCGGGTTGCCGGTGAGGTTGAACAGGTAGGTAAACGGCGTGAATCCCCAGAGCCTATGCGGAACCTGCTTGCCACCGATAACGTCGGGTGCCTTACCTATATCGAACGCGGGCACAGCGAGTGTCGGGGACAGCAGTAAATCGTACTTGCTGAAATAGTCGTTTACGTAAGTCCTGTACCAGCCGATATCGCACAAAATCTGCCACATACGTTCAGCTGAAAGATTGTTCGCACGATCCATGTACTCGCCAAAGTAATCGGTTAGCAATTCACGATTGTTGTCGAAATCGTGCTTCGCAGAGTGCAGACCCTTGATCGTGAAGTAGTCGAAGAAAGTCCAAAGCACCTCTTCGTAGTTCGAGGGGGTGAAGTCGATCGTCTCGACGGTGGCTCCAAGATCTTCAAAGACCTTCGCTGCCTTCTCCGTGACCTGGACCACTTCAGGATCGACGGGATTGCCGCCCATGTCGGGCGTCCAACCGATTTTGAGTCCTTTGACCCCTTTCGTGAGTGCGCTCAGATAATCAGGGACATCGTCGGTTAGAGTCTCGTACTCGCCGCGGGCGTCGTAACCGGACATGACTCCCAACGCGATCGCCGAGTCTCGAACAGTGCGAGTCAGTGGACCCGATGTTGCGTTATTCACGATGGAGAAACCACCGTTACGGTCGTGACTCGCAGCGCGCGCCACCCTGCCTTGCGTCGCCTTGATTCCGTAGACGCCGGCGAATGCAGCCGGTATACGAATCGATCCGCCGCCGTCGCCACCGGTGGCGAAGCTGGTCAGTCCCGAGGCAACCGATACCGACGCACCTCCCGACGATCCGCCGGGCGTTTTGTCGGTGTTCCACGGATTGCGCGCCGGAGGGCCGAGTCGGTTTTCGGTCGTGCCAGCGAATCCGTTTTCGGGGGTGTTGGTCTTACCGGTGATAATCCCACCTGCTTTTACGATCCGCTGGAGGGGGAGCGCGTCGGTTTCGGCGATGCTGTCGGTGTGTGGCAGAGAGCCGTGGGTCCAGCGGACACCAGCCATTGGCTCGGTGTCCTTGTACGGAACGGGGATGCCGTGAAGTGGACCGAGCTCGTCGCCACGCATAACTGCCGCTTCTGCTTCGCGCGCAACGTCCATCGCTTGATCGGAGATACGCGTGATGAAAATACCCAGCTGAGGATCAAGCTCGTCGGCCCGCCTCAGGTGTGACTCCGTTAGCTCTACCGGCGAAATCTCTTTCGAGCCGATCATTTCTCGCAGCTTGTATGTCGGTGTAAAACCGAGTTCTCGATCCGAAGTCATGGTGCCCTTGTCTTTCCGCTCAGCGGCTCCTGTATGCAGGTGACGCGGTCGGGATTCTATGGGCAAATGCCGTCAAAGGGTGGCGATATGTGCTGCGGGAGGTCTCTATTCGCCCTTCATAGCCTCGATGAACAGTTCTGTTGGTTCGGCAGGAAGCGTTTCGGTTTCGATCGTACCGCGTGCGCCCAAATCTACGGCGAGTCGACTCATGTGGGCGTTATCGGGTGCTTCAATAAGCGTTGCGAAATCGTAACGTCCCAGGAGTGCGTACTGCGAAACAACGCTGCATCCCTGCTCTTCGATCTCCAGGTTTACCTGCAATATCCGATCGGGATCGTGCTTGATTCGGTCGCGTCCACGCTCGGTCAGTTTAGAAAGCATCAAGTAGTAAGGCACTGTTAGGTTCCTCTATTCGAGCGGGACAAGGTACGTAGTTTTTGGCGCAGTTCCGAGTTGAGTTCTACTCCATTTTCGAGCCGACGAAGCGCGAAAGCGCCCGTGCTGTCGGATCGGTTCGAACGTTCACGATCGCTGGCACGCCCGCGTCGAGCGCACGTTCAATAGCCGGCCTGATGTCCTTTGGATCTTCGACGAGTTCGCCGTGACCACCGAGCGCCTCAGCAACCTTGTCGAAACGGGTGAAACCAAGTTCTCGACCCGGCTTACGAATCCCCTCGACTCGGGCAGTCCAGCCCTCGTTGTTAGATACGACGATCACGATCGGCAGGTTGTGGCGCACAGCGGTATCAAAATCCTGAATGTTAAGTCCCAGCGAACCGTCTCCGTGAAGAGCAATGACCTGCTTGTCCGGCTTGGCAATTTTCGCTCCGAGTGCATATGGCAGTCCGACACCCATACAGCCAGACGGGCCTGAATTCAGGCGGTGTCCGGGTTCAAACGTCGGAACAGACTGGCGACCAAAGTGGAGAATCTCGTTACCATCGACAGCGAGAATAGCGTCCCTGTCCATCACGTCACGCAGCTCTTTGCAGAGTCGAAGCGGGTGGATGGGTCGGGTTTCGGCGTTCTCCAGCGGGGCTACACGCTCTCGCCGGGCAAGATCGGCCTCACGCAGAGTGGTTACCCAGTCCGACTTCGCCTTGGATTCAAATCCTGTGCGCTCTGCCTCATCGATCATCTGCTGCAGGACAGTTCTTGCATCACCCTCGATACCGACGTCGACAGACCGGTTGTGGCCGAGTTCGGCTCCGTGAATATCGATCTGTATGAGCTTGGATTCTTCTGCGATTCGTTTGCCGAATGTCATCATCCAGTTCATTCGAGTGCCAACAACAAGCACCACATCGGCACCCCGGAAAGCACCGGAACGAGCGGCAGGGAACGACATTTCATGATCGTCGGGAAGAAGCCCGCGTGACATTGGCGACGTGTAGAACGGTATCCCCGCGCGCTCGACAAACTGGCGCAATTCTTTTTGGGCTTGCGACCACCAGACTCCCCCACCGGCGAAGATCATCGGGCTCTTGGCGTCAGAGAGCATCTTGATCGCCCGTTTGACCTGATCGGGATCGCCCGCAGGTCGTGCACGTCCGGCTGCTCTTGTCGGCGTAACGGCTTCAGATTCTTCGACTTTTCCGTAAAGGACGTCTTCGTTGCAATCGACGTATACGGGACCGGGTCGCCCCGAAGTAGCGATGCGGAACGCAGTGGAGATATGCTCTGGGTATCGAGCTGGATCTGTCGGTCGCATCACCGCTTTCGACACGGGTTCGAAGATGCTTACCTGATCAACTTCCTGAAAGCCGTCTCGACCAAAATCTTCGATCGGCCCTGCGCCGCCAAGCGTAATCATTGGGGCGCAGTCGACCCATGCGGTGTACTGACCGGTTAGTAGATTCAGCGTGCCGGGTCCAGACGCAGCGGTCGTAACTCCGGGCTTACCTGTGACACGGGCGTAGCCGTGGGCAGCCATCGAGGCGGCTTGCTCGTGGCGAAAATCAATCGCCTTGATGCCCAGATCCTCGGAATGGTTAATGATCTCGTAGTTCGGCCCGCCCATCAGGTAGAAGAGATGTTCCACCCCTTCTTCTTTGAGCGTGCGTGCTAACAGGTAACTGCCTTCTACTTGCATATTTATTCTCAAAAACTCGCTTGTATAAGTCGGAAACTAGATCAGGATTTTGTCCGAATCAGAATACGCCCGTTGCGGAGAGTGCGTTGCTCAGGCTCGTTCGGAACGACTCGATTTTAGGCGGTCTGCTTCGTCAGCCGGTGAGTCGATCAGCCGGCTCAACACTCCGCCGGGGCTGGTGCCTGCAAGCTTTGCCGCTTCTGCCAGTAGCTGTGCACCACCGACGAAATCGTCCTTGGATATGAACTCTGGCTCGACACCTGACTCTCCGCGGTTGTGCCACGCGCCCAACGGAAACGCTGTGCCTGTGACGCTGTAACCGAACGCTTTGAACGCAGCGGCTTCACATCCCCCAGCACTCATTAATTGTCGTTGAATTTTGAAATTCGGGTTTGCAGATTTGATTTTGTGAGCTGCCTCGGTGAGATACGCCTCGGCCGCGTAGTCGAAAGTGGCTGCTCGATCTCCGGTTCTAATGACCACACCTTCGCCGATTTCGGCTCCGGGCAAGACTGAGCTTGTTTCGACTGAAACGATCACAGTGTTTTTTAGGAGCAGTTCATGCTCGGCTGCGAGTCGGGCTCCCACAAGTCCCACTTCTTCTGCTCTGGTAAACAGGCCGTGTACATCGCCTTTGGTGGCTGTATTTGAGATTGATTCGAGGGCTGCGAGAATTGCGGCGCACCCGCCTAGGTCATCGGCTGCTCGCATTCGAATCAGGCCGTCTTCGAGTTCGAAATCGGGTAGATCGGGCACTACGGGACGCGGTAGATCACCGATCTCAGAATCATTGTTGAGCACGGCGTAAACCGTGTCGGTTCCAAGCCATCCGACCGTTTCTCGTGATTTTGGGAAGTCTCCCTTGGCAGGTTCGGATCCGGTGACCGTTGCCTTGATTCGGTCGCCGTTTTTGTCGATTACCAGAATCGATGTGCCTTCCCTTCCAGCGCCAATCCCGACCCCTCCCAGCGTTTTCAGCGTGAGCTGATCGCCGTCTTTCGCAACTACCTCATAGCCGGGATGATCGGTGTGGGCAACGAACGCAATGCCGGGTGCAGCGGGATCGGTCCCTCGTTTTGTCGCAAGCACATTGCCCCACTCGTCGATCGATACTTCCAGACCGGCTTTTCGAGCGCGGTCCGCAAGATAGTCAGCCGGATCGTCTTCCCAGTAAGAGGTCGCCGTGAACTTTCCGAGGTCGGAAAGTATCTCCATTGCGGAGGATTCAATCGGGTCGATGCCAGAGTTCATGCGTGATCCGGTGGTTGCTTTTGAGTAGCTAATAAAGTTGTCGTCATCGGCCATACGGACAGCCAAATACGCCAAGCCGTGCCAAGTGTGCCAGAAGCATACGTACTGAATTGCTCGAATCGGGCGCACTTAATCTCGTACAAGTTCTACAATGCCCGAGTTCTCGTCAACTCACACAGATAATTACCAGGAAATCGAATCAATATGCCTGAAGTGCTCGTATTCTCCGGTCCAGCTCTGCCTTTATTAGACATGGCACAAGCGATGAAACCAGACGACTGGAATCTCCACGTGCGTACAAAAGAGTCTTCCGATGCCGAGGTCGCTGAAGCAGCGGAGAAAGCCGATTTCATTCTAGTTTTCGGTCACGGTGTGTCCGACGACGTGCTGCGAACCGCGAAGAAAACGAAACTTGTTCAACTTTGCTCTGCAGGATTTGACGGTATTAATCTCGGACTTGCCGGCGAAATGGGCATCCCGGTCGCTAATAACGGCGGAGCGAATGCCATCCCGGTCGCCGAGTTTGCACTCACGCTGATGCTCTCGACAATTCGACACCTGATCGTCAGCGTCAACGACACGCGGGCTGGCGATTGGATGCGACCCGAAGTAGACGGACGTGACACCCACGAACTATTCGGTACTACAGTCGGAATCATCGGTGCAGGTCGGATTGGCAGCAACGTAGCAGGCATGCTCCGGGGATTCGAAACGACAACCCTCTACAACGACAAAGTACCAAGCGAAAAGGCCGAGAATTTCGGAGCCACTCGGGTCGATCTAGACGAACTGCTCGAACGATCGGACATCGTGACTCTCCACACCCCGCTGGACAACAGCACCCGCGGAATCATCGGCGAGCGTGAGCTTCGTTTGATGAAGAAGACCGCTGTTCTAATAAATACGTGTCGTGGTCCCGTTGTTGACGAAATCGCACTCCAGCACGCTCTTCAAGACGGTGAAATCTGGGGTGCTGGACTCGACGTATTTGAGCAGGAGCCCGTCGACCCGGACAATCCGCTTCTCAAATTGGAAAACACCGTAGTCGCCCCGCACATAGCCGGGAAGAGTTACGAAAGTTACCCGAGAAGAGTACGATTTGCCTTCGAAAATATGACTAAAGTCTGGCAAGGCGGTCAACCCGACAGCATCGTTAATACCGAGTAGCCAGTCTTAGTCCACATCCATCCTCAACCAATCTGTAAATCGAGAAATATGAGTCCAGAAGCAAAAGATGTTCGAGTTCTATTTTTAGGCCCAAGAGGCGGTTCCGGTGCGTTCAGTGCCGACTTTGAGCAACATAGCAAAGCAGCCAAAGCGATGGGAGCCGAGTTTGTTGTCTACGAAGGCGACAGTGACGGTGAGTTGATCGAAGCGCTGAAGGATGTAGACGTAGCCATTAACCAGGGGCACGGTGTTGATCCAAGCATGTATGTGCACATGGGTAACAACGGGCGCTGCAAGGGGCTCGCGTCAGGTGGCCATGGCTACGACGGTATGGACCTGGCTGCCGCTGTCGAGGCCGGCGTGATCCTGTCAAACGCGGCTTCGTTTGGCACAGAAGAAGTCAGCAACCAGACGATGATGCACTTTCTGGTCTGCTCGCGAAAATTTGTACTCCACGACAAGCTCGTAAAGAACGGCGTTTGGACCCGGGAACATCTGGCGCCAATGGGTCACATTTCGGGCGAAACGTTCGGAATCATTGGCCTTGGCAACATTGGCCGAGCCGTCGCTCGAAAAGCGCTTGCATTTGGAATGAAAGTAATCGCCTACGATCCGTTTATCTCCTCGTGGGACGCCAAGGAATATGACGTTGAGGTAGTCGGATCTCCGCAGGAAGTGGCGAAACGGTCTGACTACGTGACGCTGCACACGTTTCTAACCGACGAGACGCGCCACATGGTTAACGCCGAGTTCTTTGATCTGATGAAGCCGACGGCGTATCTGATCAACTGCTCACGTGGACCTGTCGTCGACGAAAAAGCACTCATCGAAGCCCTGCAACAGAAGAAGATCGCCGGTGCGGGTCTCGACGTGTTTGAACAAGAGCCGGTCGACCCGGATAATCCGTTGCTGAAAATGGACAATGTTTCTGTAACGAATCACTACGCCTCGTACAGCGAAGTGGCATTTAACAGGGCGAAGACTCAAGTTGGTGAAGAGGCGATGCGAATAGCCCTCGGATACTGGCCAATGTCTTTGATCAACCCCGACGTGCGCTCGACTGTCGAGCCACGCGCCTGGGCAACGAGCTGGGAGGTCATGCTTGCCGAGCAGGGCAAGTAGATTGCGAAAAATCTGTCTTCTGGCATGATTGGACTTTCCGATCACCTTCTAATCTTAAATTTTTATCTCACGGAGTAGCGAAATATGGCAAAGCAACGAGTAGTGGTTCTTGGACCGACAACGGATGATCCGCTTCACCACGAGCGAGCCGAAATGGCTGATCTCGACGTTGAATTTATTCAGGAAGCTCCTCAGTCTGAGGGCGAAGCAATCGAAGCCGTTCGAGGTGCCGACGCAATCATGATGCGCGGTGGCTGGGGTACCGAACAGGTCATTCGCGCCGCTGATGCTGCGAAGGTTCTGGCTGTCTACTCGCACGGCTTCAACCACATCGATGTTGAAGCAGCGACCGACATGGGCATCATCGTCACAAACGGTGCTGGAATGTGTGCCGAAGAGGTATCGAACCAGGCTGTGACGATGGCTCTGTCGCTGAACCGTCAAATCGTTCAATCGACATTGCAGTTGCGAGATGGCAGGTGGGATGCTGCAGAATTCCACCCCATCGAGCCAATTGACGAGCAGACGCTCGGGATCATCGGATTCGGCAACATCGGTCGTCAGATTGCACGCAAACTCGGGCAGGGCTGGCGCATGGAGACGCTCGTGTACGACCCCTATGTAGCGCCGTGGATCATCAGTGAATACGGTGTCGAGCAGGTATTCGAGATCAACGAACTCTGCGAGCGAGCTGACTACATCGTCGTGATTGTTCCGTTGAACACCGAAACCTTCCACATGGTTGGTGCCGAACAGTTCGATCGCATGAAGAAGTCGGCCTTCTTCATCAACGTTTGCCGAGGATCGGTTGCCGACGAGCCGGCGCTGATCGCCGCATTGCAGGATGGCAAGATCCGTGGTGCAGGACTGGACGTGTTCGAACAAGAACCCGTAGACCCTGCCAATCCCCTGTTGCAGATGAGCAACGTAATTACCGCTCCTCACCTCGCCGGGGCGTCAACACGATCAGCATGGTTGTCGCGTCAGCGCGCCTCCCAGCAGGTAGCGGCAGTACTCAGAGGCGAATGGCCGAGCGCAGGACAGAATCCTGAAGTTACGTCGAAGCTCGACGAGAAGTCACGCATGCCAGGATCTGCAGGTCTCATTTCTGGTCACGGCGACTAGTCCGATTCAGCATAGTTGACACAAACGACCAGATCCCTCGTCCCGATAGTAGCGGAGCGGAGCAGAGGGATCTTGGTCGAAAGCGTTGTCGCAAATGGTCGTAAGCAGACAGCGCTGGTCAGCGGATGCTGAATTGGCGACGATACGACAAAGGTCTCTCCGCTCCGCTTTGCTGCGGTCGAGAAGAAGGTGCTTGGGTACGATCCGCAGGGGTTACAACGATGACAAAGCCGTCTTGTAGGTTGCTTGATGTCTGACCAAACTATCACCGAGCGTCTCATCCCGATTACTCGAAAGGCCTGAGATCGAAATGACCAAAAAACTCCGTATAGCGACGCTCGGTATCCACCACGAGACGAACACGTTCGCCAGCAACAAAACCACGATGGCCGAGTTCAAGCATTCGGGTTTGCAGACGTACGCGGTGCAACGTGGCCAGCAGTATTACGACATGCACGAACTGTCGCAAACGTCGATGTCGGGATTTATTCAATCTTCTAAAAAGCATGGCTTTGAACTTGTTCCGTTGATATTTGCAGCGACCGATCCGGCGGGAACTATCAGCGCTGAAGTGTTCGACACGATCGGCGGCGAAGCGCTCGAAATGTTGCGGGATCAAGGGCCGTTCGATGGCGTTCTGATGAACCAGATGGGTGCGGCAGTTTCCGAGGAATACCCGGACTTGGACGGCGAGTTAGCGCGGCGTGTACGGGAAATCGTGGGTCCAGACGTTCCTGTGGCGATGACGCTCGATCTTCATGCCAATGTTTCGCAGCAGATGGCCGACGAAACAGATGCGCTGGTCATCTACAAAACAAATCCGCACACCGACGCCGTGCCCCGTGCACACGACGCTTGCGATCTGGTGGTTCGTATGGCTACCGAGAACTGGCGACCCGCCAAGTGGCTTGAGCAGCCGCCGATGGTTGTTGGGATTTTTCAGCACGACACTCGCGACATGCCGATGCGGGCGGTGATCGACGATCTCGAAACGGTGCTGGCACAGCCGGGCGTTGTTGGTGGGTCGATTGGCGAGGGCTATCCGTGGTCGGATGTCTACGAAAACGGACTCGCCTGCTACGTACTGCACGAAGACTCACTGGACGAGGCGAAGAAGGCTGCGCGTTGGATTGCTGACCGGGCGTGGGCGAACCGAGAAGCTCTCTACTCGCCAGTGGGACCTTTACCTTCTGAGGCGGTCGAATATGCCTTGAAAGCTGCTTCGAGCAAAGCCGGGGACTCTGGCCCGATCGTTCTATTGGACGTTGGCGACAATATCGGTGCTGGAAGTTCTGGCGACAGCACGTTCCTGCTTGAGGAAGCTGTGAAGCAGGGAGCGAAATCGTGGCTGCAAACGGTGCGTGATCCCGAGGCGATTACGAAGTGCCTTGAAGCCGGAATCGGTGCCGACATCACTCTTGAAATCGGAGGTAAAACCGATTCGCTTCACGGTGTGCCAGTTCGAATTACGGGTCACATTTCACGAATGTCGGACGGTCGCTTCGAGGACACCGGCGTTGTGCATGCGGGCTGGAGGTACTTCGATGCTGGGACAACGGTGGTTCTCGAAACTGAAGAGGGGCCGACAGTTGCGCTGGTCACTTCGAGGGTTGGGAACATGAGCAGAGAACAGTTCTACTCTCTCGGTTATCGACCCGAAGAGTTCGACATTGTCGTGGCGAAGGGCGTTGTGTCGCCCCGCCCCGCTTATCAGCCAATTGCGAGCGAGATGATTACGGTGAACACGCCGGGGGCGACATCAGCCGATATGTCGACATTCGAGTACAAGCGTGTACGGAAGTCGCTCTATCCGCTCGATCTGAATGCCGAGTACGTGCACGAGTAGGACGTATCTGGGAGCTCAATCGGATTTCCCGATCCCCGATCTTCATCGGGGTAAACATCGTCTTCGGAGTCGAGGGATCTCGGAGGAATTAACTGCCGATATATGGCATACGTATATCTCTGAAGTCGGAAGTTGTTGGCCGCGAGATCCCTCTACTCCGCTTCGCTGCGATCGGGAAATCGGATACGTCCAATTCGAATCGGCCGGGCTCGCCTAACCCTCGACGATATCGGCAACTGGCTGCCAGCTGTCCATCCAGGCTTCACCTGAGGCGTACTCGTATAGCGCTCGCACCTCGTCGGCAGAGAACTGCGTTCGCCAGTTGATCTTTCGCGAGCCTTTGCCATCGATCACCAGTCGAATTCCATCACTGAGTTCGATACGGTACTCGACGCCCTTGTAGAGGTGCTCGGTTTTTTCGCGGTCGACGCCGTTGTCTTTAACCGTGAACGTGTGCTTGGTTTCTTTGTCGAACGCAAGACGAAGTCGCTGAAGGCTCATAGTCATTTCGCTCGCCCGAAACCACGACTCCATGTCGGTTCGACCAAATATGTACGGTAGTCGGTAATCCGGGTCTGCTTCCAACCATTCGTGTCGCGAGAGGCTTAACTTCACCCCGGTCACGGAGTCACCCGCGTAGCGCAGGCTCAGCGATTGGACGAAACCATCGCTGAAGTGAGTGACGTCCAGGGAGTTCTCACCAAAACCCCACTCCTGCTCACGCCAGACGCTTGAAGCGACTCCGTCTTTGAGGATGATTTTGTGATTGAGGTTTCGAAACTCATCGTCCTCAATAACCTGCCGGATATCAAACACCCCACGCTGTTCACGATTGAATTCCGTGTTGCGAATAGGGAGCGTGGCGCGCTCGTAGTATTGATCAAATAGAGATTCGACAGACATATATCTTGCGGAGACCCGTGGTTAATTGCTGAGTGATCTAAACGAACCCGAGCGAGTTTACCCGCTGATGGGCGCTACAGGTTGTACGCACACGACCCTCAGGTCAGATTGCGGTACCAGTCTTGACCCTGCTTGAAGAGGTCTACAACTTCATTCCGCTGTCCGTCGGTGTAGAAACGGCCTTTGGTCTTTACCCAGTTGATTCCCTCACCAATTTGGTCAGTGAAGAAGGTCGCCGATTCCACGCTCGCCTCGGACTGCGCACCGGTTCCTCTGAGATATACCGGACTTGTGTGTGCCCAGATCGGCTGGTTGAACGAATCTCGCGATCCTGAGCCAAGCCGTGCGCCGATCCAGCCGTCGGTTTCGACGACGATTTCGGTTTCGAGGTGCCCCATAGTTACTCCCACGGGGAAGTCATGCCGAGCGATAACTTTGCCATTCATGACTATCTCGACGCGCTCTACAGCATGGTGTGAGTTCCAGTTGGCGTGGATGGGAATGCGAGTGCCTTTTTCGACCTCGATTGTTGCACCTGGCTCTTCGCCAGCGACGGACAAAAATAGAGCAGGTCCGTTCGTTATGAACGTTCGACCGCCTCGGATACCGTCCGACCATGATTCGTATTCAAATCCGCCGCCGGTCTGTGAATAGACCCTGTTGGCAGAACTTACGAACCAGTCTGAGCCGGTCGAAACGGGCATTTTGATTCCCGTGTTGAGCATGTGGTACCAGTAGAGATACTCGATGTCGGTCCAGAACGGATCGAACAGGTTCATGGCGTGAACCTTGCCGAGTGCAGCCGCCACGGGAGCTTCCATGCCCTGCCCGTTATGGCACCAGATGACGAGCCCACCCTGATCGTTCGCAAGATCACAGGCGTAGCTGAGCGGTGGGTAGTCGGGGTCGAACTGGTCGATTATCAGCCCGCGGCTGAGCGGATCGACCTGATTGTGGATATTGAGCAGCATCACGTGCCCGTAGCCGATCTTGAACGGTTCTGAAGGATCGTGGTTGTGGCGGGTTTCTTCGCCGCTCTGAACGTGATGATGTGTGTCGGTGTACTCGGTCAGCACTCCGGGCGGGTATTTGTTCGTTGCATAGTCGAGATCCCAGCGTTTGAGAATCGACACAGCGGTCATGCGCAGATCTTCGACCCGGGAGTCGTAGGCGAGACGGCGGTCGGGATCGGTCTCTTTCTCGTCGTAGTGAATGTGGGTGTTCCCGGGGTGCCAGCCACGGTCGGGTAGATCGGACCACCGTTCGAGCTGAATATCGACTGATGAGTCGGACGATCCATCGACTTCGATAGTTCCTTCCCACGGGGTGAACTCGGTGCCACGTTCGACGAGCACCCGGTGGTAGCCGCGGGTCGTTTCGAGAGAGAACTGGCCATCGCTGTAAAAGAAGGGCTCACCCGATCCGACTTTCCACATGGCGTCGGCGGGAGCGACGTTCGTTCCCTGCGGTGTTAGCACTTGAACGCGAGCCTGAACGATTTCGCCGGTGGCGGCGTCACGTATTTCGCCAGTGAGTTTTGGCATTGCGTTCTCTCCAAGGTATTACTGAAAGCCGACACTCGGTCGGTGTGATCGTGCTACGTTAGCCGCGTCACGAACAATCAGCAACAGAGATCACCCCAGATCGAATGATCCGGAGGTGATCGAATTTATGTCAGGAGTCGCAAATGGGCACAAACTGGGAAGGCGTAAACGCCGCCGTAGACAATGTAGTGGAAGGGCCAATCCCGCCTCGTGTGGATGCATCAATGGGTCCGGGGATGATGCACATCGAGATCGACAAAGTTGTCGCCGAGATGGGTCCAGCGCCATGGTCAAAGCTGCTGATCGAGGACGAACGGAATCTCGGTACGCTGATCGCTTCGATGCCGGGTCATGGCAATCACGCTCACTGGCACAGTAATTTCGATGAGTGGTGGGCAGTGATGGCCGGTGAGCTTCGCTGGGAGCTGACGGGCGGCAAGATCATTTATGCCAAAAAGGGCGATATCGTGTGGATCCCACGCGGAACAGTGCATCACATCGTGACTGAAGGCGATGAAATGAGTCTGCGGTTTGCGGTTGCTATGCCACCGGCTGTCCACGTTTGGCAGGAAGAGTGCGAAAACTGCGACGTAACGTGGGAGAAACGAGAGCCGTAGGACTCGGGGCGTTCGCTGGATTGTCATTGCGAGGAGCCTGCTATGAGACGACGTGGCAATCAGCGGACATTGTCGCCGACGAACCGATCTAGGATGAAACGTGCCTTTGTTCAGCGTCGGCGTTGTTGAACGCAGCGTTGCTCTACGTCGTTGATGAGATCCTGTCATTGCGAGGAGCCTGCTCTGAGGCGACGTGGCAATCGGTGGTCATTGTTGCCGACGAACCGATTTAGGACGATACGGGCCGTTGTTCAGTGTTGGCGTTGTTGAACGCAGCGTTGCTCTACGTCGTTGATTGCCACGTCATCGAATTCCTCGCAATGACAGGTGGGGGACGATGTGATCGATGTGGCTGGCTGAGGAGTTGGACGCCGCTAACCCTGCACTGCTCGGGTAATGACGACGGCGATTCCGACGACGGCGCAGTAGACGATAAAAGGTCTGAACGATCCGTTTTTTAGTAGCTTCATCAATCCGGCGATCACGAAGTAAGCAGTGATCGCCGAGATTGCGGCTCCGAGGGCTGCTGCACCCCAGTCGGTGCCATCGTTATCGCTGATGGCGTCGATGGCGACCAGTAGTCCCGCGCCAGCAATGGCCGGAGTGGCGAGCAGCATGGAGAACCGAGCGGCGGCGTCACGAGTTAATCCGAAACCAAGACCTGCAACCATGGTCACTCCTGAACGTGACACACCCGGAAGAACCGCAATAATCTGAAACGCCCCGATTACCCATGCTTGATATTGCCCGATATCGCTGATCGAACGTACTCTCGCACCCAGACGTTCTCCAACGAACAGCACGACGGCTGTGGCTATCAAAAGTGCCCCAACCATTTCAGGAGTTCGGAAGTTTTCGACCACGGCGTCCTTAAAGGCATAACCGCCGATCGCTAACGGAACTGTTCCAGCAACGATCAGTATCCCGAGCGTTCGAGCCCGGATCGCCCCACCAACTTCGTCGATTTCCACCAGCTGATTACTCGCCACGCCTGTCACAAGCTGGATCCACTCGCGCCTGAAATACACAAGCACGGCGACCAGCGTGCCGATATGCACAGCGGTGTCGAAAACGATGCCCTGATCGGGCCAGTTGAACAGCCACGACCCGAGAATCAGATGTCCGCTGCTGCTAATCGGCAGGAACTCGGTGATGCCCTGCACAACGGCTAGGACTATTACCTGGATGAAAGACATAAGTCTCTGAAGTGTGAACTTTCGGAAATTCTCACGCTAGGTAATCACACAACGGCTATTCAGCTTGTTAGCCTTTCGCAATCTGCTGCGGGCGACTTAAACCGCTCACGAATTACGCATTTCAACAACTAGGGAAGCAAGATGGCATCCGCACCGGTTATTTCCAGAATAGAAACGCTTAGAAGCCCTAAATATCCAAAGGGAATATGGGTGAGGATTCATAGTTCAGACGGACTCGTCGGACTTGGTGAAACCTCGCACGGTCCCGACGCCATCGAGGCGCACATTCACGAAGCGATCGCTGAATATCTTCTTGGCAAGGATCCAAACAGACTGGATATCCACTGGGATACGATGGCAAGCCGAATGAAATTAACCCGGGGGCGAGGCGTCGATTCGAGTGCGGTATCGGCCGTCGATATGGCGCTTTGGGATCTTTACGCCAAACGGGTTAAGCAGCCGCTATACCAGGTGCTTGGTGGACTCTCACGCGACCGCATTCGTGTGTACAACACCTGTGCCGGTTATTCGTACGGTGTAATAAACAGCGTGTCGAAAGAAGCAGGTCACATCGACTACCGACCGGAGCAGCCGTACGAGGACTACCACGCCTTCATGACCGATGCGGGAGAGCTTGCGGACGACCTGCTGTCGGAGGGTTTCACTGCTATGAAAATCTGGCCGTTCGACAAGTATTCGAACGACAACAACGGCCAGTTCATTTCCTCAGAGCAGCTCGACGAAGGCACGGAGCCATTCAGGAAGATTCGCGAAAAAGTCGGCAACAAGATGGACGTCATGGTGGAGATGCACTCCATCTGGAATCTTTCTTCGGCGAAGCGAATCGCAAAGTCGGTCGAGCCGACAAATCCTTTCTGGTTTGAAGACCCGGTGCCGATGGACAACATCGATGCTTTGGTAGAGTTCCGACAATCGACTCATATTGCAACGACAGCCAGCGAGACGGTCGCTGGGCGTTGGGCGTTCCGAGAGATGTTCGAAAAGCAGGCGATGACGATCTGCATGTTCGATATCTCGTGGGTGGGCGGCATCTCTGAGGCGAAGCGAATCGCGTCGATGGCGCAGGCATATCAGATGCCAGTTGCCCCGCATGACTGTGTGGGCCCAGTGACGCTAATGTTCAGCGTTCACCTTTCGCTCAACGCACCGAATGCGCTGATTCAGGAGACGGTCAGGGCGTTCAATGCCACGTGGTACAAGGACATCGTCGACATACTGCCAAGAATCGAAAACGGCTACGCCTACCCCCCGGAGGGTATCGGCGCGGGAATGGATCTACTCGACACCTTCGTAAACGACCCGGCAACGGTGATTCGTGGGAGTGATCTTTAGGAAATATGACTGGCGGCGCTTTGTTCCGGTTCCTTCTCCATTAGGGAGAAGGTTAGGTTGAGGGGGAATTAGGCATCAGGAATGAGCGGAGAGATGGTACGTATCTCCCTCACCCCAACCCTCTCCCGCTGGGAGAGGGAGTTAAGACAGTGACCACTGTGGCGATTATTCGCGACGAACCCTGTTAGGCGAGCATGTAGCATCGCCGGATACCAAAACCTTCTGGCTGGAGACGAACAACGTGGCCCTCGACGAATACCGAGCAGCGAACCGAGACAACTGGAACGATCGGGTTCCTATTCACTGGGAATCTGACGACTACAACATCCAGCAGTTCATCGACGATCCGAAGCTAATCAGCGATATCGTTCAGTTCGATCTTGCTCGCGACGAGCTTGGCGATGTCTCAGGAAAATCTCTCCTTCATCTCCAGTGCCACATAGGCCACGACACGCTGAGCTGGGCCCGTCTGGGAGCCGATGTAACCGGAGTAGATTTTTCAGAAGCAGCGATAGAAGCGTGCAAGAAGCTCAGTGCAGAATCGGGCACACCCGGCGAGTTCATCGTCGCTGATGTTTACGAATCCCCGCAAGTACTCCCCGACCGCCAGTTCGATGTCGTCTACACCGGGGTTGGAGCAATTTGCTGGCTGCAAGACATCAAAGATTGGGCGAAAGTAATGGCGCACTTTCTGAAGCCCGCTGGAACTTTCTACATCCTCGAAATCCATCCGATGGCGTGGTCGGTGTCTGTGGACGCTCATGGAGATCAGCTTGTTCTGGACTGGCCGTATTTCGAATCGGCAGGACCGCAGGAATACGACGAGGAGGAGTCATATGCAGGTACCGGCAAAGTGGCGCACACGAGGCAGTACAACACTCCTCACGGTCTTGGCGAAACGATCAACGCCTTGATTCAAGCAGGGCTCATCATCGACTTCGTTCACGAGCATCAGTTTGCTCCAAACAAGATTTTCCCGATGAACGAACCTGCCGGTAAAGGGCTTTGGAAAATGCCTGAGGGCCGTGAAAGCGACCTTCCGCTGATGCATTCGATCAAGGCTCATAAGCCTGAATAGACTCGCGGCTCGCCCCGTACGGCGCACTCTCACGCTACACTACCGCCGCACGCCAATTACTAAGTCGTGTACCAAGCCTAAGCCCCAACTCTGGGTAGACGAGAGAACTTATGCCGCACAAAGTCGCCGATACGATATTCCAGTTCAATGCGCCGGGACCGAAGCCGAACGGACTTCAGGCCGCTGATGATGGTCTGTGGGTCATCGATCAGGGCGACGATCACATTTACAAGCTCGATTGGGCGACCGGTGATGTGCTGGTGGACCTGCCAACCGACACCGAGAAGTCGAGCGGTATCACGATCGGTGGCGGCTACATCTGGGTCGCTTCGACCTACAGCTGCGAGATCTACCAGCTGGATATGGACACCGGCAAAACCGTTGAGGTATACCCCGCCGCCGGCGCCGGTATCAACGCAACTCGTGAGCACCTCGACGCTGCGGCAGGACGCAAGTCGGAACCAACCGGAGACCACGGTCTCGAGTGGAAAGATGGCAACCTCTACGTTGCATCGCCGCCGTCTCAGTTCCTCCATGTCATCGACACTTCGAATTTTCAGGAAATTCACCGGATGAAGGTGCCGGGATTCCGGGTACACGGTCTTGCGTGGGCCGAAGAAGAGGGGCACGTATGGATCGCTGACACTGCATTTGGTGTCGTTAGCCGACATCGTCTTGAGGACGGTCGCTGCTATGACGCCTTCCGAGTCAACGACCCGATTCAGGTGCACGGCATGACGATCAAGGACAATCGGTTGTGGTACGCCGACGACCGTGGTCCGATCGGCTTCTTCGACGTCGGCATGGAGCCAACGTTCTAACTATGGCAACCGTTTTCGTTACTGGATCGACCGGTCGTGCGGGTGAATACATCGTCAAAGACCTGCTCGATAGTGGCTACGACGTGGTCGGTGTCGACCAGAGCCCACCGGGCGGAACGAACGCTCAACGATCGCAGGGCTATACGTTCAAGACGGTCGATGTGACCGACTTCGGACAGGTTCTGTCTGCCATGAAGAACTGCGACGCAGTAATCCACATGGCGGCGATTCCTAACCCCATAATGGCTCCCGAACACGAGGTTTTTAGGGTCAATATGACCGGCAACTGGAACGTACTGGAAGCGGCCGAAGTACTGGGCATCGAAAAGATCGTCCTAGCCTCTTCAGTGAACGCTGTCGGAGCCGTGTTCTCGAAGGGCATCACGCCCCGGCCATACTTTCCGATGGACGAAGAGCACCCGACGTTCGCTGAGGATTCATATTCGATGGGCAAGTGGCTCGGCGAAGAAATGGGCGAAGCGTTCGTTCGGCGTCGTCCAGGGAAGCTCCAGATCGCCTCGATGCGTTTTCACGGGCTGATGGATCGTGAACGCCAATCGGCGCTGAATGCCACACCCGAACGTAGCGGTGCGACAGGAAATAACGCAAAGCACTTCTGGGGCTGGACCGATATCGCCGAGGCAGCACGTGCGTGCGTGCTGGCGATCGAAGTCGATTTCGTGGGGCACGAGGCGTTTTTCATTAATGGCGAAGATACTTCGGCAGACGAGCCGACTGAGGAGTTGATCAGGAAGGTTTACCCTGAAGCCGAAATTCGGTCGCCAATGCCCGGCAACACAACTGCCATTTCAGTCGAAAAAGCGAAACGTGTGCTTGGCTGGGAGCCAAAAGCAACGTGGCGGGACGCCTAATCGAGTTCGCTTCGTTCAATAGTGGTGTTACCTGCGATAGACTTTTGCCGATCCGAAAATATTTCGCTCCTTATTTCGACTTCTATTGAGCCAATAGAGTCAATCACAGGGTTTATTTAGTTGACCTCACCATCCCATCCAGTACCGAAGCACCGAGCCGCCCGAAAAGTTCTGACGGTTCTAGGTCCCATCGAGCCCGCAAAGGTAGGCATTACCTCGACCCACGAGCACCTGCTGATCGATTTCAGCGTGGTGTTTACCGAGCCGAAGGAAGCTTCGAATCGACGGCTGATGGACGAGGATGTCTCGCTCGAGAATCTTGGCTGGGTGCGGTACAACTGGACGAGTAATCGAGACAATCTACGGATCCTTGATGAAGATATCTCGACGTGGGAAGCGCAACAGTATTTCAATGCCGGTGGAAGCACGATCGTTGACGTGACGTCGGTCGGACTCGCACGTGACCCCGAAGCGCTGGCACGGATTTCCCGCCAGACCGGGTTGAACGTGGTGATGGGCGCGGGCAATTATGTCCACATGACTCACGATCCCGAACTCGAAAACTTGACGGTTGAGCAGATCGCAGGCCAGATCATTCACGACATCGATCAGGGCGTTGGCGACACCGGAGTGCGTTCCGGGATCATTGGCGAGATCGGCTGTTCATGGCCGTGGCACGATAGCGAGAAGAAAACTCTCGAAGCTGCCGTTATCGCCCAGCGCGAAACTGGTGCTCCGCTCCTGATTCACCCTGGTCGGAACGAACGTGCGCCTATCGAGCTACTCGAAGCTGTCGACAAGTGGGGTGGCAATCTAAATCGCACTGTAATGGGCCACATCGAGCGCACTGTCTACGACCGCTGCATCTTAAACGAACTCATCGGTATGGGTTCGTATCTGAACTTCGACCTGTTTGGCCACGAGTCGTCGTTCTATCCGCTGGCAATCGAATCCCACATGCCTGCCGATCACGAACGAATCGAAATGGTCGAGCACGTTATCTCCGAAGGTAAGCAGGGCAACATCCTGTTAGGGCACGACGTTTGCTCGAAGCACCGCCTGAAGACGTACGGTGGGCATGGCTTCGATCACATTCTCACCCGCATCGTCCCGCGGATGCGTGCTCGGGGAATGAGCGAAGAGGTTGTGCGATTGATTTTGGTCGACAACCCAACCCGTATGCTGACGTTCGACTAAACGGTCAAAGGGCTTTGGTGGCTGGATGATCCGAAAATCGCCGATAGATCTTCGCAATTTTGCCCGGTTGGGCGGTTCGTCCCGCGCCGTCGTGTAATTTGGCGCATCACATATTCAAAGCACTTCAGCAATTAGCGTCTGCACGGTGGGACTGGGTAGTAGATGGAACAGCTTGTTCGAAAATCGAGGCGCGGGCTTATTAGACGGCACTTGACGTCCCAACTACGGCGACGTGTGGGATTCCTTACGGTGTTCCGTCACGCTCTTACGACTACCCACCGTATGCCGGTTACGACAATATCGACGATCAGCCATTCCTGTTCTCAGGCACGATAGACGATCGGCTCGTGGCGACATCGAGAGTGCTTACGATCGACGGCGAGCCACCGATCGCTTATCCGTTCTCCTTTCTGGAAGAGAATCCCGTGCTGAACGACACGGTCAACGATAAAGCGATTGTCGCAATCTTTGACAACGGCACGTTCTCGGCCTTCAACGACTATTCAAATGGTCGTCAAACGGTTGGATCAGTCGCCGTTTTCTCTCGTGATGTCGGTGATAGGACGCTGACGTTTGAAGTCAACGATTCGGGCATTGCGGACATTGAAACAGGGTCGCTGTGGAACTACGCTGGCATTGCAAAAAGCGGCGAACTTGAAGGCACTCATCTGGAGCCCGTGGTTCACGCCAATCATTTCTGGTTCGCCTGGGCCGTGTTCAAACCAAACACCGTGATCAAGGATTCGTTGAACGATATAGCGAACTGAGTTTGTCCGCCCGCCAGCGATGTGACCGCGATCTACTGAGCGGCTTCGGCGCGTTCGTCGAGAATCTGGAGCAGATCTTCAGCCCGTTCGATGATTGACGGGATCTTCGGGTCCTGAGCCAGAGAAATCGCCTCTTCAAGATCGGCACGAGCAAGCTCGGGACTTACACCGGCTTGAACGTAGAGCAGTGCCCTATCGATGTAGAGGGCTCCTTGTGCCGGGGCTATTTCAATAGCCTTGTTGAAATCTTCGAGTGCGGCGTTGCCGGACCCGAGAACGTCCCTGTAGAACCGACCACGCCACCACCAGGTCGATCCATCTTCTGGATCTGTCGCAATTGCGAGGTCGAACCATTCAAGAGCACGTGTGGTATCGCCTCGGTTTGCGTTTACCCGGCCGAGTATGAGTTGTGAAGCGACCGACTCGTCGTCGATTTCGTACGCACGGCTTGCGTCTCGAAACGCACCGTCCAGATCGTTTTGCGCAACGCGAGTTAACCCGCGATTCTCATAGGCGACAGAAAGGTTCGGTTTCAGCTCGATCGCACGGTCGAAATCGAGCATTGCCTCTTCGTACTTGCCCTGGAGCATCAGAGCCTGACCTCGGCCGTCCCAGCCTCGGGCGAATTCCGGTTCGATCTCGATGACTGTCGTGAACGTGCGCTCGGCCTCTATATATTCGCCGCGGTTTATGGCGCGGAACCCACTGAGATAAAAGCTGACGCTTTCGGTGTCGGACTCTGGCGTTGTTTCAGGCTCAGCCGTCGGAGTGATCGTTGCACGTGGGGGAGGGGTGGCAGTTGGCTCCGGCGGGGTAGCTGGTTCGACGGTTTCTTCGACAACCGGTCCGTCAGGAGTAACGGTTACGGTAGGAGTTTCGTCAGGAACTGACTCAGTGGTCGAGCATGCAATCAATAGCAGTGCAATGAGACTGATCAGAGCCAGATATGTACGGCGGTTTAACATTGAGGTAATTATCGTTGACTAGAGGATTCCGATTCAACACGATTTGCAGCTTGTCTACGGACAGTTACGTCGAAACTCGCTGCTCAGGTTTCCACTCAAGCTGCTGAAAGCTCACCCACGAGAATTTCGATCGCCAGTCGTTCGTCCATTTCGCCCTGCTTGATCGCGAGGTCAGCCGCTAGTAGGCGTCGAAGTATGTTCGCAAGGTGATCCGTATCAAAATTCTCAGATTGGCGAAGCGTTTTATCGAGCGCGTACTGGTTGGTGAGACCGATCCTTTTCCCGAGCTCGTCTGGGTATACACCCTGCTGTCGAAGTTCGATTGTGAGGATGAGCAGGCGCACCTGCCGCGCAAGCATAGAAAGCACGCTCTGGACGCTCGACCCACCCGAAAGAAGCGAGTACAGCAGCCTCATCGCGACTGCCGGTCTTCGCTCAAGCACTGCATCGACAGCTGCAAAAATACTGGCCTCTCTCGCATCGGGGACCATGAGATCAACGTCTTGTTGTGTGACCTCCTGATCTCCGGCGTATAGAGCAAGTTTTTTGATTTCTTGATCGAGCAGGCGGGTATCCGATCCTGCCAGCCAGGCGATGCGCGCCACAGCGTCTCGCGTAGGCGATGCTCCATATTGAACGAAACGATCGCGAACCCATGCTTCAAGCTCGGCCCTGCGTTTTCGCCGAAATTCCTGAATTCTGGCACTTGGCCCAACGGACTTTAGTGCCAGACCGTTGTCGCGAAGACTCACCTGCTCCACGAACACAAGCTCGGTTGTGGCCGGTAGTTCGCTGAGCGAGTCGGCGAGGTTGCGCCATTCGTCGCCGAGCGATTTATCCCGCTTCTGCATTCGTTCCAGCACGCCGTTTACGATCACCACACGACGATCCGCCATAAACGGAACGACCTGAGCAGCGCCAATTACATCGGTCAGCTTGAACGAACGTCCCTCGAATACCGTCGTGTTCGGATCACGAACTTCTGGCGGACCCGCAGAGGCGCGAATCTTGGCTAACACCTCGGAGCTTGAGTATTCATCTTCGCCGTGCAGAACTGTGATCATCAGAAATTTCGATTGCGGGACATGATTGCTAAGTGGACGGACTGATCTGTGGTTACACTTTCTAACATGTTCAGACTGTTGGCGATACGCTCCGTTGTCTTTCCATTCCTGAAATTGGTTTGGCGACTGCTGCTGGACAGACGCGTTCCGGTGTTTACGAAGATTATCCCGTTGATCGCCGTCGCGTACGTGATATCGCCGTACGACGTGATAGCCGACCGCATTCCTCTGCTCGGTCAGTTCGATGACGTGATAGTTAGCGGGATACTTTTCCTGCTGTTCATAGCCGCGTCACCCGGGCATGTTGTTGCAGATCAAACCATCGGCAGGAAGCTCCGAGATCTGCAGCGCAAACAGGGAATTGATCCCGATGCCCCCGGCGGGGATGGCCCTGACGGAAAAGTTGTCGATGCCGAGATCAGGTACATCGATGATGAAGAAGACGAGAATTCAGGAACCAATAACGAAGATAAATAGTCGATACCTTTCCGATTACCGACAACATGAATCCGGCGGTACGATTAACAGTCGGCAAAATTTCCGGTACCCGACCCGAACGCAATCTCAAGCCAACCAGTCAATCTAGAACCAGTCACCTATGAAGATCGGCATCATCGGTCTACCCGCGAGCGGTAAGACCACGATATTTAACTCTCTCACCCGCGGCAGCGCTGACACCGGAGGGTTCGGGGCGAGTCGCTCGGCGAACGTCGGGGTGGCGCACGTGCCGGACGAACGAGTCGACATTCTCACCGACATGTATAAGTCGAAGAAGACCGTCTACGCGGAGGTTACATACGTCGACCTCCCTAGTGGCAGCGGTGGTGATATGTTCGAAGGCGAGGCGCTCGCGCATCTCCAACAGGTCGATGCAATCCTGCACGTCGCACGGGCATTCGAAGATGGGTCGGTTCCTCACCTCGAAGGTACTGTCGACTCCAAGCGAGACATCGAGAAGGTGTCGTTCGACATATTGTTTGCCGACATCGCACTTCTCGAACGACGCATCGAAAGACTAACGGGCGGTCTGAAGGGGCTGAAGTCATCCGATCGTGACGAGGCCGATAAGAACATCGAAACTCTCAAGCGACTTCAGGGCGATCTCGAAAACGGAGTGGCGTTCAGGGATCGAGATCTCGACGATTTAGAGGCCCGAGCGATTTCCGACACGTTCACCCTGAGCAGTCTGCCGTTGTTGGTCGCGCTGAACATCGGTGAAGACGATATTGCCAACACTGCCGAACTAGAGCAGGAACTCGCCGGATTGCTCGATGGAAAATCGACCGGTGGCGCTGCGATTTGTGGAAGCTTGGAAGCGGAACTCGTTGGTATGGACGAAGCGGAAGAGGCCGAAATGCGTGCCGGTCTCGACGCCGGTGAGCCGGGACTTTCCCGCATGATCAAACTGTCGTACAGCGTGCTCGGACTCAGTTCGTTCTTGACCGTGGGAGAAGACGAAACCCGGGCATGGACGGTCAACATTGGATCGCTGGCTCCCAAAGCCGCAGGGGTTATCCACTCGGACATCGAGCGTGGATTCATCCGCGCCGAAACCGTCGCTTACAATGATTTTATCGAGTGTGGCACGATGGCCGAAGCTCGAAATCGTGGACTGTTCCGTCAAGAAGGTCGCGACTACATTGTTCAAGACGGCGATATCGTCAATTTCTTATTCTCGGTGTAATTTCGCACCAACTATTATCGAAACATCTGGCAAAGGCCTGAAATAGGCTTCCCCGAAAAAGGAACGTAATGGCTGCTGAAGAACTGGGTTCCGTTGGCAAAGCTCCCGCTGGCGATATTTTGACGAGTCGCAAGGTTTACCTCGTGACGATGGTTCAACCGTCCCAAGGCGCACCCGATGGCTTCGAAGAAAAGTACAACGCTTACTGGAGCGCGGTCGAACAGCACGTGTCGCAGCTCGAAGCCAAAGCAGGAACCGTTATGCGGATTTTTGCTGAGGGCGTGATCGGCAGAGGCGACGATGCGATGCTGATGGTCGAACAGGCGAATCCCGGTGCTCACCGTCTGGTTCGCCAACGAGTTTCAGCTGGAGCGGTTTTCGAAGAGTTTGAAGACACCGATCTCTTCGGGCAGGTCATCGACTGGGGTCGCTGCTTGCAAAGTGGGCTCATCAATCGAACCGTTGCCGACGTAATTCAGGCGCACTACACCGAGGCTTCCGACAAGCGAGTCACCCACCTTGGCCAACGGCTCGAAGACGGCATTCTTGAGTCAGAGGCAGCTTTGCTGCTCAGTGGGGATCCCAACATCAAAATACCTGACGGTGTTGAACGATTCGTGATTTCACCTCCCGAGCTCGACGAACTAGAGCGATGGGTACAGCAGGCCAATGAGGCGATTCGCCAGCAGATGGCACAAGAGCAGGCCGCTGCCGCGGGTGGCGAGCAGATGCCCGGTCACGAAGGACACGATCACGGTCCAGCGCCATCACCATCACAAGAACCTGAATCGGGTTCGGGACTATGGACGCCTGGCTCGTAGGTTTACGGAGGCTGAATGCCGAATCTGGCGCAGATCGAACACAACCCACCCACGTATGACGCTGGCATTGGCTTGTACCTTCACGTGCCGTTTTGTCAGACAAAGTGCCCGTACTGCGATTTCAACACATATTCGGGAATCGAAGATCAAATCCACGGTTATGTACGTGCCCTGACGAACGAACTTCAGGGGTGGGGCAACTTACTTTCGCACCCTCCAGTTCGAACGATTTTCTTTGGCGGAGGTACACCTTCGTATCTACCGGCAAGCGATATCGAAGCCATTCAAAACACGATTCGAAACTCGTTCGGAGTCGTGGACGGCGCTGAGATTACGATGGAGTGCAATCCCGGGGACGTGACCACGGAAAACGCCGAATCGTGGCTTGCTTCGGGGATAAACCGAATCTCGATGGGCGTGCAGAGCTTTGACGATGGGCTGCTGAAGCTGCTGGGTCGACGTCACACCGCACTCGAAGCCAAGCAGGCGTTCGCTACTCTTCGAAACGCAGGGTTCGAGAATCAGTCTGTCGATCTCATCTACGCCCTGCCCTACCAGTCGGCCGAGCAATGGGCCGACACGCTCGCTCAGGCGATCGCGCTAAAGCCAGAACACATCTCTCTATACGGACTCCAGATCGAACAGGGAACACCTCTGGCAGTGGATGTCGAGGCGGGGAAGTACCCGATCCCTGACGACGATCTCGCTGCCGATATGTATGAGGAAGCTCAGCGTCAACTCGCCGACAACGGCTTCTCTCAATACGAAATATCGAACTGGGCGAAAGCGGATAAAGAGTCGCTGCACAACATCATCTACTGGATCAACGATCCTTATTTAGGTGTTGGACCCGGTGCTCACTCGTGGCTCGATGGTCAGCGATTCGCCAACCTGAAATCGCCTCGTCGATACACCACCGTCGTTGGTGAGGAATATGAAATCGGTAGTGCTGACCCAGTCAAGGCGATGCACACGCCGGACGGTCCGGTTGATCAGGTCGAAGAAACAACTCCGGCTATCGATATCGCAGAAACGATGATGATGGGCATGAGGCTGAATCAGGGAGTTACGCACGAACGGTTCGAAAAGCGATTCGGGTCGAGCGTCAACTCGGTATTCCCGCAGGAAATACGACGACTGCTGAAGTTCGGGCTGATTGAAGTGAACGACGACGCTATATTGCTGAGCGAGCGGGGGCGGTTGCTGGGCAACGAAGTGTTCGCAGAATTTATTGGTGGCGAAGAATAGCCAGCTCAGATTTCGCATAACTGGCGCGTGCATTGCAACAGATCTACCCCGACCGCATCTAAAATCTCGGAATAGTTATTAAGCTTCGTGTGTTGAAACCCGAATCGGATTTGATCATGCCGAAGCAGTCAAAATAAAAGGCGAATTCAGCTTGTTTGTTGTTGGCACAGCAGGTCACGTAGACCACGGAAAATCGACGTTGATTCAGGCATTGACCGGAATCGACCCTGATCGCCTGCGCGAAGAGAAAACTCGCGGCATGACGATCGAGCTGGGTTTTGCGTGGCTCGAACTGCCGTCGGGTGCTGAAATTAGCATCGTTGACGTGCCCGGACACGAACGTTTCATCAAGAACATGCTGATGGGCGCCGGTGGGGTTGATGTGGCTCTCCTGATCATTGCTGCGGACGAAGGCGTGATGCCGCAAACCCGAGAGCACCTTGCCATTCTCGACCTACTCGGCATAGATACGGGATTGATCGTGATGACGAAGAAAGATCTGGTCGATCAGGACTGGCTCGATCTAGTTACGCTCGACGTTCAGGAAGTGCTGGAAGGCACGTCGCTAGAAAACGCCGAGGTTGTTGCCGTTTCTGCGGAAACGGGTGACGGTCTCGATGAGTTCAAAGCGACTCTCGACAAGCTCATCTCTGAACTGCCCGCACATCAGAGCACCGGTAATCCCCGCCTGCCTGTTGATCGTTCGTTCACTATCTCCGGGTTCGGGGCTGTCGTGACTGGCACGCTTGCTGATGGTTCGCTTAAATCGGGGCAGGAAGTCGAGATTTTGCCTTCGGGTTTGAGGGCGAGAATCCGGAGTCTTCAGGTCCACGAATCCTCCCATGACGAGGTTGGTCCCGGTACTCGCCTTGCGGTGAACCTATCGGGAATCGATCACGCCGATATTCAGCGGGGCGACCTCGTAACGAGTGTGGACTGGCTCGAAACGTCGACCGCGTTCGATGCGACGTTCAGGGTGATTCCGGACGCTCCACGCGCCGTCAGGCACAATCATAAGGTGACGCTGTTCGCCGGTACTAGAGAGATTCCAGCGACGATCAGGGTGCTCGAAGGCGATCAGATCACTCCCGGAACGTCGGGTTGGATTCAGTTAAGAACTCAGGAAAAGGTTCCGGTAGTACGGGGCGATTCGTTCGTTGTTCGGGATACTGAAAACACTCTCGGTGGCGGACGAGTTTTGGAGCCGAACGCTCCTCGCCGAAAGAGAAACGACCCGGATACGATTGCGCGACTGGAAACGTTGGCGAGCGGTTCAAGCGAGGACGTAACGTTCAACGCTTTGATCGATATCGAGCCAGCAACGATCGCCCAGATCGCCGGGGCTACCGGCTCAAATGCCGACGATACCGACACGGCCATTGCGGCTCTGGAGTCGGAGGGGCGAATAACGAAAATTGGTTCCGATCTCGACTTCGTTGCATCGATAGCGGGCTGGCAACGTCTGATCGATACGGCAACGTCCACGCTGGCAAATTTCCACAAATCCTACCCACTGCGGCAGGGGATGCCACTCCAGGATTTCCGGGGCCAATTGAAGTTGAAGACGCCAGCGTTCAGTGCCGTTTCGCATTCGATGATAGCGGGGGACGTAATCGCAACGGACGACGCTATCGTCAAACTCCCATCGCACAGGCCCGAGCTGTCGGCTGAGCAAGCGACCGAAGCAAATAACTTCCTGAAGCTGATCGCGGGCGACCGGTTCAGTCCTTCGACCGAGCGCCCTATCGACATCGAGATCCTACAACTACTTACCGAGCGCGGTGACGTTGTGCGGATCAGCGGGGACATCGTGTACCCGACCGATGCCTACGATGAAATGGAATCGAAAATACTGGGGTCGGGCTCAGACGGTCAGGAGATCACTATTACGAGCGTACGAGAGATCTTTGGAACCAGCAGGAAGTACACACTTGCCGTGCTGGAATACATGGATTCAAAGGGATTGACCCGCCGTTCCGGGGATAACCGATTCGTTCGTTAGAATTCGCCCGGGCCAGCCCGACGGTTAGGCGAGTATCAGCGGGAGAGTGAACGCAAAGGTGCTTCCCTCGCCCAAAGTGCTCTCAGCCCAGATTCTGCCACCCTGCGCTTCAACGAATCCTTTTGCGATAGACAGTCCTAGCCCGGAACCCGAAACTCTTGATATGCGTGCGCTCTTGCTGCGGTAGAAACTTTCGAACACCGCCTCGAGTTCGTTCGCTTCGATACCGGGGCCTTTGTCAGCAACTTCTACTCGAACTTCGCTATCGTCTACAGAAGTCGTAATGAGAGTCTCGGTGCCTTCCTCAGCGTATTTTGCAGCGTTGTTGAGAAGATTCACCAGGACCTGAAGCATTCGCTCGCGGTCTGCATCAACAATCGCCGAGCCATCGGGATTTATGGTCCGCACCGTCATGTTTCGATCGGTGAATCCGGGTTCGGATATCTCGATAGCCGAGACGATCAGTTCCTGCATGTCGAAGCTTTCAATCTGCAGGCTGAATCGACCAGCTTCAAGCAGAGACACGACGTTAAGATCGTCGACCATTCGTGACAGGCGATCGACGGTTGATTTCATGTTGTTTACGAGACGCTGTTGCTGATCGTTCAACTCACCAGCGTCGCCTTCGCCGAGCATATCGGTGTACATCTTCATGCTTGTCAACGGGGTTCGAAGTTCGTGCGATACCGTCGACACGAACTCACGTCGTTCGACCTGAACAGCCTCACGCTCGCGAAGATCACGCATGAACACGTTGACCGCAGTCATTTCGCCACCTTGATCGCGAACAGGTACGAGCATCATTTCCACCGGTATCGCCTTTTCGGCGTTACGCGGCATCAGCGATATTTCGGCCTGCCAACCGCCCATGACTTCGGCGTGTCGCAACGCTGTTGTTCGAATCATTTCGGCTATTTCATCTGAAATAAACTCGGTTAATGGAACACCCACACCGGTCGACTCATCTCCGATATTGAGCATCTGAAGACCCGCCGGGTTGATGTAGCTGGTGACGCCTTCGAGGTCGGAGATCGCCACCAAGTCAAGCGTCGTCTCCACAGTCGCAGCAAGTGACTGGACCTTGTCGAGCAGTTTTATTGACTCGATCACGGCAGAAATCTGGTCTGACACACGTTCGAGTAACGAAAGATCGCTTTCGTCATAGGCATCGTCGTCTGTACTGCTTACAGATATGAACCCTATGACGGAGTCTCGTGCGCGCAAGGGTGATCGGAGATTTGACCGGAGGCCAGCGGTGAGCAGTTCTTTGCCAGCGAAGTCAGCAAACTCCATAAAATCGGTGTCGCCAACGGTAATCAACCGAGACTCCGATAACACTTCACCCGAAAGTTCGTTTTGGTTGAGAATCTGCCCAACCTCAAGCTCCCTAATTTTCACTCCGTCGACGTAGTCGAGAACGAGCGAATCGTCATCATCGTTTTTCAGCGCAATGACACCGCGATCAATGTGAATAAGGCTTTTGAGATTCTTGAATACTCCGGCGTACAGATCGTTTGTATTACGGGCAATACTTGCGTCCCGACCGATCTGAACGAGGATCTCTCTGATGTGGGCGATGCTGCTTATTCGGGCATGGAGGCGGGAGTTGGCGAGTGCTCCAGAAATTTGTGCACCAATGCGCTCGGCTACTTCAACGTGCTCAGGGCCATATGCATTTTCGATCGAAGTCGTCGTCGCCAGAAAGCCAACAACTTCGTCTCTATGGACGAGCGGGGCGGCCATGATTGATCGCACACCAGCGTCGAGCAGTTCTCCGATTCCGGAAAATTCAGGTCGCATTTCTTCCAACAGTTCGGTGTCCAACACAAGCACGAATCGTGCCAGTTGATCCGCCGAGGTCACACCTGACATCGGTATAACTTGGCCCTGTTCGAAACCGGGCAATGCCAATCCGGAAACGTGCTCTAGGGTGACAGAATCGTTTTCGATGTCCGCTACCGCTATGGCTGCTGTATCGAGCGGGATAAGACGCTTTATTTGATCGACGAATTGGTCATAGACCTGCCCAATGTCCAGCGATGACGACACCAATCGACCAATTTCGGCGAGGACGGCTCGCTCGTCTCCAGCCACTTTGATTTCACCCTGAAGACGTCGTGCATCGAGCGCCATTTTGCGGTCGGCGTTTGCTTCGATCTCTCTGGTTACGCTACTTGGTAGGCGCTCCATAAAATCGAGGGCGAACATATCGATTACGCCCAATTCAATCAGTTGAGCCTGATTCTGCTGATCGGGTTCGATCAAGGCAAAAACAGGCACATCTTCGGCATGTGATTTCGCCATATTGACGATGGCCGAAACAGAATCGAACGGCTGCCGGGCGTCAATGAAAATGAGATCCCATCTGTCATCCACCACGCGACGTTCGAATCGTTCTAGGTTTGCAGCTGATTCGTTTCGAACGGAAAAGCCCGCGTCGGTAAGCAAACGCGCAATGTTTGCTCGTTCTTCAAGATCGAACGACAACATACGAAGCTCAACACGAGGGAGCTTCTTCGCAGACTGTTCGTTTTCAAGTTGAGTACTGCTCATATCTAATCACCGGGACATCGGCGAGTTTAAGTTCTCACATCGACCACACCGAAAGCTGACTCATTGGTGCAGAATCAGTATAGGGTTCCGAGTTTTTACGTATATTTCGCTATCTAGCCGAAACTACATAAGTAACTAGTTGTACCCACGATCGTTGCGTTGATTCCGTTCGTGATTACGTCTCGTGAAGTCGATTCAGATCCGTTGCCTGCGGCAGTATCGGCGTTTTTAAGCGCCTCGCCAAGCACTCGCCCGTGAAAATGATCCGGTAGCGGTATACCCAGCAGTTCGAGAACAGTCGGTGCTACATCGATGTTCCCGCTGGGGAGGTCGGACCGCAGACCTGATGCGAACGATGAGCCGCTTGCTATCAGCGTGTTGTGCATTTCGGCCGGGCTGCTGCCCCCGTGGGATCCCACTCCGACACGTCCGCCTGCCGCCGCGCCCGAACGCGATAACGGAGCTGGTTTGCCGGTATCGGTGGATCGCATTGCCACTGCGATATCGGGAGCGCGCTGGCCGTCTATGCCAAGATCGGATATCGACGCATATTCGGCCCCGCTCGAATCCTGATGGTCGGTAGCCACGGCGTCGACCCACTCCTGCACCGTTAGCCAGGCAAGTAATTTTTCTATCAGCTGTTGATTGCCATTGGGCAGGTACAGCAGAACCGATCCGCCGTTCTCAGCAACAATGACTGAGTCTTCGTTTTCATCAACGCTAAACCCGGCTTTTGTGAGTTCTTCTTTGACATCGATTACTGCATCGATGGTCGAGTAGCCGTGGTCGGAAACGACGAACACATCGGGGTCGTCGCCCAGTTCTTCTATCGCAGTGAGGATTCGACCTAACTGCCCATCGGCGAGTGAGTACATCTGTTGCGCCTCGGGGCTGTCGACGCCGAACGCGTGCTGCGAGGTGTCGGGTTCCGGGAACCAGACCAGCAGTACATCGGGGCCGAGCTCGCCAATCGCGTACTCGATCGCCACGTCTGCGGTACGCACCACGAGATCGGCAGCGGGAGCTTTTTTGGCGGGCCAATCACCGAATTTCGTTGTGATCCGTTCATGGTGGTCAGGTGGATTCGTAAATTCGGGATGAATTACCACGCCGCCAAATTTTTCTGCGTTGGGGTGTTGAACAAACGCGTTCCCGCTGGTTCCACCAACAACCGAAACCCATTTCAGATCGTGCTTGCTGATGAGTTCGCCGAGAGTTGGCACGAGCAGCAGATTGCCGTCAGTGAGATCGTTGATCTCTGGCAGTTTCGGTACGAGGGCGTCGACAACTTCGGTGGTCGAGTATTCCGGGAACACCAATTTGTTTGCGGTGAGACCATGCCTGCCCGGTGTCACTCCGGTTACAAGGCTCGCTGAATTGCAGCGGGTTACCGTCGGAAATACTGCGTGGTTGTGCAAAAACCGAACACCAGATTCAGCAAGCCTGCTGACAACGGGCATAAGTTCTGCTGTTGCCTGTGAAGGCTGTAAACCATCGAACGCAGCAATCAAAATTTTTGGCATTAACCCAGTCCTAATCTGCCTAATTCCGAATCTGAGAATCCGAAGTAGTGGGCGATTTCGTGCACAACTGTTGTACGCACCTGATGCTCAAGCTCGCCCATCGAACCGCTCGCATCTTCGATAGGTTCTTGAAAAATCGTTATGACGTCGGGTAGAGGAGGCACGTAACTTCCTCGACCAGTAAGCGGGACGCCCTCGTAAAGGCCGTAAAGAGTGTCGCCTGATTCCAGCTTATTCTCGGCGAATTGGGCGGGTGACGGGCGGTCAGCGACGATAATGCTCACATTATCCATCTTCGAGAGGAATTCATCCGGGAGGGTTGAGATAGCCAACCGGATGAGGTCTTCGAAGGTGTCTCTGCTTACCTGCAACGTGAAATCACCGTGAAATTACTTGGTGCCGACCTGTGATCGGATGACCTTCAACCGATCGATGTTCGGCTTGTCGGGGCCGCTTTTCCCGGTTCCGGGGACTTCCAGATAGAACGGTACGTGCTTGAAAGCGGGGTTAGACATCAGCGTCGTAAACCCGGCTGATCCGATCAGTCCGTCGCCGATGTTCTCGTGCCGGTCGACCGACGAACCAAGCTCTCTCATCGAGTCGTTTGCATGCACCGAACGAAGTAGGTCGATTCCGATCTCTTTGTCGAACTCGTCCATCGCCGCGCTCAGTGTGTCCACAGCTGTGATGTCGTATCCCGCTGCCCACACGTGCTGAGTATCGAGACATACAGCTACGCGATCGTTTCCGATCGCCTTGATCAACGTTCCCAACTCTGCGAACGACGACCCAATATGATCGCCCGCTCCTGCGCTGGTCTCGAGCATCAGCAGGGAATCGCCGGGCTCGCTATCAAGAATCTTGCGAACGGAAGCAGCGAACTGATCTACAACAGCTTCGAAGCCCTGCCCGCGGTGACTCGCCGGGTGGAATATCACGCCCAAAGCTCCAAGCTTGTTGGCGGCTGCGATATCGGCCTGTAGGGCGACTTCTGATTTGACCAACAACTCGGGATCGGCGGTGCCTAGCGCGATGAGGTACTTTCCGTGCAGAACGGTGGGACCCATTCCGGCACGTTTCATTTCTGCCTGGTACTTTTCCGCAACTGCATCGGCGATCGGCTTTGCCGACCACATGCGTGGAGACGACGCGAAGATCTGGAAGCACTCGGCTCCAATTTCTTCAGCGCGCGCTACTGCCTTGTTTGATCCACCGGCAGCGGAAACATGAGCACCAATCAGCATTCGTTACAGTTCCTTTTGAAAACTACAGGCGCGCCCGACCACAACGCCTGAATGGCGCATGGTAGTTGAATATTCCTTAGGGTGCGACTTCTAAATGACGTCGTTACGAATTCGTAGTGGCAACACGTCGCCATGGCAGGAGCCTGCGACGTTCCCATAGGACGAGGACTTGAGCAGCTACGAAGATCGAACTGTAGGTTCCAACAACCACACCGGCGAGCAGAACAATCAGGAAGTCTCTGAGCGAGGCTCCACCGAAAAGTAACATTGCCAGAATGACCGTCGTCGTGGTGATACTCGTGCCAAGCGAACGAGTTACCGACTCGTTGATCGACAGGTTCACCGTGCTCCGAAAGTCGCGCCCGGGGGCCAGAGTTACGTTCTCACGAATACGGTCGAAGATCACGATTGTGTCGTTCACTGAGTAACCGATCACGGTGAGAATGCCGACGATAAAAATCGCGTTGACTTCGGCATTGATGGTGAGTCCGAGAATAGCGAAGACACCGAGTACGATCACTACGTCGTGAACAAGCGCAACGACAGCGGCGAAGGCGTACTTGTACGAATTCGGTACTGATCGGAACGCGTACATGATGTAGAGCATCACGAATGCCGCGGCGACGACGACCGCGATAATGGCGTTTCTAACCGTATCTTCAGCAACAGATGAGCCTACAGTCGAGCTATCCAGCACAATGGCCGGGGCCCCGTCCAGCTTGGCGACCTCATCGTTGACATCATTCATCCCTAAGTTGCCGAGATCGTCGGTGCGGATGAAGTACTGATTATCACCCATTGCCTGCACGATCGCCTCAGGGTGGCCAGATCGTGTCAGAGCGTCGCTGACGTCGGCTGTGCCGGGATCACCGTCCTGGAACTGGTACGTGAATGTCGTACCCGACGTGAAGTCGATACCAAGATTCAACCCAGACGTTGAGAGCACCGCCACAGAAATTATGACGAGCACGAGCGATATGGTCAGGAATATCCGACGCTTCGAGATGATATCCATTAGGAGTTACCTCCAGACGCTGAATCACTCGGTTGGCCCTGATCACGAACCGGCACGTATAGGCCCGGCTTGTCGCCGAGTCTTGTCGATGCGATTAGGCGGAGTAATAGACGGCTGGCAAAGAATGCGGTGAACATGCTCAACAACACACCAATTGCGAGCGTCAGGGCGAATCCCTGCATCACGCTGGTGCTGAATCGATCACCGAACCAGAAAAGTACGACAGCAACGATGATGGTCGACATGTTTCCATCTCTAATTGATGGCCATGCTCGATCAAACCCTGCCGTAATTGCGGCGAGCAGCGTTCGTCCGGATCGCAATTCTTCCTTCGTTCGTTCGGCAATCAGAACGTTGGCATCGACTGCGAAACCTAGCGACAGAATTACGGCGGCAGCACCCGAAAGGGTGAGCGTAACCGGAATCATCTTGAAGATTCCCAGAAGCATGATCGTGTACGCAATAAGTGCGATAGCAGCCACGAGTCCGGGGATCTTGTAGTAGGCGATCATAAATATCAGAAGCAGGAACATTCCTACTCCACCGGCGATCAGGCTCTTCTGCAACGAGTCTTTACCGAGAACGGCGTCGACGTTGCGTTCCTGAATCAGTTCGAGCCCAACTGGAAGCGCACCAGAACGGAGCTGAATCGCAATCGTTCGCACGCTTTCTGTTGTAAAACTGCCACCTTCGATGATGGCTCGTCCGCCAGAGATACCACCGGAGCTCACACCAGGTGCGACAAGTTCCTCGTCATCGAGGTAGATCGCAAGTCGGTCGTCCTGCCGTGAAACACGGTCGGTAACCTTGAAGAAGGCATCTCCGCCCTCGTCGTTGAAGACGAGCGTCACGATAGGCCGTGGGATTCCCTGTGAAACATCTGGGAACGCATCGTCAAGATCAGAGGCGTCGATCTCGGTGTCCTGCTCAGTGAAGTAGGCAGGGTTAGTACATCGTTGGAGCGACCACTCTGCAAGGGAAAGACCATCCGGCGGCCACGGGATGTTGTCCGACGGCGGTAGAAGATCGCCACATTCACGGTAGCGGAATTCGAGTCGGGCGGTTTTGCCAATAAGGTTCTTAGCTTCCTGAACCCCACCTCCAACGGCCCACTGGGTCAGTGTTCCCTCGCTAGAAATGAATTGCAAATCTCCGAGATCTCTGAGAGCTGTCAGAATGCGCTGGTCTTCGCCAAGTACCGGGTTACCCTCGTCGTCTGTAGTAGATATATCAAGACCGTACATCGTGATAGAGAACCAACCCTCCGAGCCGCCCTCTGCCGTAATTTCAGCATCGCTGCGTCCGACAGAGGCGAAAGCCGCCTCCATATCTGAGAGTGTCGGAAGGGTTTCGATGTCATCGGATGGCACAGGGTCAACCGCGGTATCGTCGCCAATAACGGGTGGTGCCACGTCGATCAAAGCGAATACGATCTGCAGCGTTACCGGGTACTCAGCAACCACGGCTTCTCGCCATGCATCGGCCTCGGATGCCCTGACTACTACACCTTCAGCGTCAACGATCTCGCCCTTGATATCGTCGAGTTGAATGGTTAGCGAGCCGTTCTCGTTCTGCTTTACGCTGGCGTCCGGTCGACTCAGTTCGTTATGGAAAAATGCCTCTAACGTCTCGGGTTCAATCGTGTCGGCAGTGAAGTTGGCTGTGATCGCCGCACCGCTCTGACCCGGAATCTGCACGAGAACGCGGTCTGCCACAGAGTCGACTCCGCCACCAAGCAATTGCACTCTGGCTTCGCTGACACCGAATTCGTTTACACGTTTCTCGATGATGCTGCGGACGGCCTCCATGTCATCGTGAGTTGGATCTCGACCATCCACGGGCACGACGTTGTAGACAAGGTGTGTACCACCTTCGAGGTCCAGTCCGAGAGTCAAGCCGAGCGGGCTATCCCCGCCACGGGTAAACCCGAGGACACTAATTTCGGAAATTGCCAATACAACTACCGAAATGACAACCAATATTGCAACGAGGACCAGGCCTCTGAATCTCTTCAATAACTCAGACTCTTACGCGAAACGCGCCGCAAAGGCGGCGTGTCTATGTGATTTGACGTGACTAATCTTGACGTTTGTTCACCGATCTGGTGACGTCAAGAAATTGCTGGAACGAACCTCCGATGCCTACCCGAACGAGTTCGACGCGGGCACCGATACAAACATTAATTTAGCCTGAACTGGCAAAAGCGCTGCTTCAACTTGCTTCAGGCAAGCAAAAAGTATAGCACTGAGGCAACGTAAACTCGCTGCGCGAAACAGTGTCTATTTTGAACAATTTTGTGAGGCGTGAAAGCCATTCGTTCAAAGTTCGATGGCGTGTTGGATACGACGTGACCTAGACTTCATATTCCTTCTCCCCGATGAAGAAGGTCAGGCATGCACTGAGCTTGACGAAGTGTTGAGGGGGAATGCAAACGAATCTTCCGTATTCGCAGTTGTCCACACCGCCCTACCCCATCCATTCCCTCTCACCCAAACCCTCTCCCTAGTGGAGAGGGCCTTAATGCTTGGTCACATTCGGCACGAGGGAAGTTGTGCGTCAGTCGAAACAAGCTTAATTCAGGATCACTCCGCCATCTAAATGCGGATCATCCGATACGACGTGATCGTGGTGGTGATCGTGGCCGGCTTCCTCGTCGTTCTCAGATTCTGGGGGATCGATAACGAATCCCGCTTTTCGCAGGTCATACTCCATCTGATCGACCGACGATTCGGAGTACAGGTCACTGAATTTGATCGTTGTCTCTACTATTTCGATATCGGCTTCGTCGGGCTCATCATCGTCATCGCTGTGATCGACATGCACCTCGAGTTCGACATCGTGCATGTGCGGTTCGTCTTCATCGACATGCGAGCCGGCAGCAGCCAGTTTTTCGTGCGCTAACAAGTGATCGACGTACAATATTCCGTTCAAGTGGTCGACTTCGTGTTCGATCGCCTGTGCGAATAATTCTTCGGCGGTGACCTTCACTTTCGAGCCGTTTTCGTCGAGCCATCTCGCCTTTATGGTCACCGAGCGCTTGACCATTCCCTCGTATCCGGGAAACGAAAGACATCCTTCTACGATTTCTCGTTCTCCCTCGGTTTCTCGAACCTCAGGATTCACCAGAACGATGGCGTCTTCATCGCCCGGAAGATGTATCGTCACCACACGCTGAAGTGCGCCGACCTGATTTGCGGCAAGCCCCACGCCGCCAGCTGCGTCCATCGTTTCGACCATGTCGCGTGCTAGCTCTCGTACTTTGTCGTCGACGCGTCGAACCACCCTGCACTTCTTGCGCAGAATCGGATCGGGAAACACTCTGATTTGCCTTATCGGCACGAACTACCTCTTTTTGTACTGGACATTGGCACGATTGAAAGTGCCATCGGCTCACAGCAAATTATCCTAGCGATGATGGGTCTACGTCGACGGTCCACAGCGAGCCGGGTGGTGCCAGTTCAAGCAGTCTCTCAGGATGAGAGCCCTTGAGCAAGATTTGCCACCTGTACATATTCCTCACCTTAAGAGGGTAAGCCGGAGTTGGACCGATGACCTCTATGCCGGTTTCACCGTGCGATTCGCGCACTTCGGCAAGTTCTCTAGCGAACCGTGCCGCTTCATTTTTTGCCACGTCGGCATTGCCTGCCGAGTGCATCAGCTTGATCATGCTCGTAAACGGTGGGTTTGCCTGCGCAGCACGCAGCCTGATCTCAGTTTCGTAGAAAAGTTGGTAATCCTGATCGGCAGCGGCCTGAATCGCATAGTGTTCGGGGTTGAACGTTTGGATGATCGCCCGACCTTCCCACGCTCCCCTGCCACTTCTCCCGACCACCTGTGCGAGCACCTGAAACGCACGTTCGCCGGC
>Ga0115002_10001027_pt1 | contig 39078 bp, 30 predicted proteins | sample ArcticOcean_MG_C_8_FD_89576 | JGI IMG/M metagenome (GOLD analysis project Ga0115002, IMG submission 89576) | Marine microbial communities from western Arctic Ocean - ArcticOcean_MG_CB11_86 | ecosystem: Environmental > Aquatic > Marine > Oceanic | place: Arctic Ocean: Canada Basin | collected... | reverse complement strand
TCCAGGTCTCTTCGAGGGGCACGCCTTCGTCAAAGCGAGAATTGAAGTAGGCTACCCCTATCGAGTAGGGTCCTAAAAGCCATTTGTAGCCTGCTACTATAAGGACATCTGGGCGTATCTCGGCTACGTCGAGAGGTAGGGCGCCTATGGATTGAGTGCCGTCTACTACTAAGGCCGTTCCCAGCTCTCTTGCACGTTGGCTAATGGCTTGCAGATCAAAAAGGGTACCATCGGCCCAATGGACGTGGGGAACACTTATGATGGCTGTGTCCTTGTCCATACGATCTAAAATCCGTTCATTCCAATCACTGGACTTTGGAGATGTAGAACTGGGAGCAACTGTTCTTAGCTCAGCTCCTACATCTGACGCTTTTTTTCTCCATGTGTACACATTTCCTGGGAATTGTTCATGAAGTATGACTATATTTTGTCCCCGTTTGACAGAAAGATTCTGGGCTGCAACTGCAGCTCCGTAAGATGCTGATGGAATGATAGCAATGCGGTTAGGTTCAGAGACTCCGATGAGCTTAGCGAAACGCCTCCGTATTTCATGTTGCTCGGAAAAAAAATCACTAGCACGGATGTCAGTCGGTTGCCGTTTGCGAAGTATCCCTCGGATTCCGGCTTCTTCCACTTCTGCGGGCAGGGGTGACATGTAGGCGCAGTTGAGGTAGTGTGTTTCTTCTGACAGAAGGAATGCATCCCGCTGACATGGCAAAGCCATTTTAGGTTACCAGGAGTGTTTGTAAGGCTTTAAGCAGGGACCCCTGAGTCATTCCAGGCGATAATGTCACCTAATTCCTGACCACCACTGCTCGACACCTGGGTGGACAGGAATCGGTGCATTTTCAAGAAATGCAAGGTCAATCTCTCGTGCCATAATGGATACATTTTCCAGTGCTTGTCTGTCATTGTCTATTAGGTTTAGGACATTGATTACAATATTATTTGGTAAAGCTTCAGAAGCTACTATCCAGTTAAGAACAATGGCTGTTGAGATAGGTTCATCTACACCAGGATAAATTCCACCTGGTATTTCCCCTCGTCCGAAATAGGGGTAAAGATCCATAAGCTCCGTTATTCGATTTGGGGTAATAGGTAGCAACTGTGCTCCGCCCGTTGCTGTAGCTTCTAGAATGGCCGCAGCTGGGTACCCCACACTAATAATGGCTGCATCAATAGCCCTATCTCTTAATGCTGATGCAGATTCGGTAAATGTCAAATAGCGGACGTCTACGTCTTCATAAGTAAGGCCATGAACTGCTAGGATCCTCTTGGAGATCTGTTCCGTTCCACTTCCGGGAGCCCCGACTGACACACGCAGACCCCTGAAGTCTTCAACACTTTGAGCCTTGGATCCTTCAGCGATTAAAACGTGAGTGGGATTAGGGTAAAGGGGGGCGACAACTCTGAGATTAGGGACTGTCCCTGCAAACTCTGGGCTTCCAAAATAAGCGTCATAAACAGTGTTGGCTGTTGCGATTGCTAGGTCTATTTGACCAGCACGTATTCGGTTGATGTTTTCTACAGCCCCACCAGTTACCTCGGCAGTGTAAGTTCGGTTTTCATCTTGTAGCGTTAAAAGGCTAGCTATAGCGCCACCTAGAGGGTAGTAGATACCCCCGGTACCCCCGGTACCCAAGCTTAAAAATCTGGGTGCGCCTTCAGGCCGATCACCTGAGCAACCTATAAAAACAATCAGGAGTACCAGAATGAATCGCCTTGAATTTTGAAAATAATTCGTTGTTCTAGCCACCGTATAACCTCCTTGATAATTCTGCTTTATTCAAAAATAATTCGCTTTTGTAAGGGTCTCTATTTCTTAAGAAGTATCAAACAGAGCAGGCCGACACCTATTAAGTCTGTTTCCCAGCCAGGGAGCATCAGGGTTCCAGCTGCCACACCAAGTAAAATCCTTTCCCACACCATTAAAGGCCTATGGGTGAACCCGATTCCGGCACCGGCCAATGCGGTCACTCCAGCGACCCCAGTACACAGTGCTAGTGCTATCCCCAGCGCACTTCCCTGCATTAGTAGAGGAGAAAAACCTGCGCCAAAGGCAAACATAAAGGGAACAATAAACCCTACTGAGGCTAGTATAACAGCAGTGAAGGCAGTTTTCATAGCGGGTGAATCAGCAATTCCAGCAGCAGCATATGCGGCTAAAGATACCGGTGGAGTCACGTTAGAGATACAACCAAAATAAAAAATAAATAGGTGGGCTGATAGGAGGGGTACACCTAACTCTGTTAAAGCAGGCGCACCCAAGGCAGCTAGCACAACATATGCAGCTGTCGTAGGCAGTCCCATTCCCAGAATTATTGAACCGACTCCAGTGAGGAAAAGAGCACCAAAAAGGTTTCCTCCTGAAAGGGTGATTATGAGCTCCGACATCCTCAATCCAATTCCAGTGAGTGAGGCGACACCTACGACGATTCCTGCTGCTGCGCATGCTGCGGCTACCTGCACAGCACCCTTTGCTCCAGAATCTAAAGCTCTGCTAATATCTTTCCAGCCTAGTCGAGTATCTTTCCTGAACCATGTGACTGCCAAGGCAGATGCCACACCCCAAAAGGCGGCTCTCATGGGTGAACGTCCCTGAAGCAAAACAACGACAATAGCTACAAGAGGAAGAAGTAGGTGAATTCGGGACCAAACCTTTTCATCTCGGGTTTCTGTGGATGGCTCTAGTCCCATTTTGCAGGCTTGGAAGTGAATCGACATCAATAACGCAACATAATAAAGTATCGCAGGGATTGTGGCGGCGAGGGCTACTTCTCCGTAAGGAATACTTGTCCAGGTGGCCAGGATGAATGCGCCGGCTCCCATTATTGGAGGCATTAGTTGGCCACCGGTACTAGCGGCGGCTTCAATTGCTGCAGCGAAATAAGGTTTGAATCCAGCTCTTCTCATAAGTGGAATGGTGAAAGTACCCGTAGTTACCACGTTGGCGACTGCGCTGCCCGAAAGGGAGCCCATGAAGGCACTTGCTACTGCAGCAGTCTTGGCTGGTCCTCCTCGAGTCTTTCCAGCAACTCTATCAGCCAATCCGATGAGAAGAGCTCCTCCTCCTGCCACATCGAGGACGGCACCAAAAAGAATAAACAGGTAGACGAACTGAGCGGACACGCCCAAGGGGATCCCCCAAATACCTTCAGTAGACAAGTATAGGTGCTCTACTAGTCGTTTTATTCCGTACCCTCGATGAGCTAGTATCCCTGGCAAGTACGGTCCTGAAAATGCGAATGCTAAGGCCAGTATGGCCACGGTCACTAAGCCCCATCCAGTAAATCGTCTTGCCAGTTCTAAGACTAATAATACTGTGATAGCTCCAGCTAATAAATCCAGATTTGTTGGTGATCCAGAACGCGAAACAAGAACTTGATTCTGCGAAACTAAGTAGATACATGAAACAACAGTTATGCAGGCGAACAATACAGACAGGCACTTAGACCAGCTGGAGGAATTTCCTTTTTTTGAATATAAATCTGCCCCTACAAAACCTAGGATAGACATGAAGGCCAAGTGAATAGGTCGTTGGACAAGAGCTGTAAATGGCGCAATGGCGGCGTACATGTGAAATGTTGCTGCTGCTACAGCTGTAGCGCTTACAACGGTCTTCCTTGTAATTTTCCAATCCTTGACTAACCCGATGACAACTCCAATCACGAACAGTCTCCCATTATCAATCCTCGGTGTTTACAATTCTATTTTTGCCATACAACAGATCCTTAATTGGTAGCGGAATTTTACCACCATTTTAAGTCCAATATATTCCTGTACAAGTTGCAGTGAGCACATTTGTGAACCAAGTGTCGACGCCTATTTTACATCTTCTGGACTATTAGGAACATAGTTGACATCAAGATATACCAAATGGGTTTTGATAGTTGATCACAGTTCACCTCTTGGCCTGTGTAGCCTAAACGGGTTATCATTTGCTGTAAATGAAGACGGTGAACTTGCCACACTAGAGGAAGAATCATGAGCCTTCGGACAAATCCCGATAGAATCCTTGACAATATCGATAAGCAGAAACTCCGGGAAGAAGAGAATCAAAGTCATCAAAACCGCCAAGCTACAGGCAGGGCACTTAATACCGAGCCTCCTGACCTAGATGCTACCACACCAGAACGGACAAGGCGACTTTTTCAGATTGTTCAAGAAGCTTATACTTTGGCAGCTTCAAATACTGAATTAGGTAGATTGGCCTCTCATTTTCGAGCAGTTGGCGACATACCAAATCACCATGCTAGCGGGGATGTTTCGGTATCGATACAGTACGTCGACTCTCCTAGGTTAGACGATATCGGGATGACTCCCTATGAGATTGTGCCTCAAAGGCTCCTAGATGCTAAGAAGGAGACTAAGACGAGTCGCCCAGACGTCAATGCACTCAAGGTACTTCGACTTGAGATACGTGATAGTGTTTTGCTAGCCTATAAGAAACTCGCTCCAAGGATTAAGGATGCCCTTAGAGATAGAGCAGACATGGGGCACGTGGCTGTTCAGATCACTATGGATGTGCGGCCTGCAGGAACTTCAGAGGCTAACACTGTTCAACAGGGCGGATTGGATCTCATAGGTTTGGTCCAAGCTGAAGAGTAGAGTTATACTCGAGATCCTAGTGCGCGTCTGGTCATCAGAATTCAGCCCTACGAACCGTTAGCTTCTCCACCAGATCTTCCAAAACGGTTACGCCGATCCCGGCATCTGTTGGCACCTGGACATGGCCATCCTTGATCGTGAATTCAGGGGCTACTATGTCTTCAGCCCAGTAACGTTGACTCTCGGAAATATCTGCAGGAAGTACAAACCCAGGCAAGCTGGCCACAGCCACATTGTGGGCTCTTCCGACACCAGATTCCAACATTCCTCCACACCACACTGGCATTCCTTTTTTTAGACAGTACTCATGAATGGCCTTAGAAGACGCAATTCCACCAACTCTTCCGGGTTTGATGTTAATTATTTTGCAGGATCCCAGTTCGGCTGCCAGTTTGACATCGTTAACGGACCTGATCGATTCGTCCAAGCAAATGGGTGTTTCGATCTCTTGCTGAAGGCGGGCATGGTCTAAGTAGTCATCATGGGCTAATGGTTGCTCGATCATCATCAATCCGAGTTTATCTAGTTCTTTTAAGACTTCCATGTCGTGCAGAGAGTAGGCAGAATTAGCGTCGACCATGATTCTTGTATCAGGGTATAGTTCTCGAATCTTTGCAACCATATGGATATCACGGCCTGGTTTGATTTTCAATTTGATCCGCGAGTAACCCTTTTCAATAAATGCACCTACTTTTGTGGCCAATTCCAGGTCGTTCGGCTGTAATCCTACGCTTACGCCGACCTCCACCTCTTGCTTGGTACCACCGACCATAGAACCTAAAGACTGTTTTTGTGTTTTGGCTTCAAGATCCATTAAGGCCATTTCTAAGGCAGCCTTAGCCATGGGATGGCCTCTGATCCAGTCAGTATCGCTAACGCCCTCTTCAGTCGAAGCTAGGTCCTTCCCTATCATTTGTGGCAACATGAGTTTGGTTAGGAGAAACCAAGCAGTCTCACATGTTTCGTAGGAGTAGCTCGGGTCTTCTCCTGCCACACATTCGCTCCATCCTGTCAGGCCCTCAGAAAACACAGTCAACAGGATAACACGTCGGTCATGCACGACACCGCTTGAAATCTCAAACGGCTCTTTCAACTGCATTCGGATTTCTCTCAAAAGGATACGGTCAATTTTCAAAATGTTTCTCCGTGAATAGTGATCAATATTTATTTAAAGGTTGTCTCGTTTTTTATCCTAAACGCTTGGCTTCTAGTAGTAGGTATTCAGAATAATCTTCTCTTCGCAAGAGGTCCGTCACTTCATAGCCCTCTTTGATATAGGTGATCAACGCATTTCGGACCGCGACTCTCCATTCTACGGCCAATTCCAGAGATTCTTTTTTTAGGGACTGAATAGATAGTGGTATTGGTATTGAGACAGCTGGGACCGCCAAATTCAAATTTGGCTGCATGGGCCGGATTAGCCCATGTTTCTTCTCGACTTCAAAGACTGAGAGATGCCGAACTTTTTGAGCAGCTTCTGAGTTATGACCTTCTCCTTGAATCCGTTCTATAGTTCTAGGAGAATCCAGAATCCAAGTGGTAACAAGGCGATCTGTGCCGATACCACTGTGCAGTGGAGAATCAGTTTGTCCGTAGATATCCCTAATATATTCCTTGGAAGTGGCCCCTAGCTTATTTAAATTCAAGTATGCGTTTTTGGATTCCAAGGGATCAAAGGTCCAGTGCATCTTTCTGATACCTTTGGCCAAAAGAGCTTTACGTTGATAGTCTTTGAGTCTTACTCCTAACCCTGAATTTCTCAGATCTGGCTTGACTGCAAGCATGTCTGACCAGTGAACCACTTCACCATTTTGAACTCCTGTCATTCCAAAAATAAAACCGACCAACTGTCCCTTGGTATCATACGCTCCCGAAGAGATACCTCCCAGCCGCTGGCTTACCTTGAGGATCGCTATAGGCACCCGCTCAGTGAAATGCCCTCCCCAGGTATGGGCTTGGAATTCAACGCACTGCTGGAATTCATCAATCGACTCAAACGGCCTGATTTCTATGCGGCCCATGTCGCTCATTTACCAGGCTGGTGGTGGGGTTGGTCGCTGGCTCTCAGGTGAAGATATGAGTCTGCGGCTTTTTTTAAGGAGTCTATTGTATCTTTTCCAAGCACGCCTGTTGCGCTCTTCTCGGCTTCCCTCCAGACTGGCCCAGCTCTTCTCAATACTTTGTCCCCCTGGTCAGTGACGCCGACTCCTCGTTGTTCCCCCTCTTTTCCTACTACCGTATGGATCCATCCTCTTTTTCTCAGTACTGAAAGACCCCTACTCACGGTACTTTTTTCCATTTCGAGCATACGTCCTATTTCAACTGCTCTCAATCCCTCCATGGAAGCGACCAACGCCAGCATCGTCAGTTGACTGGAGCCTATTCCAACGTTCCTTAGTGCATCGTCAAACGCCTGCGTCAGAATCCTGTCTAGCATTCTGGTCCTACTGCAAACACAGGTACGGAGTATTTCTCTGGCAAGGTTTATTTGGCTCATATTATAAATGTTGTATATGCATTATGAATTACTCAAAGTTTGTAATATTCCTGGATGATAAGACAGGGATAGAGTGGAAGGATATCAGTTGTATCCACAACTAGCAAGTCTGTACAACAGATTTGGGCATTGGTGAGACGTCTGTATAGAATTGTATATACAACTTATAAGTATTTACCTTAAGGCAGGAGTTGTTGGAGGTTTCCTTCTGTGCTTAGTAGTTTGTTCATAGCCGTATGCGATAGTGATCAAAGTGGGTTCACTGAAAGGCCGTCCTAAAATCTGAAGGCCTGCGGGAAGTGTCCCGAAGGAAAATCCCATGGGGACATTAAACGCTGGGAATCCGGTAGGCGGTGAAATTGTGCCACTATTGGCGCCATAAGTAGTGTTCAGGTCTCCAGTTAAACGTGGAGGGTAGTTGTATGTGGGATAGACTAAGGCATCAAGGCTGTAATCATCCATCAGTTGTAGGACGGCGGCTTGCAGATTGGCTTGTGCCTTTAAATAAGCAGGATAATCCTTGTGAGCTGTGGGATCAAGAGAGTCTTGAACTTGCTGGCTCAGGGTGTATTGGAGGTAAGGATGGTAGTCACCAGAAGCCAGGATCTCAGGTAAAGATGTGTACGGGAGTTCAGGTCGGGTTGAGAGATAGTTTTCGAAGTCATAGCGCATACGTGGTATTGAAGGAAAAGCTGCCCGAAGACTATCCAAGTGCTGAATGCTAACGGAATCGACAACTTCGACGCCAGCAGCAGTCATATCCACAAGGGCCTGGTTGAGTAAACGCAGAACTTCAGGGTGGACTTTAGTCGGAGTCTGTTTGCCGATTGTAGCTTCATTGCTAGTCTTTGATGGTTCCGGTCCCGTTGCTTGCGGGTCTGTTTCTTGGAATAGTTGCCGCAAGACACCGACCCTTTTTCCGTAGGCGTCGGCTTCATCGAGGAAGACAGTGTAATCCTCAGAAGCGTTTTCTTTGCTTAGGGCAGTAATCGGATCTGCGGGATCATAGCCGGAAATTACATTCAGAAGGATTGCGGCGTCTGTTACAGTCCGAGCCATGGGGCCGCCTATGTCACGACTGAGGTTCAGAGGGGCTATCCCATCTCGGCTGGACAGACCCATGGTGGTCCTGAAGCCTACTAGGGATTGGTGAGAGGAAGGGCCACGAATTGAACTGCCAGTATCTGTGCCTAAACCTAGGACAGCAAAGTTGGAAGCAATAGCTGCAGCGGTTCCTCCACTAGAACCAGCTGTCACTCTACGCAGATCATAAGGATTGCGAGTGTATCCAGGGAGGACGGAACTCACTGTAAAAGCGCCGCTTGATGCGAATTCAGCGAGATTAGTTTTCCCTAGAATGATTGCTCCTGCTGCCCTGATTTGTTTGACCTGGAATGCGTCATCGGGGGGAATGGATCCTTTAAAAGCCAGAGTCCCGTTTGTAGTTGGGAGATCAAAGGTGTCATAATTGTCTTTGATAACCATTGGGATCCCATGCAGCGGGCCAGAGAGGCCCGATTCTTGGTATTGTAGATCAAGCGCGCGCGCTTGATCTACAGCGTTGGGATTTATGGTGATTATAGAATTGATATAAGGTCCGTCTTTATCATATGCTTGTATGCGCGCCAAGTAGCTTTTGACCAGTTCTTCCGCGGTGACTTCTCCCGACTCCATCATGTTGTGGATCTGATCTATGGTTAATTCTTCAACGTCCAATGCTTTTTCGCATGCAGATAGGAGTATGGAGAAGTAAAGAAGGATGATTGAGAGTTTTCTTTGGGAATGTAGTGATGTCACAATTGGCTCAAACTCCTTCACTGCTAAGGTCCTCTGGCAGGAGGATAGCGAGGGTGAGTAAGGCTGTTCGTTCAATGAGGCCTTTTAGACAGGCATATTCGTGAAGTGCGTGGGCTCCGTCACCGACGCTCCCAAGTCCATCCAATGTTGCTGTGTACAGACTGGTGATATTGCCGTCCGAAGCACCTCCAGATTGTCCGCCAACGAGATGAACTCCTAGGCTCATTCCACAATTCCTGACAGCATTCCACAGGTCCATGTTTCGGGCGTTGGATTCCATGGGTGCTCTATCTACACCTCCTGAGATCTCTAAGTGCGTACCTGGAACTGTCGTCTTTAAGTTGCGAATTTGCCGGTCGATCCACGCAGATTGAGCTTGGTTCGATACTCGTATATCCACAACGGCAGAGCACGTGGCGGCTATTACGTTAGCTCTGGTTCCCCCAGCGACGGTCCCGACATTAATTCCCAGTCCCTCTTCGGGTCGATTCAAGCAATGAAGTTGTTGGATCACGTATGACATTTCTTGAATCGCACTGGCCCCTTCTTCGGGGGCTAGCCCTGAATGTGCCGCCTTTCCCACGACTTTTATTTCAAATTGACCTACACCTCTCCGAGTAGTTTTGATGAGGCCGTCGGTACCCAGGGCCGGCTCCATGACGAATACCCTGCTTGACCTCTTTGCATATTTTTCGATATAAGGCTGGGACTCTGCACTCCCTATTTCCTCATCGGAGTTCAAGAGTATGGTGGTGGTCATCTCTGGAGTGCAGCCTAGGGTCTTTAGGGTCTTTAGAGCAAATATCATTTGTGTGATTCCACCCTTCATATCGAAGACTCCAGGACCTTTTACAATGTTCCTTGCCTTATCCCAGACCACTGGCATGTGCTTGATGGTTCCAACTGGCCAGACTGTATCTGTATGTCCAAGAAGAAGTTGCTTAGGAGCGTCGGACTCCGCCGGGGTCTCCCGGATGGCATAAAGGTGGCCGCCAGTCTTTTGTCCTTCTCTTAGTTCCACTTGAAATCCTAAGTTCTCTAAAGGCTTTCGCAAGAATTCTTGAACTGGTAATTGTGTTTCAGCAGCTAAGGAGGGGGACTCTATTTTGGTCAGATCCATCAAAAAGCTTACTATCTCTTCTTTCTGTCTGATTAGGTGATCCTGGATCTGCTTAGATAAATTACTCGGCATAATAACCAGCTCTACGGTAGCTTTCGTCTAGTAGCTCTATGGGATGTTGAGCTGTGATTGTGGATCCCGCCAGTATCAATCCAGCACCAATCTGCATGATGCACCCAGGATTGGCAGTTGCCACAAGATCGACTCCAGTATTTTTGATTGCGTTCACCTTGTCTTCTCCAATGCTCACACCTAAATCACCGTGTGTGATTCCATATATTCCAGCCCCACCACAACATTCTTCTTCTCCAGGTAGGTCTATGAGTTCTAAGTTTGGAATTGCTTTCAAGAGAGCTTTAGGCTCCGTAAGGAGGCCTTGGCCGTGACACAGATGGCACGCCGCGTCGTAGGTGACTCTTATTGGAATTGATCCCCCTACCTTGGGCCCATTTGACATAGTTAGAAGCTCTGAAATGTCACGCACTTTACCAGAGAAAGCATATGCAGTTTTGCTATGCTTCGAATCATGCTCCAGAAGATGGCCATATTCTTTCAGGGCAAGGCCGCACCCAGCCGAGTTAGTGGCTATGTAGTCGAAGCGGTCGGAGTCGAAGGCTTTCAAGTTGGCTATGGCCAACTTGCGGGCTGCATCAGTGGCCCCTCCATGTGCATGTAAGGCACCACAACAACCTTGCTCGGTGACTGTTACAACTTCGTAGCCGTTGACCTGTAAAAGTCTTTCTGTGGCCCGATTGACCCTGGAGAACAGACCAGATTGGACGCACCCCTCTAGGAGTGCTACTCGACCTTTTGGTTGGACTTGGATTATGTCGCTTTCCCCCTTCTCGTTTTTGGAAGATTTTGGTGTGAAGCTTTTTAGGTGGGTTTCGGAGGTGGCTGCTAACATGGCAAGACCGAAACGAACAGGATGCAGGACTTGGAGTTTTGGGATGATACGGGCGATCAATTTAGGAAGCTGAGTCCATCGAAATATTCTGGCCCATCCCATGAACCAATTGGTCCAGGGTTGACGAGTCATTATACCCATCAATGCTCTTGATAGAGATGACACTCCTCCAGCTTTAGATGCCACTTCTCTCGCACTCTCTAAAAGAAGCCCATATTCGACACCAGACGGACACACTGGTTCACAGGCTCTACAGCCCAAGCAACGATCGATATGGGTTTGAAAGGCTTTCGATTTTGGAGACATTCTTCCTTCTACTACGGCTTTCATTAGGTGGAGTCGACCACGTGGGGAATCATTTTCGTCACCTAGGCGTACATAGGTAGGACAGGCTGGTAAACAGAAGCCACAATGAACACAGGGAAGAAGTCGGTCTTCTTGGACCCTTAGGGCTTCTGTTAAGCTGGCCAAGGTCAATGAGTTTTCGGAGGAATCGTGTTCAGGTGATTGCATTATGTTTTTCATTCTGCTGATCGGTGTGCTGAGGATCGGGAAAGAATTTGATTCGGATCGAACACTTTTTCTAGACCAGCACAAATTGTTTCCACTTCGCCAAGAGATCCCCACGGTGTGACCTCTTTCAGGAGTATTTCTGGTGCGAACAAGAGGGTCAAACTTCCCCCCTGTTGTTCTACAGTATCACGAAATTCCTGTAGTGTTTCAGCGGATTGCGCCAACCAATCATCGTCTAACTTCAGTTTGTCTATCAAGACAAGAAGTATGCCAGATTCATAGTGAGCTAAGAATTTTAATCCACCCAGACTATCATCCGCTACCAGACTCTGCAGGGCCTCTATTTGGTGTATCAGATTCTTCATGATGGACGGCAGACATTTGATCCGAATGACAACGTCTGAATCAGTGTCAGTGTTCTTGAGGCTTTCAAAAAATGCTTCAGATTCTGAGCCATTCAGTCTTTTGCATGGGAGAAGGTCGGTTCTCTCAAGGATTAAAGCTTCTACTTTGTCTACTGCTGCTTCAGATTCCAAAATGCGAACAGCGACTCCAGTATTCTCAGAATCCAGTTCTTCTCGAAGTCCTGGTGATAGTATAGATATTGACTGAAGTGTAGCAGGGGTGTGCATAATGTCATGAGCTAAAGAGGTTCCTGGATGCGCTTGGTTGCTGCTGAAAAGCAAGGTGCGGTCTGCTTCTGGTAGTGGATGTAACCGCATGATTAGTTTAGTGATGACACCGAACCGCCCCCAGCTTCCAGAGAGGAGTTTGAGTAGATCAAACCCAGCAACGTTTTTAACAGTTTTTCCTCCAAGTTTCAGGGTTTTTCCATCACCAGTGATTAGGGTTGCCCCCAGTACGTGGTCCCTTGGCCTGCCGAATCCAGTTTGCAATGCTCCGCAGGAACTTGTGGCTATGATGGCGCCCATTGTCGAAGAATTCTTTCCAGGAGGGTCGAGTGGAAGCCATTGTTTGGAAGGTCGAAGTGTGACTTGAAGCTGTTCCAGGGTGACCCCAGCCTCCAGTTCTACAAATAGATTGTCTGGTTCATGCACAAGAATGTTGTTCATTTTGCTCATGCTAACTATGAGGTTCACTTCTCTATCGGTATTCATACATCCTTCAAGCCAAGTGCCGTTGCCGGCTGGCATACAGTTCCAGTTGTTTTCATTTGCTAAGGATAGGACAGACGTGATTTCCTCTTGGGAATGGGGGAAAAGTACAGCCCGAGGTTGGCGACTGAAGAAAGACCAGTCGGTTTCTCCGAAATGTTCCAATACCTGCCCTTTTACTGGGAGGATTTCTCGTAATAGGCTAGTGTCCAAAGTCTTCTCTTTCCTCGTCAAATATCCGCTGGTAGTACTTTACCGGGATTCATACCATGGTGAGGGTCGAATACCGTTTTAACTTTTTTCATTGCTTTCATTTCTTCGATTCCATAAACCAGGGGCATGTAAGATTTCTTATCATGGCCCACTCCATGTTCGCCAGTGATAGTTCCGCCTGCAGCCACACAGAGTTTCATGATTTCAGTAGAAGCCAGTTCCACTTTTCGCAGTTCCTCAGAGTCAGAGCGATCAAATAAAATATTGGGGTGTAGGTTTCCGTCCCCAGCATGAAAAACGTTTGCAATGTTTAAATCATAGCGGTCACCTATTTCGGATATTTTCAGTAATACCTCTGGAAGTTTGCTACGAGGTACGGTAGCATCCTGGACTAGAAGGTCCGTAGCTATTCTTCCCATGGCTCCAAAAGCTTTCTTTCGACCCTGCCAAAGTTTCTGACGCTCCTCTGAAGTAGCTGCTGAACGCACCTCTGTAGCTCCTGAATTGTTGCAGTCTGAAACAGCTTTTTGGACATCTGCACCCAGGCCTTCCTCAATGCCGTCAAATTCCACCACTAGTGCGGCGTTAGCATCGGCTGGGTATCCTCCTGCGAACACACTAGCTTCTACAGCTCGGATTGTAGCGCCATCGACAATCTCCAGTGCAGCGGGCAATAAACCTCTTGCCATGATGGAGGTAACGGCTCTTCCAGCATCCTCAATACGGTCGAATATTGCCAGCAATGTTTGTACTGCTTCTGGTTTCGGCAACAGTTTCACTTCCACTTCTGTAGCAATCCCGAAACATCCTTCAGAGCCAACGAAGACACCGACCAGGTCATAGCTGCCTCGTTCTCGTCCGAGGCCCCCTAATTGTAATATCTGCCCTTCATAAGTTACGATAGTTAGTCCAGTGACATAGCGTGAAGTAACCCCATATTTCAGGCAGTGAGGGCCCCCAGAATTTTCTGCCACATTTCCGCCAATTGTGCACGCGCTCTGAGAGGCGGGGTCTGGGGCGTAATAAAGGCCGAAAGGTGATGCTGCTTCTGACAAATGAGCGTTAATAACTCCAGGTTGAACCACTGCTCTTCTATTATCGGCGTCAAGCTCGAGAATAGTGTTCATCCTTGAAGTTCCAATAATTACTGAAGTTGGCTCAGCCAGGGCGCCTCCTGAAAGGCCAGTACCAGCACCTCTGGGGACAACCTTGATTCCATTTTGCGACAATAGTTTGAAAACATTACTTACCTGGCTGGTGCTTTCTGGAAGCACTACAGCTAGGGGTATACTCCGATAAGCGGTCAGGCCATCAGATTCATAGGCGAGTAGCCGATCTCTATCCGTAAGAACCCATTTACTACCAACGATGTTCTTTAGGTCTCTGGCTAGATTTTTAGGTAACGATTCCATAGGCGCCAAATTATTCGTGGCTAATTGCCTGCCACGTACTTCGTGAGGGCACCGCCCGCCCAGCTTAGCGAATTTGGACCTTCGGCAGCATAGATATTTCCGTCCTCGTCTACGGCGACACCTTCACCTGCCGTACCCTGGTATACACGACTCTCACGCTCGAACGGCGGAACGAACGCGACGATTCGGTCTTCATCGACCGGACCTATACGGACCCCGTTTCGCCAGTTCGGATGATTCGTCGGACTGGACTCTGAATCGATAGCGTACACCATCTCGTCCTTGATGAAGATCCCGCTGATACGACCATAGCTATAACGCGAGTCCAAGTAATTACCGTCCGCGTCATAGATTTCCAGACGATGGTTACCGCGATCAGCGATCCACAGCCGGCCCTGGGAGTCGAAGGCGAGCGCGTGAGGGGTTCGGAACTGGCCGTGCTCGACACCTATCTCACCCCATTCCATTATGAACTCACCCTGTGGGGTGAACTTCTGGATACGTGCGGTCTGGCCAGCGTCGCGACCTAAATTCATCGCCTGATTCGACGTCATGCCCTGGCCATTGTGGCCGTCAGAGACGTAAATGGATCCATCCGGCCCGGCCACCACATCATTGGGCTGATTGAATTGTCCGGGTGCATTCCCTGGCTGGCCCGCTACACCGAGCGTCAGAAGGACTTCTCCCTCGGAACTGAACTTCCACACCTGATGACCTCGCGTACCCTCACGGTTACCCGCAAAGTCAGTGATCCAAACGTTACCTTCGGCATCGACATGGATACCATGCGGAGTGACCATGAGATCGGCTCCGAAGTTTGCGAGCACCTCGCCGGTGTTACGATCGAACTTGAAAACTGGGGGAACCGGATTCGTCTCGCAGTTCACTGGTTCTCCATCACCGAAGCTACCTGCTCCACAGCGTTCGTAAGCCCATATGTGCCCGTCATGCGGATCGATGTCGACTCCAGCTGTGGTCCCCCACTCCCTTCCTTCAGGGAGATCACCCCAGTTCGTGATGACGGACGTGGTCGGGTTCACAAGACCGTCGCCTGTGATGAGGTTGCCACTTGAATCTGCAGTGACTGAGCTGCCTGATGGAGCACATCCTGCCATTCCAACGATAGCGACTACCATGATCGTCAGATAAGAATAGTGAGTCCGCATCATAATCTCCTTTTTTATACTTTTAGGTAGCTTTCTTGCTACACCAATATTTCCGACCTAGTAATACCCTCCATCAGCCGAGTCTGCTTGCAATAAATATTATGGCGACTGTCGTCATTCCAGCTAGGCCAAAGTATGAGTATGCGCGCATTGCCTTGCCGGGTTGGTGCTCCTCGGGCATTGCTGGAGATGTAACGCACTTCAGGTTCAAAAATCCAATGATAGGTCCCGTCAGGAAGGCTACGATAGTTACAAAGTCCACCAGCTGTGTCATGCTGGTCTGGAATAGTTGTAAGACAGCGGTCATAGCAATACCGATTAGAATCACTGCAACCCAGTAGGGCCTGCTAATGGGTGCGTTTGCTGTTTTAGTTGGGTCATTAATGGTGAGTACTTTTACTGCCCGATCTAGTACCCTTGGATAGCCGTCTGCAACGGTCAGGGCAGTCGACATCATGGCTGTTAGAGCGGTGATTGTCATCAGCCATTTGGTCCAGGGGCCGAGTGTTTGGACATATAGGTCAATTAACTGTGTTGAGAATACTGCACCATTAGAGCTAAATTCTGTTCCCGATCCATACATAACACCAGCACCTAGAGTAAGAAATGCAAAGGCCAGGATCGCCGTTCCCATGTAGGCAATTTTAAAGTCTAGCCTTGCCGTGGCCACACTGGCTTTTATTCCGGTGGCCTGATTCTTGGCAAGGGTCCATAGAGAGCTATAGAGGGATATCAAAATGTCTGAAGGCATCCAGCCAGCCAGTGCGAGCATGAATGCAAGGGTGACTGTGCTACCAGCTGGTGGTATCAGACTTATGCTGAAAGTAGAAAAATCAGTTTGAGGGGCTACAACAAAAGCAGCAATAAGTGTGGAAACAGCCAAGGTCAGCAGTATCACTTTAATCGCGATGTCTAACGCCGAGTATCCAACCCTAAGTAAAACGGCACACAAAGCATACATCAGTGCGGATGCGAGAACGGGATTTACTGCAGTGCCAAGAGCAAATTGAAACAAGGAGGAGGTGAAGAGAATGATTGCTGCGTTGGTGATGACTACAGTAAAGACTGCCAGAGCGAAAAATAACCAGACGGCCCATTTCCCAATCCGGCGGTATCCCTCTACTAAGCTTTCCCCAGTGGCGGCAGCGTAGCGAGGTCCGTACTCAAAGAAGGGGTACTTTAGAGCTAGGGCAAAGATAATAACTCCAGCTAGTGCGAATCCTGCCTCTCCACCGGCACGGGTGGACTGGACGAGATGAGAAACTCCAATGGCACTTCCCGCCCAGAGCAACCCCGGACCGAAGCTTTGTAGAAATTCTTGCATGCCACCATTGTTCGAGTTTTCAGATGTTGGGTTGTCAACGTTCATTCGTTCTCTCCGCAAGAAGGTGTTTATTGTCCAGATCCGCTCAGAAAGGTTGCATGCAAATCCCCTGAGCACAATCATCGCTTTCTATTTCCGTTATAGGTTATGATTCCAAGACCTTTGAAAGAGTCGCAATGACACTATCGATCTCTTCCGAAGTCCCTACTGAGATTCTTAAGTGGTTGGGTAGTCCCCAAGGCCCCAGAGGCCTAACCACTATGCCGAAATTTAAGAGCTGACGATAAATACTATCAACTGGTTTTCCCAAATCCACTAGTGTGAAATTAGTCAGGGACGGATAGGCTTTGAGTCCCAGGCTTGTCATCAATTCCACCATGGTTCGGGTGCCCTGGTGTGCAATGACTCTGGACTGCTCTACGTGTGCTGAATCTTGAAGGCTAGCAGCAGCAGCAGCTTGAGCCACTCGGTTTATATTAAATGGACGCCTAACTCTGTTTATGTAGTCGACAATAGCGCAGTCCGCCATGGCGTAGCCGACACGTAACCCAGCTAGACCATATATTTTTGAGAATGTGCGCAGAGTGATAAGCAAAGGATGACTGGTCTCATGTCGATAGGTCAAAGAGTTTGGGTATTCCTTGCCTTCACTATCTATGGCGTATTCGTAGTAGGCTTCATCCATCACCAGGATAACTTCTCTCGGCAATCTCGACAAAAACCTCTCTAAGTCAGGACGCCGGATATGTTGTCCAGTGGGATTATTCGGGTTTGCTAGGAATATAACTCGCGTCTTAGGAGTAATAGCTTCAAGGAGCGCGTCCAGATCAACTTGGTAACCTTCATCCACGGCGGTTTCAATGAATTCCACATTATGCGCCTGAGCAGAAAGTTTATAACTGATAAACGCATATTTGTGGGTGAGAATTTGATCTTGTCCAGGCTTGCAAAAAGTCCGGACAATTAGGTCGATTAATTCGTCACTTCCCGCTCCAAAAATCAACTCGTCTGTAGATACTCCAACATGAGCCGAAAGAACTTCTTTTAGGTCATGACTGTCTCCGTCTGGATATATATGCAGTTTTTTCAACTCACGAGCCGCGGCCTCAAGCGCCAGTGGTGATGATCCCAAAGGATTTTCATTAGATGCTACCTTTATAGCCTTATTGATTCCGTGTTCTTTTATTAAGGCTTCTATAGGCTTGCCTGGCTTGTAGGCCTTCAAGGTCTTGATATTATCCGGCACTAGGGAATCGATAAGATTATTCATGTGACGTACAAGCTAATTTATCGTTTTTCATTAATGGTCTTGGTTATAGGAAGAAGACTCATATACATGTGTTTGATTTGTGGTACAGAGGAGAATAATTGTCAAGATAGTGTGAAGTGCTACCTTGGAGTATCCTGAGAAAATACAGAATATTCCGAGTGATCCTTTATGAAAAAATCCAGTGAGTAATCCATAGTGGCTAGAATAACTTCGACCACTTAATGATACCAGTTCAATGACTGAAACTCCCCGTCAGGAACTAACGAGTGAATTGTTGCTCGACTATTACGATAAGAGAGGCAGAAAGCTTCCGTGGAGGGAGAATTCAGATCCTTATCGGGTATGGGTATCAGAAGTAATGCTGCAGCAGACACGAGTCGAGACGGTGGTGCCCTACTTTAATGCTTGGATAGAAAAATTCCCTAAACTTTCCGATCTTGCCGTTGCGGACGAAGAGTCGGTTTTGAATATGTGGGAAGGTCTGGGATATTACTCTAGGGCTCGGAACCTGCTCAAAGCAATTAAGATCGTTGCAGAAGATATGGATGGATTGGTACCAAGGGATCCGGTTAAGCTGAGAACACTTCCAGGCATAGGTGAGTATACTGCTAACGCTATTGCTAGTATCGCCTATGGTGAGCCGGTCCCTGCGATTGATGGTAACCTAAGGAGAGTATTGTCGCGATTGTTTGATCTTTCCTACCCCAGCCCAAAGGAGCTTAGGTCTAAGGCCGATCTTCTTCTGAATCGCGATAGGCCAGGGGATTGGAATCAGGCACTCATGGATCTTGGTGCGACAGTCTGTACTTCTAGAGCACCTGTATGTGAAGAATGTCCTTTGGAAGAACAGTGTCAAAGTAGGGCAAGGGGGACACAGGGCGAGAGGCCTATTTCCAAGAGCAGACAACCTGTTAGGTCTAAAATTCATGCTGTGGTAATTGCTGTTAACTACAAACACGAATTTCTTTTAAGGAAAAGGCCCGGAAATGGGTTGTTGGGAGGGCTGTGGGAGTTTCCTGAGAGTGAAGTAACTAGGGAAGATACTGCTACATCCGTGCACAATGATGTAGCCTGTGGGTTAGGAATTGATATGGCGGCCGACCAAGTGGAACTGATCCCATTAAATTCAGTAATACATAAATTTTCTCACCTAAAAATAACCTATAAGCCATTGTTGATTTTTAGCACAGTGCAGGGATCAAATTGTAAATTTACAGACCATGAGTATCGTTGGGTTGAATATAATTCAGTAAAGAACTTGCCACTTTCTGTGGGTCAGCAGAAGTTGCTCAAGCATGCTAAGGAGGCCTTGACCTATTGAACATGCGGCGTTGGTGCGGTGTAGGAGTTTTTGATTGGCCAAGATGAATGCTTTGTATCCAAGGAGAAGGTGAGGTTTTGACAAACTTCGATAGTCACGAACAACTGAACCCAGCTGAATTTCAAAAGGGTCTTCCGACGGATACTTTGATTCTTCGGGAAGGCCCTCAGTCCGATGATACTCCTTTGGACGTTGTCTTTGTTGGAGCAGGACCAGCGGGTTTAGCAGGGGCAATAGAATTGGCCCGGTTGATTAAGCAGGATAATATGGAAGGCGGAGGTATTGGCCAAATTGAAATAGGAGTTTTGGAGAAAGCGGGGGAACTCGGAGGCCATTCTTTGTCGGGAGCAGTAATCAACCCAAAGTGCTTCTTTGATCTGTTTCCCGATCTTGAACTTGGCGACATGCCTTTCAGGGCCCCAGTAACTGGAGAGTCCTTTCATTTTCTCACTGAAAATCGTTCAGTGAGAATACCTCTTCCGCCAACCATGGATAACCGTGGAAACTATGTAGCATCCATTTGCGAAGTGGTTAGATGGATGGGAGAGAAGGCGGAACAGCTCGGAATTAGTATATTCCCAGGCTTTCCAGCAGATGGACTATTAGTACAGGACCAAAAAGTGGTTGGGGTCAGGACTACTCCGTCTGGGTTAGGTTCGGATGGTATGCCGGTAGAGGGATCTCATGTGCCACCGATGGATATTACAGCTAAAGTTACCGTCCTTGCCGAAGGAACAAGAGGGCCGCTTACCCAAGCTTTCCTGGATTGGCAGAACATTACATCACCTAATCCACAGATATATGCATTGGGAGTTAAGGAACTATGGGAGGTCAAGACACCCATTAAGAGAGTCGTCCACACGATGGGATGGCCTCTGCCGAGAGATGCTTTCGGGGGAAGTTTTATATACCCAATGGACGACAATATCATAGCTTTGGGCCTTGTAGTTGGCCTGGACTACAAGAACGCCACTTTTGATGTTCACGAGGCTCTTCAGCGCATGAAGATGCATCCCATAATAGAACCCCATCTAAGGAAAGGAGAACTGTTAGAATGGGGAGCTAAGACGATTCCAGAGGGAGGCTACTATTCAATACCTGATCGATTGCATGGAGAAGGAGTCTGTTTAGTTGGTGATGCGGTAGGTTTTGTAGATGTCCCTTCTTTAAAGGGTATTCATTACGCGATGTATTCTGGGATTCTTGCTGCCAGGTCTATTTTCCAAGGCCTGAAGGCTGGGGATGTTTCAAGGGAAGGTCTTGCGTCCTATACGAAAGCAATCCAAAGCAGTTTTATTATGAAAGACCTGAAGGAGACTCGTAATGTTCGATTGGCCTTCAAAAATGGGTTTTGGTCGGGAGGTCTTAAGGCTGGTTTAATGAGCCTAACAAAGGGTCGTTTGTTGGGAGAAAAAATCTCTGTGGTAGAGGATGCTGCTGAACAGAAATGGCTTGCTGACGATGAGGGTGTTGAGAAAGATCTGAGTGGGCCTAAGGTGACTAAAGTTGATGCAGTTTATAGGTCCGGTAATCAGACGAGAGATGACATCCCTAGCCATTTATTGTTGGGAGACGACATTGATGCAGGCGTTTCACGATTTTATGAGGCCATGTGTCCAGCGGGAGTATATGAATGGGATGGACAGGGGCTACGGGTTAATGCTCCCAATTGTGTCGATTGTAAGGCTACAGATATACTTGGTCCCAGATGGCAAGTAAGAGAAGGAGGAAGTGGCCCATCCTATCGGAGGATGTAGCGCCTTATCGATTGGCTAGTATAAAAAATTCTGATCCATCGAAGGCCTGCAATTAATAGAACTCAGTATCCGACGGCCATTCCATCTTTTCTTGGATCTGATCCTGAAGCATATCCTTTGGGAAGATTTATAATAGCCTGACCTCCTCCAAAACCCGATTCGATACTGTCACTCAAACAGTGCCCTAGTCGCTGAAGTTCGCCCCTCACGGAATCACTAATGGATTGCTCCAGTATGACTTCAGAATCAGATAGATGACGAACTCGGCCAGCTTCTAGCGCTTGTTGAAGAGTCATGTCAAAAACCAAAATATTTAATAGTAGTTGCAAGTGTCCTTGTGGCTGCATAGATCCACCCATCACACCAAAAGCCATCCAAGGCTTCCCTTTGTGAGTTACAAATCCAGGTATGATTGTGTGCAAGGGCTTCTTGCAACTATCGATCTGATTGGGACCTTCTTCGGCACTGAAGCCTGCCCCTCTGTTTTGTAATGCGAATCCAGTGCCTGGTACAACAACACCTGATCCGAAGTGTTCGTAGATGCTATTGATGAACGAAACCATATTTCCGTCTTTGTCTGCTGTTGCCAGATAGACAGTTTCTGTTCTTGTCATTTCAGGACTAGGATGGATCTGTGTCGCGGCTCTCTGGGCCTTGATGAGTTTACGGAGGCCAGCAATGTAAGTGTCGTCCAGAAGCTGTTGTGCAGACACTGTCATGCTGTTTCGGTCGCCTACATAGGTTGCAAGATCTGCAAAAGCTAGTTTTTTAGCTTCAATGATGTGGTGGAGGTAAGTAGCTGTGTTGTGTCCCATTTGTTTGAGTTCGAATGGTTCCAGTAGCTTTAGCATTTGAAGGGCTGCTACTCCCTGTCCCGCAGGGGGGAGTTCCCAGATATCATACCCTCTGAAGTTCACGCTAATTGGGTCTACCCATTCCACTCGGTGGTTTTCCAAGTCCTCGAGGGTGAGATAGCCACCTTGAGAAGATAATGAGTTAATGATTTTTTCACCTAGGTCGCCGCCATACAATGTTCTGATTCCTTGACTGGCGATATCGTTGAAAGTTTTTGCCAAATCAGGATTTTGGAACCATTCACCTGTATTAGGTCCACGTTGACCATCGTAAAGGAAGAGTTTTCTGGCACCAGAATCCTGGCAAAGGAATTTTCTCTTTTCACGCCATTGCTGAGCGATGATTGGTGTAACAGGGAATCCTCTTTCAGCAGTCATTATCGCCGGAGCTAACACTTGCGATAGTGACATTGTTCCGTATCGATCGAGAAGCGCGCACCAGCCACCTAGTGCACCAGGAACTGTTATAGATTTTGCTCCTGTCCGGGGAATTGATTTATTAGACCGTCCCAACAGTGTTGCTTTATTCAAAAGAGATCCGGATTTACCGCTAGCATCTAGTCCGACTAGCCTTTGCTCACTGGCTGACCAAAGTAACGCAAAGACATCACCTCCCAGCCCAGTCATATGAGGTTCTACAACATTGAGCATTGCAGCCGTTGCAACAGCTGCGTCGATTGCGTTTCCACCCTGTTGAAGGATGTGAAGCCCGGCCGAGCTCGCTAAAGGTTGGCTAGTGGTAACTGTTCCGTGTGAGGAATAAACGGTCGAGCGTCCTGTTTTGATTTTCTCAGTCATATAGTCGGATTGAAGTTTTAGGTGGCATAATCAAGATGTAAATAAAGATATATTTTTGACTTTCAAGCAAGAGAGCATAGGTTTTTTGCCAAAAAAGGCGGACAAAATGACAGAAGTACTGCAACTCCGACATAATTCCGTTGTTTTCTAGTTGGCAAGGTTCGTGCAACAGTAGAACAGTATGGTCTGAGATAGGGTTTAATGGCTCAGTCTTGTTTATATTTAGAAATGACTCTGGACTCCATCGTTATGATACTGTGGTGAATAATTGAATTTGAACATTAGGATTACTAAGTGAGGATTTATGGCTGAACAATATATTCTTCCAGTTTTACCACTTCGGGATACGGTTGTTTATCCAGGAGTGGCAGTTCCTATATCGGCTGGAAGGCCTGGAACAGTAGAAGCTGTGCAGGCAGCCCTGGACGGAGATCGGCGTCTATTTGCTGTCGCTCAAAGGGAAAATGTGGACGAGGCTACTCCCGAAATTCTGTATTCGATAGGTACTGTAGTGCGGATTATACAAACGCATCGAGTCAGGGGTGGAGTTCAGCTTCTCGTCCAGGGTGAAGGAAGGGCAGAGGCAGTTTCTTACCAGTCCGCTGGGGATGCAATGCTTCAGGCATCTTTGTTGGACCTTGATCGGGAAGGCAGTGATGCGTCCAATGGTCCGGAGTTTGAAGCTCTAAACCAAGAGCTGAGATCAAGGGCAGCTGAGTTAGGGACTCGCAGAGGTGTGCCATCTGAAGCTTTGAATCAACTCATTCAGGGTGTGGACGAACCAGGATCATTCGCTGATCTGGTCTCGTTCTACCTTGAGTTGCCCCCTGAAGATAAGCAGGAACTCCTAGAGACACTCAACGACGAAGAGCGTATGAGGTCAGCCCTAATAGCTGTTGAAAGAGAATTAGCCCGACTAGATGCTCAAGAAGAGATACAAGCTAAGGTACAAGAGGAGTTGGGTGAGCGTCAGCGTGAAATGTTGCTAAGGGAACAGCTGAAGCAAATTCAGAGGGAACTGGGGGAGGAAGATGAAAAAGATGACGTTGATGAATTGAGGGAGCGTTTGGAGTCTTTGGAGTTGGAAGAAGAACAGAGACTGGAAGTAGATAGAGAGCTAAAAAGATTAATGCGCACCAGCCCGCAGGCAGCTGAATATCAAGTAATTAGAACTTTTTTAGAGTGGGTGACCGAGTTGCCCTGGGAAGCCAGGTCAGATGAGAAAATTGACTTGGATGTTTCGGCGGAAATTCTAGATAAAGATCACTATGGTTTAGAGGAAGTTAAAGATAGAGTTCTTGAGTTCTTGGCCGTTTCTAAATTACAACAAGAACGCAATGGGGCATCAAAGGATTCAGAAGAAGCTGAGAGCGATAACAAATCAGAGACCAGCCTCAAAAATGCAGAAAAAGGCATAATGGAAGCTAGTGGAAGAGCCCCGATATTGCTTTTTGTGGGCCCGCCAGGAGTTGGAAAAACGAGTATAGCAAAATCTGTAGCTCGCTCTTTGGGTAGAGAATATGTACGCATCTCCTTAGGGGGAGCACGGGATGAGGCAGATATCAGGGGCCATCGTCGTACTTATGTTGGAGCTATGCCAGGGCGGATCCTCCAAGGAATGCGGACTGCAAAGACGAAGAACCCTGTATTTTTGTTAGATGAAGTAGACAAATTGGGGGTTTCTTTTCAGGGGGATCCTAGCGCAGCCCTATTGGAAGTGCTGGATCCAGCACAAAATAGCAGCTTTGCAGACCATTACTTGGGAATGCCTTTTGATTTGTCTGAGGTGCTGTTTATCGCGACTGCGAACTATGCAGATAGGATTCCACTTCCATTATACGACCGGATGGAAAAAGTTGATTTTTCAGGATATACAGAGGCCGAAAAACTGCAAATTGCCAAGCGATACCTTCTACCCAGACAGAAGAAGGAGAATGGCCTTAAAAATAATGAATTGATTTTGGGAGAGAGAAGTCTACTGGCCTTAATTCAGGAATATACACGTGAAGCGGGGGTGCGGCAGATAGAACGGGAGCTGGGTAAACTTGCGAGGAAAGTTGCTCGCAAAATAGCGGCCGGAGAAACCAAGAGTCTCAGGGCTACCAAGAAGGCAATCAGGGAATTAATGGGTAGGCCTCGAGTCCATCCAGAGAGGATGGCTGAGGTTGATACTATTGGTGTGGCGACGGGAATGTTCTACACTCCCATGGGTGGTGATATAATGTTTGTGGAAGTGAGCACTATGTCGGGAAAAGGAAGCTTGGTCCTGACAGGACAATTAGGCGATGTGATGAAGGAATCAGGTAGGGCCGCCCTGAGCTTTGCTAAAAGCAACTATCAGCAACTTGGAATTCCTGAGGATAGCTTAAAAGAGAAAGACATTCATATACATGTACCAGCTGGTGCAATTCCTAAGGATGGACCTAGTGCGGGCATTACTATGGCTACGGCCCTCGTTTCTGTCTTGTGTGGCGACAAAATTCGAAAAGATGTCGCAATGACAGGAGAATTGACACTGACTGGAAGAGTCCTCCCGATTGGAGGCGTAAAAGAAAAATTATTAGGTGCAGTCCGCGCCGGTATTCATACAATAATAATTCCTAAAGACAATGAGGCGGATCTAGAAGATCTTCAGGAAGATGTAAGAAAAAAATTGACGGTTCATCTAGTCGAAAATTTGAATCAAGTCATTGATCTAGCTTTGATCTCAGGTAACCCAAAGAAAAGAGCAAGAAAATGATCGCACGATCAAACTAGCTTGCTAGTTTTTTTGATCTGCATTATGCAACTAGTCCAGGCCCACAGTTAGATAACTCTGATTGATCCTGGATTGCCAGAAATAATTTTACCTACAATTGACGGACGGCAAGTAGGACTGTTTAGTAGACTCATCAATTGTGAAGTTTTCGCCTCCTGAACACAAATCAACAAACCTCCAGAGGTTTGAGCGTCGGCCAAGATTAACTGGTCTGACTCTCCTGTGGCGCCAAAATCAATTCGGGACTCAATGTCAGAAAGATTTCTTCTGGTTCCAGAGGGCACGTTGCCTGTTGCGATCAACTCGTGCACATCTGGCAGGATTGGAACGGCTTCTAAAACCAGTTCGGCTGCGACTTCGGAATGGAGAAGCATGTTGCTGAGATGACCCAATAGCCCATAACCAGTTATGTCGGTGGCTGCTAACACGCCCACTTCCTTCATTGCTTGAGCTGATTCCCGGTTGAGGGTCGTCATCGCTGAGATTGCTGCATCAATGGTGGCTGGGGAGGCCTGGCTGGCTTTGATAGCAGTAGTGATAATGCCCGTGCCTATTGGCTTGGTCAGGATGAGGTTGTCTCCCTCTGTTGCAGCGGAATTGGTAACGATAGCATCCTCTCCTACTTCGCCGACGATTACTAGTCCATATTTTGGTTCAGCGTCATCTACTGAGTGCCCACCCATGATCGGGATACCTGCTGCATTTGCTACATCGAGCCCACCTCGAAGAATCTCTTCCGCCAATCCCTTATTGAGCAGGGCTCTTGGAAAACCGAAAAGATTCAGTGCGAAAAGTGGTTTTCCGCCCATTGCATAAATATCTGAAAGGGCATTTGTAGCCGCGATACGACCAAAGTCGTACGGATCATCTACCACTGGTGTGAAGAAGTCCAGAGTCACCACTAGGGCTCTGCCTCCTCCCAGGGAATAGACCGCCGCATCGTCTCCAGTAGTGAGGTCGACCAGTGTATTGGGATCTTTTAGTGGAGTTAGGTGACGCAAGACCTGCGTCAGCTCGGACATGCTGAGCTTACAGGCTCAGCCAGCGCCGTGAGAAAGTTGGGTTAAACGGATCTCTTGATCTGGAGTAGGTGTTTGATCTACCATAGGGATTTCTAGTTAGTGTTAGGGTCAAAAATACCGCTTCTTTAGAGTATTATCCATCTTCCTGAGAAGGATTCTGACAATGTATCGAGGCAAGCCCAGAGAGCAAGTTAAAGGTTGTAAGCTATGGTTGATGGAAGTAGTCTCTTACGCCAGATTTAATCGACCGAAAAAAGTGCACAAACTAACGTATGCAGGAGAGTGTTTTTAGTGTCTGGAATTTCTTGGTGTGAGGTTCGAGGTATCAGGGTGGCTAGACATCACGGTGATCCCATCAAAGAGTATAAGGAAGCCGTTAACAATATAGCGATAAGGGATCGGAGTCATAGGACTAGGCTAAGGATATCCGGAAAGGCTCCAGTGGCTGCTTTGCAGGGTATCTTAACTGGGAGGATGCCTGCTGCCCCTGTTCTATTAACAGAAGCAATGTGGAAAGGAAAAAGCTTTTATTCGGCGGTTCTGACTCCAAAAGCGAGAGTAGTAACTGATTTAGGTATTATGTGGGGTGACCAATCAGCGCAGGAAAGCTTGTTCCTGGACGTTCCTCATATTGGAAAAGCTCCATTTATTGAGTATCTGAGCAGGACAGTTCCTCCTCGACTTGCAACGTTTACGGATGTATCTAAGGAAACTGGACTTTTGAGCTTTGTGGGTCCAGAAGCGACAAATGTTGTCGCTAGGTTTGTGCTAGGGGCCAATCAAGTGGCAGTGCTGAATGACTGCGAGGAAGGTGAGTATATGCAGTTGGGAGTGGATGACAGTGACGTTCGGATTGTGAGAATGGAAGAAGTGTCCGGGGGTGGCTGGAACGTTTTTTCATCAAAGGACAATATCGGATCCTTGTGGTCACGGTTAGCTGAGTCTGGAATCCAGCCTCTTGGCGCAAGTATTTGGGAAACCCTAAGGATAGAAGCCGGCGTTCCAGCTTTTGGTCAGGATATAGGAGACTCTAATATTTTGCCGGAAACTGGCTTGATCGACAAAGCGGTCGATCACAATAAGGGTTGCTATACTGGCCAAGAAGTTATTGTACGTGTGAGGGACAGAGGTCGTGTAAATCGTCTTCTCAGCGGATTTCGTTTGCATGGAGAAGTGCTCCCTAGGGTTGGAGAAAGATTGTTTGTAGAAGGTAGGGAGGTTGGTTGGTTGACCAGCATTGCTGAGTCGCCGCGGGCTGGTGGCACTGTGGCGTTAGGGTACCTGCGGCAGGGTCTATTGCAGAGCGATGTTATTACTGTTGGGCCTTCTGGTAAATTTCAGGCTACCGTAATTTCACTAGGTCCAAATTGGTTGGAAATTTAACGGTTTGGGTGAAAACTTAGTCCTTGCAGTAAGATGAAGTCTCAAGTAGAAATAATTCCAACTAGGTAGATCAGAATAGTCCTCTCTGCTATTTTGGTGTAGCGTAGTGATGTATTCTAGGTATACAAAGTGCTTTGTTAGAAGGAGTGTCTCATGCGGATCAGAGGTGGTTTAGGGAAAAATATGTTCTGGGGAGGTGTCTACGGGCTTGTCTTGATGTTCACAGGCTTACCACTGCTTGCACAAGAGTCTGCTGGACCTAAGGTGGGAGTCTTTGATGGAGAAAGAGTTTTAGCTGAGTCCGAAATGGGCGAAGAAGCAGTTGCATTGCTAAGTCAGCTACAAGAGCAGCGTGTGGCAGAGTTGCAGGCCCAACAGGCTGAGATTAACACCATTAGTCAACAGGCTTTATCTGCGGCTCCTGGAACGGCGGAAGCGGCCCAGTTAGAAAGACAGATGGAAGATAGGGGCTTACAGTACCAACGTCTCGAACAGGACGTGCAGCAGGAGCTTGGACAGAGGCAAGCAGAACTTGTAGAGCCCATCACTCAGATAGTTCGTCAAATAATTGACACTATGGGCAGAGAAGAAGGCTATGTGTTGATCTTCAATGTAGCTCAAAGTGGATTGGTTTATTTTGACGCTACCATAGAAGTCACAGAAGAAATCATAAGACGAGTTAACGTTGTTAATGCAGGTAGTCAGTAATTTTTCTGTCGGGCATACTGACCCAGGAGGCCCAACGATATCATTATCATCTTTCAATCTCAGGGATGATTCTTTGTAGTCGGAGAGGTTGGGTTGAATAACTATAAGATTCACATTAATAGTCTGGTCGGCTGCCTACTAATATTTGGGTTGTCGAGTAGCCCTGATCCCTTATCTGGACAGATTGTAGGAGGTTTGTTTATTGAACGTGGTCTGGAATCATCTGGAAACAGAGAAGGGATTGGTGGAGAATTGGGTTTCGAGGTAGCTTTTCTGCCGATTGATGTTTTCGCTTCCGGTGCTCATTTTCCTTCAACTGAACAGGCTGAGTCTTTTAGAGTATGGTCGATAGGCACTAGGGTTAAAATTATTCCGATACCAATTGTAAGCCCCTATATCGTTGGCGGCCTGAGTCTAACAGAATCAAAAATATCAAATCTAGAAACCTCTCATTCTAAAGAAGGATCGTTTGCAGGGGTCGGCATAGATTTAAGTGTAAAATCTATGAAAATTTATGTAGAAGGTAAGTATGAGTTTTTTGATGAGGGTGAAGCTTTTGCAAGGCTGCGAATAGGAGCTTCAGTACTGTGGGGAGGATTGGGTTTTAGTCCTAGGTAACTAGATTATTCAAGACTGACGTAACGATTTTTGGCCCGTGAAGCTTGCCGTTTTCTATGAAAATCTTATTCGCATTTTTACCCGCTGCCAAAACTCCAGCTATATAGATACCCCTGTGATTGCTCTCCATTGTGTCCAGATCATGAAGAGGAACCCCCGTCTCCACATTCGTTTGAATTTTAAAATTATTCAATAGGGTTTTGTTGGGGGACCAGCCAGTCATAGCTAAGACCCAGTCATTCGGAATCTCTTTTGTCTTGCCTGACTCGACATGGGTGATCATGACTGATTCCTGAGAAATTTCTTTGATGCGGTGTTCCCAGTATACCTGTATTTCGTTCTTGTCGATTCTATTGCTAATGTCTGGGATGACCCAAGGCTTAACTCCTTTGTCTATAGTTTTCCCGAAGTGTACTAAGCTCACCAGTGCGCCAGTGCGGTACAATTCTAAGGCGCACTCGACTGCAGAGTTCCCTGCCCCTACTACCATAACGTTTTGATTATAGTAAGGATGAGCTTCTTTGTAATAGTGGTTTACTTTGGGCAAGGTTTCACCAGGAATATCCAAAAAATTAGGCTGGTGGAAACCTCCAGTAGCTAAAACTATGTATTTCGTTCTCACCGATTCTTGGTGGCCAAGTTTGTTTCGACTCCTTAGGAGAAAATCTCCCTCCGAGCCTTCTACTGATAGTATTTCTTGGTATTGATTTACTCTGAGATTGTAGGTCTGAGCGACTCTTCGGTAATAGACCAGGGCTTCCTGCCGGGTAGGTTTGACTCCTGCTATTGCAAATGGTATGTCGGCAATCTCTAGCTTCTCGGCGGTACTGAAGAAGGTCATATAGTAAGGGTATTTGACAAGTGAACTGGCCAGGCATCCTTTGTCATATAAGGATACAGAAAGGCCTTGTCGGGTTGCGGCCGCACCTACTGATATGCCACAGGGCCCTGCACCAACTACTGCTATGTCTAGGGATTCGGCCATTTAAGTTTATGGATGAGGATAAGCAAAGAGGATAAGGTAACCGATCCTGAAGCCTATCCCCAGGCCTGGTTAACTGGCATGTTATCCTTCGGCGAAAATTTCTTGGTAGGAACATTATAAGGTTTTTAACCGGAGTGCTCTTCTAGGTGGAAAATTCTAATGCAACAGCTCGCAATGAAAATCCCGCACGAGAAGCTCGCAGGGCTTTGAATCGCTTCAGTAGAGCTGTCAAAAAATGCCAAAGAGAGTTGGAGTCAATGAAGAAATCCTTACAGGAATTGGAAGGAGAATCTGCGGCAGAAAAAGACTTTTTGGAATTTGAACAAAATTTTGACAGCATGCTGGAATTCTTGAATGAAAAAATGCGACTTATGAGAGAGAGCCTTCTTTCGTCAACTATGATGGATCTAGATAGAACTGCAAAAGGCAAAGGAGGGGGAGGCGAGGTTCTTTGAACGAGAATTCGCATTTGAAGATGAGCGACTTCAAAATGTTGGCAGCAGAACTGATGAGGTCTTTTGGGGAACCGATTACTGGGCCTTGGAGTGATGCTGCATTTTCGAACCTAGCTGTCAAGGTCTTTGAGTACCAATACAAAAATAATCCCGCATACGCCAAGTACTCAAAGAACAGGGGGGTGACCCCATTGAATATTCAGAGTTGGAAGGATATTCCCCCGGTGCCAACGTTGGCATTCAAGGAGTTTCCGATAATTTCTGGAAGCTCTGGTGTAGCTGAGGCTGTGTTCAAGACTAGTGGGACAAGTCTGGGCAATCAGCAGGGAGAACATCACATCCTGAGCCTTTCTCTGTATAGGGCATCTATTGTGGGTAGTATGAAGCACCACTTTTATTCCGAACAGAGGCCTACACTTATAGCATTAGTGCGAGATCCAATTGAATCGCCATCTTCCTCACTGAGTTTTATGTTGGGCGAAGCCTTGAATAGCTTATCTATGGGCAGGGGTGGTTTTTACGTGGGCCAAGACAACCGTATACAGTATGAAAAATTAGTGAATGGTCTCCGCAAGGTTGAATCAGATGGAGTCTCGGTGTTGTTTGCAGGAACAGCTTTTGCCTTCGTACACTGGGTAGATTGGCTGGATCAACAGGGGTTATATTTCCAACTTCCCGAGAGCTCACAAATCATGGAGACGGGAGGATTCAAAGGACGCTCAAGGGTGATTCCTCGCTTGGATCTATATGAAGCTCTAGCGAGCCTGCATGGCATCTCTGTCTCTTCTATAGTCAGCGAATACGGCATGACTGAAATGCTGTCTCAATTTTATGAGAAGACTGTGGTGGAAGCAGGAACAGGAAAGGTCAGGCACCTTGGGTATCGACCACCACCTTGGGTGCGTTCTCTAGTATTGGATGTAGATACACTGGCTCCCCTCCCAGTTGGTAAAGAAGGAGTGCTGTGCCATTTTGATTTAGCGAATCTGGGGTCGGCTATGGCTATATTGACGGAGGACGTCGGTGTGGTCACAGAGGGAGAGGGGATTCGACTTATTGGAAGATTAGATGGAGCAGAAGAAAGAGGATGTTCGTTAGCGATGAATGATTTTCATTCCGACTAATGATGAGTAATGGCGTTTTTGACGCGTACCAATTGCCCGATGAAAGTGAATGTCCAGAGAGATTGAATTCCGTCAATGTCTCTGAAGATTTTTCTGTGCAGTACCCCAATTTTAGGGCCTTAAATAAGGATGCCTTGGTCAAGCTTCTGATAGAAAATAATGTAGCGATCAAGAGCATGCCGGTGTCAGAAATAATTCAAGCTATTGGAAGAGTGTCGGAACGCCTTATGGATAAGGATGACCCACTGAGGTATGAAGCTTTAGATGTTATGGTGCCTACGGCTGGGATTTCCCCTCAGATGGCGGAGACAATTTTGGCGGGAATGTCTGCAGACTGGACCGAAAAAACCTTGACTGAACTGGTCGAACGAGAGTTTACAAACCCAAAAATATTGGACAGTTTTCAGCGGATTGACTCTGGTCGCAGTCAGATGGTATATGGATTCACTTTGAATCTCACAGTGGGTTCTGGCACTGTTCCAGGCGTGGGTGTGACCGCCCTCATCCGGGCCTTGCTTTTAAAATCATCTGTTTTAATGAAACCAGGCTTGGGAGATGTGGCTCTTCCAGTATTGTTTGCTAGGGCTCTCGGAGAAGAAAATGAAGTTTTTCGAAAATGCCTTGCAGTTTTTTATTGGGATGGCGCCAAGGAGAGAATAGAGAGAAAAACTTTAGAAAAGGTTGGAGTAGTAGTTGCTTATGGAAGCGATGATTCCATAAGGTCTATTCGAGATCAGGTTCCCAGGAAAACAGATGTCATTTCGTATAGTCATCGTTTAGGGGTAGGCCTGGTGGGACGTGAAGCCTTATCAGAAGATAAGGCTCGTGAGACGGCGCAAGAAGTGGCGATGTCGATCGCCACTTTTGATCAGAGAGGCTGTGTCTCGCCACAGGTCCTGTATGTCGAACAGGGCGGACAGGTCGCTCCAGAGGATTGGGTGCAGGTGCTTGCTTCGGGGATGGAGGAGTTGGAGGAACAATTGCCCGCGGGAGTACTTAGCCAGGAAGAAACAATTGGGGTACAGCAAATACATGCAGCTATAGGGCTGAAGCAACTGGAAGGAACGGGAGTCCAGATATATAAAGGGACAAGGAAGTCGTGGGCTGTAATCTTTGAACCAGAAATAGCACTGAAATGGTCAGATTGTAGGAGGGTAATATACGTTAAGCCGATTACGGATCTTATGACTGCGAAAACGGTGTTAGCCCCTGGCGAGGACTATTTACAAACTGTGGCCATCGCTGGTGCATCAAGCCGAAAAGAGGATATCGCAACCAGCCTGACCCAAATTGGCGTGACCAGAGTCACTTCTTTTCAACAAGCCCCCTGGCCTAAGCCTTGGTGGCATCACGATGGGAGATCAGTTTTTCAGGGTTTATTTGAATTGATTGATTTGGAGGATGTTGTTGACTGAGGGAGTGCGACGTTAGCCTGTAGAGTCCTCAAGGTCGTCCGTTTCTTCTCCTCTCCACATGACCATTTGACGTTTTCCGTCGCCAGTTTCTTCTACTCGCACTGTTAGCGAGTCTTTTGGATTAAGTCGGAGATTGTCACGTAATTCCAGAGGAATCGTTATCCGACCGCCGACGCCGACAGTTACTTGGGTATAATAAAGAGTACGGTAAATGGCCATTCTGGCTCCTTAAATGTTCTGTAAAATTTTGGCCGAAAATAGAGGCCAAATCTATAGCTAATTTCTGATGCGGCAACAGGTGGAATGAATCAGGCAGTCGTGTTGGGAAGCAATGATCGCAATAAAGACTGAAGATGGTGTTCTTCTAGGCTTCGTGCTTTGCCAAGGGCTTTTTCGAATGAATCTTCAATGATAATCACACTAGTTCTAAGGTCTGGAAGAACAGATTCTTCGTTTGCAGAGGAAAAACGTAAGAATCCCCTGAACGTAGAGATTTGAGTTGGGTCTTTTTCGAAGTCGAGAAGAATTTCCCAGAAGGAACCCTCGTGACTGATAGTAGTAACATGGCACTTCCCATGGATCGAAGGTGTGCCGGACAAAGGTTTTGTGGAAGTCATTGCCGTAACATAAGCAACAGTAAGGTGTTGGCGCCACTACAGTACATTATAGAGGTGATAATCTCTCGTCAGTCTATGTTGGTGCCGGATGGCAGGAGCGTTGACATCAGGTCGGAGCACCGGTAGCTTTTTCGCGTCCTAAGACTGAGAAATCTGGCTTTTACCCATGTTGGGGAGCGGGTACATGACAAAAAGATGGATAGGTAGGCTCACTATCGGATTTGTTATTATCTTGGGTTGCCTAGCTTTGGTGTTTTCACAGGAGAATGGAGAGGACGATAGTGTGTCCTCCAGCGCGGAATCCTCGACAGTCTTAGATTTCACTCAGCCCATTGCTTTCCCCCATACCATTCACGCTGGAGTCGACCAGATAGACTGCCAGTATTGCCATTTTTCTGCTGAGCGTTCGGTAGATGCTGGAATTCCCCCCGTCAGTACCTGCATGGGATGTCATATGGTAATTGGTGGTTCAGATGAGGTCCAGCAGGCAGAAATTCAAAAAGTGAGAGACTACTGGGCCGCTAAAGAACCTATTCCTTGGGTGAGAATTTACAAAGTAGCTGACCATGTTCATTTTCCGCATATGAGACATGTCGCTGCGAATGTAGATTGTACAACATGTCATGGAGAAGTGAAGGAATTTGAAGTCATAGAAACCGTCAATCAGCCGCTCTCAATGGGTTGGTGTGTCAGCTGTCACGTGGAACAGAACGTCCGTCGCGACTGCACTGTTTGTCATTATTGATCATGGAATCTATTCAATGAACGATGGGCTAAAGAGACGTGATTTCCTTAAAGTTGTAGGGGCTAGTGGAGCCGGTGCAGGCGTGTTGGGTTGTTCCACGGAAAAGGTTGAAAATTTGATGCCTTATGTGACTCCACCTGAGGAAATCACTCCAGGGGTTGCCACTTGGTATTCTACTGTTTGTGGAGAATGTGAGGCTGGTTGTGGAATGTGGGTGCGCACCCAGGAGGGTCGGGTGGTAAAGGTAGAGGGCAACCCTAACGATCCGGTGTCCAAGGGCGCCTTGTGTTCTAAAGGCCATTCCAGCCTGCAAGGTCTTTACAACCCCGATCGCTTCAAGGGGCCGATGATACGTGAGGGTGGCCAACTAAAACCGATCTCATGGGTGGAAGCTGAAGAGGTACTGGCGGGCCATCTTGAACGAGCTGACAACTATTACTTAATAACTGGCTCTACCGGCCCCAGTTTGACAGGGCTAGTCGATAGTTTTGCAGGAGACACTGGCGGGAAAATTCTAAATTATAATCCACTGGACCACGGCCCTTTACGAGAAGCCAGTAGGATCGTATTTGGACGAGATGTGGTGCCCTGGTATGACCTAGGATCTGCGAAGTGCATTATTTCATTCGGGGCAGATTTCCTCGATGGCTGGCTTTCTCCCTTGAGAGATAGTCGCGGCTTTTCTAAGATGAGTGCTGTGGGTGAAGGTGGTTTCAAGGGCAGATTTGTATTCGCTGCTCCCAGGCTATCGTTGACGGGTCAGAATGCTGACGAATGGTTGCCTATAGCTCCTGGAACAGAGGCTCTGGTAGCACTGGCGATGGCCAACGTAATAAGTGGTGGAACTGCAGAGGCAGGGCCTTACCAGGAAATTGTGGACGCCCACTCACCCGAGGATGTGGCAGCTAAGGCAGGTGTCTCTGCAGAAAGCATAAGACGGGCAGCTAATCACCTGGTAGAGGATGGACCCAGTCTAGTCTTAGGTCCGGGAATTGAGGGTCAACACCGGAACAGTACGGCGGTAAATGTAGCAGTAGCTATTCTAAATTTTGTTGCTGGTAACGTCGGCAAAACTGTCGACTACTCCTCTCCTCAGTTTGGAGCTTCCTCCCGCTCATCAAGCTATGAATCGATGCAGGATGCTATAGGTGATATGCGTACAGGGGAGGTTCCCCTTGTCTTAGTTCATGCAGCAAATCCCGCATACGCTCTACCATCTACATCTGGATTCAAAGAGGCTTTCGGACAAGTGTCCTTTAAGGTCTCTTTTGCCTCAGCTATGGATGAGACTGCGGCAATGGCAGATCTTATTTTGCCTGATCGTCATTTTCTGGAATCCTGGGGTGACTCTTCATGGAGATCAGGTCGATTCAGTATACAGCAACCTGCTATGCAGCCAGTGCCTCATTTTGACTCTAAGCAAGTCGGTGATGTCTTACTGTCAGTGGCGGAAAATATGGGTGTGGGATCTGGTAACCAGTCCTTTTATGAGTGGCTCCGATTACAGTGGCAATCCAAGGCTGCTACAGAGGGCGTTTCAGATTTCGAACATTTTTGGAGGGAAGGGCTACGAACCGGAGTGATTGATACTGAATCTGAATCTGAATCAAGTAGTAGTGAAGCTCTCCGGGAAACCGATAGGGCACTGGTGTTTGACTCACCTGAATTTGATGGAGAAGGCGATCTCCACTTAATGGTTTACCCTTCGGCTCGTTTTGGCGATGGATCCATGAATGCCAATCGACCCTGGCTTCAGGAACTTGCTGATCCAGTTAGCAAGATTGCCTGGCATTCATGGGTAGAGATGCATCCAGATAGGGCCGAGTCGTTGGGAGTGCAAAATGGTGATGTTTTGACCTTGAGTACTGACTATGGTGCCCTCGAAGTTCCGGCTTGGATCTATCCGGGTATACGTCAAGATGTTATAGCATTGGCAATGGGTGGGGGCCACACTGAGGCTGGAAGGTTTGCAAATGGCAATGGTGTGAATCCTATGGATTTGATCCCTGCCGAAGTGGAGGCTTTGTCTGGTGGGCTCGTACACTTCATTACCAAAGTAGCCGTCACTCCAACAGATGATCGCTATCAACTTGCGTCGATAGCGGGCTCCGACGTTCAAAGTAACCGCCCGATTACACCGGTCGTGAGTTTGGAAGAATGGACTCGAGGAACAACGGAACACTCTGACGAAGGAGGGCATGGGCCACTTAAAGAATTACAAGGTATAGGTGGCTTTGTGCCCATTGAGACGGAGGGATTGCCAGAAAATTTTCCACTTGATGGATCCAAGCATGGGGAGTATGGAAAAGAAGACGAGCCACGATGGGCTATGGCTATTGATTTGGATAAATGTACAGGTTGTAGCGCTTGCGTCACTGCCTGCCAGTCTGAGAACAATGTGCCTTGGGTTGGTGAAAGCCAGGTGGCGATGGGTCGAGACATGGGTTGGATCCGCATGGAGCGTTACTATGAAGCAGTCGATGCTACACAGGCGGGACCAGTGGACATTCGGTTTTTGCCAATGCTTTGTCAGCACTGCAATAACGCGCCATGTGAACCAGTATGTCCAGTTTTTGCAACGTACCATACCCCCGACGGACTAAATGCACAGATATATAACAGATGTGTTGGCACAAGATACTGTGCTAATAATTGTCCTTATAAAGTTAGGGTGTTCAACTGGTATACTTTCACAGATGAAGAACCGGTGCGTGAAGGATTGGGCCATATCCCCGAGCCTTTGAATTGGCAGTTGAATCCAGATGTTACAGTTAGAGAAAACGGCGTCATGGAGAAATGTTCCTTCTGTGTTCATAGAATCAGGAATGCACAAAATAGAGCCGCCTTGGAAGATGGTGTCCTTGCTGAAACCGACGTAGTGACCGCTTGTCAGCAGACATGTGCAGCGGAAGCTATAGTTTTTGGAAATATAAAAGATCCTAATTCGAAGATTTCTCGTATTTCCAAAGATCAGCGCTCCTATCGTGTTCTCAATGAAATAACTAACACCCAACCAGCAGTTAGTTATTTGAAGAAAGTCACCTTCCACGAAGTAGTATCCGAGGGTCATTGATGGAGAATGACGCGGTGAACGTCTCCCGGGGGTCTCTGGCTCATCCCGACATCAAGACTATGGCTGAGGTCAATGTCGATGTCCTGAAGCCACTCAGTAAGCCTGGAAAAGGCTGGTGGATGTTACTGGGCCTATGCGTGTTAGGTATTGCTTTGTTGTTTTGGTCTTGGGGAATCCAGATGGTCCAAGGAATCGGGGTTACGGGCCTCACAAGTCCAGTTGGTTGGGGGGTTTATATAACCACCTTTGTTTTCTGGGTGGGCATAGCCCACTCCGGGACATTGATATCAGCTGTGTTATTCCTGTTCAGGGCTCCTTGGAGGCAATCTATATATAGAGTCGCGGAGGCGATGACGGTCTTTGCGGTAATGACCGCAGGGTTGTTCCCTTTAATCCATGTGGGTCGAGTATGGCACGCTTATTGGTTGATTCCATACCCTAATAGCCGTTTCCTGTGGCCGAATTTTCGGTCTCCGCTCGTTTGGGATGTCTTTGCGGTTACGACCTATTTTACGGTTTCGGCTGTTTTTTTCTATCTGGGTACTATTCCTGACCTAGCAGCCGCGAGAGATGCAGCCAGGGGATTTAGGAAAAAGTTTTATAGTGTCATTTGTCTAGGGTGGAGAGGTACTGATAGGGAATGGCACCACTTAAGTAAGGCGTATATCTTCCTGGCAGCTCTGGCTACTCCCTTGGTTTTGTCGGTCCACTCTGTAGTTTCATGGGACTTTGCGGTAGGTATCGTACCTGGATGGCATGCAACGATTTTTGCGCCATATTTTGTAGCTGGGGCTATTTTCTCCGGCGTCGCCATGGTTATTACTCTTAGCGTTTTGGTTAGGAAAGCTTTCGGCTTGGAGGCTTACCTGACCATTAAGCACTACGATGCTATGGCAAAACTTTGTTTGGTAACCTCCATGATAGTCCTGTACGCTTACCTGTCTGAATTTTTCATGGCATGGTACAGTGGAGAAGAAGTTGAAAGGGCTGCATTTTGGCAACGCCTTTTCGGAGGATACTGGTGGGCTACTTGGATCATGTTGGTATGTAACGGTTTCGTCCCTATTATGCTCTGGTTCAAGAGGGTGCGCCACTCAATTGCAGCGCTATTCACGATATCCATTTTCGTAAACATTGGTATGTGGTTTGAAAGGTACGTAATTATAGTAACTTCTCTCCATCATGAATACGAACCATTTGCATGGGGCATGTATAGGCCCTCTACGGTGGAAATGGGTATCATGGTAGGTAGTTTTGGTTGGTTTGGCTTTTGGTTCCTACTTTTCACAAGACTTCTGCCTCCTGTAGCAATTGCAGAGCTGAAAGAAGTTCTTCCTAGGCCCATGAAACCTGTGGCCGACAGTTCTTTCGTCGGGACTGGCTCGCCGCCTGGGGGTGTGTCTAATGGATAGCCGGTTCGCTTTTCTCGCTTCTTTTAGCTATCTGGATTCTGCTGTCAAAGCTATAGAGCGGCTAAGAAAGGAAGGGCTCAGGGAGATTACT
>Ga0115002_10001024_pt1 | contig 39134 bp, 33 predicted proteins | sample ArcticOcean_MG_C_8_FD_89576 | JGI IMG/M metagenome (GOLD analysis project Ga0115002, IMG submission 89576) | Marine microbial communities from western Arctic Ocean - ArcticOcean_MG_CB11_86 | ecosystem: Environmental > Aquatic > Marine > Oceanic | place: Arctic Ocean: Canada Basin | collected... | reverse complement strand
TCTACCAACCGGTCGTGACGACCCGAGGCGGCGAGACGTACGAGCCCATCGGCTGAACGATCCCTGACCGATACGCGTCTTGCCAGGACAACCCGGTATACAGTTACGCCCGAACAGGTGAATCAACGCGGCATTGGAATGCCCGACTGACCGGGGAGACGTATTTTGGATCTCGAACTCAACGGAAAAACGGCGATCGTCACCGGCGGCAGCCGCGGCATCGGCAAGGCAATCGCCCGGGAACTGGCCATTGAAGGCGTAGACGTAGTCATCGCGTCACGTGGCAAGGAAGCGCTTGAAGCGACCGCCGCCGAACTGGCTGCAGAAACCGGACGCCGCATCATCCCGATCACCGTGGACACCGGCGACGACGATTCTGTGAAGTCGATGGTCGCGCAGGCAAACGAGGCGCTTGGCCACATCGACATCCTGGTCAACAACGCGGCCGTTGTCGGCGGCGGCGCAGTACCGACTCTGGCGGAGACTACGAAGGATCACCTCTGGGCTGACATGAACGTCAAGGTCATGGGATACTTCCGTGGGGCACAGGCCGTCGCTCCGCTCATGCAGGCGCAGGGCTGGGGTCGGATCATCAACATCTCCGGCATGGCCGCCCGGAACGCTGGCTCGACCATCGGCAGCATGCGCAACGTATCGGTTGTGGCGATGACGAAGAACCTGGCCAACCTTCTCGGCCCGGACGGCATCAACGTGACCGTCGTTCACCCCGGCGCCACCAAGACCGAGCGTACCGCCAGCGTCGTCGCCGACCGGGCTGCCGCTGAGGGCGTGTCGGAGGTGGAGATCGAGGCACAGATGGACAGCGTGAACTCGATCAAGCACCTTGTCGACGCACGCGAGATCGCATACGTCGTAACCTTCCTGGCTTCCCCGCGGTCGATCGCCATTAACGGCGACGTCATCGCAGCGGCGGGCGGCCTGGGTTCAGCGATCCACTACTAATCCGAAAGTGAGACCCGGTACATGCGGATCGCGATAGGAGGGGATCACGCCGGATTCCCCATGAAGGCTCCGGTGGTGGACCTGCTTCAAGCGTGGGGCCACGACGTGGTCGACCACGGGACGAACAGCACGGAACCGGTCGATTTCCCGGACATAGCGCGGCTCGTCTGCGACGATGTGAAGGCGGGCAGAGTGGATCGCGGGATCATGGTGTGCGGCACCGGCGTCGGCGCAGCCATTGCAGCCAACAAGATCCCCGGAATACGCGCCTCACTTAGCCACGACACGTACTCGGCGCACCAGGGCGTCGAGCACGACGACGTGAATGTAATTTGCCTCGGGGCTCAGATACTCGGCCTGAAGCTCGCCGAGGAAATACTCAAAGCATTTCTGGACGCCGAGTTCAGCACCGAAGACCACTTCCGCAGGCGCGTCGAGAAGCTGAGCGAACTAGAGCGGGACGCGGCGCGAGAACTGGGCTGAGGCGGGCGTGCCCGCCGTTATTTGGCCCGCGACCTTGTTGAACGGGGTTATTCCCGTACGGGCAACGCCAGAAGATATGCGACCAGATCATCGATCTCGTTATCGCTCAAATCGCCCGTCACGTCGTGCGTTGTTCCGGCGCTTAGCACGTCCGCAAGTGTGATAGCGCTGCCGTACTACGTTGAGCCATCCAACCCGCCGGAACCCTGAATCTCCTCCGACCTCGTCCTCAAAATTCTCAAACATGCGCCGCCCAAACAGCGCCATCTTGGTCAGAGATTCATCGACGTAATGCATTCGGACAACCGCGCTAGACCAACCGGTCGCACCCGACGCGATGCCGATCTTCTCCAGCAAGACGACACGACCGGTGGCGCGTCGGGCAAGCTGCCAGGCGATGCTCGTCCCGATGCATCCCCCGCCGATCACCACCACGTCGGCCGTTTCAGTTATATCAAAGTCTCCGTGTGTCCGCGATTCGAGCCGATTGAGTTCACGATGCTGCTGACCATTCTGCACATGGGGCGCATCCGATTCACATCCTTGCATCGTTTTTCGGCCTCAGCTCCCCCATCCCATCGCCCGCCGCGCCTTGCACTACGTTATCCTCGCCGCAGTTTCACGTTTCCACACGAATTGATAGGAGCCGTCCAGATGCCGTTCGAGAAGATCATCTCCGAGACGACGCCCGAAGGGGTGCTCATCCTCACGATGAACGACCCGGACACGCTCAATGCACTGGGCGAACCGCTCATGCCGGAGCTTGAGTCGGAAGTCGACCGTTTCGCCGAAGACGGCGATCTTCGAGTTCTGGTCATAACCGGGTCGGGCAGGGCGTTTTCCTCTGGAGCGAATGTCCGCGGGTTCCAGCGCCGAATCAACGACGCCGAGACCGCAGCGGAAGCCGCACCTGAGTCTCGGGCCACATCATGGGAAGAACTGGACCCTGACTACACATCACGTGAGGGGCTTGGCGCGAGGAACGGCCCGGCGATCGTGCCCAAGCTCCACAACTTGCACAAGCCGTCATTTGCGGCCGTCAACGGCCACGCATACGGACTCGGCTGTGGCATTGCACTTTCGTGCGACATCAGGATTGCCGGCGAGAGCGCCCGATTCAACGAAGCGTTCATCCGTAACGGGCTCGTCCCGGCGGACGGATCGGCATGGCAACTGCCAAAGCTGGTCGGTATGGCGAACGCCCTGTGGATGCAGTACTCGGGCGAACCGATAGACGGACAGGAAGCGTATCGAATGGGACTCGCCAACGAGGTCGTGCCGGACGACGAGCTGATGGAGACGACACTCGAGATGGCCACCAAACTGGCCCGTGGACCTGTCTACGCAATGGGCATCGTGAAGCAACTGATCCACCAGGCCTACCAGCAGGACCTCGCCGAGCACCTCCCCCTGGCGTCACGGGGACAGGACCTGACCCGCACGACCTTCGACCACAAAGAAGGCGTCGCCGCCTTCCTGGAGAAGCGAAAACCTGAATTCCGGGGCTACTAGAGGATCGATATCCGGCTAATCAGGCCTGAGGAGGATTGAGCAGCATGCCCGGACCGTTGGATGGCGTTCGCGTCCTGGAGTTCTCGCAGATCGTAGCGTTGCCGTTCAACGGTGCGATCATGTCCGACCTAGGTGCGGAGGTGATAAAGGTTGAGCCGCTCACCGGCGACCCGCACCGCAACCGCGGCACCGTCATGCCGAACGAGGGCAAGCGTTTTCAGTCGTTGAACCGCGGCAAGCAGAGCGTCGCCGTCAATCTCCGTGATCAGCGCGGACTCGCCTTCATTCACAAGGTCGTCCCGACTGTAGACATCGTGACTATCAACTTCCGGCCCGGCGTCTCGAAGCGGCTAGGTATCGACTACGAGACGCTCAAGAAGCTCAACCCCGGGCTGATCTATTGCGAGATCACGGGCTTTGGAAATCGAGGTCCGATGGGCGACCGAGGCGGCACGGATATCGTCGCCAACGGCTACAGCGGCCTGATGATGGCCGATCAAAAAGTCGACGTGCACGGCCAGCCCGCCAACATCAGCGCCATCTCCCTGGCCGACTACTGCGCCGGTTTCTCGGCGACCGTCGGCATCACTTCCGCTCTGTACCACCGGGCCATCACCGGTCAGGGACAGAAGATTGAGACGTCGCTGCTGCAGGCGGCGATAGCGGTGCAGGATACCGTTGTGATGCGGGAGCCGGTGCACGACGCCACACTTCGAGACCCGATGGTGGCGGAGATCGAAGAGCTAAGAAAACGGGGCGCCGACTACTCCGAGGTCCAGGACGCTTACCGAAGAGGCCGGGGAGCGTCCCGTGTTGCTTCGAGGGCGTATTATTCCACCTATCAGGTGAAGGACGGATCGATGGTGCTGGGCGCACTGACCCCGGCGAACCGAGCCGCCGCCCGAACCGTTCTGGGGATCGCATACGACCCGAGCGATGAGCCCGATTTCGACGAGTCGCAACAGGAAAGCATGGACCAGGCGACGGTTCTGCACGCCGAGATGCGGGCCACTCTAAAGACCCGCACGCTGGAGGACTGGCTTGAGGCGTTTACGGCCGCCGGCGTCCCCGTAGCGCGGGTCAACATGCCCGAGGAGATGTCGGACGACCCGCAGGTCGAGGCGATGGGCTTCATGCGGGACCTGGAACACCCACTCTTCGGCCCACAACGCCTGGCAGGCCCGGTGGTCTCGATGTCCGAGACGCCGACCGATATCCGAGGTGTCTCCCCGGGATTGGGCGCCGACACAGAGTCCGTAATGCTGGCAGTAGGTATGTCGCAGGAAGACATCGAGGAATTGCGCGAGGACGGCGTGATTCTGTAGAGGGAAGGTGGTCCCTGCACCTTATCCTGGCGGGGCCTTTTCTACGATCAAGGCTGTCACTCGAAACACCGTAGGGACGGGGCTTGCTCCGCCCGACGTCCTTCAGCTATCACGTTTGAAACCCGGACGTAACAGCCGTCTTGTCATCCTGAGCCCGAGGCGAAGGATCTCCCGGGTAGTAGAGCGCGTAGACGTCCGTAGTGAAGTCTCCATCCACCAGTGCGACCTATCCTCGCGAGCCGCTCAGTTTCACGAATCGGCAATCAAAAGCAGCGACACCGACGGAAGACGAGGGTTTAACCTCCCTCTCCCATCGGGAGAGGGGGAACAACTGCGCGCCAACCACCGTAGGGGCGGCGCTTGCTCCGCCCACGGCGCGTCGCTCAACAACCCCGGAAACCAGAAAGAGGGCCGATATAAATCGACCCTCTTTCGTTATTGCTTCAGCAACCCCGCTACACAGCCATTGCGAACGGCGAAATCTTCTCGAAGTTCCCGCCCACAATCTCCCGGGCGTCCAGGTCCAGCCAGTCTTCCAGCAGGTCCGTGTAAAGGCCACGGAAATCGAAGTTGTACTGGAGGTCGCCCTCGACCAGGCGGCCGACGTCCAGGGATGGGTACTCAGAGTAGTGACCGCCCTTGACCGAATCGCCGATTACGAACGAGACGCCGCCTGAGCCGTGGTCGGTTCCGTTGCCGTTGTCCTTGACCCGACGACCGAACTCGGAGAACACCAGGACTGTGATCTCCGGGCCGAGATCGTGCTCTTCGAGGTCCTCGAAGAAGGCGCGAAGCCCTGTCGAAACCTCTTCCCAGAGTCCCCTCTGGAGCGAGATCTCGTTTGTGTGCGTGTCCCAGCCACCGGATGTCGTGTAAAAGACGCGAGTGCCGAGATCAGCGAAGTGGACCTGTGCGACGCCCTTCAGGGCCTTTGCGATCGGGTTGTCCGGGTACTCCACCGTCGACTCGTACATCTTCGGTGCTTGCTTGAGGATGTCTGCGCCCTTGAGCGCGTCCAACCCGGTCTTTCCCAGGTAGTCCATCACCATGCCGCTGCCGATGCCCGGCGTGTAAATGCGGCTGAACGCGGTCAACGCCTTCTCGCGTTGCTCCGCTCCAGCCATGCCGGTGAGCAACCCGTAGTCGTCCAGATTACCGACCGAGGCCACAGGGACGCCCGGCGCCGCTAGGGCGCGTGGGAGGCCGTTGCCGAAGTTAACGGCGGTCACCACGTTAGACCCGGTCGGGTCCAGCTGACGAACGGCCTGGCCAAGCCAGCCCTCGTCGCCGACCCGGTCCGGAGTCGCGGTGTGCCAGATGTCCATCGATCGGAAGTGTGATCGGCTGGGCGTCGGGTAGCCGATGCCGTGAATGATGGCGACGCGGTCCTGATCGTAAAGCTCTTTGAACGCGCCCATGCCGGGGTTTAGTCCCAGGCCGTTGTCGAGAGGAATCACGTCTTCTTCAGTGATCCTGATCCCGGAGCGCACATCCTGATACATGGGGTCTTCCCATGGAACGATGCAGTTCAGGTAGTCGTTACCACCTGAAAGTTGGACGATTACCAGCACCTTTTCTCTCTGCTCTGCCATCGGTTCCTCCATCTGGACGTTTTTTGGGTCACCGTATATGTCGGGGCTGTCCCGGCCATCACTGGCGACCGGATGCCATCGTAGCGCCATCGTCGGATTGGCGCATTAGTTTTTAGACAGTTTCAAATATCTGGAATCGGTGTCTGGCGGTTTCTAACACGAGTAACCGGTCATCGCCATACGTGGTTACAGAAACCGGAACCCAGAAATAGGGCTCGGTACGGGCCGAAACTTCGTACGGCTCGTCGACATCCAGCTTGGGGTAAGGATCAAATAAGTCGCGAGCGATCTTCTCATCCTTATTGGCATCGATGTATTCAGCCGCCCACGGAGACAAACCGGCTTCGCCGCGAACTATTGTCTGGAAATTCCATTCCTTGTCGAACACCTGCACACGCTGGTTCTGCCAGTCGGCCACATAGATGATTTCGTCCTCGTCCACGGCAACCGAAGTTGGCCGATTGAACTGGCCTTCGCCATCGCCGGACTCTCCGTGCGCATCGATGAACTCGCCACCGGCGGTAAACCGTTGAATCCTGTCATTACGCCAGTCTGCGACGTAGATCGTTCCGTCTGATGCGGTGGTGATGCCCCACGGGTAGTTGAACTGGCCTGTGGCCGATCCTTCCGAGCCGAACGAATCGATATATTCGCCCTCTGCGGTGTAGCGCTGGACGCGGTGATTCTTGTGGTCGACCACAAGCAAATTGCCGCTGGCATCAAACGCTAATCCTGAGGGCCCATCAAACTCGCCGGAGCCGGAACCCGCGTATCCCCAGTGGCTCACGTAGTTGTTATCCGAGTCGAAGATCGTGATCCGCTGCATCTTTTCATCGGCCAGGAACACACGATCACTGGAGTCGATCGCGATGGCGGTGCCCCATTGCATCTGACCGTCGTCGGTGCCGTACCCGGAAAACTCGCCATGCCAGTTGTGGTCGATGTCGGTGATGCTGATGCCGGTTCCGGTGAGGGACCCCTGTCCGCTGCGACTCAAGACGAAGATAAGTCCATCTTTTCGGACAGCGATGTCGACAGGAAAGTGGTAGCCGCGGCCACCCTGAGCGGCGCCGAAGCCGTTGGTGTCGATGTACTTCAGTTGTCTCAGTTTCTGAGTTTCAGTTGTCATTGGATTACTCCGTATGCCGTGTCGGGCGCATTTTCGGGGAGACCCGAATAAACATCAGGCAAGCTGGTACTCGCGGGTGGAAACGATCAACTGGAGCAGGGAAGTAATCTTGCCCGCTCCGTCATCTGTCGATGGATCTACATCACCTTGCTCACGCACAAATTCCACCAAACCCTCAAGTGTGCCGTCTTCCACGCGGAGGCGTCCCACGAGTCCAAGACAGTCTTCCACCAGCGCTTCGGCCCCAACATTTCCTGAAGGATGCCGGTCCGCTATGCGACCGATTATGGCCTTCACACCCCTCTTGTCCGGGTTGCCGATGGTATCGCTGGCAAAATTAATCCGCTGGACCATAGAGCCGGTGCTAATCCAGTCATCGCCGCCCATCCAGCCCTCAACACTTGTCGGCCCAAGAAGCTGCTGTCCCATGTAGTTGCAGGCAGCGGTCGCCTTGTAAACATCATCCGTCGGCCAGTCAAAATCGCCTGCCAGGCGGAGGGTTCCAACAACAACCTCTGCCGGGCTCTTGATCCTTGCGAACCGTTTGGATTCCGATTTGAAAATTTCGGACTCGAACATCGCCCGCAACATCGCCCCGATGCTGTAGTCGTTGGCGAAGTAAGCGTCGACCATCAACTGAATGGCCTCCGGGTCCTTCGGTCCTTCAAACGGCCACTGCGGGACGGGAAGTTCATCGGCCACGAAGTGGTGATACAGGTGGCGGGCAACGAACTGTGGAGTCGCCGGGTTCTTGCAGATGATGTCGATGACGTCTTCGCCCGTGAAGTTGCCCGTCTCGCCGAGGAACGTCTTCTCGCCGTCGTCGTGATCGGACTCGTCGTATTCAAACTGCCATGCAATGTAGCCGTACGGTCGGAGGGTGTTATTCCTCATTTTCGTCGACATGTACGGCATGTTGGCGATCGTCCAGCCCGTGAACGCACGCGCACACTCTTTGACGTCGTCTTCCGTGTAGTTGCCGACGCCCATGGCGAACAGCTCAAGAATCTCCCGGCCGTAGTTCTCGTTGATGTTGTCCTTGTGGTTGTCCTGGTTGTCCAGCCACAGGATCATCGCCGGGTCCTTGGATAGCTGGATGAGAAGATCACGGAAGCTGCCGAGGCCGTACTTACGGAACATCTCGATCTGGCTGATCATGACCTTGCCCTGGATCACCTTCGTCTGTCCGGTTGCGAACACGCGATGCCAGAACAGGGCGATTTTCTCTTCAAAGGGCGTTTTGGTGGTCACCAGCCGGTACATCCAGAACGAGCCGGATGACGGCGGAATTCGCAGATCGTTATGGTCGGCGTGATATCGGCGAATCAGGTCAATGGGCAACGCGTCTGCGTCACCAGGGTTGAACAGCCGATCAAGCGTTCCCTCGTAACCGAGGGTGCCGGCCTCCTCAAGTTCACCGGGGGTTGCGCCGAACCCCGTACGCCGTAGCAAATGCGCAATCAGATCAAGTTCGGTTCCGATATTCGTAGCGGTAGCCATGTGACAGCCTCCAGATGTTGCGCTGAATTGTACCGTGTCAGCGAGAACCTTCAACCCATTGGTGGGGTTAAAGGACGAGCGAGCGTGCCTGTGCGTATGAGAACTGCCGTTCTGGTTAGACCTTCTCGTACACCTGGAATCGGTGTCGGCCGGTCTCGAGAATCAGGATTCGCGTGTCGTCGTAACACGCAATCGATACCGGGTCCCAGAAGTAGGGCTCCGTACGGGCCGAGACCTCGTGCTGGTCGTCCACATCAAGCTCCGGGTAGGGGTCGAACGTGGAGCGTGCTTCCTTCTCATCGGCGTTAGCGTCTATGTACTCGGCCGCCCACTTGGACAGCTCGCCCGCACCGCGGACGCTCGTCTGGAAGTTCCAGTCCTTGTCGAACGCCTGGACGCGCTGGTTGCCCCAGTCGGCGACAAATATGTTCCCGTCACCATCAACTGCGACGTTCGCCGGCCGGTTGAACTGGCCCTCGCCATCTCCGGTCGTGCCGCAGGCGTCGATGAACTTGCCCTCGTGGGTAAACCGCTGGATGCGGTCATTGCGCCAGTCTGCGACGTAGATCACACCGTCTTGCGCAACCGTCACGCCCCAGGGGAAGCTGAACTCGCCATCGCTGTCGCCGGCGGAACCGAACGAATTCAGATACTTGCCGTCCGGCGTGTAGCGCTGGATGCGCTGGTTCTTGTCATCCACAACGAGCAGGTTTCCGTCGCGGTCAAAAGCGATGCCAGACGGACCGTCAAACTCGCCCTCGCCGGACCCCTCGGTGCCCCAGTGAGATTCGTAATTGTGGTCGGCGTCGAAGATCGTGATGCGGTGTAGGGCCTCGTCGGCCATGAAGAGCCGATCATTGGCGTCGAAAGCGATCGCCGTCGCAGATATGAACTGCCCGGGCGCAGTCCCGCGTTTGGAGATCTCCTCGAACCAGTTTTGATCGATATCGGTAATTTTGATGCCGTTGCCGCCCTGGACCGCGTCGCCGCGGCTCAAGACATATATTCGGCCGTCACTTCGCACCGCGATATCCACAGGAAGGTAATAGCCGCGCCCGCCTTGAGCTGCGCCGAATCCGTTTGTGTCTCGGTAATCGAGGCCAAGCCTGGCCCCAGTTTCGGTTGCCATAAATCAACTGCTCCGTAAGGACCCTGCCGGGCCCCAAGATTCAGAGTTGGGACGAGGGCCCAGAAATCCGGGATTCCCACTACTCAAGATCTAGACCAACTGGTATTCGCGGGTTGAGACGATCAACTGAAGGACCGAGACGATCTTGCCCGCGCCATCATCGGTGCGGGGGTCGATGTCGCCCTGTTCCAGAGCGTACGCGACGATGCCTTCCTTCGTGTCCTCCTCGACCTTCAGAGCCCCGGCAAGTTCCAGGCACTCATCCACGAGCGCTTCCGGAGCCACAAGTCCTCCGGGGTGGCGGTCAGCGATCTGATCGATGATCGCCTTGATGCCCTTCTTGGTGGGATCACCTACCGTGGCGCTTGCGAAGTTGATCCGTTGCACCATCGAACCGGTGCTGATCCAATCATCGCCGCCCATCCAGCCTTCGACGCTCACCGGGGCCAGCAATGCCTGCCCCATGTAGCCGCAGGCTGCGGTCGCTTTGAAGATGTCTGCGGTCGGCCAGTCAAACCCGCCGGCGAGTCGCAGTGTTCCGACCACAAGCTCGACAGGGCTCTTGATGCGGGCGTACTGAGTGGCTTCCGACTTGAACATGTCGGACTCGAAAACCGCCCGCAACATAGCGCCGATGCTGTAGTCGTTGGCAAAGTAGGCGTCCACCATCAGCTCGATGGCTTCCGGATCCTTCGGGCCCTCAAACGGCCACTGCGGCACCGGAAGCTCGTCTGCGATGAAGTGGTGGTACAGGTGGCGGGCTATGAATCGCGGGGTGGCCGGGTTCTTGCAGATGATGTCGATGATGTCATCGCCGTTGAAATTACCGGTCTCGCCGAGGAACGTCTTCTCGCCGTCGTCGTGATCCTCAGGATCAAACTGGTATTGCCAGGCGACGTATCCGTACGGGCGCAACGTGTTGTTGCGCATCTTGATGGACATGTACGGCATGTTCGCGATCGTCCAGCCGGTGAAGGCCCGCGAGCACTCTTTTATGTCTTCCTCTGAATAGTTGCCGACGCCCATGGCGAACAGTTCGAGAATCTCACGCCCGTAGTTCTCGTTGATGTTGTCCTTGTGGTTGTCCTGGTTGTCCAACCACAGGATCATCGCTGGATTCTGAGAGAGCTGGACGAGCAGATCTCGGAAGCTGCCGAGGCCGAACTGCCGGAACATCTCGATCTGCGTAAGCATCACTTTGCCCTGGATCAACTTGGTCTGACCCGTGGCAAAGATGCGGTGCCAGAACAGCGCGATCTTCTCTTCAAAGGGGGTTCTGGTGGTCGACATACGGTACATCCAGACCGACCCTGATGACGGAGCGATCTGTGTGATCGACTGGTCGGGGTGGTACCGACGAATGATGTCCGAGGGCATCGACTCGGGGTCGCCAGGGTTGAACAAAAGGTCGATCGTCCCCTGGTAACCGAGATCGGCGGCAGCCTGAAGCTCCTCCCACGTTGCGCCAAACCCCCCGCGTCGCAGCAGATGAGCGATCAGTTCGATGTCGGTTCCGGACTTTGTGGCAGTGGTCACAATCAACTTCTCCAAGAATTCACAGCACGATGAGCCGGATTGTAGCGCTTGACCGGGAAGCTTCAAACCCGTGTCACCCCTGATCGAGTTCGTACGAAGGGGGCAAATTACTACGGACCTGTTCCGTTGCTTGAGTCAGATCTCAAGGACGGATCGTAATCGGCGACCAGATCGGCCAGCTTTCGGCGGTGGTATTTGGGATCACCAAGTGAGTGGTAAAGCGAACGCGAAAGCTGCGTGAACAGCGAAAGGCCGTACTCCCGCATCACGCCCACGCCGGCGTGCACCTCATGGGCGTAGTTGGTCGCCTGAACGAACCCTTCGCTCGTGACCGCCTTGGCCAGATGTACCGAGATTTCCTGACCCGGCTTGTGTGAGTCGATCTTCCACAGCGCCTCATAGGTGGTCCACCGCGCTGAGTCCAGGTGGTTCACGAGTTGAACGATGTGGTTCTGGACGTGCTGGAATCGACCGATCAACTGCCCGAACTGAACCCGTTCTCGGCTGTACTCGACCGACATGTCGTAAACGGCCTGGGAGCCGCCTACTTTGAATGCGCAGAGGATTGGTGTCGAGTGCCGAAGCGCCGCCTCGAACCCGCCCAGCGCAGAAGCTGATCCGCCAAGCAGGGCGTTGCCCGGGACGTCGACGTTATCGAAGGCCACCTCACACTCCGTGGTGAGGAATCCTTCGATCCGGCGGATGGACACGCCCGGAAGCGACGTGTCCACCATCAAGAACCCGATATCGGTGGGATTGTCGCCGGTGCGTACTGCTGTGATGAGGTAGTCGGCCGTGATCGCGTCGTACACAAACAGCTTGGTGCCGTTCAGTCCGTAGCTGTTGCCACGGCGCTCGATCTTCAGCTGAATCCCATCGACCCCCCACGCCCAGTCCGGCTCTGTAATTGCGAGCGCAATCACGGCCTCGCCGCTGGCAATCTTCGGCAGATACTCCGACCTCTGGGGCGCATCGCCGAGCGCGAGCAGTGTGTGTGCAGCGAGTACACCCGACGAGAAGAACGGACCCGGGACAGGGCCGTAGCCGAGCGCCTCGTAAACGACCGCCGTGTCAGTGAGGCTACTACCGCTCCCGCCGTACTCCTCCGGGATCACCATGCCGAGCCAGCCAATTTCGGCGGCCTTGCTCCAGGTGTCGCGTGAGTAGCCTTCCTCGGTCTGGACGATCTCGATGATCGCCTCACGAGGGGACTCGCGTGCGATGAAGTCCTCGACTCCGGACTTCAGTAGCTGCTGCGTTTCTGTGAGTGAAAGATCCATGGATGTTAAAAGAGGCTTTCTTCAGGCGGATTAAGGCTGAGCGAAATATCCTAATTAGTGGTCAGAGACCCCTTATTCAGCCGTTCTGCCGGCCTTCTCCCGGACCTTTCTGCCGATGCCGATACGCCGCGCCATGATCACCTTCTGAATGTCGGCGGTCGCCCCCGGATGGAGGTCGACGATGCTGGACTTCATGAAGGAATCAAGCTGTCCGCCGGACGTGTCCCAGCGAGGGTCGTTGGTCAGCGCATACGGGCCTACCAGCTCCATGATCGACTGCGCTGTCGCCAAATGGGCCATCTTCCGGAAGTAAGAAGCCTGCGGCCCTTCGTACGTCATCTCGATATGAGATCGGTTCATCCAGAAATTCCTGAGATCGAACAGTCGTGCGACCTCCGTCCTGATGAACACATCGGCAAGCCGGTCCCGGACATCGCTGTCCTCCAGAATCGGGTACCCGCCCTTCTTAAGACCCATCGCCCGCTGTCGTGCTCGGTCAAACCACCGGTTACGCCCAATGCGACCGCCGGAGCCGTGTTCAAGCTCAAGGTGGGTGGTGGCGACCTTCCAGCCGTTGTTCACGCCGCCGACAAGGTTTGAAGCGGGAACCCGAACGTTGTCAAAGAAGATCGTGTTCTTGTGCCCGCGTCCCGGCCCGCCGCCTTCGTCACCCATCAACACCATAGGCGTGATGGTGATGCCGGGAGAGTCCGTCGGTATCAGGAACCAGCTCAGGTTCTCGTGGCGCTTGCCTTCGGGGTCGGTGCGGGTGATGGTCCATAGATAGTCAGCGCCGTGCGTGCCGCCGACAAAGATCTTCTGGCCGTTCACGATGTAATCGTCACCGTCCTGCACCGCTTCGGTCTGCGTCCCGGCGAGGTCAGACCCGGCCTCGGGCCCAGTGAGCAACTGCCATGTAACGACCTCGCCCGTGAAGATAGGCGGGAGCATTCGTGCCTTCTGCTCGTCAGTGCCCCACACAAGTATCGAAGCGCCCCCGAGAGTGCCCCCGGTGTCGTAGTAGGGCGGGATGCCGAGGTCGTACGCGTCGATCTCTTCGCCGATCACGATGGCGTCATCGACCGATAGCCCGCCGCCGCCATACTCCACCGGTGCGGTCGGTCTGAGCCAGCCCCGCTTGCCCAACTGTCGGCCGAACTCACGGTACTTCGGGTAGTTCTCGTCGGAATCGGAATCGCCCTGTATCACCGGGACGTGCTCTGCGAGCCATGAACGGACCTCCTCGCGGAAGGCTTCCTGTTCAGGCGTGTAGGCGGGCTCAAAATCCAAGTTTCACTCTCCATATGGCCGTAGTCCGACGGCGGAATAAAAGTAAGCGGGAGTGTACCGCGACGATGGGTGGTTGGATGGAGGTTGTAGTGGGAATCGTGGTTGTTGTGTGATCGGGCGGAGCCAGCCCCGCCGCTACGTTTGCGGTGAGAGCGTCCCCACAACAAGTCATTCTGAGGAGCTTGCGACGAAGAATCTCGCCGCCGGATGACGTCTGTACGACTGACCAACTCGCGCTCTACGTGCGGCGAGATCCTTCTCCTTCCACGGAAGGATCAGGATGACTTGTTGTGGGACGGGGACTATTGCTGCCAGATACTCCTGATCAATCGAGAAGAGTGCCCCTTCCTCCCGGTGGGAGAGGCCCAGGCGCATCAATGGTGAGGGAAGTTAAAGGTCCCTCACGAGCAGATGTGTCGTCGCCAGACAGTCTGCTGGTGAAGGTCCCTCGGCTACGCTCGGGATGACGGATAAGTCGAGTAAGTGTCATGTGCACCCCGTCACCTTTAGCCTCCGCCAAGACCGTCCAGCAAACCCCCAAGCGTTATCGCCGCCACCTGGCCCATCATTTCCGGGTCCATCGCCTCTATCGTGTCGAACGGTGTGTGGATAAGGGAGAAATCAGACCCAAAAAAGAACATGGACGGGATCCCGGCGTCACGGAAAGATGCGTGATCGCTGGAAGCCCCCGGCGGTTCGATCCCCTGTATCGCGGGAATCCCGATCTCATCCGCTACCTCTAGCCCTCGACGGGCCAACGCAAAGTGACCGCCTATCTCAAGCGACCCGCTGCCGAGGGCGTCGCAGTTGAGCATTGCCGTGATCCGATCCTGCTCTGCACTATCCAGTGACGCCAGATACGCCTTGCTGCCGAGCAACCCGAGTTCCTCAGACCCGAAAGCGATAACCCGTAGCTCAAAAGCAAGATCCGCACCCGCCAACTCCTCCGCCAGCACAAGCAACGTGGCGGTTCCCGAGCCGTTGTCGCTGGCACCGGGGCTGCCGGGCACGGCGTCGTAATGTCCGCCGAGAATAATTACGGGACCGTCGATCGCAGGCCTGGGCATAGAAGCGACCACGTTTCGACTTGGTAGCTCATCAGTAACGAGCCGCAAATTGACGTTCACCGGCCCGCTTTCAAGTTCCTCCACCAACGCCTCGCCGTTAATCCCGGAGATCGTGACGGCCGGACGATCAAATGTGAGGTGGAAATCATCCCCAAGGGTGCCGTCGAATATCTCTGAGGTGGTGTTGAACACAACCATCCCTACGGCGCCGGCTCCAAACACGTTTCTGGCCTTCTCACTGAACGGGATAACACCCCTTTCGACGAGCACGATCATCCCCTCCAGCGAAAATTCCGGGAGATCGCTTTCTCGCCCGAGACCGAGGTACACAAGGGGACCGGTAACGTCGCCTTCGCCAGACCCGGTGAAAATGTTTGTCCTCACGGGTCGCGGCGTCGGACTCGTCACTTCCAGATGATTGCCGTCACGTGGCCGAACCGTCGCCGTGAAGTCCTGTATCTGGACATCGTAGCCATACGACCGCAACTCGCTAGCGATGTACTCCGCTGCGGCAAGTTCTCCCTCGGTCCCGGAGACGCGTGGCGGTAGAACTTCAGCCAGCTCACGGAGATGGACCAGCGCGCGCTCGGTGAGATCGGAAACAGATGGCGACGCCGCTTCGTCTGATGCGGGCAACGCGGCCGTTGGTGACGGTGTATCAGCGGCGACCGGAGAGGACGTAGCAACAGGCGCATCGTCGGGCACAACCGTTGGCGCAGGTGAGGCCGTCGATGTCGCAACGATGTCCGGCCCACTAGCCTCTGTCGCTACGTCCGACCCACATGCAGCGGCGACGACTGACAGCAGCAAAAGCGTTACCGGAAATAGCAGACTGAAGACGTGAAATTTCAGAAGGGAAGGGGAGGGCATATATTTCGTGTAAGGCGGCTGGAATGAAACGCCACAAGTGTGCCGCATCAACTAGTACGCAGCCTGACATCGTTTATATGCACGGTTCTGCCCGAGTTACGGCCAACCACGTCGTGGACCCTATCGAGTAGTTGGAGTATTCAAATAAAACCCGCTATCAGCCGGCGGCGATGAAGTCCGCCACGCGCTCGCCGATCATGATGATCGTCGCATTGGTGTTGGCGCGGATGCAGTTAGGCATGACCGACCCGTCCGCCACACGCAGCCCCTCGATCCCCTTCACCCGGCAGTACTGATCAAGAACCGCCATTTTGTCCGAGTCCGGGCCCATCTTCGCCGTGCCAGAGATGTGGTGCATCGTCTCGACCTTACGCGTCATCCACGTATCCAGCGTCTCGTCGGTTTCGATATCGGTGATGGACGGGTCGATAAGGTCGCCGATGATCGACTCAAACGACTTGTGCTCAGCCAGTCTCAGATTTAGGCGCACACCATTACGCAGGCGCTCGATATCTGATGGATCGTCCAGGAAGTTGTAATTCAGGACTGGCTGCTCTGAAATATCGGTCGATGCCAGGTGTAGCTCACCCGCCGAGCGTGCCAGGTACAGCCCGGCGCTCATGACGATCTGCTCCATCGGCGAGTTCCATCGCATCACGGTGATCATGTCGTTCCGGAGATCCGAGCCGGTGGCGGTGTAGCGAAGCGCCACTTTTTGCGCCCCAACGTCGGTGTCGGGCATCGGGAAGTCGTCTTTCGCCTGCCAACGCGTGTGGACCGTGACGTGGTCCCGGAGATTCTGGCCCACGCCCGGGGCATCGACCAACACCGGGATGCCAAATTCGGCCAGGTGTGACGCCGGACCGATGCCCGAGAGCATGAGCAACTGCGGACTTGCGATCGGCCCGGTGGATAGAACGATTTCGTCGCCATAGACCGTGAAGGTCTCGCCCATAGACTCGACCACTACGCCGGTTGCGCGCAGGCCGTCGAACACCAACTTCTGGGCCGTGCAGTTAGGCCGTATGGTGAGATTGAGCCGGTGCCGTGCCTGCGACAGGTAGCCGATGCTGGTGCTCCATCGGATGTCGTTCGGGTTGTTCAACGGCAGCGGGCCGATGCCGGACGACTCAGGGTGATTGTGGTCCGGGCTATCGGCGAATCCGGCGTCCTTACAGGCTTCTGTGAACGCCGCCTGGTCGCCCAACAGATCGTCCGGCATGAACCGGCGTACAAGGATGGGGCCGTCGCTGCCGTGGTGATCGCCCGAGTAATCGGTGTCAGTCTCCAGCTTGTTGAAGTAGGGGAACACCTTCTCGTACGACCACTCGTCGTTGCCCCATGACGCCCAGTCGTCGTAATCCTCCGGCAGCCCCCGCAGGAACACGGAACCGTTGATGGCGCTTGTGCCGCCGGTCACGCGGCCCCTTGGAACGTCCATGGGTGGCGCGGTTGCAGTGGCCGTACCAGTGAACTGCCAGTCGTGCTCGCCACCGACGGCCAGGTCCGTGCCGGTGCCGTGATTGAACTTGAGATCGATCGGCAACTGGTCGATGTTCGGATAGTCCGGCCCGGCCTCAAGGAGCAGCACGCTGCGCCCCGGGTCTTCCGAAAGCCTCGTCGCAACAGTGGCTCCGCCGGAGCCAGATCCCACCACGATCACATCGTATTTCAAGCTATCTATCTCCCCGAAAAATCATACTGCCGCTAATGCGCCCGGTATTGGATCACAACCGCCGTCCGAGGCCACATCGTAGGGGCGAATGACTACCCGCCCGGGCGGAGGGGTGAGGCATGGATACGAGCGACCACCCTGAAATTTCGGACTCCGGTCACTGTTGTTACGAACCCATCACACAGCGGGCAAGCATAGCCGTAAACCGGATCATCCGCATGACTCAAATCGTCGCCGTATCACCCACCACCCGGACTCGTACGCGCAACGCGTCGCCGGGCACATACGAAAGAGGCAAGTCTTCCACCTCCACGACCGACAACGTCTCCGGATCCGCCCCTGCCTGCACCGTTCGCTGTTTCGCCATCTCCGTGGCGGCCTCTATTGCTGCCGCTCGGCCGATGTTAGAGAACACCTGGTCCACCTCGCCGCTTACCTGTGCGATGGCCGCGCCGACGGCATTTGCGACCCCGCGATGCTCCACCTGGAGCACCTCGGACACGCCCGGCAGGTTGTCTGGCACGAGGAACGCACCGCCGCCGACCGCAATCAAAGGCACAGGCGTTGCGTCGATCTTCATGCGATCCACGGCCTCCTCGACCATCGCCGTAATTCGGCCGCGTGCGGCTTTTATTAAATCCGGGTCTAGAGATTCAGCGACTTTAGGATCACCCAGATCGATCAGCCCGGCGGTAACCCCGATGTCCGTGGCTGTAAGCGTCTCTCCGCCAAATACGAGCGCGTCGCTGGTGATGCGGTAGCCGACGCTTTCCGGACCGATAACCGACCCGTAGGAACCCACAAGCGAACCGCCCCCAAGGCCAATCGATAGCAAGTCCGGCATGCGGAACAGGGTCCGGACGCCGCCGATCTCGACGACGTTGTTGGCCTCCCTCGGGAAGCCAGCCTGCAACACACCCACATCGGTCGTGGTGCCGCCGACATCGACCACGATCCCGTCGTCCAGTCCCGTCAAAAAGGCCGCCCCCCGCATACTGTTCGTTGGACCCGAGGCGAAGCTGTAGATTGGGAACTCTTCGGCAAACTCCGCCTTCATTACGGTGCCATCGTTCTGCGTCATGTAAAGCGGGGCATCGATCCCACTCTGGCGCAACGCGTCCGTAAATGCGCGTGTTGTGCGACGTGCAAGGTCGATGATGCAGGCGTTCAGGAGGGTGGCGTTCTCGCGCTCTAGCAGCCCGATGCGGCCGAGGTCGTGCGAAAGCGTGATGTCCACGCCCGGGCACTCCTCCCGAACGATCGCCGCGGCCGCCTCTTCGCACTCCGCAGTTAGCGGCGAGAAGATGCTGGCGATACCCACGGCGCTGAGACCAGAAGCCGAGATCTCACGCGCTGCGCTTCGCGTCGCTTCGGCGTCAAACTCCACCAACGGGCGACCGTCGTACTCGTGCCCGCCTTCGATCATGAAGACCTTGCCGCGTACGATCTCGGCAAGATCGTCCGGCCAGTCCACGAACGGGGGAAGGGAGGCGCTTGCGGGCAAGCCGATACGCACGGCCGCAACCTGGCTGAGGTCGCGCCGCTGCACCACGGCGTTCGTGAAATGCGTCGTGCCGATCATCACAGCGTCGATACGTCCAGGCCCATCGTCCAAACCGGCGATGAGGTCTTTCAGCGAGTTCAATATGCCGCCAGTGACATCGTCGGTCGTAGGCGTCTTCACACCGGCGACAACACGTTCATCTTCGATCAAGACGGCATCCGTATTAGTGCCGCCAACGTCTATGCCGATACACCTCAAGACACCACCTCTTCCCCAAACACAGACCTGAACTCCATGTCATATCCAAACGCCCGCGGCCCAACATTTTTAAGACCACGTTCTGAGGTCAATATCGGCGCGGCGGGCAGGGCGATCACGGAGACCCGCTGTCCGTAGCGCAATGTCTCGGTGCCGATCGCCTCGCCGGATAGCGTGTCCATCACGCAGATAATCTCCGGGACGGTGGCCGCCGGTTCACCGTCCCGGAGCCCGATGGCGAATTCGTTCTGGAACTCCAGCCGAAACTCGTGGCCGGCGTCCTCGTCTAGGCCGTCGAACGTGGCCGAACCCCGCAGGAAACCCTCAGTGGCCCGGCGGTCGATATCCGTGATCTTGCCCCGGAACAGCAGTATTCCGCCTTCGTGTTCCAGCGCCGCCGCCACCGGGTCTTCATGTGCAGCACGGGCGTTTTCGACAGCACGCCCGAGTTCGATGGCCCGCGTCGTGGTGTAGAGAATCCCCCAATCCTTGACCTCTTTACCGGAACGGGGCGCCTTGCACGTGGAGGCAACCGATCCCACCTCGGTACAAATCTTCCGACTGATCCGCTCCATCCAGTTCCAGCTTGCGGCGCGGGCCACAATCGTCTCGTTGTCCCGGATGTCGGCCAGGCAAAGCGGGAACATCTGAAGTTCGCCGATGGCAAAACTGGTCATCTGCGCCTCGGGAAATGCTCGACCCATCGAGTCGGCATCGACCACCGGAAGACCGGTCACCGCCGCCACCATGAGCGGTTGAAGGGCGTTGCCGCCGCCGATCTCCAGCGACATGACGGCGTCAAATTTGCGCCCAAGGTAGTCCTCCATCATCCGCACGGGCTTAGCCGCGAAGTCCGGGTCCCGTAATCGCTCCTGGCCAACGAGGGGCGCGCCCATGCTGGAAACGACCGCCACGAGATCGTCATCGCCAAGCGTCATCGGGTCGATCAGCGTGACCCGCTTACCCGCCTTGTACATCTCCCGCATGTTCAGATACGAGTAGTAAGGGCTTCCGCCGCCGCCTGCGCCAAGGATCCACGCGCCGGTGGAGAGTGCGGTCAGCTCGTCGGCATGAATCTCACGGGAATCAACCATTGGACTCTGACTCGTTCCGTTTTGCTGCTTGAAGAGCCTCGTAGTTATCGAACGCCTTCTGAACCATCGGCCGGCGTCGTCCCTCTGGCTTTTGCAGGGCATACCCGGGGTCGCTTTCGCCGAGCGAGCTCAGGTTGAAGAGCGGGAATGCACCCTGGATGTGCTGGGTGAAGCCCTGGGCGTCCTGCATCTGGTTGATCGCCAGCTTGATCATGCGCAACTGGAACGGGTCGTTCGCCGCCACCCGCGCTGCATAAGCCATAGACTCCTCTTCGAGCTTCTCCTTCGGGAACACCCGATTCACGTAGCCAAGCTCCAGCGCCTCCTGCGCGTCCACAAACCGACTCTCAAACAGGATCTCTCGGGCCTTGCGGTGGTGCATCTCCCACGGCACCGAGAAGTACTGGAAGTTGGCCGGTAGGAACATGGCGTCTTCGGCGGCAAACACCACGTCCATGGCCGACGAGATGATCCACCCGGCGAAGATGCAGTAGCCCTGCACGGCGGCGATGGTGGGCTTGGGAAGATTGCGCCAGCGTAGCGACTTATCGATGTTCTGATCGAACCCCCGCCTGTACTTGCCCCGGAGACCCTCCTCGATAGGACGCTCCTCACGGTCGTCCATCTCTTCCGGCGTTCCGAGGTCGTGTCCTGCGGAGAAGTGGTCGCCAGCACCCGCAAGGACTATCGCCCCGATGCTGTTGTCCTCGCCCGCGTACCCGAAAGCGTGGTCCAACTCTTCAAGCAGGATGCGACTCTGAGCGTTGCGGTACCTCGGCCGATTGAGAACGATCCGGGCCACTCGGCCGTGCTGCTCGTATATGATCTGCTTGTAGTCGCTGGGTGGCATGAATGCGCTCCCGCACTTGTTGATTAGCTTTGTTTAAGAAGGCCCGGCGCCGGTTATGCGCTGATTCAGAAGTTCCGAATACTCGTCTTCGTCGATGCCGAGCAGTCGTTCGAGCACTTCCTGCGTGTGCTGGCCCTGCAAGGGGGCGTGGCGTTGCACTGTCGCCGGAGTGCCGGAGAACTGCACCGGTATCCCGGACTGTGGGTGGGTCCCGGCCTCCGGGTGATCGATATTCACAATGAAGCCGCGTTCGCGAAGCGCTTTGTCCGCAGCAACCTCATGGCCGTCCAGCACCGGCGCCGCGATCACGCCCGCGTGTGCCAGTCGTTCCGCCAGTTCGTCACGTTTCTGGCTGCCAACCCACGCGCCGATCTCGGCATCAAGCGCGTCCTCGTTCGCCTTTCGGGCGGCGTTATCCGAGAACCGGACGTCTCCGAGCCAGCCATCCCGTCCGGCGATCCTGCATAAAGCCGTCCACTGGTGCTCGGTTTCCGCGGCCAGCGCGAGCCACTGATCGTCCGCCGTGGCGTAAATGCCGTGGGGGGCGTACGTCATGTGACGATTTCCGAGCCGGCCACGTACATTCCCGGTCATTCGCTCTTCAAGAAGGGCGTCGCCGATGAACGCCAGGCTGCTTTCCTGCATGGACAGATCGACGTACTGGCCCTCGCCGGTCATCTCACGATGCATCAACGCCGTCACGATCCCGGCGAATCCGTTCAGCCCGGCGGCGGCGTCCGGGTACATCTGCCCGGAGTTGAGTGGAGGACCGTCTTCGTAACCAAGCAAGGACGACATGCCGGAGATCGGCTCGATGGTTCCACCGATTCCGGGGACATCCCGCCAGGGTCCATTATTTCCAAACGCCGAGAGGCTGCAAACGATGATGTCCCGTTTGATCTGGCGCAGCGACTCGTAATCGATCCCCAGATTACCGAGCACGCGCGGTGCAAAATTCTCGGCCACGAAATCGGCCAACGGGACCAGACGTCTGAAGATATCGATGCCCTCCGGGTCCGTCAGGTCCAGCGTGATGCACTGCTTGTTCAGATTTACGGAGTTGTAGAGGGGATTGACGTTCCACGGGTGTTGTTCGCTAGCGGCTTCGGGAGCGTCCGCCACCGTTTCTGGGATAGGGCGATCGTAGGAGCCGCGCCAGGAATCCGGCCGCCCGTGGAACTCAACTTGAATAATTTCCGCTCCCAGCATCCCGAGAAGCTGTGTCGCGTACGACCCGGCCCAGGCCTGAGTCAGAACGATGCCCTTATACCCATTCAGAGGGCCGGTTAGCGGACCGCTCATATGACCGCTCCAGATGCGAGCAGGGTGTCGATATCGGACTCATTAAGACCGGCGAAAACGCTTAACACTTCGGCCGTGTGATCGCCCGAACGCGGTGCGCCATGAGTGAGATGCGCCGGCGTGGCGCTCATCTGGAACGCAGGCCCCGGGTACTCCGGACCGCCCTTATTCGGGGTGCGAAAGAACCCTCGTTCTTCCAGATGCACGTTGTCAGCCAGCTCGTCGGTCTCCAGCACCGGCCCCGCGATCACACGCAACGCCGCCAGCGTGTCAAACAGGTCCATCTTGTTCCACTGCGCAAGCTTCTCCTGGGCACGGTCCACGTACTCGTCGGCATACTCCTTCCGGTACCAACTCGTGCCCCAGCGGGGGTCCTCCGCCAGATCGTCCAACCCGAGGACGTTCATCGCGTCTCGCCAGAAATGAGGCCGACTGATGGTGAGGGCGAAGTGGCCGTCTTTGACCGGCACGGGGCCGGTGGACATATCCACCTTCGCCTTCCGCTCTTGCGGCTCACGCTGGTACTGGCTGGTGAGCAAGGCGGGACTGAATGTTGAAGCCATAACCTCAAGCTCAGAAACATCAATGAACTGACCCTGAAGTGGGGTTTGCTTGCGGCGTGCGAGAAGGGCGCTCACGACAGCCCCGTAAGCAATCGTTCCGGCGCAGTAAGACGACTGTAGCCCACTAGGTTTGAGCGGCGGCTTACCCGCAAGCCCGTTGATAGATGCCCAGCCGGACAGGGCGGCGGTCGTCAGATCGTTGCCCGGCTGACCCGCCCGTGCACCGGTCGATCCATGCGGCGTTATCGAGCAAACGACCATTCCAGGGTTCAGTTGACGGAGCGCATCGAAGTCGAGCCCAAGGGTTTCCATTTCGTCCTGCGTGCCGGAGCACACTAGCACGTCCGCTCTGGCCACGCCCGCTCGCACCGCAGCGGTGCCCTCAGGCGACTTGAGGTTCACGATGGCCGAACGCCGATCGGCAAGTACGTACTCGGCGATCACACTGTTTCCGTCGTCGTCAAACGGCCCCAGGCGCCGTGCGGGATGGCCGTCAGCACCCTCAAACAACGCCACGTCTGCTCCGAAATCGGCCAGCATCCGGGCGCACCATGCGCCGGACACGGAGGTCGAAAGATCGATCACCTTTATCCCGTGCAATGCCGAGTTCTTTGCCATCGGGCCTTCCTGAAGGTATGCCAATTCGCCAAGGAGTGAGCGTGCTTCGCTGCCTCGCCGGGACTTTAGCATCGTTTGGAGGCTTCCAAGACCGGTGACGGCGGCGGTATAGTCGCATTTCGCGAGAGGCCGAGCAGTAGCCAGAGGGATGGATCTTTTGACAGCACACAGCAGCCGTGTCGAGGCCAACGGGCTGACATTCCACGTCACGGACGTTGGTGAAGGTCCGCCGGTCATGCTTTTGCACGGATTTCCTGACACGTCAGATCTCTGGCGAAACCAGATTCCCGTGCTTGTAGATGGGGGATATCGATGTATAGCGCCGGACATGCGCGGCCGTGGGCGTTCGGATCGGCCGGATAGCGTGAGCGATTACACCGTCCCGAATATGGTTGATGACGTTTCGGGAATCATGGATGCGCTTGGCCTGGAACGAGCCCACATTGTTGGCCACGACTGGGGCGCGGGAGTCGCCTGGCGATTTGCGTCAACAATGCCAGAGAGGACCGAGACGCTGACGGTCGTATCGGTCGGGTTTCCGGGCGCGTCCGGGCCACCTGATCTTGAAGCGCTTCAGAAGAGCTGGTATCGGATTCTGTTCCAGTTCGAGGGCATCGCCGAGGAAGCCATGTGCCGGGAAGACTGGCACATGTTCCGTTTGCTGTTGCAGAAAGCTTCGGATATAGATCGCTACATCGAAGATATGTCGGACCCGGAGGCTTTAACGGCGGGGCTGAACTGGTACCGCGCCAACCTCCCGCCGGAATCGTTTATTCGTGAGGCGCTGACGATGTCGCCGGTCCCGGCGTCGACGCTGGGAATCTGGTCCACCGGAGACGACTATCTCACTGAGAAGGCGATGAAATCCTCGGAGAGATACGTCACCGGCTCATGGCGCTACGTGAGGATCGAGGGAGCAGGCCACTGGATCCCGCTCGACGAGCCGGAACTGCTGAGCCGGCTAATCCTGGAGCATATCTCTCAGTAGGCGCGTCTTAGTGGGTGCTACTGACAGACGTCCGACTGATGACCGAAACACACTCCTGTCATTCCGAAGCCCGCACGGGCAGTGCCCCCGAATACAAGGAATCTCCCGGCCAGCACTTCACAACGCTGATATTCCGCGCCGAGGCAATCCGCTCTTACGGCAGCGCGGTGTTATCGCGAATCAGAACCTCATCGCACAAACGGACGGGGCAAGCGCCGCCCCTACGGTTTCATTGCAGAGACGCTCTACCAGGACGTACCCATCGCATGGCGAGAAGGAAGGCCCCGCCAGGATGAGATGCAGGCTTGCCTGCTACACCTGCCAGTTCGGGTACGCGTGCCGGGAGATGACCGACATCCCGGCGTCCACGGACAGCACGTGTCCCGTGATCCAGCGCGCATCGTCGCTCGCCAGGAACAGGGCCGCGTTGCCGACATCCCACGCCGTGCCCTCGGTCCCGAGCATCGTAGAGTTCCGACGATGCTGCCTCATATCCGCGTCCAGTCGGTACTCGACCATCGGTGTAAAAACGACTCCCGGAGCAACGCAGTTCACCCGGATTCCCTCCCGCCCATGATCGCCCGCCATGGCGATAGTCAGCCCGATAACCGCCGCCTTTGAGGTCGTGTAAGCAGCATCGCCGATCGCCTCGATACCGGCGCCTGAAGAGATATTTACGATCGATCCACCGCCAGTTTCGATCATGCGCGGAATGGCGTGGCGGGAGGTGAGGACCATGCTGCGGACGTTGGTGCTCTGCACCTTGTCCCAGTCGTCCATATCGATCTCGGGCACCGTCTTCCGGAGGCTGATGCCGACGTTGTTGTCGAGCACATCGAGCCTGCCGTAGCGATCCACGGTGGCGTCCACCATGGACTTGCAATCGTCCTCGCTTGTGACGTCCGCCTGGAACGTGCTGGCGACCCCGCCCTCGGCCTCTATCATGGCGAGCGTCTCTTCTGCGCGCTCGACCTGCGCATCCACAAGAAGAACGCTCGCGCCCTCACGCGCAAACAGCACTGCGGTCGCCTTGCCATTCCCGACGCCCGGCCCGCGGGAACCCGCGCCGGTCACGATTGCTACCTTGCCATCAAGCCGTCCCGGACGTTCAGTCATTTATCGATCTCCTGAAAGCTAAATTTGCGCCCGACTAATCAAGCGTCACGAAGATGCTGCGGCGCATCTCGCCGTTAACCGCACGACTGATGTGGCCGTGGCCGGTCGTGTCTTCAGCGAGCAATACCTCTCCCGCCGGAATCAGGCGTTTAGAGCCGTCTCCGACCTCAATCTCCACGCCCCCGGACAGATTGATGATGTACTGCCGACGCGGCGCCGTGTGGAAATCCAGATCGTAATCACCCCCCGTCTCTCGGAAGATGATCTTGGTAACGTCCTGGGGCTCAGAAAGACTGCCGACCGTCCCGGGGGTGAGTTCGATATCGACATCCTCGAAATGGGACTCGCCGTCCTCACCTGTGTAAACGCGCGTGATCTTCATGTGGTCTTACGTCCTTGTATGTATTCCTCGTGGAACCGGCTCCGAGAGTGGGCGGCTGCCAACAGCTCTCTTGCCCCGCCCGGTCGTGCGCAATCGGCTTGTTTCTGACCGAACGGTGCCCCGGTGAAGGTCCCTCGTCCTTCCGGGGCCGGAAGGACGAGGGATGACAAAAAACCGCAGGCGCTCCGGCCCGTTTGCCCTCTCCCAACGGGAGAGGGCTGGAGTGAGGGAGAATTCCCCTCAACTGAACCCCCTAAACAGGCTTTACAGCCGCCAGTCGGGTCTTCGTAGTCTCATCGGCAAACCGCTCCACCGCTTCCACATCGTTGAAGATGCCGCCGGTGCATGAATCGACCGTCTGCATCGCCAGCAAAGTTGCCGCTTCGACATAGCTGTCGGGCGGGGGCATCTTGGTGTGAGGAGTGCTTCCGCCGACCTGACCAGGGGCGCGTCCGAAGCGAGTGCCGGGGGTGTCGATACCGCCGACCGGCTTCAGGGCGTTCACCGCAATGCCGTCGTTCTTCATGTCGTTCGCAAGGCCACGCGTCATCGCCTCTATCGCCAGCTTCGTCGCCCCGTAGTGCGACAGACCGCGATCCGCCGCCACAGACGAGATGTTGATGATGTTGCCACTCTTCTGCTCCACCATCGCCGGCAGCACCGCCCGAGAGCAGTGGAAGGGGCCGTGGACGTTGATCTTGAACTCCAACTCCCAGTGCCGCGGCTGAATGGTGTTGATGTATCCGGGCGGCTGCACCGCTGCGTTATTCATCAGGATGTCGATACGCCCGTACCTGGCAAGTACGGTGTCGACCATCTCCTGTATCGAGTCCACATTTCCGACATTACAGACCACAGCAAGCGCTTCTCCGCCCGCTTCTTCAATCATCCGCACGGTGTCGTGGATGGTGCCTGGAAGCCGCGGATCACGTTCCTCTTCGGTCCGTGCTGCGACAACCACCTTCGCTCCTTCTCTGGCGTACTGCACGGCGCAGTACTGCCCGAGGCCCCGGCTCGCACCGGTCACGATGGCGATCTTTCCGTCTAGTCTTCCGGCCATATTTCTCTCCCGTTAATGATTTGCCTGAATGGTGTCGGACGGAATCGCCGCCCGAGCGTTTCCGTCTAGTTGGTAAAGGGCTTCACTTCGGTTGCGAAGCGCTCCATCCGATCCAGCGTCTCTTCCGGCGTCGAACCGGTGAGTCCCAGGATCAAATGTCGCACGCCGAGTGCTTCAAATTCACGAATGTCGGAGACGACCTGGTCAGGCGTTCCGGTGAACACCATCCGTCCGCCGTCACGACCGGGCTTCTCTTGCCGGTCGTCGTACCAGCCGGCGCTGTATCCGAAGTCGATCGAACCCGGGTCTCTCCCGGCCTCTTCGGCGTGCCTGCGCACGGTCGCAATCCCTTCAGCGAGTCGATCAGGCGTGTCCATCGGGAAGGCGGGATTGCTGCCGATGGGGTACCAGGCGTCTCCAAGCTGGCCGGCGCGGCGTAGCGCCGGCGGACTCTCTCCGCCGACCCAGATCGGTGGGTGCGGATCCTGTACCGGCTTCGGGTAGAAACTCATTCCCGATATCTGGGCGTACGTGCCGTTGTACTCCGGCGTGTCGCTCGTCCACATCTCCTTGAAGATCCGAATGTAGTCGTTGGCGACCGACCCACGATGCTCGTACGGTGCCGTGTCCAACGCCTCAAACTCTTCCTGCATCCAGCCTGCGCCGACCCCGACGATCAGCCGACCCCGGGACAAAACGTCCAGCGAGGCGAGCATCTTGGCCGCCAGTACCGGAGGCCGGTGGGGCAGCACCATCACCGATGTCATGACCTTGATGCTGGTGGTGTTTGCGGCGAGGAACATCGCCACGGTCAGCTGCTCCAGGCACTCCCCGGCATCGACCCCGGAGAACGCGCCGTCCTCGCTGTACGGGTAGATCGACTGTACTTCTTTCGGGATGATGACGTGATCGGACACCGTCACGATGTCGAATCCCAGGGTTTCTCCGTGCTTGACCTGGCGCTCCAGGAACTCCGGCGCGGCCGCGTCGCCACGCATCGCAACTCCGAATCCAAACTCCATATCGATGGCTCCCCACGTCTGAAATTGTGTGCCGGGTCGGATGATCACAGATCAAAGATCGGCGGAAGCATAACCCGGCTTGGGGCGCCCCGGGGGATTCCGGAAATTCTCTGGATGATCGGGGCGATGTGGTTCTATGCAGCACCTTCAGAGTTTCCGATGGCATTGCGGGCAAGCCTCAGACGGTATGCCGATTCGAGATTCATCCACGTGACGGCAGAAATATCCAGCGCCTTTTCGAACTGCAACGCGGTCTCCGCCGTTATCGCTTTCTTCCCGTTCACGATGGCGTTCACCACCTGGTACGGACGGCCGATATCGCTGGCAAATGCCTTCTGCGTGATTCCACGCTCCCGGAGCTCGTCCAACAACGTTTCGCCGGGCGGGATAGCGAGGTCACTGTAGACGTGCGATACATGCATGATTTCGCGATTAGCCATGGTAGTCAGTGACCTCTTTTAAGACGACTGTGTTCGATTCGGGCTGGATTTCGAGGATGAGTCGTACGTTGCCCGTAAGTCGGATCGCATGTGAACCGCGTCTATCCCCTGACAGTGCATGGAGGTGCAATCCGCTATACGCTCGGACAGATTGAATATCCTCCGCCGCCATGAGGAATCCCACCCGCCGAATGAACTGCCTGGCGACGGTCCGACCCCAAGCACGCTCCGCTTCACGGCTTGATTCAAACCGTTCGAGTAAGCCATTTGTGGCAAATACTACATTCAATGAATCACTCTATTATCGCATAAGTACAGTGAAGGATTGTATTTACTCACTATTTTAGTCACCCTGTTCCGATGTCGCACCCGCCGCGATCAACGCGTCTATCTCGGCGTCGGAACGGCCCAACTCGCTGAGAATCTCCCGTGTGTTCCCTCCAGCCAGTGGGGGACCGAATGTCGCTCCTCGGCCTGCGCTCGAAAACACGATTGGCGTGTTGATCGCCCGAATCGAGCCGTCCAGCGGGTCGTCGGTTTCCACGATCATCCCTCGCTCGGAAAAGTAGGGATGCTCAAGGGCATCCGGCATAGACTTCGATGTGCCATAAGGCGCACCAGCCGCCTCAAGCCCCGCCGCCGCTTCTGCCGCAGTGCGCTCGCCCACCCACGTGCCCACGAGCGAATTCGCCTCCTCGGCCGTTTCCGGCATGGCCACTCCGGGGTGACCCAGACCCTCGGCAATACGCTCCCAGTTGCGTGCCCCGCCGATGTTGATCGTCATATGACCGTCTTTGGCCGCGTGCAACGGATGTCGGAACGGCTTCCAGTCGTCCACACCGCCGCCGTTAAGTGGCGCCGCCGCGACCTCGTTCAGGATCGATAACTGGGCGTCCATCAGCGACACATCAACCCGCTGTCCCTGTCCGGTGTTCTCACGATCGTATAAAGCCGCCATAATCCCGGAAAAACACGATAAGCCCGCCGCCATATCGGCGATGGTGATGCCGGGGGCAAACGGTTCGCCGGTGCCAGCCGCCTGTTGCTGCACCCACAACCACCCGGCCTCGGCGTGTGCCGTCGCCCCGTACGCACGTCGGTGCGCATAGGATCCGGACTGCCCGAACCCTGAGATAGAGGCGAACACCAGCCGAGGATGATCTCCTTTCAGGTCGTCGTATCCGAGTCCCAGACGGTCCATGACTCCGGGCGAGAAGTTCTCCACCACTACGTCAGCCTGTGCCACGAGTTTGTGTGCGATCTTGATACCTTCGGAATGTTTGAGATCGAGCGTTATCGACCGCTTGCCCATATTGTTGCCGGCGCCCCCGGCGGTACGAGTCTGGGGAGACTCCGGGATGGCGTCGATCTTGACTACGTTTGCTCCCATATCTGCCAGCATCCGGGTGCAATAGGGCCCGGCGATCACCCGTGTGAAGTCCAGGACATTAACGCCGTCAAGAATCCGCCGGTCGTTCATGCTCAACCTCTTCGACTCACCAATGGTGGGATTATTTTGAACACTCAGTTCGCCCGTACCGGGCCGCAGGCGGAGTATCGGGGGTTACCGGTTGCCTGTCATCAGACGCGCTGACCCGGATCACCACTTACGAACGGCTACCGTCGGGTGCAAAATGGTCCACTCTGAAAGCTAATTTACGAAAGTGATCGATGACTCAATCATCAGAAAACGATAGGTCCGGCGGCGTTCTCGCACTGGCCGGTGGTGTCGGCGGGGCGAAGCTGGCGGTCGGGCTGGCCCGGATTCTCGACCCGGACGCCCTGACGATTGTCGTGAATACCGGCGACGACGAGACCTTTTACGGGCTGCATGTATCGCCCGATATCGACACTGTCACATACTCCCTGGCCGGTCTGGCAAACCCTGAGACGGGCTGGGGTTACGTAGGCGACACGTTCAACGCGCTCGAAACGTTGAAAACACTGGGCGCTGACGCCTGGTTCGGCCTCGGCGATCACGACCTCGCACTACACCTGCGCCGCACAGACATGTTGCGAAGCGGAATGACACTCTCAGAGGTCACACTCGATCTGTCCGGCCAAATGGGCGTGCGTCACCCGATCGTCCCGATGAGCGACCAGCCGGTCAGGACCATCATCGAATCGACCGATGGCGAGATGTCGTTTCAGGAGTACTTTGTGCATCGAAGGTCGGAGCCAGAAGTGATCGGACTACGGTTCGACGGGGCCGATTCAGCGAGCGCATCTCCGATGTTCCAGACCGCCATGGAGAACGCAGACGCCATCGTGTTCTGCCCGTCCAACCCGTTTCTCAGCGTCGACCCCATACTGGCCTTACCGGGCGTCAGAGACCTTATTGCTGCCACCGGCGTGCCGATCGTGGTCGTAAGCCCGATAATTGGGGGTCGGGCAGTAAAAGGCCCGGCGGCACGAATATTTCAGACGTTTGCGCACAAGCCGCCGAGCGCGCTGGCCGTGGCGGAGCACTATGAAGGAATGGCGACGCATTTCGTGATGGATAACGAGGATGAGGCAAGCCTGGAGGCGGTCGAAGCGCTTGGATATCAAGTCCTTGTAACCGAGACGCTGATGACTGAAGCCGCCTCAAAAATTGCCCTGGCGACCGCTGTATGCGAGATGGCCGGGGTGTCGATCTGAGTTCCCATTTGGATCAGCGACGGATCAGGGCGATAGTGCCGATGAAGCCGATCACCGAGGGAAAATCGCGTCTGGCCCCGAAGCTGACCTCTGATCAACGAGCGCTGCTATCTTTGGCGATGCTCGTACGCGTACTCGGCGCCGCAGTCGCTACACCGGGGATGAAAGATGTGACCGTATACGGCGGTGACGATGCGGTTCGACGGGCCTGTGAGCGGGCAGGAACCGATTGGAGGGCCGACCCAGGACTCGGGCTGAACGGTTGTCTGGCCGCCGGATTCTCGGACGCCGTTGATGAGGGATTCACCCACGGCATGTTTATCCCGGCAGACCTACCGCTCGTCACACCCGAAGCTCTATCGATGTTGATCGAGGCCGGCCAGAACAAGCAGTTGACCATTGCCCCGGATCTGGCGAACGACGGCACAAATACACTACTGATTGACCTGGCTACAAACTTCCCGACCTTGCTCGGCGAGGCCAGTTTCGGTCGGCACATCCAGCAAGCAAAACAGTTTGGCGTTGACTACATCGTTCATAGTCCAGAAAAACTCAGATTTGAACTCGGGCTGGACATAGATACCGCTCCCGATATGGAACGGCTCATCGATATGACGCCAGATCTCTGGGCCGAACTTCGACGTGAAACACAGGAGGCCGGACTGGACGCTTTACTGCCAGCGAATTCACGCAATCCAGTAAAAGAGCCAGTAGAAGAAGGAACTGAATGACGGGTTCTGGACCATTGTTGGGGATCGTACTTCCCACCCGCGGGGTCGTTCTGGCCGGTGGTGACTCCCCGGACGCGGGACTAATCGTGAAAATGGCGCGCCTCGCAGAAGACGCCGGGGTGGACTCAGTCTGGGTAGGGGACAGCCTCGTCGCCAAGCCCCGCCTGGAGCCGCTTGCAGCGCTGGCCGCGGTGGCCGCTTCTACCTCAAGAGTGCGGATGGGTACGTCCGTTCTCCTGGCTGCGCTGCGCCATCCCGTCTTGCTAGCGCAGACCGCCGCGACGGTGGACCAACTGTCGGAAGGCAGACTCACGTTAGCGATGGGCGTAGGCGGCGCTTTTACCGACGCGCAACAGAACGAGTGGGCGATCGCCGGGGTTGAGAAACGAACCCGCGCAATACGGGTGGAAGAGATTGTCGAGATCATGCGCGGGCTGTGGTCCGGCGATCCGGTCACGTTTCACGGCAAGCACTTCGATCTCGATGACGTGAGTCTCGGCTACCGTCCGCACCAGCGACCCGGGGTGCCGATCCTTCTGGCGACTCACTCCGGAAAGGGTCGAGAAAGGCAACCGGCGCGAGCGGCTCGCCTCTCAGACGGGATCATCTCGATTTCAGACAGCCCGGAAGAGTTCGCATCTGTCAGGGCAAGGGTCGCCGAGGAGGCCGTCGCGATAGGCAGATCGCCGGACGAGCTGAAGTCGGTCTACTACATGACCGTCAACCTTGACCCGGACGCCGCCCGCGGGAAAGAGGAGGGTGTGCGATGGGTGACCGACTACTACGGCCTGAACTTCTGGGGTGACCGGTGGGGTCCATACGGCGACACTGAGGGCGTTATTGAACGCATACGACAGTTCACCGCCGCCGGAGCTCACGAAGTGATCGTGCGATTCGCGTCATACGACCAGCCGCGCCAGATGGAGCTGTTTGAAAAGCGGGTGCTCCCAGCTTTCCGTTAATCAGGGGAGCGCGCTGAAGGGCCGAATTATCGAGACGTTAGTCGCGATAGGCCGGTTCGAACCCTACGCGTCCTTTTGATCACGCTCGGCATGGTGTACGCCACGGCTGCAGTTCTGACAGAGAGTACCCAACTGCGCAGGATCGACCTGATTCGGGCATTCGCAGGCATCACAGTGACACCAAGGCCAGTGACTGTTCACGGTGGCGCCATCGATCGCCGATTTCAGCTCGCACGCGATGTCGTGATTGCCGGCAGACCTGGCGGCCCCGCAGGACGGACAGCATGCATTGCCGTCGGGCGTCAGCCCTTCCCACTCAAGCCGTAGAACAACGGCGAGCAAACGGGAAAATGCCTGATTCTGCCCGTTGCCGGGAGTCAGATCTTCGGTCACCTGCAGCCTCGTGCGGAATGTTACGTCGGTCGAGTACACGGCCTTATGAACCGCGGCGGTCCACGATTGGGCCCCGATTGTAATCGAGTCCGTCAGGTCCGCTGGTGCCGATGAAGTACTGGTTGGGTCAGGTTTGTGCGGCTACCTACTCCTGAATGAGTGGATAGCCGAGCGTGTACTGCCGGGTAGTCGCTACCCCATGCCGTTGCGCGCGCGCTTCTTCCACTCTTCGATCTCGGCGTTATCCACCAAGCCGCGTGCGCCTGAACCACGGGGTACGTCGTTGTCGGAGTCGCCGTCCTCAAGCCCATCAGCCCAATTGCGTCCGGTTCCGGAGGTGCCCGTGCCGCCAATTTCGTTGGATTGATCCGTTTCCGGGCCCTTCAGATCGTGATCGACCCAGCTTCCGCCTCCAAGCCCGGCAACAAGAGCCTGCATGAGTCGTTCCCCGTTATCGGCTTTGCGTCTGATGATCACAGACCACCCGGGTTCGATCGCCGCGGTGGCGACCATCGGACCCTGCGGATAACCATCGGGGGCCACGAGAATCACATGCGCATCCGGGCAGGCTTCTGAAACGGACCGTGCCAGTGGTAGCCCGGCCGGATTCCAGATGGGATCGAGGTCCACGATTGTCACATCAGGCTTCATCCGATAAACGGTGCCCTTTGCAAAGTTGCGGGCCGATAGGGCCTGCGCTATCCAGATGTCGGTTCGCTCTGCGAGCCGTGACACTATGAACTTGTGCAGCGTTTCATAACCGGCCACAAACACGGCCGTTCTGCCATCGTGGGGCCGAAGCGCTCGTCGAAGGGGACGTTGGGCCGGGCCGCGTCCGGGCATGCGTTGAGGACCACAGCGCATGGCGCATGGGCGGTCTCGCGCCCCCGGGGCGCCTGGCAGTTCCATTTCCCAGGTTTCGCATCGGTCGCTGCATTCAACCCTCCGAATGCAATTTAGTACTCGGATCCAGGAACAACGAGACCCCGGCCCGAAAAGTGATGACTTCATGGCGTCCCATATGGTGGACCTGGCGTCACCCGTGCGTCGCCCACTCTGGGTTGCGGCAAATACGCGCGCAGAGAACCGTTACTCTGGGCTCGTGGTTTGCCCAGTCGATCACTTCTTCGACCCGTGGCCCTACGGTACAAGCCGAAATAATTCGCAGTCGCGACAGTGCAAACTAGTAGCGACTTGCCGAGGAATCGAGACATCGGATAACAATGACAACGGCGCCACAAAACGAAACTACCGCATGTGCGCGCTGTCATCGCGATCTGCGCAGAACCGCCTACGAGTTGATGTTGAACTCAACTCGATCCCCGCATTGTTTGCGCTGCGCCCTGAAGTTTCGTCCGATGCTGAAACGTTCTCTGGTCGTTGCTCTGATTGTTGACGCCTTGCAGACAGCCATAAATCAGGGCAATTTCATCTTTGTGGGAGAATTGCCAGCGGCCCTCGCCTGGAAGATCCCGATGACCTTCAGCGTCCCGTTCCTGGTGGCGATGATTGGAGGACTGATGGTCGCGCGGACGGGTGTTGCGGCGGAAGCCGACGTGACGAACCAGACGTTATGACCGCAAACGAGCCGTAGGGGCGGCGCTTGCCCCGCTCTTGGCTGATTCTTACGGCGACAGGGACGACAGACGGACTCGCGCGTCCCTAGTCTGCGGATACCTCTGCCGGCGCATCCACGTAGTGCGGCATTACTTCTTCCGTGAAGAGGCGAATGGATTGCATGGCCTCGTCTGATTTGATGCTTCCCCACTGGAACGAGCACACGTAGTAGTTCGCACCGCTCTCGACGTATTCGTCGAGATACTCTCGCATCGAAGCCGGAGAACCGGCCATCGCAACGCCACCGAGCCTGCCAGGGTTCTGTGTCGTGTGGCTGGAGTCAAACTTCTCAATTTCGGCATCGATGTCACGTCGCAACTCGCGAGCCGGTGCGTTTGCCGGACGGTTTCCAACGAAACCAAAGCCCTGACCGTCTTTAGTTGACATGAACCGGTCAAGATTACGGCGTTCTGCCTCAATACGACGGGGAGCCGCCAGGTTGTATCGATATTGCTCCCAGGCCGGTTTGGCGATAGCAATGGCTTCCTCGTCCGTTTCGGCCAGTACCATATGTACAGTCAAACCGATCTTCGGTTCTTTTCCGTGGATCGTGAGAGCGCCCTTGCCCTGGTGCTCCTCCCACTTCTCCTTGTATCGTTTTGCTTCTGGGCCGATGCTGTCCAGTGATCCGACGATGATCGTGTCCATGCCGTTGATAGCAGCAGTTTCCGCGTTCCGCATGTACCACATTGGTGGGTATGGCTTCTGAACCGAGTGCATGAACATCGGAAGGTCGTCGAAGTTGTAAACATTTCCTTGGAAATTCAGGCGGTCATTCGACAGTCCGTTCTGGATTACCGCTAGCGTCTCCTGGTAGCGCTCGTAGTTGGACTCTGCGGTGGCCTCCTGCCCCCAGAAAAATGCCTCCATTTCACCACCGCGCCCTACACCTATCTCCATTCTTCCGTTGGAAAGGGTATCCACCATGCTGATTTCCTCGATCAACCTGAGTGGGTGATGCAGTGGAAGGACGTAAACGCAGGGCGCTAGATGGATTTTTGTCGTGCGTTGAGAAGCTGCGGCGAGGAACACGTTCTGGGATGGGGCGAGGCTGTGAATGGCCGGAGTGTGATGCTCGGCGAGGTGGTAACAGTAAAAGCCGGCACGATCCATATATTCGATCTGTTTTAGACGCTTCTCATACGTCTCCGTAAGGGGCTTGCCTTCTTCTGGTTCAATGTGGTCGAAAACTCCGAATTGAAGACCCATCCGTTGAGTACGTCCTTTAACTAATATGATTAGGCTTTTACCTAATGTACATGAGTGGTATCAGGGATTCTAGCCTGTAATGGATTCCGAACCTAGTCCGCGGCTGCGACGACCGCCGCCCGGGCGTACCTCTTGAGGAACAACGCCATCGAATCGGCGATGGGGCCGCTGTACATATCTTCACGGTCAAACACGTGGTCCTGACCGGAGTACAACTGCAAATCAACGGGCACACCGGCGGCCTCCAACGCATCGAACATTCGGACCGTACGCCGATAGTCGACGCGGACATCGCCTGTTCCGTGCACAAGCAGAGTCGGCGGGAAATCGGGATTGGCGTATGAGATCGGGCTGGCGTCGAGAAGAGCTACTTCTGTCACGCCGTCTGGGAACAGCTGGGACAGATCGTTCTTTTCCGCTGTGGCAAGTAGATCCACCACCGGGTATACACCGATCGCAGTTGCGAGAGCGCTGCTGACGTCCTCGAAATAGGGGGGCTCAAGGTCGGAAGAGTTCGGCGTCCCGGCTGCCAGAAGCGCCAGATGCCCGCCTGCGGAGCTCCCACCGGCGCTGATCCGGTCCGGATCGACGCCCAGCCGGTCGGCCGAATCTCGCATCCACCGGATGATCGTCTTCACATCCTGGAGCGGCGCCGGCCACGGGGCCTCGGTCATCACCCGGTACTCGCCAGCGATGCAGACCACGCCGCGCTCAGCCATCTTGATCCCGTAGCGGTCTTTCATGTCCCCACGGTTCTTTGTCCGCCACGAACCACCAGGCAGGAACAGCAGGGCAGGAGCGAGTCCGTGGGTCTTCGCCGGACGAAACACGTCAACCAGGAGGCCGGAATCGCCAACAGGGACGTTTTCTTCGATAAGTACGTCGGTCAATTGGAATCCCTCCCCACGGGTTTAACGAGCATCGCCCGTCATTTCAGAAACTGCAGGTAAACACCATTGGCCGCAGCGCGCTTTAGGCAACGCTGCGGCCTCATGCGTTTCAGCTAATTAGTCGGCCAGCGCCTTAAGTGCGGCAGCCTGCCCGGACAGCCGTTGCTCTCGTTCGTCCGCAAACCGTTTTACGCCTGCGAAGATCGATTCCGGGTCCAGGTGCGCCTCTGCGATAACGTCAGTCTCGGTACCACCGGTCAGCCATACGTCGCTGTGGTCTGACACGAGAGAGTACTCGTCCGTCAACGGGCCGAGGTTCTTCACAGGCCACACGCGGTGCGTGCCGGTGCTGACGACCATCATGTCGTAACGCGCCTCGGGCGGAAGCACCGAGTTCCGGTAAGACTCCGGTTGACGGTCAAACAACGCCTCGCTGATCGATGAGATCACCTTCACGTTCACCCCGGCCTCATCGAGCCTTGAGAGGACCGAAACCAGGTTCACCGTCGACGACGATCCCTGAACCAGCACGTATCCGCCCTTTGGCTTCGACGGATCGAAGTCCCGGATCACATACAGACCCTTGGCGGCGGCGTTGATGTCGGTGTCCGCAAATGTCGCCCGGTCCGCAACAGCGAAGTCAGGCCGTGCGACCTCGAGAACGATGATGTTGACCTTCGGGTCTCGTGCGGCAATCTCTGCCGCGGCAAAGTAGCCCGGCGCCACGTCGTTGTAGTCCCAGAAGCTCAGGCGAATCACCTGGCCCCGGGGGAACAGGTCCCATACCTGTGGCGCGAAGATCCCGAAGTGAGTCCGGGCGTCCGCCGCCGTCTCCGGACCGGAGTGACCGGCAAGGATGTTCAACACGCCAACCCGGAACGGGCTGTCCTGGGACTGCTGGCTCCAGACACGCGCCGGGAGGTACATGAGCGGCGTGAATGCGCCGTACGTGCCGCTGATGGCCCATACACCTGCGTGCTTGTCCGGGTCGAGCGACGCCGACTGACTGACCAGTCCGATAGCGGTGGAAGCGTTCCCGGCTTCCTGAATGGCAGCCTTTAGGCGTGAACCGGCCGGGTTTGTGACCGGGTCAAAGTGACCCCAGATCGACCCGCCTTCCACGTTAATGGACTCGGCAAGGTCGGCCGCTGCGATGATGAACTTGTTCTCCGTGACGTAGTTCATCCACTTGATGATCTCGGAGATTGCTCGTCGAGTGCCGCGGACATTGCCCGGCTCCTCGTACAGCTTGATGGCGACCTCTTTCTCCTCGCCGGAGAAGGGGTTCTTTGCTGTAACGGTCTGGGCTTCCCGCGGGAGGCTGGCGACCGCAAGCCGTGTGTCCTGGAACGGATCTGCCCTGTTGTCTGTCTTGAGAGGCAGGTTGTCATCGACAGATTCGCCGATCTCGACCATTCGCTCCGCAAGCCAGTCGCCGAGCCCGTTTTGCTCCAGCACGGACATACAGACATCCATGTTGGTCTTGAGCTGGATCAGGCGCTCACGCTCGTCCGCGGGCGGGCCGTCGTGGATGCCCTGGAACTCGACACCGTACTTCTTCTCAAATGTCGATGCGAGAGCCTGGAAGTAGTCACCGTTCATCGGGAAGCCCCACGGGTGGCTTGCGTGATCGATGACCTGGATTTCGCTTCCGATCTGACCATTCTCTGCGCCCGGCCACCAGCCCTTGACGGTCGGTCCGACCAGGATCATCGGGCGATCGTCGTCCGGGTCCCAGTCCTCCATCGTCTTGAATGCGCCAACGACCTGGTTGTATTTGTTGGCGTCCTCGACCGAAAGCACGTTCCAACCGTACGAAGACCACTGGTCTTCGATCCGGTAACCGTCGTACTGGGACTTGATGACGCTGCCGATCAGCTCGTCGTCGATGCCGGCATTGTTGTACGACAATAGCAAACGAAGTCGCTTGCCTACCTGCTGCGCCACGGCCTGCGTCTTGAGCTCTTGGGAGTGGCCGGAGGTCAAGGCGAACTCGCCCTCGATCGCCATGATCTTGAGGGAGTCCGGAGCGCCCACCATGTCCCAGAAAGCTGCCTTGCCGGCCATGGTTGCGACGCCGATGCCTGAGGGGCCGCCGTTCACGTCGTTTGTGAGGTCGGTCGTCTCCGCGTGACCGGCGAGAG
>Ga0115002_10001019_pt1 | contig 39267 bp, 37 predicted proteins | sample ArcticOcean_MG_C_8_FD_89576 | JGI IMG/M metagenome (GOLD analysis project Ga0115002, IMG submission 89576) | Marine microbial communities from western Arctic Ocean - ArcticOcean_MG_CB11_86 | ecosystem: Environmental > Aquatic > Marine > Oceanic | place: Arctic Ocean: Canada Basin | collected... | reverse complement strand
GCGCGTGCTGGCAGTGACAGCATTGATTTAGATCGCGGCGCAGCAGCGTTGAGTTGGACCGAACGTCCGTACTTTTTGGCCGGGGTTGGCAACGCATATGGCTGCTACGTGAACAGCGACAGCATGTACCCGGTGTATTCCGAGGGTGCCTTGTTGTTTGTCCATCCGTCTAAGCCCGTGCGTAAGGGCGACGACTGTATCGTCGAGGTTCAAAAGGAAAACAAAGAGCCTGTCGGCTTGGTCAAGCGGCTGCTGCGTAAGTCATCGGAAAAATATGTATTCGAGCAGTTCAATCCACCTGGCCGCATCGAGTTTGCGGCTAGTGAAATCAAGACGCTGCATCTGGTTGTCGGCAGTCTGACGAGCGGATCATGAGCGACAAGCAACCAATTGTACCGACAGGAGGATGAATCATGAGTGCAGACCGACGTTGGCCCAAAGATTTTATCACTGTGTGTAAGCGAATGGCGAAACCTGGGACATTTGAGCACCGCCAACGGAAACACAACACGATCAGCTTCACGTATCGGGGCGAGGTGTTGAGGTTCAGCTTTCCGCAGACTCCAAGCTGCCATCGGAGCTTCACCAATATGATGGAGACATTTTCCACGGCCTGTAACGACAACGGCTGGCCGGATGACAAGGTATTCCGTGGCAAGCGAACCATTCGCGCAGCGTGTCGCCGTCGCAACGAGCAATAGGAGGTACTGCATTGAGTCTGATCAAGAACGCACACGGCTATTACTACATGCGGGAAACGATTGAGCTATTCCATCCGACCCACCGCAAGGTGCGCATTCGCACCTCCACAGGGTGTCGCTCACTCAAGGACACTGATGCCGGAATCGGCGCGCAGACATGGCGAAACCGCTACATCAAGAAGCTGCAAGAGGAAGATGCGCGTGGTGAGACGGGGAAGCCGACGATGCGCTTGCATGAGGGCATCCGTAAGTACATGGATGAGGAGCTGATGCTCAAAGTGAAGAGCATGGAGGCCAACGAACAAATCTTCCGGCGCCTCACAGGTCAGAACCGGAAGCATAAGGCGCTGCCTGATATGCTGACGGAGGAACTAACAACCAAGCACATGTACACCCTTCGGTCACAGCGGAAGAAGGCAGGGCTGGCACACAGCACAATCAACCATGAGATATATCTGGTATCAGGCGCCCTTGAATGGCTGGCCGATACGCAAGAGGTGGGCGTACCAAATATCCTCTGGAAGAAGTTGACGCTCTTGCCATTCAAGAAGAAGAGGCACGCGAGCCGGGAGCAGCTAAAGGAAATCTACTCGGCAATCCATGATCCGCTTTATCAGGACATGGCGGCTTTGTTGATGCAGACAGGAGCGAGGCCATCCGAAATCCGGATGCTACGCTGGTCGCAATTCAGCGAGAACGAAGGAACGATTCGCATCGAGCGGACTAAGGTCGAAGGCTCGAAGCACGAAGAGGCAACGCTTCAACTGACCGAACTTTGCATCAACGTGCTGAAACGCCGCTACCGCAATCGCCGAACTGGTGACTGGAAATCGGAATATATTTTTCAATCAGAGCATGTGCGGAACCAGCCGGTCAGCACATTGCATTCAATCCAGTTCGCTATCGATAAGGTTGGTATGAACGACAACAAAAGGTTGGTCGCGAAGAAGGGCAAATTTACGCCACATTCTCTTCGGGATAGTTACGCTTCGATCCTGGCGCAGTCCGGCGACATCAATCTGTTTGAGCTTCAGGAGCTACTCGGCCACACCACGCCGCAGATGACACAAAAATATGCTCACCTGATCCCGAAGGATGTTGGAAAAAAAGCTGCAAAAGTGTGGGATCGGGACGGATTGATGTCGAGGGCGTCGTAATCAGAAAGTGAGAACAGAAAAAGAAAATCTAGTGGCAAGATCGTGACACACACTAAACTACTAGTTATGTAACCACTGTATAGTACCTTATAAACCACTGAAAACTAACGGAAGTCTGGAGGCCGGGGCCGGAATCGAACCGGCATAAAAGGATTTGCAGTCCTCCGCATAGCCACTCTGCCACCCGGCCGATGTCGCGGCGTCAGGCGTTGGACGCCCCTGTGGGTGCCCATATACGGTATGGTGCGGGCGCTGGTCAACCGAGTGCGCCGCGCCGCCCGGCGCGCGGCTCTCACAGCTTTTCGCAGCTGCGTTGTCAATCGTAGCGGGGCGGATATAAGATGCGCTCGTGTTTGAATCAGGAGACCGTCGGCAGCCCAAAAATCGGGTTGCGATGGCGGCAACGGTACAGTTCTCATGAGCGAATTCGCCGCCGTTCGGCATAATATGGTCGAATGCCAACTGCGCACCAACAAGGTGACGAATTGGCGTCTCATTGACGCGATGGATGATGTGCCGCGTGAGCGCTTCGTGCCCAAACAGCTTGCTGGCGTGGCTTATATCGACGAGGACCTGATGGTGGCGCCTGGGCGCTATTTGATGGAGCCGTTGGTGCTAGCGCGCCTTTTGCAGGCGGCGACCGTCACCGAACAGGACGTGGCCTTGGATGTCGGCTGTGGCACGGGCTATTCATCAGCCGTATTGGGCCGCCTTGCTGGCACCGTTGTTGGGCTTGAGCCGGATGAAGTGCTGGCCGCGCAGGCGAGCCAAACCCTGAGCGCAGTCGGCGCTGACAATATCTTAGTCGTTTCCGGTAGCGTGGCCGAGGGCTATTCGCGCCAAGGGCCCTATGACGTCATCTTACTGAACGGCGGCGTTCCTTTCATGCCGCCGTCATTGATCGATCAACTAGCTGAGGGCGGACGCATGGTAGCGGTGGTGCGCGGTGCCAGTGAAGTGATCGGCCGCGCAACGCTTTGGGTCAGGCTTCGCGGCGAAATTTCGCATCGAGTGCTATTCGATGCCGCCGTCCCGCTGCTGCCTGGAATCGAAAAAAAATCGGCATTCGAGTTTTGAATAAAAAAATGAAGCCGATGAGGGGGCATATCGCAAGGCTTGTGGGTTTCACCGCAGGCCTCGCGCTGACCGCGACCCTGACGGCGCCTGCCGCTTTTGCCGAATCATTGGTGGAGGCGCTGGCCAGTGCCTATCAGAACAATCCCACCCTGTTGGCTGAGCGCGCTTCGCTGCGCGCTACCGACGAAGGCGTGGCAAGCGCACTTTCCGGTTGGCGTCCGACAGTGCAGATCGATGGTGACGCAGGTTTTTCCGAATCTGAAACCACATCCGTGACTTCGGGCTTCACCACCACCACCAAAGACTCACTGCAGCCGCGGTCGTTTTCTTTCACCATTACCGAGCCGTTATACCGGGGCGGGCGCACCGAGGCTGAGACGCTGTCAGCGGAGAATTTGGTCGATGCCGGGCGTGCCGGGTTGGCGGTGACGGAACAGCGTGTCCTGCTCGATGCTGTGACCGCCTATATGGATGTCTTGCGCAATAAAACTGTGGTCCAGCTCAACCGAAACAATGAGCGCGTTGTTGAGCGTCAACTGCAAGCGGCAAGAGATCGCTTTGAAGTTGGTGAGGTAACGCGGACCGATGTGGCGCAAGCGGAAGCGCGGGCCGCTCAGGCGAAGGCAGACCGCATCGGCGCCGAAGGGAATCTGATATCCTCTCGCGCCACGTATCGTCAGTTTATCGGCGACTTGCCCGGCAAGCTTGAATGGCCAGCGCGCATCGGCGGCGTTCCGGCCAACGAACGAGACGCCCTGCAGGCCGCCAGTACGGCCAATCCGACAATCGTCAGCGCCAATTTTTCTGAACTGTCGGCGCGTGATGATATCGATGTGGCAATCTCGGATTTGTTGCCACAAGTCTCGCTTCGTGGCGCCTATGACCGGAGTTTCGATGTTTCCGCCTTCACGGAGGAACTAGATTCGCTGTCCCTCTCGGCCGTCGTAACTGTACCGCTTTATCAATCCGGCGCGGTGCATTCTGCGGTACGGCGCAGCAAGCAGATCGCCAGTCAACGCCGACTTGAATACGAAGAGGCCCGCCGCGCCGTCTTCGAGGAAGTCACGCGGGCCTGGGAATCTTTGATTACCGCGCAGGCACAGATCAGCGCCTTTCAGGCGCAAGTCCGTGCCGCCGAATTGGCTTTGGAAGGCGTGGAGCAGGAGACCATAGTTGGCCTGCGCACCACACTTGACGTGCTTGATGCAGAGCAGGAAGTATTTGCCGCGGGCGTCAATCTGGTGAGTGCGGAGCGCGATGCCGTGGTCTCCAGCTATTGGGTGAAAGCGACCATCGGCGAATTAACCGCGGTGGCGCTGGAGCTTCCGGTCGAGCGCTACGATGCCGATGCGCACTACCGGAGCGTTCGCGACAAATGGTTTGGCCTCTCACCGGATTAGCCGACGAAAGCACTGCTGGCATTCTAAATAACCTTGCCGTAATCTCTTCAAATCACTTAAATGTTTGACTTGATACAGGTATCAAATGGCGGGCGAAACCTCACAAGAAGAACCGTCCATGGAGGAAATTCTTGCTTCCATTCGCCGAATTATTTCGGAGGACGGGGAGGAAGAAGAAAAACCAGACGCGGCTCAGTCCAGCGCCGAGGGGGACAGCAACCCGGAGGCGGGGGAAGTGCCCGCCGAGGCGCAGCTTGCCGATACGGCCAAGCTGACCGGCGCGAGCGACGAAGTGCTTGAATTGACCGATGAAGTGGACGAGCACGGCAATGTCGTTGAGGCGCAGGCGCCAGACCAAGCTGAGCCCGCCGTAGAAGCCGCCGAAATCGCAGAAGTTAGTGAACTCGCGGCCGAACCTGAAGCCGCACCCGAGCCAGAACCCATATCGGAACTCGCAGCCGAGTCTGCAGCCCAATCCACAGCCGCACAGCAGGTTATGGAGAATGACGAGCCTTTGATAGAGACCCTTACCGAAGAATCCACCGCCGGCGCCTTCGCGGCTCTCGCTTCCCAAATAGGAGCGGGATCAGCGGATGAGAATGGCCAGAAAATTACGCCTTCCGGTCTTACCATTGAGGATCATGTGTTGGAAATGTTGCGGCCAATGATTCGCGAGTGGCTCGACAAACATTTGCCGCAAATGGTGCAACGGCTTGTACAGCGAGAAATAGACCGCATTATTCACCGCTCTAATCCGGTGTAATATATTGGCCGGGCGCAGCCCGTGCCGTTCCTTAATCATTCCCACGGCCCAACCAGCCAAACTGTAGCGAGAGAGTTCAGCAATGCTGGACAAGACCTATCTGCCCGCTGATATCGAGAGCAAGATTTACCACGCCTGGGAAGCGGCGGGCCTGTTCGCCTGCGCGCCCAAATCCGGCCTGCCGCCCTATTGCGTGATGATGCCGCCGCCCAATGTGACCGGCAGTCTGCATATGGGCCATGCACTAAATTCCACGCTTCAGGATGTGCTCACTCGTTATCGCCGCAAAAAGGGACGCGACGCCCTGTGGCAGCCCGGCATGGATCACGCCGGCATTGCTACGCAGATGGTGGTCGAGCGCCAGCTCGCGGAAGAGAATATTCACCGCCGCGATTTGGGGCGCGATGATTTCGTTGCGCGCGTGTGGCGCTGGAAAGAAGAATCGGGCGGCGCGATTGCTAACCAGTTACGGCGCCTCGGCGCTTCGCCCGATTGGTCGCGCGACCGCTTCACCATGGACGAGGGTCTGTCGCACGCCGTGCGCACGGTCTTCGTCGCGCTACATGAACAGGGCCTGATTTACCGCGACAAGCGCCTGGTCAATTGGGATCCGAAATTTCTTACCGCGATTTCCGACCTCGAAGTCGAGCCGCGGGAGACGGACGGGCATCTGTGGCATTTCCGCTATCCCATCGAGGGCCGCGACGACGAATTCATTACCGTCGCCACGACCCGCCCGGAAACTATGCTCGGCGACACGGCGGTCGCCCTCCACCCCGACGACGAACGCTGGAAAAGTTTGATCGGCAGATTTGCCGTGCTGCCGCTGGTCGGCCGCCGGCTGATTGTCGTGGCCGACGAGTATGCCGATCCGGAGCAAGGCTCGGGGGCCGTGAAGATCACACCGGCGCATGATTTCAACGATTTCGAGGTTGGCCGTCGGCATGATCTCGAATTGATCAATATCTTCGATGCCAATGCCTGCCTGAACGACAATGTGCCGGAGCCCTATCGCGGCCTCGAGCGCTACGCCGCGCGCAAGAAAGTCGTTGCCGATATGGAAGCGCTCGGGCTGGTTGAAAAGATCGAGCCGCACCGCCATGCGCTGCCTTACGGCGACCGTTCCGGCGTGGTGGTCGAGCCATGGCTCACGGACCAATGGTTCGCCGATGCCAATACGCTTGCCAAGCCGGCGATCGAGGCAGTTGAAACCGGGCGCATCAAGTTCGTCCCTAAACAATGGGAAAACACCTATTTCGAATGGATGCGCAATATCCAGCCCTGGTGTATTTCTCGCCAACTATGGTGGGGTCACCGCATTCCGGCCTGGTACGGTCCCGACAACACCATCTTCGTAGCCATAGACGCCGCAGGAGCGGCGGAAAAAGCCATGGCGCATTACGGCGAAGAAGTGGCGCTAACGCAGGATTCCGATGTCCTTGATACCTGGTTCTCGTCCGGCCTGTGGCCGTTTTCCACACTCGGCTGGCCAGAAAAGACTGAAGCGCTTGAGACCTATTACCCCAATGACGATCTCATCACCGGATTCGACATTATCTTCTTCTGGGTGGCGCGCATGATCATGCTCGGCATGCATTTCATGGGCGATGTGCCATTCCGCACCGTTTACATTCATGCGCTGGTGCGCGATGCCGAAGGCCAGAAAATGTCCAAGAGCAAGGGCAATGTCATCGATCCTCTGGAGCTGATTGAAAGCTATGGTGCCGATGCCATGCGTTTCACCCTGGCCGCGATGGAGGCACAAGGGCGCGACATCAAACTATCGGAGAGCCGCGTCGAGGGTTATCGCAATTTTGCCACCAAGTTATGGAACGCCGCACGCTTCTGCGAAGCGAATTCATGTAGCCGCGATGCGGCATACGATCCCGCCGCCTGTACCGGTACCGTCAACCGCTGGATCGTCGGTGAGGCGGCGCGCGCCGCCGCTACTATTGAGGCAGCGCTTGAATCCTATCGTTTCAACGAGGCGGCCAACGCGACCTACCAGTTCGGCTGGGGTGTGTTTTGCGACTGGTTCGTGGAATTTTCTAAACCGATCTTGAACGGGCCGGACGGCGCTGAGAAAGAAGAAACCCGCGCTACCGCCGCCTGGGCCCTGGATCAAATTCTCGGTCTCTTGCATCCCTTCATGCCGTTTGTCACCGAAGAGCTATGGGGTCGCCTCGACGATAAACGTGCCCAGCCACTGATTTCCGAACCCTGGCCGGCGCTGGGAGACGCCGGATTGCAATATGAAGCGGCGTCTGCGGAGATCGGCCGGGTGATTGCACTGGTTTCCGGCGTGCGCGCCGCGCGGGCGGAAATGAACGTCCCGGCAGGGGCAAAAATTCCAATGCTGTTGCGCGGCGAAAACGGCTTTCCGGATTGGGCTGAAAATCAGCGCGAACAGATCGTCCAACTGGCGCGCTTGGACAGCATGGCCGTCCTCGACGGGGCGCCGCCCAAGGGTTCCGTCCAATTGGTGATCGACGGCGATTCCGTGGCCTTGCCGCTTGCCGGGGTTATCGATGTCGCCCAGGAGCGCGCGCGACTGGAAAAGGAACTGGCCCGTATTGCCAAAGAAATCGCTGCGATCGAGGGCAAGCTCGGCAATGAAAAATTTCTCGCCAAGGCGCCGGAGCATGTCGTGGCCGAACAACGCCGCCGCAAATCCGAGGCCGAAGCGGCGCATCTCAAGATTACCGATGCAGCAAAGCGTATCGATGCGCTTTAACCGGCCGGGCCGGAGCGCTAAGATCGCGCGAAATTCAAGTGGAGAATAAAATGAGTCCCAAGTTCGACAAATCAAAAATGCCCAGCCGTCACATCACGGAAGGTCCCAAGAGCGCGCCGCACCGCGCCTTCTTCTACGCGATGGGCGTCTCGCGCGAGGCCATGAACCGGCCGATCATCGGCGTGGCGACGACCTGGAACGAAACGGCGCCGTGCAACATCACGCTCCGGCGTCAGGCGCAGGCCGCCAAGGCCGGTGTCGACGAAGCCGGCGGCACGCCGCGCGAATTCACCACTATCACCGTGACCGACGGCATCGCCATGGGTCACCAGGGCATGAAGTCCTCGTTGGTGTCGCGCGACGTCATCGCCGATTCCGTTGAGTTGACGATGCGCGGTCATTCTTATGACGCGTTGGTTGGCATTGCTGGCTGCGATAAATCACTGCCTGGCATGATGATGTCGATGGTGCGGCTTAATGTACCTTCGGTGTTTCTCTATGGCGGCTCCATCCTGCCGGGGCGGTTTCGCGGCAAAGATGTGACGGTGATGGATGTCTACGAATTCTACGGCAAATTTTCGAGCGGTCAGGTTACCGAGGCCGAGCTCGACGAAATCGAGGCCGTGGCCTGCCCGTCGGGCGGCTCCTGCGGCGGCCAGTTCACGGCCAACACCATGGCTTGTGTCTCCGAAGCCATCGGCCTGGCTTTGCCGCATTCGGCGGGCGCGCCGGCGGTATATGAATCGCGCGATGAGTTCGCTGTGGCCTCGGGCGTCCAGGTCATGAAATTGATCGAGCTCGGCATCCGCCCCCGCGACAGCGTCACCCGCAAAGCCTTGGAGAAGGCCGCCACGATCGTCGCCGCGACCGGCGGTTCGACCAATGCCGGCCTACATCTCCCGGCGATCGCCAGCGAGGCCGGCATCGATTTTGATTTGGCGGCGGTCGGCGACGTGTTTCGGCGCACTCCCTATATTGCCGATCTCAAGCCTGGCGGGCGCTATGTCGCCAAGGACTTGTTCGATGTAGGCGGCGTGCCGATCGTGATGAAAGCGCTGCTCGAAGGCGGCTACCTGCACGGTGATTGCCTCACCGTCACCGGCAAGACCATCGCCGAGAATTTGGCTAGCGTGAACTTCCCAACCGATCAGGATGTGGTGCTCAAGACCTCGACACCGCTGTCGCCGACCGGCGGTTTGGTTAGCCTCAAAGGCAATCTCGCGCCTGAGGGTGCGATTGTAAAAGTCGCGGGCATGAAAAATTTGCGCCATGTCGGCCCGGCGCGCTGCTTTGACACCGAAGAAGACGCGATGAAAGCCGTAGTAAGCCGGAATTACAAAACCGGCGATGTGATTGTCATCCGCTATGAAGGTCCGAAGGGAGGCCCCGGCATGCGCGAGATGCTCTCCGTGACCTCGCAAATTTACGGCCAGGGCAAGGGCGATGAAGTGGCGCTCATCACCGATGGACGGTTTTCCGGCGCGACCCGCGGCTTCTGCATCGGCCATGTCGGCCCAGAGGCCGCTGTCGGTGGTCCCATCGCCTTGTTGCGCGACGGCGATCAAATCACCATCGACGCGGAAACCGGCGAAATGAGCGTCGCCCTGGATGATGCCGAGCTCGAGGCCCGGCGCAAGGCGTGGACGCCACGCGAGAGTGATTACCGCTCCGGCGTGCTGTGGAAATACGCCGCCACCGTCGGCCCCGCCTATAAAGGTGCCGTCACCCATCCTGGCGCTGCGGCGGAAACTTCCTGCTTCGCGGATATCTAAGCGCCCGGTAAGCGATCAAGCCGCACATCATGGCACGCATCGCCGTCGGCGGGTTTCAGCACGAAACTAATACGTTCGCCCCGGCCCAGGCAGATTACGCCGCCTTTTTCGAGGCCGATGCTTGGCCCGCGCTCATACGCGGCGCGGGCCTGTTCGATTCCGTGGCGGGGATCAATCTGCCGATTGCCGGTTTTGTTGCGGCGGCGAAAGATGCCGGCCATACACTGTTGCCGCTTTCCTGGTGCTCTGCTTCGCCCTCCGCTCATGTCACCGAGGATGCGTTCGAACGAATCTCCGCCATGTTGCTGGAAGACCTCGTTGCGGCACAGCCAGACGGCATCTATCTCGACCTGCACGGCGCCATGGTGACCGAGCATTCTGCCGATGGCGAAGGCACCTTGCTAAATCGGATACGCGCCGCGGTCGGCGCCGAGATGCCCATTGTCGTCAGCCTCGATCTGCACGCCAATATCAGTGCGGAGATGTGCGCCGCCGCGTCCGCAATGACGGCCTATCGTAGCTATCCCCATATCGACATGGATGTGACCGGCGCACGTGCCGTGCAGTTGATGGACAATATTTTGCAATCCGGCGGCGCCTCGGCCAATCATCTCCGCCCCATCGATTTTCTAATTCCGATCAACGCGCAATGCACTATGGAGGAGCCGGCCGGCGGGCTTTATCGCCGGCTCGGTGAATTGGAGGCCGCGCCCGGTGTCTGGCAGCTGTCCTTTGCCATGGGATTTCCGCCCGCCGATATTTCCATTTGTGGCCCCTCGGTCTATGGCTGTGGCTCGGATTCGGCGGCGGTGGCGCGCGCGGTCAATACCCTGGCCGACGAAATCGAAGCCTCCGAAGGCGAATTTACCGAACAATTGTTCAGCCCCGACGAAGCGGTTCGCCGCGCCATGGCAAACAACGAAGTAGGCCCCTTCGTCATCGCCGATACCCAGGATAATCCCGGTGCCGGTGGCAATTCCGATACGGTGGGAATGCTTGAGGCGCTGTTGCGCTGCGGCGCCGAAGGTGCGGTTCTAGCCATCTTGTACGACCCGGAAGTCGCCGAGGCGGCGCATCACGCCGGCGAGGGCCACCGATTCTCGGCCGCGCTCGGGGCCAAATCCGGACAGCCCGGCCAGCGCCCATTTGAAGGAAAATTTCGCGTCCAGCAGCTTGGCGACGGCCGCTTCACCGCCACTGGCCCGATGTGGCGCGGCGCGCGGATGGAGTTAGGCAAGATGGCCCTGCTCAATATCGTGAACAAAGCCGCCGATGTCCGGGTCATCGTCGCCAGCCGGAAATTTCAGGCGGCCGACCAATCGATATTCCGCCATCTCGGCCTGGAGCCTATCGAGCAGAGCATATTGGTGCTCAAAAGTTCGGTACATTTTCGCGCCGATTTTCAGCCCATCGCGGCGCAGATCATCACCGCGATTGCACCCGGCCCCAATCTTGCCGATACACGCAAATTTCCCTACAAAAATCTGCGTCCGGGTCTGCGTATCCAGCCCAACGGGCCGCGCGTGCTTGGCCCTGAGGCCCGTGCGAGCGGGGGATATTGCTCCTACGGTGAGACGGAGTAAGATGCAGCCAATTGTAAGAATTCTAAAGGGGAGGTTCCGCTATGCCGCTGCTTGACCTGCACCATGTGGCGATCAAGAGCAAAGATTTGGCCGCGACCGAAAAATTTTATACCAAGGTTCTCGGCATGAAGAAGGTCGCACGGCCGGACTTTCCGTTTCCCGGCGTTTGGTTGGAAATGGGCGAAACCATGTTCCATATTTATGGTGGCAGCGCCGCCCAAACCCATGCCGGCGACTATGAATATGATCAGGGCGTCGCGCCGGTAGATCATGTTGCACTGCGCGCCAAAAATTTCGATAAAATGAAAGACGTCTGCAAGAAACACCGCTGCACCTGGCGGCAAATGGATATTCCTGATTTCAAACTGTGGCAGCTTTTCGTGCAGGACCCAAGCGGCGTTATCGTCGAGCTGAATTTTGACGTTACCAAAGAGCCGCGCGGCAGCAAGGGCCCGAACGGACGCAATCTGTTCGATGCGGGGCGGCCTTTCGAATAGGGCCTCGCAGCTTTTCCCGTCGCACGCCTGCCGCTCGGCGAACCGACGCACGCTCTTCCATTCTGCGTTAACATTGCGCCGGTATGGCGAATAAAGAAACAGCCGTCGCGCGGCTTGCGCGCTTCTCGGCCCGCTTCCTGCCGGCGCTAAGACAGCCTGGTCAAGTGATTGGCGCCGGGCCGACTGCTGGGCTTGCGGCTGCCCGAGCGCCGTCGAGTGGCGGCTACATCGCTGGCCCCTGGTAAGACAATATTTTCTTTATTTTCTTGCCTCTGATCGCGTTGGCCCTCGGCGTTGGGCTTTCGTTCACTGTGTTGGGCGAGGCGCAGGTGCGCTTTATGGGCCGGGAACACGAGCTCATGATTTGGTTTCTCGGGCCCTTCATCATGGCGCACCTGGTGGCCGTGGTTTATCGCAGCCATCTGAACGGGGCCATCTTCCGGCGCTTTCCGCTGCGCTTTACCGTGGTGCCGCTGGCGCTCTTTCTCGCCATGGGCTTTTCGACCACGGCGCTTGTCATCGTCTCGGTCGCGGCGACGTTTTGGGATGTCTATCATTCTGGCATGCAGACCTTCGGTCTCGGGCGGATTTACGATGCTCGCGCCGGCAACGATCCGCGCCTCGGCCGCCGCATGGACGCAGCGTTCAACCTGCTGATCTATGTCGGGCCAATCGCTGCCGGTGCCACGCTCATGGATCACGTCGGGGATTTCAGAGAATTTGACGCCATCGGCGCCGTCTTTTTCACCCGCATTCCCGCCCAAGCGGAGGGTGCGGCGGGCGCCCTGATGTGGGCGGTGATAGCCTTCGGCGTGCCGTTTGTTGCACTTTACTTGTGGTCGTATTGGCGGGCGGCACGGGCGGGCTGGCGCGTCAGTTGGCAAAAGGTCGCGCTCTATGCGTCAACCGCGCTGTGTTCGGTTTGGGCCTGGGGGTTCAACCCGTTCGGCGAAGCATTTGTCATCATGAACGTGTTTCACGCGCTGCAATATTTCGCCATCGTCTGGTGGCGCGAGCAGGGCACGATGATGCGCGTGTTCCGCCTGCCCACGGCAAAGCGCGCCGCAAAGCCCGCCGCGCTAATGATCTTTCTGATTTCGGTATTCGCATATGGTTTCGTCGCGGACACATTGCCAATCCACAGCCAATGGTTCGTCGCCGCCGTGATGTGCGTCGCCATTATGCACTTCTGGTATGACAGCTTCGTTTGGTCGGTTCGCCGCCAGGATGTGTGAGGCGCAGTGTCGATCGGACTATTCCGAGAGCGTGCACCATACTGGCGTGTGGTCAGACGCCTTTAGCTTGTCGCGGGGGCCGCGGTCGATTTCGCAGGCTAGCAGTCGGTCGGCAGCTTCCGGCGAGAGCAGGAGATGGTCGATCCTCACGCCTTCGTCACGCTGCCAGCGGCCTTTCTGATAGTCCCAGAACGAATAAAGCCCGGTTTCGGTATGCAAGGCGCGGAAGGCTTCCGTATAGCCTGAATTGAGTATCGTCCGGAAATGCGCGCGTGCTTCGGGCCGGCACAGGGCATCGTCGCGCCATCCTTCCGGGTCATAGACGTCACCGTCGGCCGGTATGATGTTGTAATCCCCGGCCAACACCACCGCGTCTTCATGCGCCAGCAAGGTGGCAGCATGCGCGGCCAGGCGCGCCATCCAGGCCAACTTGTAAGGGAACTTTTCGCTCTCTACCGGATTGCCGTTGGGCAAATATATTGAGGCGACGCGCACGCCCGAGATCACTGCCTCAATATAGCGTGCCTGTTCGTCGCTCTCGTCGCCCGGCAGGCCGCGGGTGATATCCTCGATCGGCCGCTTGCTGAGGATAGCGACACCGTTATAGCTTTTTTGCCCCAGTACAGCGCAGTTGTAGCCGGCATCGCCGATTTCCAATTCGGGGAAATTTTCCTCGATCGTCTTGGTTTCCTGCAGCAGTACGACGTCCGGCGCAGCTTCGGCCAGCCACTCCAAAAGATGAGGCAGTCGCACCTTGATCGAGTTGACGTTCCAGGTGGCGATTTTCAGCGCAGTGCTCCGATCAAGCGAAAATCCCGCCGGAATGGCGGAAAATTTATCTTATGGGCTGAGTTTCCCTAGACCAACGAGAAAGACGTGCCACAGCCACATGACGAAACGGCTTTGGGATTCTTCACTTGGAAGGAAGCGCCGATCAGATCGTTGACGTAGTCGATTTCCGAACCCGCCATATAGCCGGCAGAAATGCTGTCGACCAACACGGTCACGCCGTCTTGCTCGATGACGATATCGTCGTCCTGACGCTTGGCGTCAAACGCAAATCCGTACTGAAATCCAGAACAGCCACCGCCCGAAACGGTGACGCGCAGCGCCTGAAGCGAGTCTTCTTCAGTGCTGAGGAGGCGTGCAACTTGCTGTGCCGCGCTGGATGAAACGGTAATGGGGCCGCTGGCTTCCACTACCATGCTCTCTATCGGTTGAGCCATATTCCAATTCCGTTGTTTAAAGCAATTCCAGTTTAGCACCTTATTCCTAATTAGGCATCACTTGGTGCATTTCAACGGCTACGGCTAATTGTGCGCTTGTGTTTGCCGATATAGTCTCCGGCGATGATCGCATCCTATGCTAGCAGCCCGGCGGAAAGCCGCGGTAGGCTCCACCCCGAGCCCGAAAGCGCAACTCGCACAGCCTTTCAACGCGACCGTGACCGCATCATCCATTGTGCCGCATTTCGCCGCTTGGAATACAAGACACAAGTATTCGTCTATCACGAGGGTGATTACTACCGCACGCGCCTGACACACAGCCTAGAGACGGCGCAAATCGCCCGTTCGATCTGTCGCGTTTTGGGCCTGAACGAAGATTTGGCTGAGGCTCTGGCACTGGCCCATGATTTGGGTCACACCCCCTTTGGCCATGCAGGAGAGGACGCGCTATCAGAGGCAATGTCCGGATATGGCGGCTTCGACCACAACACCCAGACGCTGCGCATCCTCACCCAACTTGAAGAGCGCTACGCGAATTTCGACGGCCTCAATCTCACTTGGGAAACCCTCGAAGGCACCGTCAAGCACAATGGCCCGCTGCTGCCCGTCGAGACTGCTCTGCCGCCGGCAATTCAGCGCTACAACGAGAGCCATGATTTAGAGCTTGCTACCTATCCCGGGCCGGAAGCGCAGGTCGCAGCACTGGCCGACGATATTGCCTACAACAATCATGATGTGGATGACGGCCTTAGAGCTGGCCTGTTCGAACTTGATGATCTCGCCGATGTCGCGCTGGTCGGGCCTATTTTTGCTGCGGTGCGCCAGACCTATCCCGATCTTGATCAGAGCCGCATGGTGCATGAAGGGGTGCGCCGCATGATCGGCGCCATGGTCAATGATATTATAACGGAAAGTCGTGGCCGACTGGCGGAGGCTGATTGCTTAAGCGCAGGCGAGGTCCGCGCCCTCGGCCGACCGGTGATCGCGTTCTCAAATGAAATGGCAGCCAATGATCGCGGCCTGAAAAAGTTCCTTTATCGCCGTATGTATCGTCACTACAAGGTCAACCGGATGGCCAGCAAGGCGCGCCGGGTCGTGCAGGATTTATTCACCCTGTTCGTTGCTGAGCCGGAGTGTTTGCCTGACGATTGGCGGGGACGTTGCGATGCTGCGGGCAGCCACCAGACGGCGCGCGCGGTGGCCGATTACATCGCTGGAATGACCGATCGATTCGCCTTTCTCGAACATCAACGCCTGTTTAAAATTCCATCATAAAATGAATATTTACAGAGAGTTATTAGAATTAGTTAATTCTGAAATTGAGAAACTCTCCGAAGCCGGCGAACTGCCCGGCGGGCTCGATATGACGGGCGTCTCGGTTGAGCCACCGCGCGATCCAGCGCATGGCGATTTGGCCACCAACGCGGCCATGGTTCTGGCCAAGCGAGCGGGCAAACCGCCGCGAGAAATTGCCGCGATGTTGGCCACGCGTTTAGCAACCCGGGATGGCGTCGCAGAGGTCGATGTTGCGGGTCCCGGGTTCATCAATATGCGCCTCGACGCGGCATTTTGGCACACCGCGTTGGCGCGCATTACCGCTTCGGGTACCCGTTACGGCGCCTTCGATATGGGGCGGGGGAAAAGCATCAACGTGGAATTTGTCTCCGCCAACCCAACGGGTCCGCTGCATGTCGGCCATGCACGCGGCACGGTATTCGGCGATGTTCTGGCGGCGCTATTGGAGCGTGCCGGCTATGCCGTGACGCGGGAATATTACGTCAACGACGCTGGCGCCCAGGTCAACACCTTGGCGCGCTCGGTTTATCAGCGCTATCTCGAAGCCCTCGGGCGGAAGCTTGGCTCTGACGCTTTCGAAGATGGCTATCCCGGAGATTATCTCGTTCCCGTCGGTAAAGCTTTGGCGGGCGAACATGGCGACAAATTCGCCGATGCGCCGGAAAGCGAATGGTTCGAAACCTTTCGCAGCTTCGCCGTCGAGTCGATGCTTTCGCTGATTCGCGACGATCTCGAAGCGCTCGGTGTACGCCACGATCATTTTAGCTCAGAGAAGAAACTGGTCGATGACGGGCAGGTGCAGGCGACGTTTGCGGATTTGCAATCGCGTGATTTGATCCATGAGGGTGTGCTGGAGGCGCCGAAAGGCAAGCCGCCACCCGAGGATTGGGAGCCGCGCCCGCAGCATCTTTTTCGCGCCACTGCTTTTGGCGATGAAGTCGACCGCCCGCTCAAAAAGTCGGACGGCAGTTGGACCTACTTCGCCACCGACATCGCCTACCACCGCGACAAGATCAAGCGCGGTTTCGACGACATGATCGACGTCTGGGGCGCCGATCACGGTGGCTATGTCAAACGCATGAAAGCCGCGGTAAGCGCCGTTTCCAACGATACGGCCGCCCTCGACGTCAAGCTCTGTCAAATGGTGAAGCTAAGCGAAGGCGGTAAGCCGGTGACCATGTCGAAGCGCTCCGGCCAGTTTGTCACCTTGCGCGATGTGGTCGATAAGGTGGGCAAAGATGTCGTGCGTTTCATCATGCTCACACGCAAGAACGATGCGCCGCTCGAATTCGATTTGGCGCGTGCGCTTGAGCAATCGAAAGACAACCCCGTGTTCTACGTACAATATGCCCATGCGCGCATTCGCTCAGTGCAAAGACGCGCCGAAGCAGAGATGCCGGAGCTGATGGCGGGCGATTTAAGCACCGCCGCGGATTTGAGCGTGTTGACCGATGCTGCGGAGATTGATTTGATCAAATGTCTTTGCGGTTGGCCGCGCACCGTCGATTCCGCTGTCCAGTCGCATGAGCCGCACCGGCTCGCTTTTTATTTGCAGGAACTGGCGGCAGCGTTTCACCTGCTCTGGAATAAAGGCAATGAAGACCACGGTTTGCGCTTTATTATACCCGAGGATAGCCGGATGACGGCCGCACGCCTGATCTTAATCGGCGCGGTCGCTCAGGTAATAGCGCTTGGGTTCGGTATTTTTGCCGTGCAGCCGGCTGAGGAGATGCGTTGAATGTCGGATACGCGAGAGCCTGATTTCGTGGCTTCGGAGGAAGATCAAATACTTCCCGAGGGGCCCGATCCCGGTGCGCCAAGCAGCGGCCCAGAGGACGCCCGACCGCGCGCCCGCCTGCTGCCAATGTGGATCTTGATAGCGGCGGTAGTGATCGTGGGCGTCGCTTGGGCGATGAGCGAGCGCTATTTTGGTCCAACCGAGGACAACAAGAGCGTGCCGGTGATTGTTGCCGATGCGACGCCGGTCAAGGTCCGCCCGGAAGAGCCAGGCGGCGTCGACGTGCCGGACCGCGATAAGTATGTCTATAAAAGCCTGACCGACGAAGAACCTGAGGCAGAACAATTGCTGCCACCGCCCGAGGAGCCGATGGAACGTCCCCCCATTGAAGTTGTTGAGGTGGCGCCACCGGAGCCGGTCGAGGAGGTGACGCAGGCGGTTGAGGTCGAGGAGGTGACGCAGGCGGTGGAGGTGGCGATGGAAGCGGTCGTGGAGGAAACACCGGAGCCGCCATCGCCCGCCGAATTGACCGTGGTCGAATTGACAGAGCCGGCGGAAGCGCCCGAGGTGCGCGTCCCGGAAACAGCGCCAGAACCCATTCCGCAAGAGGCAGCCGCCCTTGAAGAGCCGAAAGCAGCGCCACCTCCGGAACCTGAGCTAACATCCGCTGCACCGCAGCAGAGTGCCGCGTTAAGCGCCAGTAGCGGGAGCTTTCTGGTGCAAATAGGCGCCGCAAAGAACGAGGCCTCGGCAAACGGTGAAATTGCCCGGCTCGCCAAGAAACATCCGGATATTTTTGCCGGGCTGAGCGGCGTTGTGATCCGCGTCGATCTCGGCGCTAAAGGCGTGTGGTACCGCATGCGGGTTGGCCCGTTCGCTAACCGTGGAGAGGCCGGTGGTGTGTGCGGGCAGCTGAAAGCCGTGGACGTCGGCTGCTTCGTTGTCGCCAACTGAGCCCCTCTCCGCGAACCCGACCAAGAGTCCGCGCGCCATAATATTTGGCTGTGCGGGGTTGCGGCTTGAGCCGGCGGAGTACGACTTTTTCCGGGCCAGCAATCCGCTCGGTTTTATCGTCTTCGCCCGCAACTGTGACTCTCCCACACAATTGGCGCGTTTGGTGGCGGATTTACGGGCGGCCGTCGATCGCCCCGACGCTCCGGTTCTGATCGATCAGGAAGGCGGCAGGGTCATCCGTATGGGCGCGCCGCATTGGCGCAAACCGCCCGCGGCCGGCGCGATCGGTGCATTGGCTGAGCGCAATCGGGCTGCCGGACGCCGCGCTGCCTGGCTCAATGCCCGCCTGATCTCGGCCGATCTCCATCGTGTCGGGATTGATGTCTGCTGCCTGCCCGTTCTCGATATGCAGTTCGCCGGTGCAAGTTCGGTCGTCGGTGACAGGGCGTTTTCCGCCAATGCCGGGATTGTTGCTGAATTGGGCCGCGCCGCCGCCGAAGGTTTGCTCGCTGGAGGGGTGCTTCCCGCGATCAAGCATATGCCGGGCCATGGCCGCGCCACCAGCGATAGCCACCATGCGTTGCCGCAGGTCGATAGCTCTTTCGAAGAACTTGATAACAGCGACTTTCGCCCCTTTCGTGCGCTAAACGATATGCCGATCAGCCTCAGCGCGCATGTGTGTTACCAAGCGCTCGACGCGAAGTTGCCGGGGACGCTTTCCGCGAAAGTTATTGCCGGTGCCATTCGCGGGGCCATCGCCTTCGATGGCCTCTTGCTGAGTGACGATCTTTCCATGCAGGCGCTGTCGGGCACCCTGGGAGAGCGGGCCCGGGCGGCGCTGGCCGCCGGGTGTGATGTCGCGCTGCATTGCAATGGCCAACCTGAAGAGATGGACGACGTCGCCGACAATGTTGCGGAACTGAGTTCGGCAGCACTGCGTCGTTGGGCCATTGCAAAAAATAGACTATCTCAAGATAAAATAAATAATTTCAATGAGCTATTGGAAGAGTTTGATAATTTAATGGAAGAACATTCCAGCACATGAATCCAGAATCCAGCATCGTTCTGCAAGCCTCCATCTGGGTTATCCCGGTGCTATTGGCGATTACCCTGCACGAGGCGGCGCACGGATATGCGGCGCGTCTGTTGGGCGACGACACCGCCTATCGCATGGGCCGCGTCACTCTTAATCCGATCAAGCATATTGATCTGTTCGGCACCATCCTGCTGCCGGCGATGCTGATTTTCATGGGGGCGTCGTTCATCTTCGGATACGCCAAGCCCGTGCCGGTTAATTTTGCCAATTTGCGCAAACCCAAACGCGACATGTTTTGGGTCGCCTTGGCGGGGCCCGCGGCCAACATCGTCATGGCGGTAATATTCACCATCTTGATATATGCGACGCCGATCATGCCCGAGAGTTTCACTTCGTGGTGGATCGAAATGCTGAGCGTTGGCATTCACCTCAACATCATTCTTGCCGTGTTCAATTTGCTACCGATTCTACCGCTCGATGGTGGGCGCATGCTGGTCGGCGTGCTGCCACGCCCCTACGCCATGATGTTTGCGCGAACCGAGCGTTACGGTTTTTTGGCTTTGATCGGGCTAATTTTTATTTTGCCGTTAGTTGCCGATGCGTTTGGCGTATTCTTTCACCCGCTGGCGTCGATTCTTTTGCCCGTCGTCGGTTGGTTGAGCGATTCGCTTTTTGTGGCCCTGGGGTTTGGCTGAAAACGACATGAAAGAACAACCCGAGAGCGGTGCGGAATTGGCGCCGGCGGTGCCTTCGCCGGAAGCGGAAGAATGGGACTTCGAGAGCGGGGAGCGGGAATACGCTCTTATTCTCGATCTCGACGGCTTCGAGGGCCCGCTCGACATTCTGTTGACGTTAGCGCGCAACCAAAAAGTCGATCTCGCCAAAATTTCGATCCTGGAACTGGCCGAGCAATATCTTGCCTTCATCACACGTGCGCGCGAGATAAAACTCGAGATCGCTGCCGATTATCTCGTCATGGCCGCCTGGCTCGCCTATATGAAGTCGCGCCTGCTGCTGCCGGAGCCCGAGGCCGACGAAGAGCCCAGCGGGCAGGAGATGGCCGACGCCCTGGCGTTCCGCCTACGCCGCCTTGAAGCCATGCGCGACGCAGCAAAAAAAATTATACGCCGGCCACGCCTCGGCATCGACGTCTTTGGCTGCGGCGCCCCCGAAGGTATCGAGGTCATTCGCACCCCCCAATATGAAGCCAGTCTCTACGAGCTGTTAAAGTCCTATGGCGAGCACAAACTGTCCCTGGAGCGTGGCGAAAATTTGCAAATTCTCGCCAGCGAAGGCTATTCCCTGGAGCAGGCATACAGCCGCCTGGCGGGTATGCTGGCAGTCATGCCGGAATGGGAATCCATGGCGCGATTTTTGCCCCCAGGGGCGAGCGGTGAATTAAGTTTACGCTCCGCCGTGGCGACGACCTTTGCGGCGAGCTTGGAACTTGCCCGTGAAGGTAAAATGCAATTGCGGCAATTCGAACCATTTGGACGAATCTACGTCCGCCGTGCCCCGGAGGGAACATGAACACCGAGAGCAGCGGCGACACTGCGGGCAGGTCAATTGCAGCCATGTCAGGCGACGGCTTCACAGATGAATCGGGACAGCAGCTCAGAATCCTCGAGGCGCTGTTGTTTGCCGCTGACGAACCCATGGACCGTCAATCCCTGTTGGAGAAACTACCAGACGGCGCCGATATTGATGTTTTGATGGCCCGCCTCGCCGAGCGTTATGCTAACCGAGGCGTTAATCTCATTGCCGTCGCAAATGGCTGGGCGTTTCGCACTGCCCCGGATCTGGCGTCGCATCTAACGGTCCATCGCACGGTCAAACGGCGTCTTTCGCGCGCCGCGCTCGAAACCCTCGCCATCATCTCCTACCACCAGCCGGTGACCCGAGCCGAAGTCGAGGAAATTAGAGGCGTGTCTTTGAGCCGAGGGACGCTTGACCAGCTGCTTGAAGCGGGCTGGGTCAAGCCTAAAGGACGACGGCGAACGCCGGGCCGTCCGCTAACATGGGTCACCACGGATGAATTTCTAAACCATTTTGGCCTCGACAATCTCGCCGATTTGCCCGGCGTCGAAGAATTGAAAGCCGCCGGTCTTCTGCAAGCCCATCACGTTGCCATTGGCGGCACCGACGAGTTGCCCTTTGAAGCGCCGCCGGACGATGACGGGGACGACGCAAATTCAACCGACGACAATGAATCAATAGACGACAATGATGTGCCGGACAGATTTCTTGGCATTGCCGAAAATGCGCCTTTGTCTGCCGAAGAGAGCGCCGATGATACCGGCGAACACGACGATCCCCTCGCTGACTGATCAGATGAAACAATTCGCCATGTGATTATTGCGGCAGTTCTGAGAGTCGCATCAATCTGGTAGTTCAGATTCAACTGAAAAATATCAGCCAAATTCACCCAGATACCAAATTTACCCAAATATTTAAGTCGAATGGGCGAACCGCGAAATCCCACCGGCGGTCCGTCCAATTGGCTGGGATAGACGTTAACTCCCGGTCTATACGCCGCATCCAAAAGCCATGAATTATTTATGGTCACTTGAGTAGACAGGGCGTTAAACGAAGGATATATTTAGTCAATTGATAATGATTTGCATTTGCAACTATATTTAACGGATCAATTCACCACGACGATGAAGCATGAATTCGGGCGATATGTATCCGCCTGCGGGGCGGCGCGTCTTTGGGCGCGGAGCGTGAGACCATCGTGCCGGCGCTGAATCACGGCGATGGCGGCACTCTAGCCATGCGTGGGATCGCTTGGGTCACCCAGCACCGCGGCCGGCAGGGCGGCGGATGGCGCAATACGGGCGGCTGGGGTGCTCTTGCGATATGCGTAGCGCTTCTGGTCTCGGTGCCGATATTCGTCGTCTTCGCCTATGTTTTCGTGCCCGCCGGGGATGTGTGGCGTCATCTCGTGGATACGGTGCTCGTTGCCTATGTGGTCAATACGTTGTGGTTGGTGTTCGGCGTTGGGATTGGTGTGTTCGTGATTGGCGTCGGCACGGCCTGGCTTGTCACCATGTGCCGCTTCCCGGGCCGCGCCCTGCTGGAGTGGGGCCTACTGCTGCCGCTCGCCGTGCCGGCCTATGCGATCGCCTACACCTATGGTGGCTTGCTGGAATATTCCGGTCCGGTGCAGTCGGCATTGCGTGGCTGGTTTGGCTGGTCGCGCGGCGATTATTGGTTTCCGGAAATCCGTTCCGTCGGCGGCGCCGCGGTGGTTCTTGCATTCGTGCTCTATCCCTATGTGTATATGTTGGCGCGCGCCGCGTTTCTCGAGCAATCCGTGTGCGTTATCGAAATTGGCCGCACCTTGGGGCGCAGTCCGTGGCGCAGCTTCACTTCCATCGCCTTGCCTTTGGCGCGCCCGGCTATCGTCACCGGAATCTCGCTCGCCCTGATGGAGACTCTGAGCGACTTCGGCGCCGTGCAGCATCTTGGCGTGGCGACCTTCACCACCGGCATCTTCCGTACCTGGTTCGGCCTGGGCGACCAGGCGGCGGCGGCGCAATTGGCGGCAATTCTTCTGGCTTTCGTGTTCCTGCTTATTGTGGGTGAACGCCTGACACGTGGTCGTGCGCAATTCCACCACACCTCCCGGCGCTACCGTGCACTGCCGCGCTATTCCCTCCACGGCGGCTGGGCGGCGCTCGCCTTTCTCGCTTGCCTATCGCCCATCATCCTCGGATTTCTTCTTCCCGGCGGGCAATTATTGGCCTGGGTGGTTGAAACCGGTAGCGGTAGCTCAGGCGGCCGACTGTGGTGGAATGCCGCCAACAGCCTCATGCTTGCCGGCGGCGCGTCCGCCATCGCAGTGGCCGTGGCGCTGTTGTTGGCCTACGGCGTACGTCTCAATCCCAACCCGGTGACCAAGAGTGCGACGCGGGTAGCGGGTCTGGGCTATGCCGTACCCGGTTCAGTTATCGCCGTCGGCATCCTGATTCCCTTGGCTTGGTTTGACAATACGTTGGATGGCTGGTTGCGCGCCTCATTCGGGGTTTCCAGCGGCCTTCTCTTGAGCGGCAGCGTTGCTGCGCTCATGTTCGCATATGTGGTGCGCTTTCTGGCTGTCTCTCTCAATACTGTGGACGCGAGTTTGGCCAAAGTGACGCCCAATATGGATGGCGTTGCCCGCACCCTGGGGATGGGGCCGGCAGCGACCGTGGCGCGTGTTCACGCGCCAATCATCGCTCCAAGCCTGATGACGGCGGCATTGCTTGTGTTCGTCGATGTCATGAAGGAACTGCCGGCGACAATGATATTGCGGCCTTTCGATTTCAACACTCTCGCGGTGTATGCGTTTGAATTGGCCTCCGACGAGCAACTGCGCGAGGCGGCCGCGCCGGCGCTGACTATCGTAGTGGCCGGGCTGATTCCCGTCGCGCTGCTCAGTTTTGCCATTTCGCGCGCCCGACCTGGCCGTACCCAGGCCGCGGTCCGGCCATGACCGTGAACGCCGCCGTGCCAGGCCTGTTGTTCGCCGGCGTAAGCCACCGCTATGATCGCGAACCGGTGCTGCGTGGCCTTGACCTTGAGATCGCGCCCGGCGAAATCACCTGCCTTCTAGGCCCATCGGGCTGCGGTAAATCGACGTCTTTGCGCGTTGCTGCGGGCTTGGAGCCGATTCAGGAAGGGCGTGTCGAAATTGCTGACGTAGAGGTCGCGCGGCCGGGTTTCTCAGTGCCGCCTGAGCGCCGGCGGGTCGGTCTTATGTTTCAGGACTATGCGCTTTTTCCGCATCTTCGGGTCGTCGACAATGTGGCCTTCGGCGTGCGCGAAGGCGACAAGGCGGCCAAGCGCCGCGCTGCGACGGAGCTATTGGCCCGCCTCGGCGTCGAGCGCTATGCCAAGGACTTTCCGCATGTATTGTCGGGCGGCGAGCAACAACGCGTCGCTCTCGCCCGAGCGCTGGCGCCGCGCCCTGTGGTGATGCTGTTGGATGAGCCGTTCTCCGGCCTCGACCGCCGCCTGCGCGACAGGGTGCGCACCGATACGTTGGAGGTGTTGCGCGAATTGTCGGTCGCGACGTTGCTGGTCACCCATGATTCCGAAGAGGCCATGTTGATGGCGGACCGCATCGCCCTCATGCGCGACGGCGTCATCGTTCAATCGGGAACCGCGGCTGAACTCTATTCGCGGCCGGAAAGCGCGTTTGCAGCCTCGTTTTTCGGCGAGGTCAATGTGATTGAGGGAACCGCCCAAAGCGGCGTAGTCGCGACGCCCATGGGCACAATGGCCGCCCCCTACGAAGACGGCTGCCAAGTGCGCGTGTTCATCCGTCCCGAGGGCTTGAACCTCGATGCCGGGCCGGGCGGTCAAGCGATAAGCGCCGAAGCGGAAATAATCGAAAGCCACATGCTCGGCCCAATCTGCCTGGTCCGGTTGAAGGTGGCCGGTAATTTTGAACCATTGACGGCGCGCGTGAACGAAGGCGGCCTGTGGAAAACCGGGAAAAGGGTGCGTATTCGGCTTGACCCGGGGCGTAGTTTTGTGTTCCCTGCAAGTCAGGAAATGTAGCTAAAGGCCGCACTTAGCCGCTACCCTTGCGGCAGAACGCGAATATTGCGGCGAAAGACGGCCCTCGGTAAATTTGAATTACGTATTGGGAGTGCACCTGAATGTCGTTTGGAATCTGGCAAATTGTGCTGATTGTTTTGGTGGTTGTGCTGGTGTTCGGGGCCAACAAGATTCCCCGGGTCATGGGCGATTTCGCTAAGGGAATCAAAAGTTTCAAAGCAGGGATGAAAGAAGGGGAAAAACCTGAAGCGGCGCAGGCCGACCCCGGAAATCAACCGGCTCAGAATACCCAGGACGAATCCAAGGCGATCAATGCCGAAACCACCGCGGCGGACGCCGGTAGCGCTAAAAAAGACGAAGCCGTAAAAGGCCAATAACAACAACGCGTCTCAGGGAGATATAAGGCCGCGCGTCGCGCGGTGAACGCCATGTTAGATATCGGCTGGACAGAAATCTTAATCGTCATGGGAATTGCCTTGGTGGTGGTCGGCCCCAAGGAATTACCCAAAATCGTGCGCACGATCGGCAAGTGGCGCGGCAAGGCGAGCGCCTATGCGCGCGATTTCCAGCGTTCCATCGAGGAAGCGGGCGATATGACCGAGCTGGACGCGGTCAAAAAGGAAATCGCCGAAGCCAACCGCGAATTGAACGAAGCTAAACGCGATCTCGGCGATCAGGCGGCGTCGATCAAGGGCGATATGGACTCTGCGACCAAGGATTCCACCTTCGTGAAACTCAATTCGGATGGCAGCGTTAACGAGCCTAACGCCGGCGACGCAAGCGCCGCGGGTGCGTCCGAAACCGCTAATGCAAAGCCGGGCGAAAGCCAAGAGAACAGCGCGAACGCATAGGCCGTGGTAGACCAAGCCGATCCTGTCGAACAAAGTCGTGCGCCGATTATGACGCACCTCTCCGAGGTGCGCCGACGCCTCTCCTATGTGGTCATCATTGTACTCGTGGCGTTTATCGGCTGTTTTTTCGTGGCTCCCGACATATTCAATTTCCTTGTTGAACCCCTGCGGGTGGCTTTGGAAGACGCCGGCTACGATTCCAAGGTGGTGTACACCCATTTGCTCGAAGCATTCTTCACCCAACTCAAGATCGCATTTTATGGCGCCCTCTTTATCACCTTTCCGTTCATCGCCATTCAATTCTGGCTGTTTGTCGCACCCGGCCTCTACCACAATGAAAAGAAAGCGCTGGCGCCATTCTTGATCATGACGCCGGTTCTATTTTTCGCTGGTGCGGCGCTGGTCTATTACTTCATCTTTCCGCAGGCCTGGAAATTCTTCATCGGGTTTCAAACGGAAGGCTCGAGCGGCGAGATTCCCACTGAGTTGCTGCCGAAGATGAGCGAATATCTCTCGCTCGTTATCAAGCTGATTTTTGCCTTCGGCATTTGCTTCCAATTGCCTGTGATGTTGACCCTGATGGGTCGTGTCGGGATCGTCACCGCCGCTGGGCTTCGGGCCAAGCGCAAATATGCCATCATCGTCGTTTTCATCGCCGCTGCTGCCTTGACGCCGCCAGATCTCATTAGCCAGGTCGGCTTGGGTATTCCGTTGTTGTTTCTCTATGAAATCTCGATTTTCTTCGTGATTATGGCGGAGAAGAAGCGGGCGGAGAAGCAAGCTGCGGAGGACGCCGAAATGGCCGAACTCGATGCCATCCTTGCCAAGGATGACGATACCGACGAGACGGATTTCAATTACGGTCGCTGAGAATTCGGCGGGCTTTCGCCTGCTGTGCGCTTGGTTTAAAAGGAGCGCAGCCGTGACCGGCTTAACTCCCACATTCGGCTGAACGATGTTCGACATCAAATGGATTCGCGACAACCCCGAGGCCTTCGATGCTGGCCTGAGAAAACGCGGCCTGGCCGCGATGGCGGGCCATTTGATCACCCTCGATTCAAGCCGCCGCGCCGCGCAAACCGCTCTGCAGGATCTGCAACGCCGGCGCAACGAGGCGTCGAAGGCCATCGGCGCGGCCAAGTCGCGCGGCGAAGACGCGGCCGAGCAGATGGCGGAAGTGCAGGGCCTGAAAGAGGCGTACCAAAAACTCGAGCAGGATGAACGCGAACAGGCGCACGAATTGAATATTGCCCTCGCCGCCTATCCCAACACGCCCGCTGACGACGTGCCGCCAGGCGTCGATGAAGAAGCCAATGTCGAAATCAGACGCTGGGGCGAAAAACCCGAACTGTCGGGCGAGGCCAAGCAGCATTTCGAACTCGGCGAGGCCTTGGCTCTGATGGATTTCGAACGCGCAGCGAAAATGTCCGGTGCGCGTTTCGTTGTGCTATCGGGCGCGCTGGCGCGCCTGGAGCGCGCGCTCGCCGGATTCATGCTCGACCTGCACACCGAAGAATTTGGCTATACCGAAGTGGCGCCGCCGATCCTGGTGCGCGAAAACGCGGCGTTCGGCACCGGCAACTTGCCCAAATTCGCGGAAGATCTGTTCAAAACCGTGGACGATTATTGGCTCATTCCCACCGCCGAGATGCCGCTTACCAACCTCGTTGCCGGCGAAATTCTCGAGGATACGGATTTGCCGCTGCGCTTCACCGCATACACGCCGTGTTTTCGCGCCGAGGCGGGAGCCGCCGGCAAGGATACGCGTGGCATGATCCGCCAGCACCAATTCGGCAAGGTGGAACTGGTCAGCATCGCCCATCCCGAGCGCTCGGACGAAGAGCATGAGCGCATGACGAACTGTGCCGAAGAAGTGTTGCGCCGTCTCGGTCTGCATTACCGCACCATGCTGCTTTCGAGCGGCGATATGGGCTTTTCGGCGCGCAAAACCTTCGACATCGAGGTTTGGCTGCCGGGCCAGGATAGCTTCCGCGAAATTTCAAGTTGCTCGAACTGCGGGGATTTTCAGGCGCGCCGCATGAGCGGGCGCTTCAGAACGGGCGGCGCCAAGGGAACCCAGTTCGTACACACCTTAAATGGTTCGGGCCTTGCAGTCGGTCGCACCCTGGTCGCGATATTGGAAAACTATCAAAATCCCGATGGGTCGATTAGCGTGCCCGAAATTTTACGCCCGCGGATGGGCGGCATGGAGCGTATCGGCTAACCTTATGCGTATTCTTTTGGTCAATGATGACGGCATTCTCGCGCCGGGGCTCAAGGCTCTGGAGCGCTTGGCGCGGACACTTTCCAAAGATATCTGGGTGGTGGCGCCCGAAACCGAGCAAAGCGCCGCGTCGCATTCGCTCACTCTGCACCGGCCGTTAAGCCTCAGGCGCATATCGGCGCGGCGCTGGGCGGTCAACGGCACGCCCACCGATTGCGTCTATCTCGCCCTTCATAAAGTGCTGGACGGTAAACGCCCGGATTTGGTTCTGTCGGGGGTAAACCGGGGCGCCAATCTCGGCGAGGACGTGACCTATTCCGGCACCATTGCGGCGGCCATGGAATCAACCCTTCTCGGTGTCCCGTCGATCGCGCTCAGCCAGTATTACGAAAACGGCGAGCACATCAGATGGAAGACGGCGGAGAAATGGGGCGTCAAGACGGTGCGCGCACTGCTCAAGGTCGGATGGCCCGAGAATATTCTGATCAACGTTAATTTTCCTGATCTGCCGGCCGCAAAGGTGCGTGGCATCCGCGCCGGCAAACAGGGTGAGCATGAGGTGTGGGACGCCTTTGAAGAGCGCGTCGATCCGCGCGGGCGGACCTATTACTGGATTGGCATGGGTCAGGTCGAAGGCGGCCCCGGGGCGCCCGGTACGGACCTGCGGGCCGTCAAAGAAGGCTATGTCGCGATCACGCCGTTGCATTTGGATTTGACCCACCGACCGACGCTGACCCGGCTGAAGAAGATATTTAGTTGAACGGCGACATCCGCAAAATTCGACTGCTCATGGAGCTGCGCAAGCAGGGTGTTTCAGACACCAATGTGCTGTCGGCGATGGAGCGGGTGCCGCGCGAATTGTTCGTGCCCGAAGCGTTTCAAGATCAGGCATATGAGAATATAGCCCTGCCGATTGGCGCCGGGCAGACCATCAGCCAGCCGCAAATTGTCGCCGAAATGACGACGGCGTTGGAATTGGCACCGCGCCTTAAGGTCCTGGAAGTCGGCACCGGCTCGGGATATCAGGCGTCGGTGCTGGCACATCTCTGCCGCCGCCTGTACACAATCGAGCGCCATCGTACTCTCGCTGAGGAAGCGGAACGACGATTTGCAGCTCTCAGGCTCGGTAATATTGTTGTTCAGATTGGTGATGGCGGCGCGGGCTGGCCCGTACAGGCGCCATTCGATCGGATCATTGTCACCGCCCAGGCCGAGATGTTACCGGAAGTTTTGCTGTCGCAACTGCGTGAAGGTGGGGTGATGATCCTACCCATAGTCGAGAACGGACGCGGCCAAAAGGTAGTTCGCCTGCGCCGGACGGCGGACGGAGTCGAACGGGAAACGCTCATGGACGCGCGATTTGTGCCTTTGTTGAACGGTCTCCCGTCTCCCGCCGAAGGCAACTGAGAGCGGCGTTGAGTGCATTATGCTGCGTCGCCATTGAAGCAGCGACGGTGGCTCGTTTAGAATCCCCGACCATGATATCGAACTGGCGCGCGATCTCCAGAACCTCGGCAGCTCTCGCTGTTTCACTCCTCCTGTTGGCCGCCTGCAGTCAACCGCCCGCGCCGGTGGCCATGGGAGGCTCGAACAGCGAAAGCACGGCACCGCCGCCTCGCCCCCTCGAGAAACCCGAATCGCGGATCGCTGAGGGTTCGGGCGATTCCATGGTGCCTCTGCCGAGGACGAAACCGACGCTCTCGCGGGACGGCGCCGATGAGACCGCTTCCAACTTGGGCGTCGTGAAAGTCCGGGCCGGCGATACGGTCTATGCCCTCTCGCGCCGTCATCATGTCGGGGTGCGCGATATCATTCGCGCCAACCGGCTCGAGCCGCCCTACAAACTGGCGATCGGTCAGTCGATCCGCTTGCCGAGGGCGCAATACCACACCGTGCTTGCCGGTGAGACATTGTACGGTTTGTCGGAGCACTATGGTGTCGATATGAGTGCCATGGTCCGCGTCAATAACATTCCCGCACCATACCGCTTGATTGTCGGGCAGCGTCTACGCCTGACGGGCGCGACTGCAAAAGTGGCGCAAAATGCCCCGCAGGCCGCTACACAAAGCGCCGCCGCCGCGCCGAAGAAGCAGGTGCGCAAGGGGATACCCGGCAAGCCACCGCCGCTCGCCAGCAAATATTTTCTGTGGCCCGCCGAGGGCCGCTTGCTATCGAGTTTCGGCCCCAAGGAAGGCGGTCTTCACAATGACGGCATCAATTTCGCGGTGCCGCGTGGTGCGCCTCTGCGCGCTGCTGAGAACGGCATCGTCGCCTATGCCGGCAATGAATTGCCGGGCTATGGCAATCTTCTTCTGATCCGCCATGACGGCGGCTGGATGAGCGCCTATGCCCATAATGACACCCTGTTGGTGTCGCGCGGCGATGAAGTGAAGCGCGGTCAAATCGTGTCGCACGCCGGCAGCACCGGAAACGTTGCGTCGCCGCAGGCCCATTTCGAATTGCGGCGCAACGGCAAGCCGGTCAATCCGGAGAAATACCTCGCCAAATCATAATGACTAATTCCGGAAGGTGATGAGCTCGGCTCATCGCCTTCCGGCAAGCGCGACTGCGCCGAGGTAAGCCCCCCGGGAGCCATTTGGCGCGGATGCGTCCGCCTGGCGTTTGAGGGAACATACAACGGGTTAGCCTTGGGCCCGGTGGTACTAATTCGAACCGTTGTTGAGCATCGTTCCCTTGCGTCCGGCCAAATCCTGCACAAACTGCCAAGCGACTCGGCCCGAGCGTGCGCCGCGGGTCATGCTCCACTCGATGGCGGCGGCTTTGAGCTCTTCCGGCTGAACCTCGATGCCGTGCCGCTTCACATAGCCGTCGATCATGTCGAAATAGGTTTGCTGATCGCAGGTATGGAAGCCAAGCCACAAGCCGAATCGGTCCGACAGGGAAACTGATTCTTCGACGGCTTCGCCGGGGTGGATGGCGGTGGAGTTTTCATTTTCGATCATGCCGCGCGCCATCAAGTGTCGGCGGTTCGAAGTGGCGTAGAATACCGCGTTCGCCGGTCTGCCTTCGATGCCGCCCTCGAGCACGGCTTTGAGGGATTTATATGTGGTGTCGTCCGATTGGAACGACAGATCGTCGCAAAACAGGATGGCGCGCCGTGTGCTCTCCCGCAGTTTGGTCAGCAGTTGGGGCAGGGAGAGAATTTCCTCGCGGTGTATCTCGATCAGCACCAGACTGCCCGGCTGGTGCGCATTGACGGTCGCGTGTACGGCCTTGATCAGAGAGCTTTTCCCCATGCCGCGGGCGCCCCACAGGAGCGCATTGTTGGCGGGCAGTCCGGCGGCGAAACGCTGGGTATTTTCGAGCAGCACATCGCGCACCTGGTCGATGCCTTTCAGAAGGTCCAAATCGACTCGGTTGATATGCGCGATCGGCTCAAAAAATTCGCCTTCCGCGTGCCATACGAATGCGTCGGCTGCCTCCAGCAAAACGGTGTCCTGGTGTGGCGGCGACAGGCGCTCCAGCGCTTCTGCGACGCGGCGTAACAACGCTTCTGTGCTGGTATCGGACATTTGGCAAGCGAGCCCGCGATAAATGGCTAAATGCCCGCGAAACCTATCACAAGCGTTCCGACGGTCAACGCAGGTGCACATGCGATATCATTTGCCCGTACGGTCATTTATGCCTATCTTGCGGTGCGTTTTTCGGGGCCCCTATTTGCGCCCAGTTTTGAGGAGAGGAAGAAATATGCCTCGATTGTTTGCGAGGGCGGGAAATCTCGCCGTGGCGGGAAAAGTAAGTTTGCTCGCCTTAGTTCTGTTCGGCTTGACAGCCTGTCCTCAGGGTCAGGGCGGTGAGGGCGAAGGCGGGCTGGGCGGCATCGGCGCAATTTTGCCGTTGGTGCTGATATTTGTTGTTTTCTATTTTCTTTTGATTCGCCCGCAGCAGAAAAAGCAAAAAGCTCATAAGGCAATGCTTACTCAGGTGCATCGCGGTGACGACGTTGTCACCAATGGCGGTATTGTTGGCCATGTGATCAAAGTCGGACGAGACGATAACCTCCTGGTTGAAATCGCACCCGATGTGCGCGTTCGCGTCATGCGCAATATGATTTCTGAAGTCATCCGTCGCCCCGATCCGGAATTCGACGAAGATGACGAAGACGATGAGGATTACGACGAGGGTCACGAGGAGGGCCACGAGGAGGAGTATGAGGACGATGGCGAATTCGAGGATGAAGAGCCGCAAGATGAATCGTCCGGAGACAAATCCGATAAGTAATCGCTCGGGCGTGGCGTCGCCGAGAACGTAGCGCCCGCCGATGTTGCGAATTCGTTTATGGCAGGTAATCGCGGTCGTGCTGGTATGCGCGGCCTCGATTCTGTTTGCCTTGCCCAACCTGTTCAGCGAGCGCTCTTTGAGCACTTATTATCCAGGGTGGTTACCGAGCCAGCGGGTCAATCTCGGCTTGGATTTGCAGGGCGGGTCCCATCTCCTGCTCGAAGTGCAGGTCGACGCGGTCATGGTGGAGCGGATGGACGCGCTGGTTGACGATGCGCGAACCGCGCTCAGGGGCGGACGTATCGGCTACACCGGATTGAAAAGGCGTGGCCAAAAGGTCGTGCTCCAACTGACCAAGGTGGAAAATCTCGACGCAGCAGAGGATCTATTGTCTGACCTCGACCGCGAGATAGTGGTGGCAGTGACCGGTTCCGGCGCTGTCGAGATTTCACTGAACGAAACCGCTATCGCCGAGCGCAAGAGTTCCGCGCTCAGCCAATCCATCGAAATCATTCGCCGCCGGATCGACGAGACCGGCGTGAGTGAGCCCACCATCCAACGTCAGGGCGAGGACCGTATCCTGGTTCAGCTTCCTGGTCTGCAAGACCCGGAGCGCCTCAAGAGATTGCTCGGCAAGACCGCGAAAATGTCCTTTCATCTGGTCGACCAAACCGTTACGGATGCTGACTTGGCGCGCGGCCGCGTGCCGCCCGGAACGATGCGGCTGCCAGCGGACGATGAAGTCGACAGCGCCGGCAATCCGCGCCTCTATCCGATCCGCAAGCGGGTCATGGTGAGCGGCGATTCTCTGGTCGATTCGCAGCCGACATTTCAAGACAACCAAGCGGTGGTCAGCTTCCGTTTTGATTCCAGCGGCGCCAAAAAGTTCGGCCGGGTAACTCAAGAAAATGTCGGCCGTCCCTTCGCAATCGTGTTGGACGGCAAAGTCATCAGCGCGCCGGTCATCCGCGAGGCAATCCTCGGTGGCAGCGGCGTCATCAGCGGAAACTTCAATGCCCAGACCGCCAAAGACCTGGCTCTCCTGTTGCGCGCGGGAGCCCTGCCGGCGCCGATGAAAATTTTGGAAGAGCGCACCGTGGGCCCCGACCTTGGCGCCGATTCCATCGAGGCCGGCAGAATCGCATGCGTGATCGGTTTCCTCGCCGTCGTCATTTTCATGCTGCTTTATTACGGCTTGTTCGGCATCGTCGCCGATATCGCCCTGATCCTCAATCTGATCATCATTTTCGGAATGCTCTCGCTTTGGCAGGCGACCTTAACGCTACCGGGCGTCGCCGGAATCGTGCTCACTATCGGCATGGCCGTGGACGCCAATGTGCTGATATTCGAGCGTATCCGTGAAGAAGTAAAAGCTGGGCGTTCGCCATATTCGGCGATGGAGGCGGGCTATAAGCGTGCGTTCACCACGATTTTCGATTCGAACATCACCACGCTCATCGCTGCCGTTATTCTCTATCTATTTGGCTCGGGCCCGGTTCAGGGGTTTGCCGTGACCCTCGGCATCGGCATCATCACGTCGATGTTCACTGCGATGTTGGTGAGCCGCTACATTCTGGTTTGGTGGCTCAAGCGCTACCGCCCCAAAACTTTGCCGCTATAGGGTAGGGAACTGAAGATGTGGCGCGTGCGCTTAATTCCTGACAAGACCGACATTCCGTTTTTGCGCTGGCGTAACGGTCTGTTTGCCTTTTCCGCCGCGCTTGCCATCATTTCGGTCGCTCTGCTATTCGCCAAAGGCCTTAATTTCGGCATCGATTTCGAAGGCGGCATTCTGATCGAAGTGGGCAGCGAGGGGCCTGCCGATATCAGCGACATGCGGATTACCCTCGGCGAATTGGGTTTGGGCGAAGTCAGCCTGCAGGAGTTCGGCTCCAACACCGAAGTGTTGATTCGCATCGAACGCCAACCAGGTGATGCCGATGCCCAGCAAGCAGCCATTACTCTCCTGCGCGATACTCTGGACACCAGATATGCCGGCGAGCTGACTTATCGCCGGACGGAGTTTGTCGGCCCCAAAGTGGGCGCAGAGCTGATCCAGGCCGGCATCATCGCCATGGTCCTCTCGATTGCGCTGATGCTGGTCTATATCTGGTTCAGATTTGAACTGCCGTTCGCCATCGGCGCCATCATTGCGCTTATGCATGACGTGTTGCTGACGCTCGGCATGTTTTCGCTGTTCGGGCTTGAATTCAATTTGGCGATCGTCGCGGCAATTTTGCTAATTGTCGGCTATTCGATGAATGACACCGTCGTGGTGTATGACCGCGTGCGCGAGAATTTGCGTAAATACAAAAAGATGCCGTTGGTCGAACTGCTCAATGTGAGTGTCAACGACACGCTGTCGCGGACCGTCATGACATCGCTCACCACGCTGCTGGCGCTGGCCGCGTTGTTGATATTCGGCGGTGAAGTGATCCGCGATTTCACCATCGCGATGATTTGGGGCGTCTTTGTCGGCACATATTCATCAATTTTTGTCGCGAGCTCGATCCTCGTGCATGTCAAACCGGGCGCCGGAACGAATGTCACCAAATCGGGGTTCAGCGGTGCCGAACGCACAGAGGCTGTCGAGCAGGTCGCCGATGACGTCGGGTTACAGAAATTTGCCGCCTTGCCGGATTCCGGTGATGACGAAGACGAGGCAATAGATGCGGCGCCCGAGACTGCCAGTGATGGCTCGCGCGCCAGTCGGCGAGCTTCCAAGTCGCGCGCCAAGCGCGATAAACGCCGGCGCAAGAAGCGGCGCTGATCGGGCCCGGGCGGATGGATATCACGCCTGAAATTCCGGCCGACCGGAAATATATCGACCATTACGGCGTTGGCGGCTTCCGCGTTGGCGGCGAGCGTTATGAGGGATCGCTCATTGTCGCGCCGGAGCAGGTCTGGCCATGGGCCATTTCCGACATCGCGCACCTAACGGCGGAGAGCGTCGCTGCGGTTCTCACCGCCGATCCGCCGATCGAGTTGTTGCTGATCGGCTGCGGCACAAGGGTCGAGCGCGTGCCGCGCAATGTGCGCGAGGCGCTCCGTGCTCGCGCAATCATCGTGGACGGCATGGAAACCGGCGCCGCCTGCCGCACCTACAATGTGTTGATGGCGGAAGAACGGCGCGTTGCGGTGGCGCTAATTGCGATCTAAATCACCGAAGTAATAGAACCGGCGCAAAGAAAAACCGGGCCCTCCAGGAGAGCCCGGTTTTATTTAGTTTGCTCTCTGCTCAATAAATATTCTGCGCCGAGACCATGGCGTAGAGCATCGGAATAGAAAGTAAGGTGTTGGTGCGCGAATACAGCATCGCTGTTCGCGCCGCTTTCTTCTTGGCATCGGCATCCACTTCGACCATGCCGAGCGCCTTCTTTTGGTTGGGCCAGATAACGCCCCAAACATTGAAGGCCATGATAATGCCCATCCACATGCCGATACCGATTGCCGTGTGTTTCAGCACGAAGGCATCCTCCGCCGCGCCCACGATGCCGAGGGTCATGGTGTCCAGGATATCGCCCGTCCAAGCCATGAGTACGAGCCCGGTCACGAGAGTCGCCAGCGCCGCCCAGCGGAACCAAAAGAGGGCCGCCGGTGCGATCACCTTGCCGATCGCCGGCTTTTGCTCGTCCGGAATTTTCGGCATATTGGGAATCTGCACAAAGTTAAAATACCATAACAGGCCGATCCACATGACGCCGCTGCCCACATGTAGCCAGCGGATCATAAATTGGCCCCAAATTTCATCGAATAAATACATTTGTGTTCCTCCCTACGATCATTCGATTGCGGCGAGGACGGCGACCATGATGACGGTGAGAATGACTCCCATCAGCACAGTGTTGGGTAAAGATTCTAGTGGATTCTTCATTGCAGAGTTTCCCCCTTATGTTGTCGTGCCCAGCAAAAAGCATAGTGCATTGCTGGGTTGTTTCAATTGCTTTGCTGTGAATTTCTCGGTCACCCGGGCGCTGCTTGGCCTCAACCCCGGGCGCTGGCAAGCGCTAGGGCAGCGGCGCGCTGGCCCGAAAGCACCGCGCCTTCGATGGTCGCGGGCAACCCGGTCGCGGTCCAGTCGCCGGCCAAAAACAAATTCCCATAAGCCGTACGCGGCCCAGCGCGCTTCGCTAAGGCAGCCGGGATTTGCGCAAACGTCGCTCGCTTTTCCTTCACGATTCTGACCGGAGGTGGCGCTGACGGCGGCTTTCCAAGGGCCTTGGCGACATCGCGCCAGAGCAACTCGGCAATCTCATCGGCGTCTTTCTCGGCCAATTTATCCGCCGCGCTTACCGTTACCGAGGCAATATCACCGCGCGCAAAAAGCCAATGTGCGGTGCCGCCGATGATGCCGAGCAGACGGTTGCCACCCGGCAATTGCACCGCTTCGTTGAGACGGAAATGTGCATTCACGATGGCCCGCGTCTCGAGCGGTGCGGGAATTTCCGGCAATATTTGAACCAAGTTCGCCGCCGGCATGGCCAGTACGACCGAATCGCCCGGCTCCAGAACCGCCGATTCGGTGCCGAAGTCGAGTGACTCGATTCGCTTTCCCGCCATGTTTAAAGCGCGCAACCGGCGGCCGAAACACACTTGGCCGCCATTCTCGCAAATATATTTCACCCCAGGCTCGACCAGGTCCGGTCCCAGTCCACGCCGGGCGACATAGGCGCGGCAAGCCGCCTCGCCTCGGCCGAATGTCTGCCGCATTACCGCCCACAGCAGGCGCGCCGCGCCCTCGTCGGTGGCGGCGTTGAGGACGGCGACCGTCAGCGGCTCCCAGAGACGGCTCACCAATGGCCCCGAGTTTCCGACGCAGTCGGCGATGGTCGCCGATTCCGCCGCGTAGGCCAGCTTCAGGCCGGCCAAATAGTCAGTCCATTTCGTGCCCGGCACACGGCGCGCCGGTGAAAAAATCCACCACGGCAAGCGGCCCGCATTGGGGCGCAACACCCAGCGCTCGCCGCTCGCGATATCGACGAAGGGGAATTCGGCGCGTGCCTGGCCGACCAGCCCGGCGCGCCCACCCACCGTGTCCAAATAGGAAAAAACCGCAGGATTCGCACCGAGGATAAGATGATTGCCGTTATCAATCACGCGGTCGAGAGTCTCGTCATGAAAGGAGCGGCACCGTCCACCGGCTTGTCCGGCTGACTCATGCAGTGTGACCGCCCGCCCGGAACGGGTGATCTCCACCGCACAGGCGAGGCCGGCCATGCCCGCGCCGACAACGTGAATCATGGACACCGGCGGATATTCCAAATTGTTGGTGACTGGGTGAATGCGGCCATGGCGCGCCAATTATTGCGTCGGGTCGTTGCGTCCGGTTAAAAGCGCGTCCTATATGGCATAGCCGTTCGCGCTCTGGCAAACCGGCGGCGGCAGGATCATTGTTAGGGATTATGGAGCAAAACAACCCGGACCTTCGTCTCGCCGCGCGTGCTCGCGCCGCCGATCCCGATCGCTATATGTGCGCGCTATTCCACGCGCCGCGTCAGCGCGGGGCACTGTTTGCGTTGCTGCTCTTCAATGCCGAAATCGCCCGGGTGCGTGAAGTGGTGAGCGAGCCGATGCTCGGCCAAATTCGTTTGCAGTGGTGGCGCGAAGCGATCGATGAGATTTATCGCGGCGGTGGACGCCGGCATGAGGTGGCGGATCCCTTGGCCGAAGCGATCCGCACTCATGGCCTCTCGCGGCGTTATTTTGAGCGCTTGATCGACGCCCGCGAAACGGACCTCGACGACACGCCGCCGGAGAATATGGCGGCGCTCGAACATTATGCGGAGGAAAGTGCCGCGCCCTTGGTTTCACTGGCGCTGGAGATTGCCGGCGCCGATGCCGGCGTCCTTGCCGATGTCGCGCGTCATACCGGGATCAGCTGGGCCTTGACCGGTTTGATGCGGGCAGTGCCCTATCATGCGGCCGAAGGGCGCGTGATGTTGCCGCGCGACGTCCTGGCGGCGACAGGCCTCACGATGCAAACCGTGTTCGGCGGAGAGGCAAGAGCGAATACCGCCCGCGCTGTGGAAAAAGTCGCTGATGTTGCGCGTCAACATTCAGATAAAGCGCGGCTCTTGCGTCGGACGCTACCGCGTGCCGCCAAACGGGCGACCTTGCCAGCGGTTTTGTCCACCGCCTATTTACGCCGGTTGGCGGCTTGCGGTCACGATCCGAATGACCCGCGCGCCACACTTAGTCCGTTGTATCGTCAGCTCTTGCTCACCAGGGCGGCGCTATTTGGCGGTTGATCAGCCTCCAGCCATATGGCCAATTCGTCAAGCGCGCGACGCGCCATAGCGGGCTTGCGCTCGCGCTTTTTAACCTTACCGGCAAGTGGTGGAAACAGTCCGAAATTGACGTTCATCGGCTGAAAACTCCCGTCGCCCGCAAGATGCCCGCCGGTAATGTGGCTTAGAAGCGCTCCCAACGCCGTATCGGGCGGCGGTGGCCGAACGGCCGCGCCGGCAAGTTCCGCGGCGATAAATCGCCCAGCGAGAAGGCCGATGGCGGCGCTTTCGACATAGCCTTCGACGCCGGTGATCTGGCCGGCAAAACGGATATTCGATTGCGCCTTCATGCGCAGCAACGGATCGAGGATGCGCGGACTATTTAAAAAGGTGTTGCGGTGAATGCCGCCGAGGCGGGCAAATTGTGCGTTTTCCAATCCTGGAATGGCGCTGAGCACACGCTTCTGCTCGCTATGTTTCATCTTGGTTTGGAATCCGACCATGTTGTAAAGCGTGCCGAGCGCGTTGTCCTGGCGTAATTGCACCACGGCATAGGATTTGGCGCTGGCATACGGATTGGTTAAGCCGACGGGCTTGAGCGGGCCGAAACGGAGCGTTTCACGCCCGCGTTCCGCCATCACCTCGATTGGCAGGCACCCCTCGAAATAGGGTGTGTCCTTCTCCCACTCCTTGAATTCGCTGCACTCCGCCGCCAGCAACGCCTCAATGAAGGCCTCATACTGTTCTTTGTCGAGCGGGCAATTGACATACGCGGCGGCATCGCCGCCCGGTCCCTCTTTATCGTAACGCGACTGCATCCAGGCGGTGGTAAAATCGATGCTATCCTTATAGATCACCGGCGCGATGGCGTCGAAAAAGGCCAGGGACTGTTCGCCGCTGCGCGCCAATATCGCGGCGCCGAGTCCGGGAGAGGTGAGCGGCCCGGTTGCGATCACAACCGGGCCGGAATCGCCGTCCGGTAGGTCGTGAATTTCCTCGCGCCGGAT
>Ga0115002_10001009_pt1 | contig 39362 bp, 29 predicted proteins | sample ArcticOcean_MG_C_8_FD_89576 | JGI IMG/M metagenome (GOLD analysis project Ga0115002, IMG submission 89576) | Marine microbial communities from western Arctic Ocean - ArcticOcean_MG_CB11_86 | ecosystem: Environmental > Aquatic > Marine > Oceanic | place: Arctic Ocean: Canada Basin | collected... | reverse complement strand
GCGGCGGTGTCGCCAGGGGGTGATAAAAATCGGATTGCCCGCACCCAACGAGTGGTAGAGCCCCATATAGGGCGTGCCGATGGCGCCGGTGGCGAGCAGGTGGCGCACGATGCGGGCGGAAGGGTCGCGGCGAAAATTCCTCCGCCACCGAAACAATGCGCCCATTGCGCGCAGCCGCAGCGATGATCAACCGACAGGCCCGCACCGTGATTGCCACCGGCTTTTCGACCAGCACGGGCAGCCCCAGATCCAACGCCTGGCAGCAGATCGTGTGGAGCGCCGAAGGATCGGCCACCACGTCCACCGCCTCCAGTTCGGGCACCTGCTATACCATCGCCTCCATATCGATGAAGACCTGGGGGCGGACGCCGAGGAGCTGCTCCGCTTCGACGGCGGCCATCTCGGCGTTGTCGGGGTTGATATCGCAGACCGCGCTCAGCTCGACGAGATCAAAGGGGGTGCCTACCAGTTGCTTCAAGCCGTGCAGGTGGCGAGTGCCCATCCCGCCGCAGCGGACCAAAGCCATACGCACTTTAGTCCATGGAATTTATCCTGCCCAGCCGGGGAAGTTCTTCATATCGGGCGCGAGCGCTAGACCGCGGTCCTGGTCGAAATGGACGTCGATCGAATGGGCGTGATAGTCCTGGTCGCCGCGCGAAGTCAGATAGACTTCCTCGCCCTTGAGGCACACCGGCATCGTGTGCCATACCAGCAGTTTCATGCAAATCCCCGTGCTGCCGTCGGAATAGAAGGCGCGAAAATTTTCCGGCTCGGATAGAAGGACTGACCCGCGTCGTCGTGGCAGGCGAAATGCGCCCGGACCTGACCTGTAGACAGCTCGAGCTTCTCCGCCGCCAGATCATTGGGATCAGAGCGCACCGCATAGGCGTTTTCGGTCAGCGCGCCCACCACCACTTCGGGTTTGGCCTCGTCAAAGGTCGAGATGACTTGACCGAATGGGGCGAAGGCTGCGGGTTCCAAGGGTTCGACTTTGACTTTAAGAATCTCCAGCATCGGCTACGCTCCTTTTAAAAGACCAACAACATCGGTCCCATCCGCTCGAGCAGAATCTCACGATAATACTCGGCCTTGGCCACCTGTAGCCTCTCGAGCGGATTGAAGTCGTCAGTGATCAACGCGCCGCCTTCCGCAACGGTCTGCTCGTGCGCAGCGAGCCACGCGTACAATGGCGTCTCGCCGTCGGGGGCGAGGATCTCGGGGGGGATGTCAAAAGAAATCGGCTGGTGTGCAGCGAGAACGATGAAGTCGTTGAAATTCTCGCCCGGTAGCGTGACCATAACCTGTCGGTGAGGAAAAATCTCGCCGAGGGTCCGGTAGACCGCCTCGATCGCCGCCGAAGCTGGTGCCTGGGAAAAGCCGACGAAGTTCAGTGCCAGCAGGCCGTCGGCTTTAAGCAGCCGGTCGAGATCGCGGAACATCTCGACACTCAGCAGGTGGCTGGGCACCGCACCGCCGGTGAAGCAGTCGTGGATGATGAAGTCGTAGCGCTTGTCGAGGTTGCGGATCTCGTAGCGGGCGTCGCCGACCAGCAGTACACCCGACGGCTTATAGAGAAAGAAGTCGCGCGCCGCCTGCGCGACGACCGGATCGATTTCCACCGCGTCCACCGCGACGTCCTGCTCGGCGAGTGCCGTGGCGATATGGCCCCCGCCCAGACCGACTAGCAATGCGTCCTTGCCTGCGGGCCGCAAGTGGGGCAGGGTCGCGATGATTTTCTGATAGCCCAGGACCGTGCCCTTGGTGTCGAGCCGCAGTGCGCTGATGACCGAGGCGTCGGAGAGCATCCACCGCACCCGGCGGGCGCGGTCGTCGATCACTCGCACCCAACCGTAGTGGCTTTCGGCCTCGTAGACCAGGCGGTAATCTCGCTCGGCGGGCGAAGCTTCTCCTATCTTCAACCACAATCCCACACCGGTCGCAATCCCTATTAGTGCGACCTTGCCCAGCGCGTTGAAACCCAAGCGCCGCTCGTAGAGCGCCACGACTGCCGCCAAAAGGACCAGCGCCGCGCTGACGCCGTAGAGGATCACCCGCGACCCCAGCGCCGGCAGCAGATAAAAACCCAGCAGCAAGGTACCCACCACGCTGCCGACCGTGCTGATTGCGAAAATCGAGCCGGCGGCCATGCCCACGTCCTCGCGGCGCAAGGTCGCCATCTTGATCACCTGCGGACCGACCATCCCCAGCAAGGTCAGCGGGGCGGTAAAGAGCAACAGGGCGCTGGCAAAGGCCCCCCCGCGCATGCCCAGGCCATTGGTCCACAACAGTATCGGTCGGCTGATAAACGGGATTGCGGCGGCCGTCAGCCCAGCGAGGGCGATCGCGTAGGACAAGCGGAAGGCCGTCTCCCGGTCGGCTACCACGCCGCCCAAATAATAGCCCAGCGACAGCGCGATCAGGGCTACCGAAATAAGCGAAGACCATACGTAGAGACTCACCCCGTAAAAGGGGCCGATTATCCGCGTGCCCAATAGCTCGAGCATCATCACCGCTGCCCCGGTCGTCGCCACCGTGCCGTAGAGTAGCAACCGGTCCTGGCGACCCAACGCCGGCCGCTCTCGTTGTTTCTTGTGCACCATTTACTCTCAGTTTTTCGTCGTCTCTTTACCCCAATACCGCAAAGAGATTCCATGCCTAAACGAAATTCAAAAACAACTAATTTATCTTTCCGTCAACCCTTCGATGAAACCGCACTTAATTCGGTTCCAAACCTTCGATCGAGTTTTAGCTGGCCCAAAAGATAAGAGTATTGTTATTGAAGAGATAGGAGTTTTTACTTTTTTGAGCCGATTCGAAAAGGATTGTCTTATGCACAACCAATAGCCAGGCACCGAGTAGCGAGACAACAAATCGTGAAACTACGCATCCTGAACAATACGATTATCCTTGTAGCAAACAACACTGACCCTTACATTTGGTGCGGTTAGCTGCGGTCATTTGACTTACCAGTGTCCCTCGGCCCAATCGCCTGCTGTTGCCAACAAACCCGGAACTTTTTCGCAGCGCTCGACCCACAATTGGCTACCCCTTCTCAGGATGGCCATTTGTCGTATTTGGGGGAAATCATGCGCATCCAGAATCTTGCGTTAGTCTCGACTTTGTTGGTTGCCTGTAGTATCCTGCCGTCCAATGAGCGTTCCGGTACAGAGCGGATGGGAGCCCGACTCCGGGAAATTGCGCACAATCAAGATCTAACCACAAATACTTATCTTAATGCGCGCCGAGTGGGTTATCTGCGCAGTCTCGACGCACCCCTAGATCCACTGGCCAAGCTTAGATCGAGCGTACTTTTGGCTAGAGAACTCTTGCGCGCTGGTAGCACTGGGGAGGCCATCGATGAGCTTCTGAGGGTGCAACCAGAATTCGAAGCGCGTAAAGTTCAGATGAATCCGACGTTGGACATGCTTTTGGGAATCGCCTACATGCGTCTGGGCGAACAGGAAAACTGCCTGAACGAGCACAACACCGAATCTTGCCTGCTCCCCCTGAGCGGTGCTGGGATACATACCAAGAAGCAGGGCTCGCGTGCAGCAGTAAGCAAATTTACCGCTATCCTCGAACGCGATCCTAGCGATCTTACCGCACGCTGGTTGCTGAACATCGCCTACATGACTCTTGGAGAATATCCCGACGCGGTACCCGATTCCTGGCTCGTGATGCCGGAAATATTTGAGTCGGAGTACAATCTTGGTCGCTTTATCGATATTGCCCCGAAGCTGGGACTGGACCTAGTTTCCCTTGCCGGCGGCTGTGTCATGGACGACTTTGACGGCGACGGCAATCTGGATCTGCTGATCTCTTCCTGGGGACTTGATCAACAACTCCGCTACTTCCGCAATAACGGCAACGGCGGCTTTGACGAGCGCACGCAGGAAGCTGGTCTCGAAGGCATAACAGGCGGTCTACACCTGATCCACGCTGACTACGACAACAACGGCTATCTCGACTGTTTGGCCCTACGAGGCGCCTGGCAGGGAAAAGACGGCAGGCACCCGAACTCGCTTTTGCGCAATAGCGGCAACGCCAGCTTTACCGACGTCACCGAAGCGGCGGGACTTTTTAGTATGCACCCGACGCAGACGGCGGCCTGGGGGGACTACGACGGCGATGGTTGGCTCGATCTATTCATCGGCAACGAATCCTTCCGCGGTGAGATCCACCCATGCGAACTCTTCCACAGCAACGGGGACGGTACTTTTACCGAACGGGCGTCGGAGGTGGGAGTTGCGGTCGAAGGCTTTGTAAAAGGAATCAGCTGGGGCGATAGCGACAACGACGGCGACCTCGACCTGTACGTCTCACGGCTACAGGGAGATAATTTCCTGTTTCGCAATGACGGAGCCGGCACCGAGGGGCGGTGGAATTTTGCAGATATTGCTTCAGCAGCGGGCGTAACCGAACCACAGGAGAGCTTTCCTACCTGGTTTTGGGACTATGATAATGACGGCTGGCTCGATCTATTCGTCTCTGGCTACCACTACAACCCGGATATCAATGCGGGCGATGTGGCGGCCGATTATCTGGGCCTACCTACCAATGCCGAACGAGCCCGGCTCTTCCGCAACAATGGCGACGGCACTTTCGCCGATCTCAGCAAGGAAACCCGAATTCACAAAGTGCTCTACACCATGGGATGCAATTACGGGGACCTGGACAACGACGGGTTTCTTGACTTCTACGTCGCCACAGGTTCGCCCTCTTTGCGCGCCGTCATGCCCAATCGCATGTTTCGCAACGCGGAGGGTCGTTTCTTCCAAGACGTAACGACCTCAGGCGGATTCGGGCACCTGCAAAAGGGCCACGGCGTAGCGGTCGGTGATCTGGACAACGATGGGGACCAGGACTTCTACGCGGTCATGGGCGGGGCCTATACCGGAGACGTATCCCAGAACGTGCTCTTCGAGAATCCTGGACACGGCAACCGCTGGGTCTCGCTGGAACTGGAAGGAGTACGATCCAACCGCAGCGCGATTGGGACGCGTATTGCCATAGAGGTCGAGACCGGCGCCGGCCAACGAACGGTCTATGCGACGGTGGCAAGCGGCTCCAGTTTCGGCGCCTTGAGCATGCGACAGGAAATCGGCCTGGGACAAGCTACGGCCATCCGCTCGATTTCGATCACTTGGCCGACCACCAGTACAGTCCAGGTATTCGAGAACGTGCCGCTGGACCGCGCATTTCGAGTGCGCGAAGGCGAAGAGGCGCTGATCCCCCTCACAAGACAGCGCCTAATGCTGAATGTTGCTGGCAGGCAAGTACATGACCATCATTAAAAATACCTATGAGCACTTCCTCGACCCTTACGAAAAGCCTAGAAGCAGAGAACTTTTCCCACCAAGCTAAAGTAATGCCTTTACGCTACGCGCAATAGTGCTGGGTTCGCTTTGTGCTTTCTGCGTGGCCGCCGGATCCGCTTACGGAACGTTCTACCTACGCGGTTCCTTTATGGCCTCAGGCACCAGCATGCCAGGTGCCATCTTCATTCTCTTCCTACTGACGCTCTTCAGAAACCCCTTTATCAAACTGATCCACTCCGGTGCCAGCCTATGTCGTAGAGAACTCCTACTGGTCTACATCATGATGGTAATGGCTTCGCCCATCCCTCATCTCTTCATTTGGCGTCTGCTTTGTTCGCTCACCTATCCCTTCTATTACGCCACACCCGAAAACGAATGGCGCGAACTGATCCTACCGAACCTTCCCGAGTGGATGATGCCGCACGGGCCGCAGACCGCCCGGCTCTTCTATAGCAGGGACCGGCGGCCCCCTGCCGATTCCGTGGGCGGACTGGGAGCCGATCTTCCTGGCCTGGTTGCCCTTTATCTGGGCGCTATTCTTGGTGATGATCGCCGCGATGGTTCTCCTGCGGCGACAATGGATTGTCAATGAGCGTTTGATCTTTCCATTGATGCAGGTGCCCCTGGCAATGGTCGAAGAAGCCAAGCCTGGCGACCGCCTGAACGGTTTTTTCAAAAATCCGGTGATGTGGGTAGGTTTTTCGCTTCCCGCTCTCTGGGGTACGCTCCATGGTCTGTACAACTATTTCCCGGACATCATACCGATCGCCACCTACATCGATCCAGTGCACATGGATATCGAACTCTTTCACAGCATCCAACCGCTCTTCGTCGCCCTGCGCTTCAACAACATCGGCTTTTTCTACTTCCTCAAGACCGAAATCGCCTTCAGCCTATGGTTTTTCAACCTGCTCTCCTATACCGCACGCGGCGTTTTCGGGGTTCTGGGCATCGTCACTACCGAGACGGCGGGGGCCGGCCATCCAGTGCCCAATCTGATCCTGGTCTATCACGCGATGGGTGCGATGCTGGCGCTTTTCTTCGGTGGATTGTGGACTGCGCGTCTCCACTTGCGGGCGGTTTTCCGCAAAGCATTTCGAGGCGATGCGACGGTAGACGACACTGACGAGATCCTCTCCTATCGCGCAGCAGTGCTGGTAATTCTGGTTGGCAGTCTAATCCTGGTGGTCTGGCTCTGGCTGGCCGGTGTGCCGATATGGTTGGCGCTCTCGGATGACTCGCCACCTGTGGTGCCGGCTGGAATCGTGGTCTCGGCGGTGGGCACTTCGGCCTGGTGAACCTCGGAGTCACTATGTGGTGGACCATCGGACGAAATTTCGTCATGACCACCTGCGCCCAATCCCTGCGCATGGGTGAAGACTTAGATGGCAACAAGCGAACGCTGTTCTGGGTGATTGTCGCCGCTCTGGCCATCGCCTTGTGTGCTTCAGTACGGACGATCATGTATCTCAGTCACGCATTCGGTGCTATCAACCTTTCATGGATCCATGGAGGGGGATACAGCTATGTCGAAAAACTGATGCGCGCGACTCCCGGCCCCAACCTGTGGACCTGGATCAATATGGCAATCGGCACCTCGATCATGGGTGGGCTGATGGTGGCGCGACGGGTCTACCTATGGTGGGCCTTTCACCCGCTCGGCTATGCCATCGGGCCGGTCTGGATCATGGACCCACCTGTGGTTCAATATGTTCCTCGCCTGGCTGATTAAAGTGCTGGTGCTCAAGTACGGCGGCGCACGGCTCTATATAAAAACCAGACCCTTTTTCATCGGCATGATCCTGGGATATTTCACCCCGGGAGGTTTCTATATGATCGTCGACTACTTCAACGATATGAACGGGAATATCATTTTCTGGGGGTAATCTTCTCCTTCCGAGTCAGTCGTCCCGCCTCATCTACGCGACCAGCATGCACCAAGGCTGCCGCCAGCGCGGGAAAGAGGGTATCGGCAAGTTCGCGTCGAAAGTCGTCCCGGCTGTAGACGGCCTCCAGATAGGGCAGCGCATCCTCGTGTTCAGCGAGAAAATAATGCAGTTCCCCCCGGATATAATTCAAAATCGGCGGACTCAGATCTGGCCCCCGACCCTCGGCTAAAAGATCGGCCCGATCCAGAGCCTGGCGCAGTTGTTCCAGGTCCGCCGGAGCCCATGCCCGTTTCTCCAGCCGCATGGTCCAGGCCCATTGTACCGCCGCCCAGAGGTCTGCACGGAGCGTGAAAGGTGCATTGCGACGAGAAGCCGCATAGTGCAACCTTGCTCGGGAGAAATCCCGGGCGGCGAATAGCTGCTCCGCGGCATCCAGCACCAGCGGCATGTCACCCTGATGCTTCGACCACTTTTCGGCGACGAGACGCTCGGGGCGCGATAGTTGCTGCCATTCCGCTTGGACCCTCTGCCGAAAAATTCGCACGTTGTGACCGTTATAGCGATCCATGGGAGGACTATCGAGAAATTTTGCGATGGTCCGTTGAAGCACGACCCGCTCTATGGGCAAATCGCCGAGCATGGTCTGGTACTCCTCGTCTCGACGCACCTTTTCTAGTTGGGGAGATTTTTCCACAAGGGTTATTTGCAGCTTGGCCAGTAGCGCACGCGCCATCACAGCCTGGCCCCGCACCGACGGATGCACGTGATCTGCCATAAGCTCCCAACCAATGCCCCTCGACGGGGATGCTTGCAAAAAAACCTCTTCAATGTCGGCCACCAACACCCCATCTTCGCCAGCAAGAGTCCGGATCACCTCGTTGTGACTACTGGGGGCTCTCCACGGCATGGTATCGAGATTCCGAGACTGGCGGAAGGCCTGACGGGCCTCTCCCGTCAGGCCCATGCGGTCCAAGGCACATCCTCGCAGATACCAGAGCCAGGCCGAATCATCCCAATCCCCCCTTGCCCGGTCGAGAAGCGAAAGCACGCGGCCGGCTGCCTCGGACGCTATCGCATCTTCGTTCAAGAGAATCTCCGCGCTATCGACCCAGGCTCGGCCAGGACTCGTCCGCGCTCCTCGTGGCAGGGATTCAACCGATGCGACCGGGGCGAAACCAGCATCGTTCGACACCAACGTGCAAAGTATCAATGGCGTATCGCGCCGACGACACAGCTCGATCATCTGGCGCAGATTCGCGGCCAGATCCTCCTCAGCAGAACGCCTCCGACTACTGTCCAGAGGAACGTCACCACGCTGACTCATAATCTCGAGCAGGCTTTGCGATACGATATCCTGGCCTCGTAAGGCATCGACGATCTCGTTGAGCAATCGGCCGGTGCGCCACTGCAGGGCGTTGTACTGCAGCCGGTCGAATGCACGCGGTCCACTTCCTCCGGCCCCATAGAGGCCATAAAATTCATTGTGCCCTGTGTAGACTACCACCGCATCGGGTTGCAAGACCAAAGCGTCGGCCAGGACCCGGGCAACAGCAAAACTGCCGATGGAGGTGATACCGAGATTAAAAACCTGCACTTGGTGACCGGGCAGGGCATCCTGGAGCATCGCTTCGAGAAAAGACGCGGCCGCAAGACGTCGGGGATGGGGAAAGCCTTGCACCGTGGAAGCGCCGACCACGACAATCCGATAAGGCGGTGAAAGGGTGGACTCTAAAAAGGGACGGGGCGCCATCCGCCCACTGGCGATCAGACGACCATGGTGGCGCTGGGTGAAAAATTGGCGCGGATAATGCGGATTGACCATACGGATCTGCTGGTCGAGTCGCTCCGCCAGGTTGAGCACCAGAGGGGGCGGACTCAAAACGGGAAAAAGAAGCAAAAGCAGTTCTACCGCACCCAGAATCGCTGGACCGAAGAGCAATGTAGCTGCCCTGAAGAGCCAAATGCGCATGGCGAATCCTGTTGTTGAATCGTACCGGGTTTTCCGGAGTCTCGGTTACTTGAGTCCCGCTGTTTTGATAGGACTCATCTTGTTGAGAGAATACTATTGTTCAAACTCGACGGGGGAAAATTTCCGATCGGCTCTAAAAGCCGTTGGTTATTAAACCAATCTACCCATTCAAGCGTGGCAAATTCCACGTGTCCGACGTGGTGCCAGGGGCCGCATCGCCGAATTACTTCCGTTTTAAATAAACCGATGATCGTCTCCGGCAAGGCATTGTCGGAGGAATCACCGATGCTACCCACCGACGATTCGATCCCAGCTTGGGCTAACCGCTCTGCATAGCGGATCGAAATATATGGAACTCCTCGATCAGTCGCGATGAGTATCGATAAACGTCGTCCGAATCTAACATGGAGAAGCGGCTTCGAAAAGTGCGTTCACACGGCAACGGCTGCAGACCTTTGGGCAGATCGGTATCCGGGTCCTCCACCGCATAGAATTCGTCGACTTAGGTTTACTACCTGAAAACAGGTTGTTCCCGGTATCCATTGCTTCTATCTTCCTTTTGCCGAAATAAAGTAAGGTAACGATAATGGAAACAACCCTTTAGATCATCGCAATTGTGTCCATCCTTCCATTAATGACGAATATAGGCAACAAATTCTTGACAACTGCTATGGAATCTGCGTATATACGCGTGTTGGGTTTTGTCTGCAAGAGCGGTATGACTACAACATTGGCCCCTTGAAAATTTTCGCCTGGAACGTATTCTGGTACAAGGTTCTGGGAAATAATAACTTAGGAATGAGTGCCGGAGCGTTTAATTGGCTAATAATTAAGTATGGGCAAGTGAGATCAAAGTGGAATTTAGAAAAAATTCATTCTCTTTTCGTCCTTGGGATAGATGGATCGTCTCTGTCCTACTTGCTTGTCTGTGCACGGAAGTCCGAGCTGAGTTGCGCTCGTGGACGGTTGGGGACCAAGTGTCGTGGGAATCCCAACGGCTCCGCTCCACGGCAATCAGCTTCGGTGCGGACAATTCGATAGAGCTCCTGGGATTCAGATCCGAGGACAATATTGTCCAGCAGATGACTTGGATAGAGGGTTTTCCGGTCGGCTTTATCGAGGAACGGCCCGAAGCTCACATTTGGGATAATGCCGCTCTTAAGTATACTAATATACCGCTTATAGACGGCGATCCGGTTACCTCTTCGGAGGGCCGCTTCAAGCGCTTCGGAGTCTCCCAGGAAGGTACCGCCTTTTTCATGGATTTGGGCACGCGTTTCCCCTTGAATCGCATTGTATTTTTCCCAAGGCTGGAAGGTTCAGACGAAGAGGGGCGGCCTTTCGTAGACGATTTTATCCGCAGCTACGATCTTTCCCTCAATGACGGCCTCAACTTCAACGAAGAAGATGTTCCAATCTACTCGCTCTTGAAAAAAATGGATTTCACCCGAGAATCACTCGCGGACACCCAGTTTCCTCTCCAATTTATACGCTATGTGAGCCTCCGAGTAAACTCAGCCAATCCGTTCGAACTGGCCGAAATTCAGCTTTTTGGGTCCGGATTCGCACCCTCCGCCAGGTACGTCTCCACAGTCATCGACCTAGGAGAAAGGGGTAATTTCAGCAATCTCCACTGGTCGGTCGAGCAGCTACGCCAAGAGGGCGAGACGCCGATCGTCGTTACCGAATCTGCAGCTAGTATATCTACCCGCATGCGCACAGGGCTAGACGATTCGCCCCTGGTATACTTCAGGATAGCCAATCTCTTCACCCGCGAACTCGAGTTGGTGACCGAGGAGGAGTACAACAGTCTCGACGCTGTTTATAAAGGCCCAATCGAGAACGACCTGAGCAATTGGAGCGAATGGTCAGCGCCTTTTTTCGTATCTGGTCAAAGAATCAATCTACCCAGTCCGCGCCGATTCTTCCAATTTGAGGTAAGCATCGAGAGCGATGAGGTTCTGGACGGGCTACGACTCAAATCCTTAACCGTGGATCACTCTATACCACCCTTGGCCCAACAGGTGGTTGGAGAAATCTCTTTACTCTCCGACCCGCAGCCTTTCGGCAATGTACCGGTGGTGTCTGCCGGCGCCATATCAACTCTGGCCTACGACGTGATTGCCGATGTCTCCGATGGAGATATCGGTTTTGACGCAATCCGAATTTTCACCCCCTCGTCACCGCAATTTAAGGAACTTTTTGTTGGCGACCCACCCGTTGCGGTGGTACCCGACCAAGTTGAAGAAACCGAGGGGTACCTGAATTTGCTTTTTCCCTCTCACCGTGCAAAGTCGCAGGCTACGGGCACTATTCGGGTTGTTTTTGACGCCCGGGTTTTCGTACAGGGGACTTTTTTCGAGGCCGAGGTGTCAGACAGTCAAAGCGAGGAGCCATCCCAACGTATCGATCCCGGTGATGCCAATCCCGATGTTACCACCAACAATATCAGGGTGTTGACGACGGCCGAATCCAGTGGCGCCATCTTTTCGACTTTTGCAATCCAGCCCAAAGTGTTTTCCCCCAATGGTGATGATCGTAACGACCAGGCCAAGGTCAATTACACTATCGCGCAACTAGTGCGACCGGTTGCGGTCGAGATCAATATTTTTGACTTGGCAGGTCACAAGGTCCGTAGTCTTTTCGGAGGTCAAGCGGATAGTGGGACCTATTCGCTTGGGTGGGATGGCCGCGATGGAAATGGGGCACTGCTACCCGTTGGGCTGTATCTGGTAAAAGGTGAGGTAATCACAGAAGCCGGTAATTTCACCCGCCTCAACACGGTGGGAATTGTCTATTGAATTCGCAGTCTCCAATGCTGGAACTTGCAATAGTAGTCACGTCTAATCGGGAGATGGCCTGGTGACAAAACGGGTTCTCTTTTATAGCCTATCTCTGCCCTTATTTTTCTGGTTGACCGAACCAAGCGGAGCGCAGTCCGTGTATGAAGTGAATTCAATAGGACAATGGGAAACCTGGGCATTTCCCCGAGATATTGTCGTCGTCCAACCGGACGGTTCCATCACCCTGAAGAAATTCGAACAACCGATTAACGCCGCATTTAATTCTCCAGAGTTCAGACACAACCTCCGGGAGGGCGATGATGCTCAAGGTGGGGTATGGAAGGCGGGTACAGGTCTGACCACCGGTTCCAATATAATTGATGGCGATTCCACAACCTATTGGCGTCCGGACCCGGAGGCCGCGTTAGACGAGTGGTGGGTAGAAATCAACTTGGGCCGGGTGATGCCGGTCACCAAGATACGCTTGACCTTCCCGGATGAGGAAGGGGCGCGGCCACTGAGGAAATTCCGCATTTTTGCCGCCGATGGGGACCGCGAACCCAAAAACAAGGACATTTTCCAGTTCCACCTAGTAGGCGGCACGACAAAGCGCAACACAGAGACTGTTTTGGAGTTCGAGCCTTCCTCCCCCTTTCGCAAGATAGACTTCCGGTTGGTTGATTTTTCCGTCAAGGACAAAGTAGAGTTCGAGACTGATTTTGCTCAAATCCAATTCGTTCGCGTCATAGTGGATGCCAAGAGCCAGGATGCTGCCTTAGCCGAAGTGGAAGTTTTTTCGTACGGAGACAATGTTGCCTTAGGTACCATAGAGCGCGGTGGAACCATCATCGACAAAGCTAATCGGGCCGCAGCACTAGCCGATGGCGACGTCAACACTCTCTGGGCCGTGTACAACCCACAAGAAGGCGAGACTCCGGAATGGATTTGGGATCTTGGGGCGACATTCTGGGTCAACCGGTTTATTATGCTGGCTGAACAGACTTCCGACACCTGGTATAAACCTGGCATTTACGACCACCGCGTGCTCGGTTCAGACGGAACCCCAAAACCGTCTGGTGAGCCCGATTTTGAAATTCTATTCGACTTCCAAGGTGATGATTGGTCGGTACCGGAAGAAATCACTTACCTTTTGGCTCCGCCTCGAAAAATACGGTATTTGCACACCGTCTTCACCGGCCTGGGTATTACAGGTGCAATAGCCGAGTTTTTGGTTATGCCTACAGGTTATCCGGCACAACTTGAAATGGTCTCAGGCTTCATTCAAATCAGCGAACGGGCCCAGGTACTCCAGAGACTGCGTTGGGATGCGGATACCCCTCGAGGGACCAGTATAACCGCACAAACTCGCTCGGGAAATACTATGACGGAAGAGTTTGTCTACCACAAGAAATCGGGCTCAGTGACAACCAAGACGGCTTGGGAAAAACTGCCTAAACCGGCCCGGGGCAGAGTCGACACCGCGCTAGTGGTTGCAAGTGATTGGAGTGCTTGGAGCAATGCGTACCAGTTTTCAGGCCAAGAGTTTCTCTCGCCTAGCCCCCGGCGCTTTGTACAGTTCCGCATCAGCTTAAACTCAGATGATCCAGACAATGCGCCGACATTGCGCTCTTTGTCTCTAGATTATACCGAAGGTTTTCTCTCGGAAGTGTTTGGCCAACTCCGGCCAAACAACGCTAAGTCAGGAATTCCGCAAAAATTCACCTACACGCTCACAGCACAACCAGTTCAAGGAGATGGAGGCTTTAACCTCATCAGGCTGCAAACTCCCGCACAGGCAGATGCCGAAAAACTGGTCATCCGTGTTGAAGGTGTTGAGGTTGATCCCGTGTCCGTAGAGGTGCAGTTGTATTCACTTGTCTTGCAGTTGCCGGATGTGGTGAGGGAGCAAAATGTAGAAGTCGATTTCGAAGTCTCCGTGGTAAAAAACCCCTACGAATTTATCGCATCCATAGGACACACTGATACGCCAGAACTCTGGCAAGCCACCGAACCATCTGCGCGTTTCGCGACCTCCGTGTTCTTAGATGGGGTAGCTGAAAACCAGCACCTCATCGGCAATTTGTCAGTTGAGCCCGTTGTCGTGACCCCTAATGGAGACGACATTGGGGACAAGGTTTATATCCGTTTTTCGGTATTGAAGGTCGAAACTCCTGCCGTGGTGAGGATCTATTCCCTCAACGGCAACTTGGTGCAAGAATTGGATGGAAATGTCATGCCAGACGGGTTATGGGAATACACCTGGTCGTCCCAGGACGAGTCTGGTAACCGGGTAGTCCCCGGGAATTATATCTGTAGAATCGGCGTGGACTCCCAGGCAGGTAACCAGAGCCTGTTCCGCGTGATAAATGTGGCCTATTGAACCAATGATCTGCAGCAGCTCGGCGGACTCAGTTGCTACCGATTCCGCGATTTAGAGAGGGATATATCTACTATGTTTCGGTCAACTGATCGCACAAGAATCATGACTCTATACCTGCTCGCACTATTTATTTTCTTTGCCGACACGCGGCCTACAGCAGCGCAGTTGACCACTGGATTCCGACCAATACAAGAACCCGGAATCTACGGCGTGCGTGTCCACCCAAGTGCCCTGTCGCCTAACCGTAGGAAGTGGTTCTTACCCCAGGACTTATTCTACGAATACCGCTGGAAGGGATGGGAATATAGCAACTACGCCCGCACCCAATACCAGCGGTACGTAGATATCCTGCTTGAGGGTAGAAGGAACTACGATACATTTGGCAATTATATCTCCCGCGGGTTCACCATTTACGACTGGAGCGAAAATCAGCCTGAGCGTCAGGGTAGCGGCATATTTAAGAATCCCAAGTTCAGCAGCTGGTTTAGCAAGGTAGTAGTGTCATCGGCAAATAAGGGACAATTTTTTACGTCGATGACCATTGGCGAAGCCATTCGTACCACAATGACGCCACTGACGTTTTCTAAGCCCACGTTCAACGGGATCCAATGGGATTTTCTTACGGACAAATATGCCGTCACCGTGTTGAGTTCTCGCCTAAACGCACCGGGCCTTCTTGCACCCAGCGAATCTTCGGCACCGGACCGCGTTGAAAACACGACCCGACTTTTGGGCCTACGCGGTGTGTCACAGCTTGGAGACTTCGCCCGGTTGGGTGCAACATGGATAAATTCTTCCAACACGCGTACCGATCTGACCTTTGGCGAAAATTCTATGCAGGGGGTCCTAACGACCCCGCAGAATAATGGCAACGTCGAGACTGTGACCATCCGAATCTCAGACGATTCGCCAGAGACGCCGGAGTCCGGAGCAATAATTTTCTTCGACCGGGTCATTATCGACGGTCAAGTCCACACAGAAATCAAACCCATACTCCGGGGTGGAGTGCGTACAGGTGGGAATATAGAAGCCAAGGGTGCGGACGAGGTGGAATTCATATACGATATTCGTAACCAATTTCGGCCCACTGAAGAAGTTCCAACTTATCAGGATGCGCGCGAATTAGTTTTTGAGTTAATTCTAGCCAATGACTATCTGGTCGAGATCTCGTCCAACATGCAAGTTGACCGACTAGGCGACCAAGTCTTCCTGGCGATAGCTCAAGCAGAGGGTGAAATAACCGATGGATCAAACCAACGCGCATTGCGGCATAAATACACTCTACCCACCGCAAACGAGGTCATCGGTTTGGATTTGGAGTTCAGTGATTTAGCGGGGCTTGACCTGAGAGCCGAATACGTTGTGAACCGGCGCTTCGGACGGTTCCCTAACCAGAACTATGATAAACTAGCGGCAACTAAGGAGACCGCACGAGCAGCCTATCTCACGGCTTCCTATGTGAGTTATCCGTTCTTCGCTTACGGTGAAACCTTCACTATGGATCCTGACTATAGCACCACTTCGTTCATCGCTAACTCCTTAGGGGGAGTCGACTACGGTGACGAGCGCCGGCACTTGTTCGAATTTGTCGATGACAACGACGACCAAGATCGATTTGCCGATTGGCAGCGTGCCGGGCAGTTGGGCATAGGCTTAGGTGTGAGTGGCGGTTCGGTCGGTCGAGATATCGAAGTGTTCCCCGGCTTAGATGAAAACAACGATTTTGTTTCTGATTTCAACCAAAACCAAAATTCACGACCCGACTACTACGAACCTTTCCTGCGCTACTCGGTGGATCCACCCGAATTTCTATTCGGTATGGACATGAACAACAACACTCTGATTGACCGTTTCGAAGATGATCGATTTGCCGATTATCCGTATGAACGCGACCACCAGGGTTACAACATCTACGGCGGTTTACAGATCACCGAACAGGTCCAGTTAACGGGTGGCCATTTGCATGAGGAACTGCTCAGTAGTTCGAGAGAAAGCACGCTCAACTACGCTCTTTTTTCCGGGAGTTGGCGACTCCCCGGCCTGGACATCTCCGTCTTCGAACACTTCAAGTTTGCCAAGGATAATATACCCGAAGATCGTATACGCTGGGTCGATCCCGTCGGAATGACCGATTTCCCGGATCCTCTCGATCATCAGGATACCTTCATCAACGAGGTTTTTCTCCAGGGTAGATACTACCGGATTAACAACTTGAATATTTCCGGAACGCTTAAATATCAAATATTTAAGCAGCAGGGCGATCAGGCCAACATTAAACGAGACCGCTCGTTCTTCGGATTGATCAACAAAGCCGACTACAATATCGAACTGAGCGATCGTATCAGTCTCTGGCCCAAATGGAAAAGCACCTTTCGCAGGGAAACCCCCACGGAGATAGCACTTCCCGAAACGAAGAGTTTGGAAGAAACTCTGTTTCTTATCACCCGCTATTCTCTGCTACCGGGCTCGACGTGGATAGCCTTTGGAGTTGAATTTAGCAATTTTGAGAATCTGGCCAAAGCCGAGGAATTACAGATCGGCGAGATCGACGATTTTAACAACTTAGTGCTCTCTTTCCTTTTCTCAAACACTTCGGCCTATCTGGGCTACAAGCTCACCATGAACACGGGCTTCCAGTGGGAAAGCCAAAGTTTCAAAGAAAACACCCGGCGAGAGACATTAGGTTTCGTGCGCGTATACGCGAGCGCCGGAACAGACTAAAGTGAACACGATTGCCATCTACGGTGGGATTTTGATAAACCAGTTTCTGATGTATCAACGATCAATCAGAGAAAGGAGACGATTGACTATCAAGTAATTGCATGCAGTTTGACGATTGAGCCATAATTGTAATTTCTTTCACATCCAACGAAGGGACGAACAATGAGAAGCAACAAAGCTTGTGTTCTGAGCTTTATAGCGCTACTCGCTATGAGCAGTGTCGCCTTTGGGCATGTCGAAGCCGAATTTTTTCTGCCTCAGGTGCCCGATCCTAGTGCAATGTCGATAGATGGTGACGAAGGAGACTGGGGCTGGCTTGACAGATCTTTCGCAATGGGCCCGGAGGGTTTTTATGACGCTTCGGGTAACGATGGTTACTCCAAAGAAGATTTCGACTTCGCCCTTTTCATGGCTTGGAGTGCCCCGCCCGATAACCGACTCTGGGGATTTTATCGGGTCCAAGACGACACTCTGACCGTTGTCGAAGAGGACCCTTATCGCTGGTGGGCCGATGACAACCTGCAGTTGACCTTAGACATAGACCACAGCGGGGGTGATTTTCTGGGTGTGAATCTTGACCATGTCAACACCGCTCAGCGTTACCACATTCGCATTCTGCCCTTGCCAGGTCAAGCCGTGTTCTTTAACAGCCTCATCGAGCAAATCGATATGCCGTCGATTTTGTGGAATCAAGATATTTTCGAAGGCAAACAGACCGATGTGGTCGAAGTAGCTTGGACACTATCGCCAGCAGGTGCCGCCAACGGTTCGCTGAATGTGACATATACAATCGAATGGGCGATGAAGGTCTACGATATCACCCAGCCGACAAAGGAGGAGAGCATTCAGCATGTGTTCGCGCCAGATCAGGTCGTGCATATAGGACCTCGGCCAAATGATGCTGATACCGAACCATTCGTTCACCGGTTGATTCCCATTGGCAGTGATGAGCAGCAGGACCAGAAAGGTGATTTTATGCCTGACTGGTACACCCTGGCCTGCGAAGACTGTCCAAACGCCGGTTCGGCCGCTGGCAGCCCGACGGCTGTAGAGGAAGCCAGCTGGGGCCGAATCAAAAGCCACATGAACAGCCAGTTGCGCAACTAAAAGGCTGATAAAAATTACAGACGGGGTGGAGCGCAGTATCACTCCATCCTGTTTGTAGCTTTTATTTAAAAGGGAGTTTTTCTAATGAGATTGGCCACCGTTTTACAGGTAGTGTCCGCCGTTTTTCTCTGGGAGTCAGTAAGTGTGGCGAAACCTATCCTGTGGCAAATTGGTGGTAAATCGGGGTCTGATTGGGAAGAATCCACTTTTTTAAACGTCATGATGGAGGCAGGTGTCAGTAGCGAAGGGTCAATGCAACCACTGGAACTGTTGCCAGACTTGGATATTGTATCCCGTCTGGGCAACTGGAACCGGTACCGGGCTCCCCTTGATCTTGATTATGTGGTTGGCGAACCGAGAGCATGGCGTGGCCTTGGAATGAATTCTTGGCCGGGCTATTCTGCTAATCCGTTAATCCTTGTTGACGGGGACGTAGAAACCCACTACACGGCGACTGATTTTGGCAACTCTCCTTGGGACCAATTTTATACCCTCGATTTTGGACTTCCCATTCCAGCGGAAAGATTTGTCGTCATACCTGCAGAAGGGGCAGATCCTTTCACCCAAGAGCCCTATCGACCCAACTTCGCCTTTGAAAAATTCGAGCTGACGGCCAGCACCGACGTGGCTATGGTAAACCGTCAGAAAACGGCTGTCGGGGGAGAGCGAGCAGGAGGATATCAACCCCTGGATATTCTACTCAAGCACGTCCCGCAAAACCTGCAAGCGGTCATCAATATAGAATTTCAGCCGCAATACCTGCAATTTTTCCGCATCATGTTCTATCCAGATGGCTCCAACACACCTGGAGATCCCGCCATATTTTCGAAGTACTCTTTAGCTGATTTCGAGATTTATGGTCGTGGTTTTGTGCCCAAGGCCAAGTGGGTTTCGAAGGTCATTGACATGGAGCAGATCGTGAATATCGGTAGCGTCCGTTACGGCGAGAGTAAATGGCGCAAGGAGGCTGGGAATCTTTTGCCTGCCCCAGAGGCTCCAGCCCACATACAGGTGGCAATCAGGACTGGTCTAGATGACACGCCGATTTCCTACAGGACTTACAACGACCTGCAAGAAAAAATAGAGATATCCAGGTCTGCATACGAAAAACTAAAGCCACGTGTTTTTTCCTACGATCCCCCTTCTGTAGGCTGGCGAGGACCCGTTATCGAAGACCAGAACCAGTGGAGTTTCTGGTCTTCGCCTATCCGCGAGTCGGGTCAGTTACCGAGAGTACCTCGTGGGCGCTATTTCCAAGTCCAAATCCAGGCTCAAACTGAGGAACTGTGGGAATTCGCGCGAATCGACTCGTTGATGATCGAGGTTTCACCCCTTTTGGCCGAGCGGGTCCTGGGAGAAATAGCCTTAGTCGACGACCTTCATCCTGAGGGCAAGCTTGTTCAGATCGAGGCCGGAAAAAGTAAAGAATTTCTATACGACGTAGTCGCCGAATTTACCGACTCTGGCCAAGAAGGGTTTGATGTGATCCGTTTCTTGACGCCCGCAACGTCAAGCTTTCTCGAACTGAAGATGGGAGAGCCACTGGCCTTGGTAACGCCCGATTCTGTGGTCACAGAAATATCTGGCTTCGCAGTGTACTTGCCCCAACGAATACGTCATGGGGAAGCCTCGCGTCTACGGGTACGGCTCGAGACGACAATTTTCGGGGCGTCGGGACAAATCCGTGCCGAAGTGTTTGCCCGCACTGCCGCGTCGTTGCCGCAAATCGTTGAGCCCGGAGACGTTAGTGACGAAATCGAAACCAGCCAGTTGAGGGTGTTGGCAAAGAACTCGTCCCTCGGATCGGTGCTGGGCACAGTCGATATACGACCTGCTACCATTACCCCTCAGGGGGACCAGATAAATGATCAAACACATATCAATTTCACGTTGTTTCGAATTTTTCGCGAGACTGCTGTAGAGATAGATCTCTTCAGCTTGGGAGGGGAACGGGTGAAGCAACTGCTAGCCGACGAACTGGTCGCTGGACGCCACAGTGTCGTATGGGACGGCCGTGACGACGCAGGGAGGACAGTCGCCCCGGGGATATATCTGGCCCGCTTACGTGTAACGACGGATCGGGGTGCCACCGCACGCATACTACCAATCGCCGTAGCCTATTGAGGAGCAGCGACAATGAGAACATTTAGACTCTTGCCACTAAACATCATTCTGCTAATAGTGCTCAATAGCTGCGGAATTAAGCTGGGCTACCGGCATTTCGCGGAGCCAATCGTGTCGTCATCTGCCGCTCTTTCTCAAGGAGAGGATGGTAATCAATACGTCGTAGGAGACGACCATAGTATAACGTTTTTGCAAGATCGCCTCGAAGTAAGTCTACTCCCCCTAACGGCGGAAGCTCTAAACAGGCAATTTCCGTCTATTTCGGTTTATCCTCCCGGTAACGCCAGAGCTAATCCCCACGATGTCCCTCATAACCCGTACACTTATGGTGAGTGGACGCCGCCTGGCGAAGCAGAAGCCCCTGCGCGCTTCACCGTTTTTCAACTCAAGGTGAAGAATTATGCCTATCCCAAAGTGCAGGTGGACCCGGCCTCCATATTCATAACATCCCCAAATGGACGACACTATCCGGCCTTAAGTCACAGCGCTCTCGTTGATTACTATTGGCCTTATGCCGTAGCCTACGGGGGCAACGCCCGAGCCAATCTCGCCGAAAGAAGGGCCCTGATCCGTCGCACGCTTTTCAGCGATGAGATGATTTTTAGCGGCCAGGAAAATGAGGGCTATGTCGTTTTCGCAAATCTGGATAACGACGTTGAAGAATTCACAGTTTGGATCGAAAATATGGCCTTGCGCTTCGACTATAAAGGTGAACCTGTCGACACCGTCGACATCAACTATCCGTTTGAACGAGAGGTATACTATGCCAAGCATAGACGTACCGGGAAGCGCTAAAAAATGAGGGTTATCTACCGCCTTGCGTATATACTTTCTATTGCAATCCTTGTTCCAGGTTGTGGCTCCAACGAGCCCGATCCCGATGTAGTTGCCCAAGTCGAAAGCGTTGAGATCACGATAGATGATCTGTTACGTTTTCGCGCCGATACCCCCGGCTTACTACGCTCGGAAAAGGAAGGCGTTGACGAACTTCGGGAATATCTTGCCAGCATGATCGACATGGAACTTATGCTGGCAAAAGCTCGCACATTGAAGATAGACCAGGATCCAGATTTCCAACGTGCCATAGAGCGCGAAATTCGACAAAAAGTAGCCTTTGAGTTCACCGTCAAGGAAATCAAGGCCAAGTCTGATGTGCCCTACGAAGAACTGCGCGCTCGCTTTGACAAGAGCAAATGGAACCGAATGTTACTTCTCGCGCACATTCGTACCGCTACGGGTCAGGATGCACAGAAGGCATTGCATGACTTACACGCCGGCGATCTTTTTGATGAAGTAGCATTGAAGCATTCCATCCTGGAAAAAACCGCTCAGCAAGGCGGGCTTATTAGCTTTTGGTACGGACGAGACAATCTTGAGTACGGACAAGATAATCTTGAGAGATTAGGATTGCCCTTTGAAGTTGCCGACGAGCTTTTTGAAAAAGAGGTGGGAGCAGTCGCCGGTCCATATCAGATCAATGGCTACAGCGAAATTTTTGAGATACGGAAAGAAAAACCAGCCCCCAGAAGCTACATCATGGCTTTCTCCCAAACGACGCTAGTTAGAGCGTTTGTTTCGCAGCGGCAAAAGACCATCGCCGAATTGAAACTGAAGTACCAGGTGCATCTGGACCAGGCGGGCATCAAGCGTTTTGCTCTATGGGTAACCGAAGCAAGCAACGAGCCATTAGCGTTGAGTGACGAAGAAGCCGCGTCGCCGCTCTGCCATATGAGTAATGGCCAGATCGAAGCCAGAGACCTGTATGAACTCTTTCAGGTAGATGGAGTGCTTCAGCCTTCCAAAATGGACAGTGCTGGCATTGTCTATGCCATCGAGAACCAACTTTTACCTGACGCGCTTTTTTATAGAAGAGCAGTAGAGCTGGGCTTAGATCGCGATTCGACACTGGTGGCCTGGGGCAAAGTCAAAAGAAAAGCCATGCTGATCGAAGCGGTACAAGAGCGCGAAGTGATAGCACAGATGGACCTCAGCGAATCATCACTCAAACGCTATTATGAGGATCACACCAAGCGTTTTATGCTGCAAGAGGAGATCCAGGTAGTTGAGATCTTGACCGAGCAGCGGCAAGAATCTCAGGCACTTTTGGATCGAGTACGAAATGGGGAAAACATGGGCGAACTTGCTGTCCGTTACAGCAAGCGCGCGAACGCGAGGAAAAATATCGGAGTCCTCCACATGCATCCCCGGGATCGCAAACGCTACGGCACCCTCTTCGACGCGGCCAAGAGTGCCGAAATCGGCACATTGCAGGGGCCGGTAGAAATCATGGCCGAACCAAACGAGGAAAAACAGTATTCGATTTTCCAAGTCATTCATAAATTGCCGGAGCGGCCCCAAGAATTCGCAGCCGCCCGCCGCAAGGCCCGCTATTGGCTTCATAAAGAAGAAGAGGCTCGGCTCATTGGCGAACTCTTCAAGAACCTGAGAAAGCAATACGCAAGTCAGATTGTGGTCTTTGAAGATCGATTAGAAAACGTAAATGTCACATCTGGTCCTTAAAAGCTTCCTCCTGCTCACCTTTCTTTTCGGTTGCGGAAACCAAGCGACCGAAAAGGCTGAAACGCTGTATCATGCCGCCGTAGAACACGCACGGGAGGGCCAATACGTCGAAGTTATCGTTTCATGTCAGACGGCGCTGAATATTGATCCTAACCATGTTGAAGCGCGTTTATTACTCGGCTTAACTCTTCTAAAACAGGGCAAACTTGAAGAGGCCGTAACGGAATGTCGGCACGCCATTTCACTGGCACCGAAACTCGTTGAGGCCCGGATCGCACTAGGAGATGTGTTTGTCCGACAACGGCTCAACGACGAAGCCTTGGCGGCTTATCAAGAAGCCGTTCGACTGGCCCCCGGAGATCCTCACCCTTATCGAAAACTCGCCATCGCGTATACCGATCAGAGTCGCTATTCCGAAGCAGTAGAAACTCTTCTTAAGGCATGTGCCATTGAGAAAGACCACGTTGCGACACTGCACAATTTAGGTCTCGTGTACGAACGCCAAGGGCGATATGAGGAAGCGGCTACAGCCTTCAAACAAACTCTGGCGATCGATTCGACCCATGCAGAAGGTCACTACCAGTTGGGACTCATTCATGCCAGGCTTGGGAACCAAGACAACGCCAAGGATAATTTCAATACAGTTCAGCGTTTGCAACCTGGACACGCTGGGGCCTATACCCAGTTAGGCCAGATTTATCTCCAACGGGACAAGCTGAAAGAGTCCGAAGAGACCCTAAAGCAGAGCATCCGCTTAGATCGGTTCAATCCCGAGAGCCTTCACCGGCTTGGTACGCTTTATCTCCGTCAGGGCCGCACCGAGGTTGGAGCACAATTGATACAGGTTTTTGAGCGTTTGCGAAATGTCAGCGAGGACATAGAGCGCTTCCGCTACATCCTCACCCTCTATCCCGAGGACGCATTAGCGCATTACAATCTGGGTGTTCTGTACGCTGGGCAAGGTGGTTATCAAGAGGCGGTGTCCGAATATCAGGCAACTCTGACCATTAACCCCGATGATATAAAAGCTCGCAATAACTTGGGTAATCTTTTGCTGCGACAAGGACAGGCAGTGGCCGCGATTCAACAATTCGAGGCTTTACTGGCCCTGAATCCGCGCTATTCACAGGGATATAATAACCTTGGTACGGCTTATGTCATGTTACAAGATATTCAGCGGGCATCTTTGGCCTATCAAAAGGCAATCAAGATGGATTCCAGCAATGTAGATGCCCATTACAACCTCGGGCAGTTGTACCTCGATAACGGGATGCGGGAAGACGGCGACAAAGTGATGGAGATCTATCAGCGCTTGATAACCGAGAAAGAAACCGAAAGAGAGCAAGCGGCACCGAAGGAGAAATAGCGATGAAAATTAGACCTATCCTACTACTGGCTGTTGGGATGTTCGGGGTAGTATATATCGCAGTTGTGCATGCCGATCTGATTCAATGGCGCGTAGGTGGTTCGAATAATCCGACTTGGCGGGAATGGACCAACCTAAGCATGATGATCGATATCACTTCGATCCCGACCGCCATTCAACCGTACAAACTCGACGAAAGCGAAAACCTGGTCCCCAGATTGTCCTGGACGCGCTACAAGTTCCCTATAGTGTCCTCTTATACACCGGGCATGCCCCGCATTTGGCCAGGTGTCGGGACGATTTCAAGTCCAAAGGACGTTGACCCGTTAATGTATATTGATGGCGATGTCAACACTTATTCTGCAGGTTCCGACTCTTGGGGATGGGACAGTTTTTTGACACTTGATTTGGGAGTTCAAGTACCCGCAGAGCGCTTCGTATTCTATCCCCCGGATGGCGTCGATCCCTTTACTCAAGAACCTTACCGACCCAATTACAAGGTACCCGGTTATGAGGTCTCGGCGACAAACGACGAAAGTTTCGTACAGCAGGAAACTTCCCTAATATTGTTTGATGTCGATCCCAGCAGAGGAGGCAACCATAGCTTCGACACATTGTTGGCCCGAGTCGAGCAGAACTTTAACTCCGTAGTCGAAGTCAATTTTCCACTTCAATACTTACGTTTTTTTAGGGTCCAAGCGCTTCTAGATGCCAAGAATAGAGGGAATAAACGACAGGCTCTGGCCGAATTAGAGATCTACGGCAGAGGGTACGTCCCCAGGGTCACCTGGGAATCGTTAGTGATCGACATGGGCCAGATGGTCAGTATCGGCAAGATTATATTTGATGTCAGCAAATGGAGAACCGAAGGCGATGCGGAACTGCCAGCACCTGAATCTCTGGCACGCGCCAAGGTATATATCAGAACCGGTTTGGATGATAGTCCGCGTGCCTACTATACCTACAATGACCTTTCACAACTGACCGAAGTAGACCCAGACGCTTACGAGCGCCTGAAACCGCGAGTATATTCCTATGATCCACCGTCGGTAGGCTGGCGGGGTCCGATTGCGGATGACTCGGAGCAATGGAGCTTTTGGTCTAGGCCCCAGTCGATATCGGGCGGGGCTCCCCAGGTTCCGCCTGGACGTTACATTCAGTTGCGGGTGCGGTTGGAAACAGACGAATTGTGGGAAATGGCCCGCGTGGGTTCGCTAATGGTAGTGGCCTCGTCCCTTCTTGCTAATCAAGTTTTGGGAGAAGTAGCGGCTGTGGACGATCAGCTCCCCGATGGGCAGGTCGCTGAAGTACCCGTCGGCGAACCGACGGAATTCGTTTTCGAGGTTCTGGCAGAGTTCGACGATGTACAACAGGGGTTTGACGCTGTACGCATTCGCACCCCATCCTCAGCCGTATTTAAAGAGCTGGCGATGGGCGAACCACTCGTTCCGGTAAGCTCAGACAGCGTTGTGATCGAAAATAGGGGATTTGTCGTATATCTACCGCAACCGATCGGCTCCGACGAATCACCAAGATTGCGGATCAGGCTGGAAACCACCCTTTATGAAGCTGCAGCCACGCTTGGAGCCGAGGTATTCTCCCGAACTGGCAGAGGCTTTCCCCAACAGGTAGTAGGCGGCGATGTCAGCGATGCCATTGGCACCAATCAATTGCGTGTATTGGCCCAGTCTTCCTCGCAGGGTTCAATATTGAGCAATGTGGAAGTCCATCCACCTATATTTACGCCACAAGGAGATGGAGTCAATGATCTAGTACAGCTTTCCTACAACCTATTGAGTATACAGACGGGGGTTGAGGTTGAAGTAGCTGTGTATTCCTTGAATGGAGAACGACAAAGACAGCTTTTTTCGAATCCGCAAGATGCAGGCCCTCACCGCTTGATGTGGGATGGACGGGATGAGACCGGTCACCTGCTGGTACCGGGTATTTATTTGGTCCACATCACGGCCAAGACAGATAAAGGACTACTGACCCAAACACGGCGGCTATCCATAGTTTATTAGTTTTGTATCAATCCATAAAGAGGCAATGATCAGCGAAAGCGGGATGATGCAGGGACAGACGTTGTGGCCCCGTACCGATCGATTGGTCCTCCACGTAACGGACTCATTAACGGGTGCCGCCGTAATGATGTTGAAATTACTAGGTACGCGGATTATTGGGCCGTTTTTCGGTGTCCCGACATACCCCACCGGCGAGTCTTCGTAAGTCGACCAGGGAAAAATTTTAATTACCTCATCTTTCTCGCCTCTAACCGCCCCGTCCATATTGACTCTATGCACTAGCCTACGCCGAAAGGCCAAAAGACGCTGACTTGGATGCTTGAGTGGGAGCAGGAGTTCGACTGTAACAATGGTGTGCTCAAAAGTGATGACTTCAATCCGCTGGGAAATTTGTAGATCACCAAAACGGATGCCTACGGACAACTGCTCCGTGAACGCGTGGCCGTCGATTTACTCCTCTTTAAAAAAACATAGTTGATGATTTGAACACCCAGAAAGACATCGATGAGAAAGAGATCGCCTACGCTTCGTACGGCGACAAAGGCAAAGCATTCACGCCGAAGGCAATCCTAACCGGTTGTCTTGGCGCATTCTGTGTCTCAGCCGGGTCCGCCTACGGAACGCTATACCTCAAAGGTTCGTTCATGGCGCTCGGGAGCAGTATGCCCGGGGCGGTCATTATCCTCTTCATCATAACCCTGATAATCAATCCCCTGTTAAAGCTTATCAGCCCCCTGGCGGGCCTAAACCGGCGCGAATTGCTGGTGGTTTATATTATGATGGTGATGGCCTCGCCGATACCGACCCTATTTGTGGGCAAATTCCTCAGCGCGATTAGCTATCCTTTCTATTACGCTACCCCCGAAAATCGCTGGGAAGAACTTCTTCACCCATACATACCAGAATGGTTGATGGTGAGCGATTTTCAAACCGTGAGAAAATTTTACGAGGGAACCGGAAGGGACGAGCCGATCCCGTGGGCCAAGTGGACTCCGGTATTACTCGCATGGATGCCGTTAGTGGCGGCGTTATTCATGATGATGATCTCCATGATGGCTATCCTACGCAAACAATGGGTTGATCACGAGAGACTAATTTATCCTTTAATGCAGGTACCCCTGTCCATGACCGAGGAGGGTAAGCCGGGCGAGGTCCTAAGTCCCTTTTACAAGAATTCAATGATGTGGGCCGGTTTCGCGCTACCGGCTTTGTGGGGTACGCTACACGGCCTCTATAATTATTTTCCAGACATCGTTTTTGTAGCCCAGGACGTGGACATTATCCACATGGAGATACCAGTTTTTAGCCGTTCGGCAGATCTCTATATAGCCTTTCGCTTCAACATTCTCGGCTTCTTCTATTTTCTAAAAACCGAGATCGCCTTCAGCCTGTGGTTCTTCAACTTGCTATCCTTTGCAGTAAGGGGGATCTTCGGCATCCTCGGTATCATGAGTTCGGAACCCGGGGGTCAAGGGCACCAAGTCCCTAACTTGATTTTGGCACAACAGTCTATGGGAGCCCTACTTATGCTTTGTTTCGGCGGCTTATGGATGGCTCGTGTGCATTTGAAGCAAGTTATGCGCAAAGCTTTCGTCGGAGATCAACGAATAGACGATTCTGATGAGATTCTTTCCTATCGCGCGGCAGTGACGGCATGTTTGGTTAGTGGTTTGGTTATAGTGGGGTGGTTGTGGCTCGCGGGTATGCCAGTCTGGGTGGGCCTGGTCATTCTCTTGTTAGGAATGTTGGTCATTTTTGGCTACTCCCGAGTCGTGGCTGAGGGTGGACTTTCAGACGGTGCGCCACCGGTTGTCCCTGCTGGAATCCTAGTTTCAACGGTGGGCTCCTCGGCAATCGGCGACCAGGGACTAGTGATCTTAGCTACCACCTTGTTGTGGACGACTGGACGCAATTTCGTAATGGTATCCTGTGCCAATAGCCTCAGGCTAGGGGAAGAACTTACCAATAACAAGCGGCCACTCTTTTGGGTCATTGTTTTAGCGCTGGTTGTGGCTATTTCCAGCTCTGTCTGGACAATCATGTATCTGGGCCACAGATATGGAGCCATAAATCTGTGGTTATCGAGCGGCGGTGGCTACAACTTTGCCGAGACACTGATTCGCACACCGACCGACCCGTTTGTATCTAGTTGGTTCAACACAGCCATTGGAATGGTTATTATGACCGGGCTGATGGTAGGACGTTGGCTCTTCCTTTGGTGGCCCTTCCATCCTATAGGCTACGTGATAGGCCCGGTTTGGATCATGGACCACTTGTGGATCAACATGTTTATGGCCTGGCTGCTTAAGGTGCTGGTACTTAAATACGGAGGGGTGCGTCTTTACTTGAAAACCAGACCCTTTTTCTTGGGCCTGATTTTGGGCTATTACACTCCGGGAGGAATCTTTCTCATTATAGACCATTTTACCGGTATGATTAACAACGTTATCTTCTGGGGCTAAAACCTATGATCCGTGCAGGTACATATTCTCCCATTTTGCTCGGAAATCTCGTATTGTTGCTGAACCTCGGTCCAGTGGCGTGCCAAGACAATATCGACAGTGTTGCTGAGTTCAATGCTAAAGCTTCCTCTGCTCCTTCTAAAGGAAAAAAAAATCCGCCCGCCGCAGGAATCGCCTGGGAAGTAGAGCTTTATTTCAGAACCTATAGTTCACCGCGTCTTTTCGTCGGTTCCGACAGCGCGAGGATCCTCATCGCTTTTGGCGATGAAGCCCCTCGCGCTGGTGGTGCCTTTGCGGTGGACGTGGCTACCGGTGAGCGCCGGTGGAGTATTGCGACTACAGACGAGCTTTTTGCACTCCCCACGCCGCTGACACCCAGGGCAAATGGTCAACAACCTTGGATTTTCTCAGGCCGCGACGGTCAGTTGCGAGTTGTCGACGGGGATACTGGAGACGAACTCTGGCACTTCCGCCCATTCGGGGATGAAGGCCGTTTAGCAGGGATCTACAATTTCTACTCCGGACGGGAGTTCGGCGATGTAAACGGCGACGGAGTCGTCGATTATCTGGTAACCAACGGGGGCGACTCTCGACGAGCCCCCGGCGAGAGTCGTCCTGCGGGGCATCTGATGGTCCTCAGTGGAATGGATGGTAGTATCATACACCAGTTGAGGGTTCCTAGTGGCCATGAGACCTATTGCTCACCCCTAATTTGGCCGCTCATGGACAAGGAATGGGTCGTGTTTGGCACCGGAGGTGAAACATCTGCAGGATCGCTGTGGGGTGTTCCCGCTGACAGCGTCCGCAAAGGGACGCTGTCAGGTATACGCTCACTAATCAGCAGCAAAGAGCAAAAAGGATTCATCGCTCCCCCCTCTTTTGCTGATCTAGATAGTGACGGACTGCTGGACTTAATCGCAACGCCCTTTGATGGCCGACTCATAGTAATCTCGGGCAGCTCAATGAAGGCTCTGTGGACTTTCGCGTCTTCAGATGAAGAAGAGACCCAGGCAAGTCCAGCAGTTGGAGATTTTGACGGCGACGGCGACTTAGATATTGTAGCTGTGGCCCATAAAGGGATCTTCCCTCAATGGCAAGGAGCTGCTGTTCGTGCCTTCGACGGAGCGACGGGGACACAGCTTTGGGAATACAGTGTCCACGGGGATCTGATGCCCCCTTCTCCGCTGGCCGCTGATATGGACGCTGATGGGTGTGATGAGATTTTTTTTGTTGAATCGGAGCCTGGATATTTTATGGGCCAAGCGAGCAGATCGCGTTTGCAAGTCGTACATGTGGAGGAGGATCGCATAGAGACGCTCGCGGAGATTGACGGGCTAAGCGCGAGTTCGGGTTGGATCGGCGATGCAGATGGGGACGGATGGCTTGAGTGGTTCGTGCCGCTCAGTAAAATCGGTCGGGGTGGCCTGATGCGTTATGATCTGGGCCGACCTGCCCCGGATAAGATTGCCTGGGGTGGTTATTTAGGTACCAAGCACGACGGTAAATACTAGCAACCGGCATCCCGCTGTACCCATATGAGACCACTGGCCTTTAATAAGGCCTGACAACAAAGGCCTCGCCGGTCGGCGAGTGATCCTCATTCTCGTACACCGTCAACATTGTTCCGGCCGCTATATTGGAGGTGTGCTGCACTTTTCCCGATGGCCAGCGCATCTCCACCGAGGCCGCTTTGCTCCGCTCCCCTATACGGATGCGCATAATTGGACTATTCTGAGCCGAGAATCCTTGGCCGGCGTGGTGTTGACGGACGATCTTTCCAGGAGCCAGGTCGACGGTCACGGCCGCACCGTAACCATCGCGCGCACTCCAAATCCGACTCGGCTGGTCGGTGTGATTGCCGCCAACCAGACGCAATCCTAATATTGCAGCGCTCGAACCGCCATCTCCCATTTGGTTACGGAAGAGTTCAAAGAGCGGAGCGTTGGCATTGACTACCGCCAGGTCTTGCCAGCCGTCGCGGTCGAAGTCTAAAAGTGCGAAGGAGCGACCGTCGGCCGGGCTATCGGCCCCTGAAATGCCGGAAAAATCGATGAAGTGCCGCCCGTTCTGGTTCAAGAAGAGATGGTTGCGCTCTTTGCCGCTGAGCGAGGCACCCGCCTCCAGACGTTTGGCGACGCTAAAGCTGCCATCAGTGTGTCCATGGCGCACGACCGTGCGCCAGAACAGGCTTCAGGTATCTTCGACAATGGCAACTTCTTCGGGGGCAGTGTAGAAGCCACTCAGCGCGTAGATATCGAGATAGCCGTCGTTGTTCAGATCGGCAAACTGGCTACCCCAGCCCCAGCCGCCCCGCTCGACTAGCAAAGCCGGACTTTCCACTCCGGAGACGCGAGCAAACTCATCGCCCAGGTTGCGGAAGAGCGAATTGCCGCGTGCCAGCGGTGCAAAAACGGTCGCGTCAAGTAGGGCGGTGATACGGCGGCCAGCCCGGCTGTACATATTCGTAACGTAGAGATCCTGGCGACCATCCCGGTCATAATCTCCCCAGGAAGCGCCCATCCCGAAGCCAAGGTCGGCTGTCGCGGTCCTAGCCGTCACATCGATAAAGCGACCATCGCCTTCATTGCGCAAGAGGTTGTTGGCCGCAAAATCGTTGGCCAAATAGAGGTCTGGATCGCCGTCCGAGTCATAATCGCCGAAAGCGGCCTGGAGGGTATTGCGCCAGATCGAAAGCGGACCTTCGACTGCAACGAAGCGACCGTCACCGCTATTCTTGAAGAAGCTATTCGGCGGACCGGGTGCATCGCGCAGAAGGTCCGACTCCTTTTTCCGAACGAGTCGATGGAGTTTCCGTGCCTGAGACGGGGATATAAATTCCCCAAGCAGAGCTTCGGTAGCTATAAGCCGACCCGGACTGGAGTTAAACGCTTCGAGTATGATTCGCGCCGCATAGGTCGAGAAGTATACATCGAGCAGACCATCGCCGTCGACATCGGCGGCAGCAATCGATGCGACCAGTTGGGGAAGTCCTCCCTCGATTTGGTCAGAGCGATCTACAAAACGGCCGTGCTCGTTGACCAGGTACATGCTCGGCTCGAGGGTGCGCCCGAGAAAGACATCGCTATCGCCGTCGTTGTCGAAGTCGGCGAAAAGTGCGGCCGCACTATGGTCTGCGATATTCAGACCGAATTCAGCGGCCCGCTCAGCGTAGGTGCCGTTGCCCTGATTGACGAGAAGCTGATTCTCGCCCCATCGAGCCATGATGTATATATCATCCAGACCGTCGCCGTTAATATCGACCACGCTGACTCCGGGATGGCGGTCGAAGGCATGCAGGGTAAAGTGACCGTGCGGTTTCCGGAAGTCGGGATCGGTCAGCGCGTCGATGACGAGTTCTTCGTGGAGCGATCTGCGCGCGTGTTCCCGGGCTGTCCTATCGGGCAAGATATCAACCAAGGCTTCGACGAAGAGCGGACGAGCTGTTGTTTCCGTTTTGAAGTGCGTCGTGTGCCACTCGGCGATCCGCCAGGTGGAATCGGATCCGGCGATGGGATATTTCTGCCAGAGGACCTGCAGATCTGCTGCGGCGTGTACGAGTGACGCATCCGAGCTCTGCAGATTTCCCGTAAAACGCATCAGGGTCTGGAAGCGCATCTCGTTCGCGTCGATGAAATACCCCTCTTCGATTGAGAAATTCACCCGCTGCAACGAGTCTCCCAGTGCCAAAAAAGGATGCCAGAGTCGTAGATCCTGGGCCCGGGCGAACCGGGACTCTTCGAGGGACCAACTCCATGTGGGTTCAGATGTTGCAGACCACTCCCCCAGTGGGGCTAGGTCGGTAGTATGAACCCTCTCAGCGAAGAGCGACTCGCTCCCGGAGTCGGGCAGTACCTGCGCGCGGATGCTCTGGGCTAGAACGGGCAAGACCCGCGCCTCGAGCCAGAGGATCAGCGCTTCTCCTCGATCTACCTGAGTGAGCAACCGCTCTTTTTGCCCCGAGGTTAGCAGAACGCGCCCCGTACCATACAGACCGCAGACGACCAGCGCAGAGAGCAGGATCGAAGCTCCCACTCCCAACAAGGGAGACAGACGCGGGCCCCGCCAGAGCAACCAACCCCCCACCATCATGAGTGCGACCTGCAGACCGATAAGGGCTTGAACTACTGCCGGACTTTCGAGCCGTCCGCTAGGCAGGTAGTACGTGAGGGCAAAAGGATTGAGAGCAAAGCCGGCCAGCAGCAACGAAATGCCCGCAAGCAACGCGGAGCGACTGCGCAAACGATCGGTGTTCTTGTCGGTAGAATCAATCACCGGAAACGCGGGGCGACCTGAGCGGCAAAGAGTTCGAGACCTTCCGCTTCGGGAGCATCCATGAACCAGAGGAGAAAGTGACTGACGCCCCGGTCGATATAGGCCCGGATGCGTTGCTCAACTTCGTCAGGTGTACCAATGAGATAGGAGTCGGCCAGGGAAGAGGGAATCGCCTCGGTCTGCCCAGTGAGAAAGGCAACGAGCTCGGGGTCTAAATCTTCCGACGGACTCAGGTCCACCATATCCTGTAGTTTCTGCCGCAGGGCAGAACGGTCAGGGGCGACGAGAATCTGTGTTTCTACACTAATTTCCAACTCGGCCAAGTCCCGTCCCTCGGCTCTACAGGCCGCGGCCAAGGCCTGTAGCCGTTGCTCCAATGTTTCCAGCGAAACCGGGACCGTGTTCCAGCCCTGAGCCCAGCGAGCGCAGATCCGCAGCATGGATGGGTGGGTTTCACCGACCCAGATCGGCGGATGCGGTTTTTGCACGGGTTGGGGTTGGCACACAGCGCCTTCGAGGTGGTAGAAGCGTCCCTGGAAAGACACCGGCTCTCGGGCCTGCCAGAGCGCCAGGATCAATTCCAACGCTTCGGCCATCCGCTCGACGCGTTCCTCCACAACATCGCTCCAAAACAGGCCATAGGCCCGATGCTCGCGATCGTTGTTGCCCAGGTCATAAAAATGGATCAGCCGTCCCCCCGATATCTGGTCCAGCGTCGCCGACATCTTCGCTGCCATCGCGGGATGGCGCAGCAAGTTCGACTGGTGGATCACGCCGAGGCGCGCCCGGCTGGTCGCAGCGGCCAGGGCCGCCAGCGTAGTCCAACCTTCGAGAATCGCCTGATCCTTGCCCAGCATCAAATGGTCAGCCACCCACAGAGAATCGTAGCCAAGTCCGTCGGCTTTTCGACACAGGTCGATCGTAGTACGCGCATCGAGTTCGCGGTAGTTAGGGGTGCGAAAAAGACGCCCGCCGGGAGCGGCGAATATCGGAGCACAGAAACCGAAAGAGATCTCCATAGGGCAACTTCCTTTCTATAGCGGTTCTTCGACGAGCAGGAGTTGGTTGGCGGGGATCGGACGCGAAAGAGTCTGGTGAGTACCGGAAGGCCAGCGCACTTCAACCTGCTCGACCGAATCGGCTTCCCCCAAACCAAAATAGAGCGGCAAAAGACTTTGAGAGAGATAACCCGAACGACCGTCGCGCAACTGGGTATAGGTCCGACCACCGGACTTCACCTGCACAATGGCTCCAAGGCCACTGCGGTTGGAGCGGCGACCGACCAGATCTACTTTGAGATAACGCAAAACCGGCTTGCGCTCGTTCAGGTCGCTGATCAGCACCATGGGCTCGGAGTTGAAATCGTTGGTGACAATGTCCAGGTCGCCGTCGCCGTCGAGATCGCAAACAAGCGAAGAACGCGATCCAAGGGCTCCATAGACTTCGACCGTACCGCTTTGTCCGCGACAGTCTTTGTGCCCCATGTCGGCCCGCGAGCAGTCCAGTTCAAAAAAAGACGTACTGGTCCTGCCACCACGGCGGGGCTCTACGCCCAGCACGAATTCGCGATCGACAAACCTCCGCCCCTGGTCGTTGAGCAGCAGAGAATTAACGCCGTAGCGAAACGGATAGTTCATACTCGCGGTGATAAACGCATCCTCGTAGCCATCGGCGTTGAGATCGCCCGTACTCAACCCCCATGGCCAATAGGTCTCCGCGCCAATCCGGTCTGAAATTTCCTCGAAGCGCCCATCGCCCAGATTCCGGTAGAAGGCGTTGCCGAAGATACTCATGCCTCCGGTTTGTAGAAAATCCTCTGTATACTCGACCTCAGCCTTCTCTTTTTCGCGATTCCACTCGACCCCTTTACTCATATCGGAGTGCATGTCGGTAATGTAGAGATCCAACAAACCATCGCTGTCCCAATCAAAGACCTGAATACCCATCGAACCCCAGGGCGTCCTGGGGAAAAACTCCTGGGTTTTGCGCACAAAACGCCGCCCCCGGTCGTTTTCGTAGTATTGGTCAGAGCCGTGCATATTGAGAACATAGAGATCCTGCCAGCCATCCGCGTTAATATCCACCGCACTGGCGTCTCCCGTCCAGCTCGCATCCTCTAGACCCATCGACTGAGATACGTCGACGAAACGGTTGTCGCCCTGATTCTTGAAGAGCGCACTCTTTTCGCCACGACCGGGTTCGAGGTGGAGGGAAAAGGCGTTTTCGCGGCCGGGATAGTAGGGCAGGCCGACACTGGATACGACAGCCTGCTCGCGCGTGTAGTCACCGACGTTGCAGAGCAAGAGATCGAGTAGGCCATCGCGATCGTAGTCGAAGAACACGGCGGCCGATGAATGGCCCCGATAGTCGATGCCGCTGCCGATACCGATATCGGTGAAGCCACCACGACCATCGTTTTCGAAAAGCACATTGCCATCGCGTACCGCGGTAACGTATAGATCCGGGTCACCATCATTATCAATATCGGCGAAAGAAGCCGAAACCGAAATGCGATCTACAAGCGCCAGTCCCGGCGTAGTCCAGTTGGCAAAGCGACCCTCGCCCAGATTTCTCCATAGCTCGTTGCCCCCTGACTGATTGACCAGGTACAGGTCCAGGAAGCTGTCCCCGTCGATATCGGCTGCCGCCAGACCGCAACCGTGGTCGTAGTGAATCGGCAGATAGCGCTTCCCCGAATCGTCCGTGATTCGGTTGCGAAATGTGATGCCGCTTTCTTTGAGTCGATCTTTGAAGGAAAAATCGGACCAGACTGAGGCTCCAACGGTCGATTCGAGCTGGATCTGACGACGCTGGAGAAGCCACGGGGGTTTGCGAACCGACGGTGGTACATGGAGACGGCTGGAGAAGCGCGGCGGACCTCCCGACATGGAATCGTATGGGTTGTCGCCGAGGATGGGCGGCAATAACTGGAGTAGCACGATCACAATGCATGCCGCACAGGAGATCAATATTTTCTTGGCTGGCGACACGCTTAAACGTCCACCGCTGCCACATGCCAAATTCGCTGCTCGTGGACAACTTGTTGCGCACTCATAACCCAGCCAGGGAACTATCCACAGAATTTGGCGATCAGTTCGACCGCCTTGCCATCGACCGTTGTGGGGTCAAGCGCTCCTGCGCTAAGAACCACCTGAAAGGTCTGACCTGTGTCCAGCGTGCGAGTCTTGGCATCCATATAAGTCACGCTGAAGGCGCGGCGCGCCGATGCCGTGGAGTTGATCTCCGAGCGGTGCAAGAGGAAATTGTGCAACAAAAAGGCCTCTCCGGCTTCGGCACCGAGGTCAATCACAGCCTCCGCCGGCGCGTAACGGGGCCTGGTCTTAACGCCTCCTGCGCCGTAGCGACCGCCATAATCTTGTCGTACATATCGCCCGTGATTCCGATGCGATAGGAAGAGCTCATCTAAATGACCTCCGTTCTCATTGGTTGTTTTTCGAACACCGCACTCAGCCCTCTGCGACCACCCGCCGCCCGGGCACCTCGCCGGCGCAGACCCATATCGCGGCCAGCGACTCGCGCGGTTCATTGCCAATACTATAGGGGCGCGCTCAGTCAGCACATGGTGTCGACCCTCGACCGTGCAAGCGTCAGCAAAGCTTTCGATAGTCGGTTCATAGCGACCTATTCTTTCTCAATACGCCACACCCATGCTGCCGGTGCGGACGAAAGTTTCCCGTTCGGTGTGAACCTGAACCACGACGAGGTAGAGCCCCGGTGGGACCAACTGCCGCTGGTCGTCGCGCCCGTCCCAGGCCACCGCATAGGCGCCGCTAGCGCTCTCGGCGTCGAGGACGGTGCGCGGGGTCGTCCTCGACGCCGACAACGGATGAGGATCTGCTGCTGGTCGACTATTACCGCGCCCAGACCTGGCCCACTGGGCGTTGGATCAGTCCTTATATACGGTCAGGATCTGGTCCACCGGAACATCTTGCAATAGCTGCACCTTGCCGCTGGGCCAACGGATCTCGAGCTCGTCCACCAGGGTGCGGTCTCCCAGGCCGAAAAAGGGGCGTAGCGCGCTCTGGCACATATAGCTCGACCCCGTCCGCACCACGTCTACCTGCATCAAGTCCCCCGCCGTGACCCGGACCTCGGCCCCGACTAAGTCCCCGACCAGCCGCAAGCTCAACCAGTGATTTGCATTGCCGCCGTCGTTGCGCAAGAGCACGGCCGGTTGGTTGTTGTTGGTGACCGCCACATCCAGGTCCCCGTCGTTGTCGTAGTCGCCCATCGCCGCGCCCCGGCTAACCTGCTTTAACAAGAGTCCCGGCCCTACCAGGTTGCTCATATCCTCAAAGCGGCCCCGACCGTCGTTGCGAAAGACCTGGTTCTGCTGCTCATAGGTCACCGCGTCGAAACGCTCGATATTGTCGTCGAGATGGCCATTGGCGACGAAGATATCGCGATCACCATCGTTGTCGTAGTCGAAAAAGAACGTGCCCCAGGCCAGAAATTGGAGACTCGGCACCCCCAGCCCTGATTGAAAGGTGATATCGGCGAAAAATCCGTTGCCCAAGTTGCGATAGAGACTATTGGTCTCCCATTGGTAGTTGGTGACGAGGAAGTCGAAGAGCCCGTCGTTATCGTAGTCGCCGACGTCGACGCCCATGCCGGCTAGGGGTTTCCCCATGTCGTTATAGGCGACCCCGGCCAGGGCGCCGACCTCTGCGAAGTGACCTCCATCATTGCGGTAGAGTAAGTTGGGCGAGCGGTCGCCGGCCACGTAGAGATCGGGGTCGCGGTCCTGGTCGTAATCGATAAAGAAGGCCCCCAATTCCTTAGCGGCGGCGGGCAACAGGCCCACTTCATCGGCGATGTCGGTGAATGTGCCATTGCCATCGTTGCGATAAAAAACATCCCTTTGCGGCGCGAAGGCCTCCGGACCGCAATAGACCGCAATGCCTTCGCCCCGGATACAGGGTTTGTGCAGCGCAGGGCGGAACTCGGCGTAATTGCCCACGAAGAGATCGAGGTCGCCGTCGGCGTCGTGGTCGGCAAAGGCGGTGCCGGTGCTCATCCCGGGGTTGGCCATTTGTGGGCCGGCTACCTTTGCCGCGGCCGTCGCGTCGGTGAAGGTGCCGTCGCCTTCGTTGCGGTAGAGAATATTCGGGCCGTAGCAGGTAATGTAGAGGTCGAGGTCGCCGTCGCCGTCGTAGTCGGCCGCGGCGCAACCTAGCCCGTAACCTGAGTCGGCGACCCCGGCGAGAGCTGTCGCGTCGGCGTAGGTGCCGTCGCCTTTATTGCGGTAGAGTGCGCCCGGCCCGGCGCTATTGACGAAGTAGAGGTCGAGCCATCCGTCGGCGTCGTAGTCGAAGAAGACTACGCCGGACCCCATCGTCTCCATCGGATATTTCTCGCCCGTACCACCGTGCCGGTGGTGAAACGCGATCCCGGCTGCCGCCGTGGCATCGACGAATTGGACCTCGGCTGCTGTCGGCGCGGGCAGCAGCCATAGCGCGGCGGCCAAGACGCTCCGGCTACAGCGGGAACCAACGGACGCCCTGCCTTTCGTCGTTCTCATGGAAGAAGGTGTCTCCTTTTAGTGCTCAAAGCCCGCAATCCCGGTCGCCGCTTCGCCAGCATCTGAGAGCGGTCTAATAGTGCTCTTGCATGAATTTGATGCCTGGCGCCATGACCGGCGGCCATGGCGCCGGGCTCTTTTATCTGCGCTTGGCTTCGGCGGCCGATTCACTGGCGCCTTGGCCGGCCGACATATTGCGCATCATCTGGGTCACGTCGCCAAAGCCTTTGAAGGCGACGACGGCGACGACGACATAGAACATCGCGCTGGCGACGATAAAGATGATTTTCCACAGGGCTTTCCAGGTTTCGACGTCCATGGCAATTAATCCATATCGTTAAAGTCTAGGGAACGCGGCGGGTGTGAGCGCTGCGTGAGCGAGGCGACGATCAGCATAGCGAGACCGCCGACGATAAAGCTGGTGAGCCCAACGAGGTTGGAATTTTCGACCAAGGGCAATAGGAACGCGGGCACTGACTCCTGGTTCTCGGTCATGATCAGGAAGTTGAGCGGTACCAGTGCGCCCAAGACCAGCGCGGTGTAGGCGCCCGGAGTGTTGGCCTTTTTCCAGTAGAGCCCGAGTACTATCGTGCCGACGGCGCCGGAGAAATAGATGCTGCCAGTGACGTACATAAAGCGGAAGGCCGTTTCGGGCAGTTGGTAGAGTGCGCCGAAGATGGCCAGAAAGGCCGCGAGAATCACGACGATGGCCCTGACCCAATAAATTTCGCGCTCGCTCGATAGCCCGCCCCAGGTGCCGTCCTCCTCGCGCTCGCCGCTCGACCCAGCGAGCATGGCCTTGATCGGCGATACGACATCGCGGACAATGACGCCGCTCCAGGCCAATAGATAGCTGTCGTGCGTCGACATAAAGGCGGCGAACAT
>Ga0115002_10001006_pt1 | contig 39388 bp, 35 predicted proteins | sample ArcticOcean_MG_C_8_FD_89576 | JGI IMG/M metagenome (GOLD analysis project Ga0115002, IMG submission 89576) | Marine microbial communities from western Arctic Ocean - ArcticOcean_MG_CB11_86 | ecosystem: Environmental > Aquatic > Marine > Oceanic | place: Arctic Ocean: Canada Basin | collected... | reverse complement strand
CTGCGACCAAAAAAGCGTCTGCGACCAAAAAAGCGTCTGCGACCAAAAAAGCGTCTGCGACCAAAAAAGCGTCTGCGACCAAAAAAGCGTCTGCGACCAAAAAAGCGTCTGCGACTAATAGAGAGTCCGCGACAACTTTGTCCGGTAATCGCGGGTCAGCGGATTTTGGGCGCCCATGACACCGAAGAGGTCGATCATTGCCTTGCGGGCGGCGCCATCGCCGTACGATGAGTCTTTTTGCACCGCATTGAGCAATACCTCAAGGGCGGCTTCAAAGTCACCGCGGGCACCGAGGGCCTGACCGAGGCGGATTGCCGGGCGGAGATCGTCGGGGTTGGCCGCAACTTCGCTTGTCAGCGATTCGATGTCCTCTGATCCGGCTGCCTGCAGACGAAAGCCCGCAGCCAATCGCGCTATCTCATCATGACCGTCGCTCGGAAGCCGGCCCAGGGTCAGGGCGGCCTGTTCGTAATCGCCACGCGCCGCGTGGAGGTTTGCCTGGGCAATGGTGCCTTGTTCGTGGCGCGGTTCTAGCGCGAGGGCTTCGTCGAGGCTGTTTTGTGCGGCGTCGAGGTCGCCGGCATCGATTGCGGCATTGGCGAGACCGACCAGCCGGTCTACCTCTGAGGGAACCAGGGTGTCGATGAACTGATTGATAGCTGACTCTGGATTGAGGCCGATAAACTGTCCTGCAATCTTGCCGTCTCTGAAGCCAATGACGAGCGGAATACTCTGCGCGCGAAGCTCGGTTGCGGCCTGGGGGTTCTCGTCGATGTTGATCTTGACGAGTTCAAAGTCTCCGTGCCGGTTTTCAGCGACGCGTTCGAGCATCGGTGCGAGCTGGCGGCAGGGCCCGCACCAGGGTGCCCAGAGATCGACCACGACCGGTATGGTATGGGACCGTTCGATCACATCCGCGGCAAAACTTGCGTCGGTTACGTCTTTGGCGATATCGCTCATGTTGCACTCCTGTCGGATCGTACGAATGGCACGCGGTCCGGACCCTGCGCGCCTATGGTGATAAGAGCATCCAACGCTCGTTCCAGCAAAGATGGGGTCTAAATCGACTGGAATCAACCCGTTTGAACGAAGGGACTAAATCTTTAGACTGCCGGGCAGGTTGCAGTCCCTGAACGTTTAGAGGAGACAAGATGGAGATCAAGGACCTTTCCTTTGTGGCACCCGGCGCGGGCGTCTGGATGACGGATGGCGAGCATACACCGCGTCCCGTGACGCCGATGACGGCGGCGGCATTCGTCGAAATGGATGCGGGTATGCGCCTCGGAGCCGAGCGTTACGGTTGGCTCCTCGACGGCATGCAGGTCGCGAGCATCAACCGGTTTCTGTATTACGGGATGCGGTCCCTGATTGCGCGCCGGCCCGGTGATGACGAAGCGTCGCAGGCCGCGTACAACGCTCAGATGGCGGCCAATCCGGTCTTTCAACAGCGCATCAAGAGTTCAGAAGCGGCCCTCGCCAGCAAGCGCTGGTTGGCCGATGCAGAACATTGGGACAACGTGGGTCGGCCCTGGGTGATGGGCATCACGCTCGATCTGACTGATGTGCAGGTCCAGGGGCTTGATGACGAGGGACTGTGCCTGCATCTGGATCAGGTTCGCTTTCACCTCGGCAGCGTGAATGCTTACCATCACATCCTCAATCCGATTTCGAACAACGCACGCGGCATGTTGTTCTTGCGCTTACATGAATGGGCAGAGATTCCGGCGGCAGAGGTCGAATCGCTACTCATCGGATCTTCCCCGATCTCGGCGGGCGATGAGCCGGAGTTGCGGACCGTATGCCAGGCGCTGAAGGACGACGGTGGCGCGCTTGGTTTGCTCGACGCCGTGGACGGCAAGACCGACGCAGACCCAAGCGCTGCCCTGGCTGCGCTGATGGATCGGGACGGCGCGGTCGGCAAGGCTGCGCGGGCGTACGTTCGCATGACCGGGTACCGCACAGTCGTCGGCTGGGAAGCGATGGAGCCCTACAACCTTGAGGTTCCAGAGAATCTTCTGGCAACTATCAGGTACGGGCTTGCGGGCGAATATGCAAAGGTTGATCCTGCGGCGATAGCAGGCGTCCGAGACAGGGTGCCCGGTGCCCACCGGGACGAGTTCGATGTACTCCTGGGCGAGGCAAGGGCGCTTGGGCGAATTCGCGACGAACGGGACCTGTACTGCAACGTTCCGGTCAGTGGACTGTTACGTCGGGCAGTGCTTGAGGCGGGGCGCCGTGCTCGCGAGCGTGGTCTTGTCGACGACGTTGAGCACATGACCGAATGCGCTCAGCACGAGATTCATGGCCTCCTGAAGGAAGGCAAGGGCCCGTCGGCCGGCGAATTGCGGGACCGGCACATATACCGCCAGTCGTACACGGTTGCCGATATCCCTGCGATGATTGGCGAAGGTGACATGCTCGCAGGCATACCCACGCGATGGCTGCCGGCCGCCATGCAGACGTTCCAACGCATGCAGATCTCCCAGCGCGGTTTGGACGCGGGACCTCCGGACGCCGAGACTGAAACCGGGCAAACATCTGCACTGCGCGGTCTGGGTGCGTCGCCGGGTCAGTACGAGGGTGTTGCCCGGGTGTTGATGAGCGCAGATCAACTGGCTGCGATCGAACCCGGCGAAGTGCTGGTCACGCTTTCGACGAATCCGGCGTTCAATATCGTTATGGCGAAGATTGGTGCTCTCGTCACCGAGCATGGGGGCCGCCTTAGCCATTCGGCGATTGTGGCGCGTGAGTTCGGTCTGCCGGCGGTGGTCGGGGTAAGGGGCGCGACGGTGAAGATCGCGACGGGCGATCAGTTGCGCGTTGATGCGGACAAGGGCGAAGTCACGGTATTGTAGACGGTCAGTTCGCCTTCTATCAGCATCTCACGGTGCCGGATTACCGTGCTGTCGCGCAGGGAACGCCGCAGCATATTGCTTTAGTTCCATGAAAGGCTGCTGAAAAAGCAGCCTGATAGACCGATACATGGATTTCACGTTCGCTTCGCGAGCACCCTGCGAGTTAGTTCCTGTCCCCAAAATTGCCATCCTGACAATTCTTGGGAGTCGGTTTTGCAAGCAAACCTCGCATTCGCCTACAGATAAAGAGGCCTACGGAAAATGGCGGTGCATCCCTGCACCGCACGCTAGTTCCCGTCCCAGAACGGAGTTCTGGGACAGGAACTAGCTAAACCCTGCTCAAACGGGCGTTACGCCGGGTTTCGCGATCGAACAGGACGTTTCGGCGAGCGCTCTAGTCTCAAGGTATGTATGCGCGGCTGATTAGCAAGGTCACGCTGTGCGCCTTTTTGCTGGCCGCGGCGGCGTTTGCGCTGGGCGCGACCAGCATCCAGTCCGTTCAGAGCGGGTCGGCCGTTAGCGTCGGCAATGGCACGGTCACCGTCGGCATTTCGTCGGTCGACACAACCCGTGCGTTTCTCTTCTTGCAGACGCGGAGCAACAGTTCTGATCCGGATGGGTCCTATCTCAGTGGCAAGATCGCGTCATCGACGACGCTCGAATTCCAGTAGGTAAACGACGCCGCCGACACCATCAACATCGAATGGTATGTGGTCGAGTATGCGTCCGGCGTCACGGTTCAGCGCGGCGAGGTCAGCCAGAGCGCGACCACCGTCAACGTGACACTGCCAACGGCGGTTGCGAGCACGGCCCCGGCGTTTGTGCTCTGGTCCAAGCGCCCGGCCGCAGGCGACGTCAGTTACGGCCAGGATGATCCGACTGCGGGCCGCCTGCCATCGAATTCCAATCTGCAGTTCAAGGTGGGCACTGCGAACACGAATCACGTCATCGCCTGGCAGGTGGTCAAATTCGACGATGCTGCTGACGTCAGCGTGACGACTGGCACATCTTCGATCTTGTCGGGGACAACGCGCAACGTGACCATCGGCACCGTGGACACGGCAACGATGCTGGTCCTTGCAGGGTTTATGACCTCTGACTCTGGCGCTGATGTCGGGGAACGGACGCTTCGGGCTGAACTGGCCAGTTCAACCAACATTTTGTTCGAGCGCATGCGGCCCGGCGATGACGATATCGACGAGGTTGTCTATCAGGTTATTGAGTTCGGGGATGGCACATCGGTGCAGTGGGGCAACCAGGCGTTCACGACCGGCGCGTCAGCGACCGTGATACTGACCGTGCTCGATGAAGCAGTCAGCGTTCCACGTCGGGGGTGCAGCCCTGAGCGGACACAGTTGCGAGCGGCAAAGTGTGTCGCGGTGGCGACGTTCCGCTCAACACGACAGACGCGGCAATCTATGGTGTGGATACCGGCCTTGATATTGATGACGACGTGGGGTCGGTCGGCACGATCAACTTCTGGTATCGAAGCGATACAGATTGGGCAGGTGACCAGGATCGTGCGTTGTTTGATGCTAACCTCGGCGATACGCACTTCAACGCGATGATCGACAGCACCGGCGTCGTGCGATTCGGGTTGAAGGGTGCGAACAACACCGATGTCAATGTCGCGACGGCAGCGCAGTCCTTTGTCGCCGATGAATGGGTGCACCTGGCAATGACCTGGAGCATTAGTGGTACGAGCTTCCAGATTTACATCAATGGCATTTTGGCTGCATCGGACACCAGGACGACGGCGGGCGCGCTTGGCGAACTGGGCGATCTCACCATTGGCGACAACAGCAACACCTATCATCCACATGGCACGGCCAACTCGGCTGATGGCGTCTTTGACGAGTTTCGCGTTTATGCCGCCGTACTCTCGGTCAGTGAGATCGAAGCCGACCGTGATGCGATGCATGTCTGCCCGGTCGCCAGTGCCGCTACCTTTGCCATCGGACACGACGGTGCCGGAATCAATTGCCTGGCCGAGGCGGTTACCGTGACTGCAAAGGATGGCGCGGGCGCGGTCGTAGTTGACTACGCCGAGCAGGTGACCTTGGCCACCCAAAGTGGCACCGGTTCGTGGTCGCTAAAGACAGGCACCGGCACATTCGTTGATGCTACCGCGGGTGAGGGTCTCGCGACTTACGTATTTGCGTCAACCGACGCTGGGGTCGCCGAATTCTGGCTAGGTTATGTGCAGGGCACGACCCCGCTCGATCTCCATGTGTATCAGACGTCTGATGCGGGTGTTGCGGACGACGACAGTCATGGCACATTGCCATTCAGTCGGAGGGGCTTCACCATCACTGCCAGCCAGCTTCCGAATCCCCCGACTGACCCGATTGACGACCCTGTCGGGTTCCAGATCGCGGAAACCTCGTATCCCGTCCACATCGCTGCATATGGTCAAACCCCAACGGACAGCATCTGCGGGGTCATCGAATCCTATGCGGGCGGTCAAACCCTCGGCGCCTCGGTCACGTACGACGACCCGATCACCGGCACGCGGGTCCCGACGCTCGATGGTGTGTCCGTAGGCACGAGCGAAGTCTTTGCTTCCAGCCACAATGTGACTTTCACTGCGGGCCGCGCGGCATTTGTCGCCAACTATGCCGATGCCGGGCGCATCGCCCTTGAGTTTTGGGACACGGCCCCTGCAGCCACGATCGCGGGTGCATCCAACGACTTCGTCGTGTCGCCTGCGACGCTCGTCATCACCACCGTGGAAGAAACGGACGGCACACCCAACCCGGGGGCAACCACGGCAACTGGCCCCTGTTTCGTTGCTGCCGGTGAAGCCTTCGCGATGACTGTCGAAGCGAGAGGGTCAGCCGGGTCACGTACGCCCAACTTCGGCAACGAGGTGACGCCTGAAGGCATCATCGTTCGCGCGTCAACACTGCTGGTGCCTGCGGCGGGTCGCAACGGCACCGCTGACGACGGCGCGATCGGCAATGGCACCGTTTTCACGCCGGTGATGCCAGCCGGAACATTCAATGGCACGACGTTTCCCTGGAACGAGGTTGGCATCGTACGCCTGACGGCGGGCGTGGCAGATGCCGACTATTTGGGGGCGGGGGACATCGTGGGCGCGGAGACTGGCGAGGTGGGCTGATTTTATCCGGCGGGCTTCGATGTCTCCGGCGCGTTGGTCACTCCGGCTTGCGGCACGTTTACTTACCTCTCTGAGCCATCAGTCGCGCTCGGGTTTCCGGTGGTCGCGGGCAACGCGGCGGGCGGCACAACAGCGAATTACGACGAGACATTGCTCGGTGCAGCAGCGGTTGGCGGTCTTGCAATTCATGCCGAGAACGCGAATTCCGGGGTCGACATCGGCAGCCGTGTTAGCGGTGTCGCGAGCAGCTTCGAAGACGGCGTGTACGCCGTCAGTACGTCAAGCGCGGCGCTGGCCTGCACGGTGGTCGTGGATGGTCCGTTCAGCGCGACGCAATTGTCGGTGAGTCTGACTGGCATGCTGGATGGGCAGACGGTCAGCGGTGTCGACACCAACCCCACCGGGACCGGCGATTGCGTTGCCGCGGACGACTGCAATGCACGGGGTATCGGTGGCGCGCAGGACTTCCGCTATGGACGCGTGCGCGTGAAGCCCGGGTTCGGTCCCGAAACACAGCCACTCGATATGACGCTTGTGGTGGAGTATTTCGATGGTGCTGATTTTGCGACCAACCTGTTGGATGTCTGTACGCCTTACGCCATGGCCGATGTAGCGCTCGGCGCTTACACGGGGGGCTTCCGGTATTGTCGGTTACCTCGCCGATCGCCGCGGTGGCGATCGTTGACGCTTTGAGCGACCCGGGATCGCCTCTCATGATCAGTGTCCCAGGGACGGGCAACACCGGCACGGTCGACCTGACGCTAGACCTTTCGACCTGGCTGGAGTACGACTGGTCCGGGACTGGCGATGTGAACCCAACGGCGACGGCGACTTTTGGACCCTTCCGGGGCATGACCAGATCATCTCCTGGCGCGAGGTGTGGTGAACGCCGATGTATTGCAATCTCTACGCTTTTGGTGGGCTTGCCTTGAGCCTTGCAACTTGAGGAATCGGTTGAGAGTGTTTAGCGTCACGAGCAGCATCTCATGGTGCCGGATTACCGCGCTGTCGCACACGGAACGCACGGCAGGTATTGCTTTAGTTCCATAAAAGGCTGAGGCCGCGACTCAAGAAAAAGTGCAGGAGCGCGCTTTTTCAGTAACCTGTGAGTGAAATCTTGAAAGGGGTGTTTGAAAGTGGCGAAAGGTAAGTGTTTGTGCGGTGCAGTGACGTTTGAAGCAGAAGGGGTGGAGGCGGAGATTCATGCGTGCCATTGCTGAATGTGTCGGCGGTGGAACGGCGGGCCGGCGCTTGCGGCGGCGATTGGGAGCGTCGAATTCGAGGGTGCGGAGCATATTCGTCGGTATGCCTCGTCGGATTGGGCCGAGCGCGGCTTCTGCGGTGAGTGCGGGACTAACCTCCTTTATTTTCTCAAACCGGCACGCTACATCATGTGGATGGGCGCGTTTGACGATCAGTCTGTTTTCAAGCTGGTCGGCGAAATCTACACCGAAGGAAAACCGGACGGTTATCGCTTTGCCGGAGACCATCCGCGCCACGCGGAAATGGACTAGCCGACTCGTGACCGGCCGCGAGCGGGATGCAAGTCCGCGATCTAAAATCCTTTTAGTGAGACGAATCGACTTGCACGTCCCGAACAACAAGAGTGGCTCGAGCGCGCTCAACTAACAGGGGCGCCAGAGCGGGTGCGGCGGAACGTTTCCTGAATGATCTGCGCATCGGCGGATGCGCGGTGACGCGCCAGGTGTAGTTCGTCGATGACGCGCAACTTGGTGTCGTGCTAGGTGCTCATTTGCGGCTCGCTCAGGATCATCTCCAGCGCGCTGATACGAAAGTCCATGGGTTTGTGGGCGGCGTGAAAGAGCAGTGTGACCCAGGGTTTGTCGACGCCCCAGCCATCTGAATACACGGTCTGGCCCGCCAGGATTGTGTTCAGCGTGTCGGCGACTTCGGCAGGCGGAGCGCCGTGGACCCGAAGCTGTTCACGGGTCAGATGGTGAACTGCCTCGGCACTTTCGTCCCAGTGCACCCAGCCCGGTTCGGGTTGAATGAGGCTGCAGTACTTTTTCCCGTTGGCCATGGAGATACCGACCTCAATCGGATAGCTGAGGCTGCCGAGGCCGGATGCTTCGACATCGATGATGTTCGGGTCGATCATGTTCAGGTCGCAGTCGCGTGGCCAACGCGGCAATGTTGGTGAGTTGGCGCGTGGCCTCCTTTGGCGAGGCCCGCCGGGTTTTTCTGCCCCGCTGCCCCACAGGGTACGGCAAGTAGCGAGAATCGCCTTATTTGAGGGCGTACGTCAAACGCTGGGCGCCCGGTGTGCACTCGGAATGGTCCTATTGTGTGGTTAAATACGCGCCTTTTCACCGACAGGGACTGGACGATTGAGTAGTCGTAGAATCATTGCGGGCTGGCTCTCAATTGTGTGCATCACCGTTTTCGTCATGGTGGTCGTCGGCGGAGTAACGCGCCTCACGCACTCTGGCCTGTCGATGGTCGACTGGGACCCCATCATGGGCGTCGTGCCGCCACTCAACACGACTGATTGGGAAGCAGCATTCGAGGCTTACAAACAATATCCGGAATACCAGAAGGTCAATCGAGACATGGACCTCGATGGTTTCAAGGGCATCTTCTACTGGGAATACGGCCATCGCGTGCTGGGTCGGATCATTGGCCTCATCTTTTTCGTGCCGTTTGTGGTCCTGCTGGCGTTCGGCAAGATTCGCGGGGCATTGGTGCCGAAGCTGATCATTGCGCTCGTACTGGGCGGCCTTCAAGGCCTGATGGGCTGGTACATGGTCATGAGCGGCCTCGTTGATATGCCGCGTGTCAGTCATTACCGACTGGCGGCGCACCTGTTGCTCGCTCTCGTCATTCTTGGCTACATTTTCTGGCTCATTCTCGGGCTTTTTGCGAGTGAACGCCGGGCCGATCTTGCGCCGCCCTGGCTGAAACAATGGTCGGTCTGGGTGTTGGTTCTGGTCTTCCTGCAAATTACCTACGGGGCTTTCGTGTCTGGTTTGCGTGCCGGTTTTGGCTACAACACATTCCCCAAGATGGGTGATGTCTGGATCGCAGAGGCGGTATTTGTACTCAGTCCCTGGTGGCACAACCTTTTTGAAAGCGGGGCAACAATACAGTTGATTCACCGCTGGCTCGGGACGCTGATCGTTGTTCTGGTGGGACTCTTCTGGTTAAAGAGTCTGGTCTGGCTGAGGAGCCTGTCGCTGCCGGCGGCCAGGGTCCGCTGGGCGGTTCATGGCCTGGCATTGTCCGTGGTCGCCCAATTTCTGCTCGGTGTGGTAACGCTCGTCATGGTCATTCCGATTCCACTCGCGGCCGCACATCAGGGGTTGGCCTGCATCGTCCTTGTTGCGGCGATTTGGCTGATTCACCGGTGTCGCTACGTGCCGGTCGTTTAAGGTGAAGGCGATCCGAATTGGTCGCCGCGGGCCCTTGCCGTGGGCCGTCCCGTTCGCAACATTGCCGGCACTCGCGTGAAAGTCTGTCTTGCGCAGATCAACACAACGCCCGGTGACTTCGAGGGCAATCTGCAGCGAATCAGGACCGGTGTCGATGCGGCAACGGCAGGCGGGGCACATCTCGTTGTATTTCCTGAACTGACAATCCCCGGGTATCTCACCCAGGACCTCATTTACCATCCGGCCTACGTCGCGCGGAATCTCGCGGTGTTGGATGAAGTCAAAGCGATGACCATCGATACGCCCTGCGCCGTGGTCGTCGGTTTCATCGACCACAATCCGGGCCCTGGCAAGCCGTTTCGAAACTGCGCTGCAGTCTTTCGGGGCGGGGACGAGGTGGCGCGTTACAGCAAGCATCTGTTGCCGTTTTACGATGTCTTTGATGAGCTTCGCTACTTTGAACCCGGCACAGAGCTTGCCGTCATCGATGTGGCTGGCGAGCGCGTCGGCATCGTCATCTGCGAGGATCTGTGGAACGACAAGGGCTCAGACGGGTACGACTACGCTGCGAATCCGATGCAGCGGTACCGGGATCAGGGTGTTGATTGCGTTGTGTCGCTCAATAGCTCGCCGTACTCGACCGACAAGCCCGTGGACAGAATCCGCCGCATCGCGCCGACCTCTGTCGGTGGTCCCGACGTCGTCTATTGCAACCAGCGTGGCGGGCAGGACGAGTTGGTGTTCGATGGTGGCAGTTTCGTCCTGCGTGGTGGCGATCTGCTGCACCTGTCGGGTACGGTCGATGAAGACTCGTTCGACATCGTTGACTTGACGCAGGAACCCGCTGTCCAGGATGTCGCGGCAAAGTCCACCGAGATTCGCAAGCGTTCGTGCAGTCTGCTTGATCTCCTCGTTCTGGGGTTGAAAGACTATGTCGTCAAATCCGGTTTTCGCGAGTTGGTCCTCGCCTCCAGCGGGGGCGTTGACAGCGCCGTGGTCGCCGCGCTTGCGAGTCGGGCTGTCGGGCCTGATCACGTGCACGCGGTTCGCTTGCCATCGATATACAGCAGCGATCATTCGCGATCCGATGCAATCGCATTGCACCGGAATCTGGGCTGCTATGACTATGCGATCGGCGTTGACCACCAGCCTCTGGTGTCGATGCTCAACACGCACTTTCATGCCCATCCGGGCGACGCTCAAAATCTCGTAACGCAGGTCTTCGCGGAGGATCGGTACGGGGGCGTTGCCGATGAGAATATTCAAGCGCGAATCCGCGATCTCTACGTCATGCATTTCAGCAATGCGTTCGGCGCGATGCCGCTCTCGACCGGCAACAAGACGGAGTCCGCCTGCGGCTACTACACTCACTTCGACATGAATTTCAGCTTTGCGCCGATCAAGGACCTGTACAAGCGGCAGGTCGTCGACATTGCTCGCCAGATTCCGGAGATACCGGACAACATCTGGCTGAAGCCGCCGAGCGCCGAGTTGGCAGAAGGCCAGACAGATGAGGCAAGCCTGTTGCCGTACAGCGTGCTCGACCCGATCGTCGAGTCATACGTTGAGCACTACATCAGCAGCTTCAATGTGTTCGTCGAATGGACGGCGGGCCGCCGTGATGAGATCAGTCAGGACCCGGACCGTCTCGCCCGCTGGCTGGGCGAGCCATCCAGCGCGACCGAATACCAACGCATCATCAGTTTGATCGGTCGCATGGAATACAAGCGGCGCCAGACCTGTCCTGGCACCAAGGTGTCGAAGGTCGCCTTTGGCATTGGCAGGCGTATTCCGATCGTCGAGAAGTGGCTGTAGTTCTGACTGTACGTTGGATGCCTGATCGATAGTGTCCTGCAGTCGGTTAGATGGGGCTCTTCTCAAGAAGCAGACGTCGTCAAGCGGACATCCTTAAGCAGGGGGAAATCAGTGCTCGATCTCGATGGCGACTGGTTTGGCTTCTTCCTGTTTTGAGATTGATATGGTCAGAACGCCGTCACGGCTTCGAGCTGTTATGGCGTCACCGTTGGCGGACGCTGGCAGCGTGAATTGCCGCACGAACTTGCCGCTGCGTCGTTCCCGTCGATGGGTGACGCCAGCATCGCTGTCTTCCGTTCGCGAGTCACGTTCCCCTTTGAGTGTCAGCACACCCTGATCGACCGTGATGCTGATGCTTGATGGGTCCACCCCAGGAAGATCGGCCGTGACAAGCCACGCCTCTTTACTCTCTTCGAGGTCCACGGGTGGGCTCCAGGTCGTTGTTACTGCTGTGGCTGCGGGCACGAAGTCGAAGAGCCTCGCAAACTGATTGCGAGTGGGCACGGTTGCCAATGGGCTGTAAAAGTTGCGCATGGGTGAGTCTCCTGGCTGAGTAGCGGCCTTATTTGATTGAGGCCTGTTGGTATGGCTTTGCAGTCTCTGCTACCCGGCTTTATGTGGCTGACGAAGACGGATTCAAGTGTTCGATCAGGATTCATTTCCTGTTAGCCGCCATGGCACCGCGCAATCGCGTCGCACGCGGGGGCGACCTTGAAAATTTGAGGGAGAGGTGGAAGAGTGCGCGGACACGTGACGAAGGGAAGAGCGAATGGCCGGGAAGAATGTGCTGTACGCCCAATCGGGGGGCGTAACGTCTGTGATCAATGCCTCTGCCTGTGGCGTGATTGAAGCGGCGCGCAAGTCTCGCCGTATCGGCAAGGTTCTTGCGGGTAAGAACGGCATCATCGGCGCACTCAGGGAACAACTGATTGATACCAGTTTGGAATCGCCAGCCGCGATTCGCGGCCTGCGCACGACACCGAGTGGTGCATTTGGTTCTTGCCGTTACAAATTGAAGTCACTCGATGACAATCGGGCGGAATACGAGCGGTTGATCGATGTTTTCCGGGCGCATGACATCGGCTACTTCTTTTATAACGGTGGCGGTGACTCACAGGACACGGCAAACAAGGTGTCGCAGTTGGGTGAACGGCTGGGCTACCCGGTGACTTGCATTGGAATTCCGAAGACCGTCGACAATGATCTGCCACTGACCGACAACTGTCCCGGCTTTGGCAGCGTTGCGAAGTACGTCGCCGTGTCAGTCGCCGAGGCGGCGCTCGATGTGGCGTCAATGGCGGAGTCATCGACCAAGGTCTTCGTGCTGGAGGTCATGGGCCGCCACACGGGCTGGATTGCGGGCGCCGGCGGGCTTGCCGGGAATGGCCGAGACGAAGCGCCGCACATCATTGTCTTTCCGGAGATCGCGTTTGACGAGGGTCGGTTCGTGGCGCGGGTCGAAGACACCGTAAAACGCGTTGGCTATTGCGTGGTGGTTGCTTCCGAGGGCGCCCAGTATGCGGACGGCCGGTTTGTCGCGGAAGCGGGCACGTCTGACGCTTTTGGCCACGCGCAACTAGGCGGCGTCGCGCCGACCCTGGTGGCAATGATTCGTGAGTCTCTGGGCCACAAGTGCCACTGGGCGGTCGCCGACTACCTGCAACGAGCGGCTCGCCACATTGCGTCGAAAACGGACGTCGAACAGGCGTATGCGGTCGGCAAGGCAGCGGTTGAGTTTGCGCTCGAAGGCAAGAATGCCGTCATGCCGATCATCGTGCGCGGCAAGGGCAAGCGTTACACCTGGTCAATCGGTGAAGCGCCGCTATCGGCCGTTGCGAACGTGGAGAAGATGATGCCCCGCAACTACATCTCGCGCGACGGCTACGGCATCACGAAAAAGGGCCGGGAGTATCTGTTGCCGCTCATCGCGGGTGAGGACTACCCTCGTTATCGCGCGGGGTTGCCCCAGTACACGGTGCTACGCAACAAGCTCCTACGACGCAAACTGCCCGCATTCGACGTATGACAGGGGTCAGATAGGCGTCGTGATCCCAGGATAAGAATGGGCGCGGGCTACGACCTTCCTCTCGATGAGGAATAAGAAGAGCGCAAAAAAATGCGAAGCTCTGGGCGGGGAGGGTTTGCGTTTTTTTTGCCGTTTCCAGCGAGCGCTCGATCTAAAGCAGTCGTTGCATCAGACCTTCGATCCTTTATTTATTGGGGTCAGTTAGGGCCTTCGACCTAAAGGCCCTTGACCTAAGGCCCTTGACCTAAAGCCCTTGACCTAAAGCCCTTGACCTAAAGAAGGGGTGCAATGACGAGGCTGACGATCGCCATCACGTTGATCAGGATGTTCATTGCGGGACCGGATGTGTCCTTGAACGGGTCGCCGACCGTGTCGCCGACCACAACCGCTGCATGCACGTCTGAACCTTTGCCGCCGAGGTTGCCCTTCTCGACATACTTCTTGGCGTTATCCCATGCGCCGCCAGCGTTAGCCATCATAAGCGCCATGAGTACGCAACCGAGCAACGCACCGGCGAGCATGCCACCGAGGCTCTCGGCGCCCAGGATAAAGCCAACGACGGGCGGCATGGAGACGGCGATGACGCCAGGCAGGATCATTTTCTTGAGCGCTGCGCGGGTCGCGATGTCCACGCACTTGGCGTGGTCCGGGTCTGCGGTGCCTTCCATCAGGCCCTCTATCTCACGGAACTGGCGCCGAATCTCTTCGATCATTTCCATGGCAGCATCACCAACCGAGGTCATGGTCATGGACGCGATCAGGAATGGCAAAACACCGCCGATGAAGACCCCGACCAGCACTTTCGGGTTGGAGAGTTCCAGCGAGAAGGCCGCGTCCTTAAGGGCCATTGTTTCCACAAATGCGGCGATGATCGCGAGCGCCGCGAGGGCAGCGGCACCGATGGCAAAGCCCTTACCGATCGCTGCGGTCGTGTTTCCAACCTCGTCGAGGCCGTCAGTGATTTTGCGAACATCTTCTCCCAGGCCACCCATCTCCGCGATGCCGCCCGCGTTGTCTGCAACGGGTCCGTACGCATCGAGGGCCATGGTCATACCGACGGTTGCGAGCATGCCGACTGCCGCGATACCAACCCCGTAGAGGCCCGCGAGTTCGGTAGATGCATAGATGATGGCGCTGATCGTGAGTACAGGAATGACGACTGACTGCATGCCGACTGCGAGCCCGGTGATCATGACGGTTGCGGTCCCGGTCGTGCCGGCTTCGGCGATTCTGATGACGGGCGCTTTGCCGGTGTAGTAGGACGTGACGAGGCCGATCACGATTCCTCCGACGGTGCCGGCGACGACGGCACCGAAGACATTGACTGAAATGCCAAGGAATTCGGTCAGGAAGTACGCGGAGATAATCAGTGCAACCGCGGACGCCTGGTGACCGAGGCTGAGTGCACGCTCCGGGTCGGTGTTGGAAAGCGTGCGCACGAGCAGTATGCCGAAGATGGAACACAAGAGCCCGAGCGACGACAGGGCGAGTGGCAGGAACATGAGCGCTTCACGCTTGCCGTCAGCGGCGATGGCGTCGATGCCATACGCGCCGCCGATGGTCAGCGTTGAGGCGATTGCGATCGATGCGATCATCGACCCGCAATAGGATTCGAAGATATCGGAACCCATACCGGCAACGTCACCGACGTTGTCGCCCACGTTGTCGGCGATAACGCCTGGATTGCGGGGATCATCTTCCGGGATGCCGGCTTCGATCTTGCCGACGAGGTCGGCTCCGACGTCTGCGCTCTTGGTAAAGATGCCGCCGCCAACACGAGAGAAGAGCGCGACTGAGGATGCGCCCATGCCGAAGCCGTGGATGGCGTGTGCCGTTTCAGGGTCGCCGCCAAAGAACCAATAAAGTGAACCGAGTCCGAGCAGGCCGAGCGAGGCGACGCAGAGGCCCATGACCGAACCGCCGTAGAAGGCGACCGTTAATGCACTCGCTTCCCCGTTCGTTGCTGCTGCAGTCGTGGTTCTTACGTTCGCTTTGGTGGCGGAGAACATGCCGAGGTAGCCGGCGAGTGCGGAGGACAGTGCGCCGACGGCGAATGAAAGCGCGGTCTGAAAACCGAGTGCCACCCATGTGATGACTAGCAGCACACTGGCAAATATCGCAAGCATGGCGTACTCCCGGTGCATAAAGACCATCGCGCCTTCATGGATGGCGGCCGCGATCTTTTTGACCTTGTCGCTGCCTTCGTCGTAGCGCGTCATCAGAATGTAGATGACGAGCGCACAAGCGAGTCCAAAGACACCGAAGATCGGTGGCAAAATTGCATAGTTGCTCATAGTGGGTACTTTTCCGGGGGTGCGTTTACGTCTTGTCTGATCTTTTCTTGTTCTGCTTTCATCTCATTTTCGTCGTCAGGTTTGCCGAACGTTTCAGATGCAGCGCGATGAGATCACGCGAACATCCACATTGTCCGTTCAGTGATGGACCCGTCGACAAACCGGCGACATATTACAGAAGTGAGAGTGCACAAAAAAGGCCGGGAGCGGTCGGATTGCACCGTTTTGGCGCTGTTGTCTGCCGAACAGCATGCCTCAGGCGGGCGTCAGCCCATCCAGGCCGCTTAGCCGTTCTCGAGCAGGCGCCGCAGGTCGATGATCGCGGCGTTGGCCCTGGAGATGTGCGAGCCCATGATCAGTGAGTGGTTCGCGAGCACGCCGAGGCCGTCTCCGTTCAGAATGACGGGGCTAAAGAGCGCGTCTTGCGTGGGTTCGAGTTCGCGGATGATCTGTCGCATGGACACGAGCGCGTTTTTCTTGAGCAGTACGTCTCGGAAGTCCACTTCGACCGCTGTAAGGAGATGAAGAAGCGCCCAGGTTGAGCCCCGCGCTTCATAGAAGACGTCATCCAACAGCATCCAGGCGGTCTTGAGGTGGGTCTCTGAGCTTGCGGTTGATTGGGTGGCCGAAGCATCACCCGCGAGCGAGATGTCGAGCTGACGTTTTCCAACAGACGCGGACAGGCGTTGGGACAGGCTTCCAAGCCGTGTTTCAACCTCAGCGAGCCAGGTGTTGAGATTGTCGGTTCGCGCGTAAAACAGGGCGTTGTTCTGATCCGTGTCACCCAACCGCACGAGATAGTCGACGAGGGCGCGGGTACCCTTTTTGTACTCGCCCTCGGTCTCCGGCAGGATCCAGGCGTCGCTATCGAAATAAAATTGATTCTCGGCCAGGACGAGGGCCGCATCTTCGGTCGATTGTGACTGGGATCGGGACAGTGTTTTGCGCAGGGTGCGCACCATGTCGCGCACCTGCACAAGGACCCCAAACTCCCAGCGGGGCACGTTGTCCATCCAGATTGATGGTGGAGTGATGTCGTTTGTCAGGTAGCCGCCGCGCTTGTTGAGCAGGACATCGGTCATCTTTATCAGCGTGGCCACGGTCGCCGAACCGGTAACCGCATTCGTTTGGTGCTCGGCGGTTAGCCCTTTCGTATTCGCTGCAACGTCAAAGGTGGCGGGTTCGTGATCAAGAATGAAGCCGTAAATGCCGATGGCAAGCGCAGCAACTGAAGCGACGCCTGCTGCCGCCTTCGTGACTGTGCCGCCGCTGCGGATGTCCAAGCGGTCAGTCAGCTTCTGTTTGAAATCGGTAAGGCTTGCCACATGTCGTCCCGAAAGCCGGATGATCGATCATGTTAACTCACCGCCTGAGGACGGCGAAGCAAAAAACGGGCGCTCTCAGACCCAAGGTTAACGCACAGGCAGGGGTCCGGGACGGCCCAACAGGTGGCCGATACCGCAGTCGACGCCAAGTCGCTGCAGGCAGTCGAGATCTGCTTGCTGCTCAAAGCCCTCGGCGGTCACGAGGATGTCTCTTGCGTGGCAGATTTGTAGGGTCGACTCGATGAAGAACTGGTGATCCGGGCGTTCGGCAATGCCGGTGACGTAACTGCGGTCGAGCTTCACCATGCTGATCTCGAGTTGCGAGAGGTATGCGAACGAGGTCGCGCCGCTGCCGAAGTGATCGATCGAGAACTGGTAGCCGAAGCGGCCGGCTTCGCTCATGAGATGGGCGAGTCCTGCGGGCGCGTCTTTGATCGCGCGTTCGTCGATCTCGAAAATACACTCGCTTGATGGCGTTTTGGCGACTGTATCGCGCAGCCAGGCGACAAACTTGGGGTCCCGCAGTGCCTGGGTCGAAAGGTTCATTACGAGCGGTCCGGCGTCCGTCGCGACTGCGAGTGCTTTGGAGATGATCGTCTTGTCGAGTGCGGGCAGCAGTCCGAATCGCTCGGCCATGGGAATGAATTCCGCCGCCGCGACGACGCCTTCCGGCAACTCGGCGCGAGCGTAGACCTCGTTGGCCAACAGGCGCAACGGCACGTCGATGTTGGTGGCGCCGGAGATGTCCGACATTGTTTGACGTCGAGAGATGGCGTATAGCGGCTGATAGTAGAGCAGCAATGAGCCGCTCGAGATGATCTCGGCGAGCGTGTATCTCCATACGGATGCGGGGCGTACCAGGTCCCGCTTTTGCTCATCGTCGATGACGATGAGCGCGGTCCCGTTGGGTGATTCTGCGACGGCACGCCACAGGGCCGTGTCGGCGGTGCTGAGCAGGGTCTCGCGAACGGCGGTTGACGGCGCTTGCTCCCCGACCATCTGGCCCTCCTCCGTAGCCTCGTCGGTAGAGGGGTCCGTAGCCGTCGTTGTGTCTATGTTCGCGTACACCAGGGCAAGATGGCTGGTGCAACCGTAACCGCTGAAACCCGGGTCCGAGTTCAGCCTTATGTTGAGTTCCGTGAACAGTTGCTGCAGTCGCAATCGGGCGCGCTCAAGGCCCGGCGAGGGCAGGTAAACCGCGACGTCTGAATCGAGCGTTGAGCTGAGAGATTCGGCCTACCAGAAGCTGATCGCCGGCGTCGCGGCCGAAACGTGCGTTGACGTCACCGAAGTTGCCGATCTGAATCAGCACGATCGCGATGTTGTGAGGTGACTCGTCGTCACTGAGAGCAGCGTCCACTGCTGCGTCGAAGCAACCGCGGTTGGCGACGCCGGTCACACTGTCGGTGTTTGCGGCTGCGTGCAGTCGCTCGGTCAACTGAATCTGGCCGCCATACATCGACTGCATGCGGGCAGACAAGCGGTTCATGGCCGTGACGAGCTGCCGCAGCTCGAGCAACCTCGGGAGCTGTGGAATCCTGACGAAATCCCAGTCTGAAATGCCGGCGGGCCCTGGTCGAGCACCTACAATAGTGGCCGCATTGAAATCCGGAGGCCGAGCCCAACGATGAGATAACTCAGGATTGCGACCAGCGTGAACATCAGCAGGTAATCCTGAGTCATCCGCCACAGGTCCTGATACGCGTAGCCGGGATGAGTCGTCACCGTGAGTGTGCCGCGACGCGACCAGCCCGACATGATTTCGGCCTGGCCCGCCGGGGACGGCAGGGGAACGAGATTGATAAACCAACCGGGCACATCGTTGATGAACACGGGAGAGCTGAGTTGGAGCAGCGTTCTGTCGTCCACGCTGGCGACGTGCACGGTCTGGAAGTGACCACTGTCGAACATGGCGCGCGACAATGACTCAAGTCCGATCACATCGTCAGCATCAAGTGACGAGATCGACATGGCGAGGGATGTCGCGGTGTCTTGAGCGTGCACCTGCAACTGCTCCCGGAGATAGCGGCTCGAACCCTGGATCGTGATGACGTACAGCGCGGCGAAGAGCACGAGAATCATCCCCATCGTCATGATCATGGTTTGTCGGAACAGGCTCATGACAGCCCCCCAGACGGACATACGGGTCTCGCGAGCGGTGCAGGGATGCACCGCCATTGTTGGCGATTTGTCGGGCGCGGGGGCAGGCCCGCGACGTAAGAACTCGTCACGATGCAAGAGCGGCAGGAGAGCCCTTTTTCATCCGACTGATAGTGCTTGCAGGGTTGGATCATGTGGGCGCCATTTGCTCGTGCATGCGACTGATGAAGTCGTCCCACACGTTCTTGATTGAATAACTGCCGCGTCCGCGTTGTTTGGCACCGCAGAGCTGGTTGCCGTTGAAGCTGAAGACGGGGGTCAGGTCGCGCCTGCGCGATGCCGGTTTGATACCGGGGACGAGGTTATCAAGCACCAGGGGCTCTGCACCGGGCTGGGCATAGTAGGTCACGACCATGTGGGCCTGGCTGATGCTCCGAGCGTTGACGTAGGTGATTCGGAGGTTGTCTTTGGGGATGCCGAGTGCCGTCAACGTGAAATATTTGGCGAGCGAAAAGTCCTCGTAGTCGCCGCGGTCTGTGGCGAGGAACTCGATGGGTGTCGCCCAGTAATCATCGCGTTGCCAGTGCTCGGGGTCCGATACGGAATCGGCTGCGGTTGAAGAAATCGTTGACTGCAGCGAGTTTCTGCTGCGTTGGCGGTGACTGGCCTTCGTCCACAAGATTGCGCCAGAGTGTGGCCCAGGCCCGGGCGCGTCGGCCGTACTGGTCGGACACCTTGTCGAGCACCTGCTCGCTAATCCCCAGACCGTCAGCCACGCAGACGGCGGCGGTAAGGACGAGGATGATGATCGGCGTTCCCTGCCGTACGATGTGCTCTGCTCCGGTGGTCAGGATGAGGCTGCGAAATGAGTGGCAGTCAGTCGTTGGGAGGATGGCCTCAATGGGGGCAAGCGCTTCTGCTGGCCTGGCCGAGGCTCTTGCCGGACGCAAACGCCTTTTGCTCAGATTAACTAGTTCCTGTCCCAAAATTGTCATCCTGACAATTCTTGGGAGTCGGTTTGCAAACAAACCTCGCATGATCTTGCAGAAAAGAGGCCTGTGGAAAAAGGCGGTGCATCCCTGCACCGCTCGCCAGTGCCAGCCCCAGAATGTAGTTCCGTGACAAGAACCAACTATAGTCAGCGATCGACGGGTTGCCAGCGGGCACCCTCGTCAGGAGACGCCGTCAGTAAATGAGATCCACCGCGGGCCGCGATTGGGTGCGAAAGACTGCGCGAATGCGCGCGTCGGTCGACTCGTTCATGCGTTGGTAAATCCAGCGGCCGTCGGCATCGGTGCGCGCATGGATCACGACAGTCGCATCTTCGCGGGTAACCTCATCGGCGATTATGCGCAACCGCGAGGCGAGCGATGCTGCGCGCGCGACCAAAGCGCCCCGGCTGATTGCATAGTGTTTCTGGCGCGACTGCTGCCGCTCGTCAATCATCTGCCGTACAGCGGCGACGTTCGGGTGCGTCTCATCAACGGACGTGGCTTTGCGCAGGTAGTCGCGGGCCGCGGCTACGCGGCCCGCAGTTGCCGCTTCGATGGCCCAGTCGAGATATGCCTCGACGATGTCGCCCATGCCATGCATTGCTGCTTCATTGTCAGGATCAATCGCGAGGATCTGCGCGTAACGCAGATAGGCATTGTCTTCGAGCGGGGTTGTAAAGCGGCGCGCTTCAAACGCCGATCGTGCCTGGTCGAGCAACTCGATAATGCGGGGATCTTGCGGTACCTCGTCGGGTGCGGGCGGCAGCGAAGTCCCGGGTGGTGGAGGTGTGGTGCGGCCCTGCATCGAATCGAGCAACTGACAACCGCCGAGAATGAAGGTGCAGAGGACGCAGTTGATGGCGGCGCGTATTAATACGCCCGTTGACCGGCCTGCGGGTCTGGCGTTGCCCCGACATTGTTGACTGCGCGGTCTCTGGGTGCCGGCTTCCAACGCGACCTCGCGTCCTGCTGCGAAAAAAGCGGGCACAACGGTTTCTCGGGACAAAGACCGCAACACCTACGCGCGTCCCAAAGCGGCGACGGGGGACGCGGCCGCAGACGGATTAAGCTGACTTGAACCTGATGCTGCGGGACCGCTGGGGCGGCGCGTTTGCCAGCGTACTGAAGAGGCCATGGGGTATGATCGACTGATGGGCTGTCGTTATCTTATCGTGTTGATTCTGATGCTCGCATTTCTTGTCGGGACAGGGGCAGTTGCACGTGCGTCAGGTGAACAAAGTGCGTCCCTGGCCGCCGGCACGGCGTCAGGTGAACAAAGTGCGGTGCAGACCGAGGTGCTGCCGGTCGATCAGGCGTTTGAGGTGCACGGCCGGGTGGATGGGCAAACGGTCCGGGTCCAGTTTGCCGTGGTGGACGGATATTACCTCTATCGGGATCGATTGCGTCTGGAGGGTCACCGCGTGCGGGCGAGGTCGCTGCTGCCGGGTCGCGCAAAAGACGATCCTCACTTTGGTCGGGTCCAAGTCTACTACGACGCGGTGACACTAGACGCAGATTTCACCGGTGCGCTGCCATTGCGATTTGATGTTACGTTTCAGGGATGTGCAGATCAAGGCTTCTGTTACCCGGCGAGGACTCGAACATTTGATCTCGTCACAGAGGGTGCCTTCGCTCGCCCGGTTGCCGTTGGGGACTTCGCCAGTCCGCGGAAACTGCGTTTTATTGCGCCGCCGCAGCGCGTGCCGTGAGTGGTCGCCGGAACAAACGGGATAGCTGATAGAATTCGGCGCCTGACAAACGGAGTTATCCTTCATGGCCCGGCTATTGGTACTTCACGGCCCGAATCTCAACTTGCTTGGAACGCGAGAACCGGGGATCTACGGGGCAGAGACGCTGGCGGGCATCAATGCACGACTCCAGACCCTGTGCGGTGAAATGGGTCACCAACTCGACTGCTTCCAGGCAAATGCTGAGCACGTGCTGGTTGAGCGTATCCACCTTGCACGTGAAGACGGCGTTGGCTTCATTGTCATCAATCCAGCCGCATTCACGCATACGAGCGTTGCGATTCGCGATGCGTTTCTTGGTGTCAGCATTCCGTTTATAGAAGTGCATTTGTCCAATGTCCACGCGCGTGAGGCATTCCGACATCACTCCTACCTTGCGGACGTTGCCGTCGGCACGGTCGCTGGACTGGGGGCAGACGGCTACGCGTACGCGTTGCGCGCTGCCGACAAACACCTCTCCAGCTAAGAGCCACTCAAGAGCCAGCCAGAGCCCCCGTAATTAGCCAGTTTAAGATCAAAGGATCAGCATGGATATTTCGAAAGTCAAAGAACTGATTGGTGTCATGGAGGAGTCTGACCTCGCTGAGCTGGAAATCAGGGAGGGTGACGAATCGGTGAGGATCGTCCGTGGGGGAGCACAAGCAATGGTCGCGCCGGCCGTGGCGCCGATGCTGTCGCTTGCAGAGACGGTCCCGGAGGCCGAGGATGCGGCCAAGCCCATGGGCCATATCGTTCGCGCACCAATGGTCGGCACCTTCTATCGTGCGCCGTCACCTGAATCCCCAACCTTCGCCGAAGTGGGCGCGCGGGTTCGCGAGGGTGACACCCTCTGCATCATCGAATCGATGAAAATGATGAATGAGGTCCTGGCAGACGCGTCAGGAACGATCGAGGCGATCCTGGTTGCCAACGACACGGCGGTTGAGTTTGACCAGCCAATCTTCACCATCGTCTGAGGTCCACTTTAAGGACTGGGGCAGAGCGCTATGAACCGGTTGTTGGTGGCAAATCGTGGTGAGATAGCACTGCGAATCGTCCGTGCGTGTCGCGCGCTCGGTATAGAAACGGTCGCAGCGTACACGCGTGAAGATCAGCACCTTCTGCACCTGCGTTACGCGGACACAGATGTATGTATCGGCGCGCACGATTACCTCAGCATTCCCAACCTCATCATGGCTGCGCGCACGACTGGTTGCGACAGTGTGCATCCGGGATACGGCTTCCTGTCCGAGAATGCAGAGTTTGCGCAAGCGGTCACGGATGCGGGGCTCTGCTTCATCGGTCCGGCTGCGGATCACATCGCGCTAATGGGCGACAAGATCCGGGCACGGGCCGACATCGATCTGCCGACATTGCCCGGCGGGCCGGTCCTGGACGTCGCCGCGGCACGGCTGCTTGCCAGCGAAGTCGGGTATCCCGTGCTGCTAAAAGCAGCAGCGGGCGGCGGTGGGCGCGGCATGCGGGTTGTATCAACATCTGCTGAAATCGAAGGGGCGTTTCGCGAAGCGACGGCAGAAGCCAGAGTCGCGTTTGCCGATGATCGAATGTACGTCGAGAAGTTCCTGTCCGATCCACGACATATCGAGGTGCAGGTCTTCGGCGACGGTCACGGTGACGCGATTGTGTTCGGGACCCGCGATTGTTCAACGCAGCGCCGCCACCAGAAATTGATCGAGGAAGCGCCGGCGCCGTTTGTGGATGCAGCTACCCTCGACGCGCTGGAGCAGAAGTGTCGCGTCGTCGTAGCCGGGCTCGGCTATCGGGGCGCAGGTACGCTTGAGTTCCTGTACGACGGCGACGGCTTCTACTTCATCGAAATGAACACACGGATTCAGGTGGAGCACACCGTGACGGAGGCGATCTACGGCATCGATCTCGTCGCGCTGCAGCTTCGCGTGGCCGCTGGCGAAGGACTTGCGGGCCCTCCGCAGCCACGAGGGCACGCGGTCGAATGTCGGCTGAACGCCGAAGGTACCGACTTCAACCCAAGCCCCGGTCTCATCACGGACTGCGTCCTGCCCGGCGGGCCCGGCGTCCGTGTGGATTCCCATGTGTATCCCGGCTATGAGGTGCCGCACCGCTATGACTCGCTGCTCGGGAAGATTATCTGTCACGGCAGCACCCGCGAAGAGGCGCTCGCTCGGATGCGCGTGGCGCTGGCTGAAGTGGACATTCGCGGCATCGAGACCAACGCCAACTTCCACCGGGTGGTGCTTGATAGCGAGCGGTTTCGAAACGGCCCGCTCGGCACGGACCTTGCCTCGCGCGTCCGAGTCTAGCCCTGGACGACACGAGTGACTTTCATCAACGTCACCGCGAGTACGCAGCAACGCCGTGCAGAGGAACTGGAAGACCTGCTGTGGGGTTGCGGGTCAGTATCAGTCACGCTCATCCAGGACGATGAGCAGGCGCTGTTTGAGCCGGGTGTCGGGGAGACGCCGGTGTGGCAGCAGGTCAGGGTGGTCGGCCTGTTCGAAGGGGGCGCCGATGTTGCCGAAGTGGTCCAGCAAATGTCCGCTCGCGGCTTTGCCGGATCGCTCGAAGCGGTGGCCGACAGGGTCTGGGAGCGCGAGTGGTTGGCGCGCTTCAAGCCGCGTCGTTTTGGCGAACGCCTGTGGATTTCTCCCATCGAGCACGTTCTCCCTCCGATTGGTCCGAACGAAGTGGTGGTCAGACTCGACCCGGGGCTCGCATTCGGGACCGGCGATCATGCGACCACGCGCCTGTGTCTGGGCTGGCTTGACGCGCACATCATGCCGGGAATGCGAGTCATGGATTATGGCTGCGGCTCCGGCGTCCTCGGCATCGCTGCGGCAATGTTAGGTGCGAGTCATGTGGCGGGGGTCGATACGGACCCCCAGGCGCTCCGTGCGAGCGAAGACAATTGCGCGGTCAACGGCACGACGATGGACCTGGTGCATCCGCATGGCGTGCGCAAACAAGCAGACTTCGACGTGGTGGTTGCCAATATCCTGGCGGAACCGCTCGTGGAACTCGCCGGGCGACTATCAGGCTTGCTGGTGCGCGGCGGCCTTATCGCGCTTTCGGGGGTCATGACCGCACAGCGGCAACGTGTCCTGGATGCGTACTCGGCTCACCTGGATGGCATCGAGGTCCAAGAGGATGATGGCTGGCTGCTGCTTGCGGGGCGCAAGTCGTGATCACCCAGTGCCCGGGTTGCAGCACGAGTTTCCGGGTGACCCCGGAGCAGTTAAACGTTGCCAGCGGCATGGTGCGCTGTGGTGCCTGCCTCGACGTTTTTTCTGCCGACCGGAACATGGTCGACTATACCGTTGAGGATTTGCCGGCCCCGGCTGCTTCAGCCGGATCGATGCCCACACACGATCCTGATGAGGGGCCGATTGACGAGGCACGGGCACCGGAAGGTGCAGCGGAGGATCAGGCCGAGACACGGCCAGAGACACAAGTGGAGATTGGCCCTGACAGGATAGAAGGGGCCGAGGCGCGGCAGGCAGAAAGCCTCGATGCGGCTGACGCCGTCGACAGTCCTTCCGTCGACACGGGAGAAAATCACCTGCCCAGCTTTTATCTGCCCAACTTTGAACCGCCGAACGTCCGTACGTCGACAGACGCTGGTACCGGGGGCGGATCGCAGGAGGAGAACGCCGGGGAGCCAGCGCCAGTTGATGGCCGCCGGCACGGCAGCGTCGAGTCCGGCCCGGGCATGGTCTCATCCCCGCGAGATGAGCGGGACGAGGAGGCGTCTGGGCCGGTCTGGTCGGTCAGCATGACATCGAGTGCACCGGATCCGCAGGGCCCCCACGACGAGCAGGAACGTTCAGAGGAACCCCGTGTCCCGGCGATAGAGGCCGAAGAGTCCGGGGAATCGGGTCGGGATCAACCGATCGTTTCCGCGTGTGAAGACGTCCCGGGCGCTGCTGTGGAAGCTGAACTGGACGACCCAGCGGGCATCCTGCCGGATGCCAGTGTCGAGAATGTGGAAGCTTTGTCCCGGAATGGCGAGTCCCGGAATGTTGAGTTCCGGAATCTTGCGTCCCGCGACAGTGAGATTGGCGCTGAGTACAGTCTGATTGAAGAGAGCTGGCCGGGGCTTGAACGATCACCGGTACCGGTGATCGGCACGAGTGCTCAGGACCTGCAGGAGCGAAATGGCGCACACGACGACGGCACGCAAGTCGAGGACAACGAAAACGAACCGCGGTTGGCAGGGGCGTCAGAAGAAGACGAGCAGGGCGAGCCCGCGCGAGAGCCAGGCGAACAGCCAGAAGGAGACGCGGACGAATCGACGGTTTGGGGACGGCTGCCTTTGGACCCTGAGTCGGCTCCGCCGGGTGCGCAGCTATCCGGCTTTGAGGTGGTGGATGACACCAGCGCGGCCAGCGAACCGCCTTCAGATGGGCCTCAGCAGTCGATCACGCCGCCGCCCGTGACCAGCTTCGATGCGTCGACCGACACTGAGGCCGATGAGTGGGACACTGACGACGCCGCGGTCAATGCTGATGTGTGGGCGACCAGAGAGGCCACGGACGAGGAGGACCTTGCGGGGGAAAGCGCTGTTGAGGCGGGGATTACAGAGGGAGAGGGCACGGCCGAAGCCGGGGCATTGTATACCGGGATCGATCTGGAAGAGGACGCCGAGCCGCAAGTCGTAGAAGCGGATGAGCGCCGGGGAGCGGATATTCAAGACGCAGCGCTGATGGCGAGCGACGAGCCTGCGGAGGCAGTCCGTGAGATGGCGGCAGACGTCGGCGGGGGGGCGGTGGACGACGCCCCTGGTGAATCGGCTGAAGAAGGCCCGGAAGAAGTCCGGGAAGAAGGCCCAAAGGACAGCCCCGAAGAAGGTACAGACGAAGTGGTCGCCCTGGCGAGCGCAGAATCAAATCAACAACCGCCCGCCTGGTGTGTTCCAGAAGTAGCTGACGACGGCACTGCGGAAGAAGACGACGAAGCGGATTACCCGCCGGCAGACGTGAATAGTGCTGGTCCGGATGTTCGAGTTGAGCATTACACGCCGTCAACGTGGCAGGCCGTGGACAGCAGCGTCGCGGGTGACGTCGCCGATTTCCCGCGCGACGCTGTGCTGATCGCGGGAGGACAGGACCAGTCCTCCGAGTTCTGGCAAGAGGTTGTCGAAGGTGGTTCCGATCCCCCTGTTGTGGCGGGACGAACAGATCATCCTCTTGGTCCTGTTGAACGCGAAGGAAGTGAGGTTGTAGGAGGCGCTGTGCGTCCGCGAGGTGACGCCGGACCGGGCTTGCGCGAGGATGCGCCGCGAGCATCTGACATCGAGTCGCGAGGTGCTTCGGTCGGTGTCGATGATCCAGCGTGCAGGAGCGGGCTCCTCGCAGATGTCGCACCCGAAAATGACGTACCAGCGCCGACTGCGGACCTGGAAAGCGTCCGCGAGGATTCCGACCTGGACGATGCCGAGGCCGACCCGGGGCTTGACGAGCGTGAGGTTGCGTCCCGCCCCGGAGTGCTGACGACGGCCGATCTGGCACGGATTCGTTTGCCAGATCTCGAATCGGACACGCTGATCGATATGCAAGCCGCTGGTGTTGACCTGGATGCCCTCGGGCTGCTTGAGATTGACGCCGTCGAAGTCGTCGATCTGGGGACGGGCTCGACGCCAGGCGCGGGTCCCCGCGTGGTCTGGAGTCTGCTGTCAGTTCTGCTCGCTTTCGCTTTGGGTCTCCAATACGCGTGGTTTAACATGGACCGCCTCGCACAGGTGCCAGAGTATCGCGTATGGTATAAGCAGGCGTGCAAGCGGCTTGATTGTGACCTGCCTGACTACGTCAACGTCAGCGAGGTTGAGACTGTGCGACTTGTGGTGCGATCCCACACGACGGTAGATCGTGCGTTGGCGGTCGATGCCATATTGTTCAATGCGGCGAGCTTTCGTCAGCCGTTTCCCGCACTTCAACTCACCTTCAGCGATCTCTCTGGTGAGTTGATTGCGGACAGGCGATTTGCGCCTGAGGATTACCTGGCAGGTGAACTCACGGGGCTACGTTACATTCCGGCGCTCACCGAAGTGCGGCTGTCGCTTGAGATCGTTGACCCGGGTGAGCGGGCCATGAACTACACGCTGTCACCGGTTCACTGAGGGTGGGCCAGTTTGTGCCATTGCCGGACCCATGAGTCCGGGATCTGTCAGCCGTCCCGGGACGCATTGGAGTCTGAGGTGATACGGAGATCGTAGTCAAAGGAATGAGAGCGCAGACACATGAGTAGCCTGGATGACCATTGCGGCGGCGGGCCGTCGCTCCAGATCGGTCCGTATCGTCGTGACAGCACGGTTATCGTCGCACCGATGGCGGGCGTGACCGACCGGCCTTTCCGGGATCTGGTCCGCTCGTTCGGCGCCGAGTGGCTGGTGTCCGAGATGGTGACGTCGGACCCTGCCTTGTGGGGCACACGCAAGTCACTGAATCGTATGCGGTTTATCGATGAAGGCGAACCGCGCTGGGTGCAGATCGCGGGCGGCGATGCACAGATGCTGGCGCACGCAGCGCAGGTGAACATCGGTCTTGGCGCGCAAATCATTGACATCAATATGGGCTGTCCCGCCAAGAAGGTGTGCAACAAGGCCGCCGGATCGGCGCTGCTTCGCGATGAGCGCCTGGTCGCCGAGATACTGGACGCGGTTGTGGGCGCGGCGGGTGCTGTGCCGGTGACGTTGAAAATCCGGACCGGCTGGAGCCGCGAGCAACGCAACGCCGAACGCGTCGCCCGGATCGCTGAGAGCGCGGGCGTGGCATTGCTCACGGTCCATGGCCGTACCCGTGAAGACCGATTCGCCGGACCCGTCGATTACGACGCGATTGGACGCGTCAAAGCGGCGGTTTCGATCCCGGTCATCGCCAATGGCGATATCACCGATTCGGCGACAGCGCAGCGCGTTCTTGCCCTTACAGAGTGCGACGGCGTCATGGTCGGCCGCGCCGTAAACGGCCGTCCCTGGCTGATCCGCCAGCTCACTGAAGTGCTCGCTGGAAAAAAAATCACGCCTGAACCGAATTCAGGTGAGATAAAACAGGTTCTCATCGCACATATCACTGGGTTAGCCCAGTTTTACGGTGAGGACTCTGGCGTGCGGATCGCTCGAAAACATGTTGGATGGTATCTGCGGGAACAGCAGGTACCTCGAGACTTCCTCAAAGGTTTCAACACCCTGACTGGACTGGCCGCGCAAGTTGAAGCCATCAACCAGATGCCGTCACACGAGTCTGTGGCGGCATGACTCAGGAGCAAGTCCATTGGGAAATGTGGAACGTCAAATCAGTCCGGCATCTGTGGTGAGGGAGCCTCTTTCGATCAGCGTGTCCACCGCCGTGGATAACTACCTTGAGAGTATGGACGGTCACAGCATCGAGAACCTGTACGACATGGTTCTGTCAGAGAGCGAAATGCCGATGCTCGAGTGTGTCATGAAATACACCGGTGACAATCAGAGCCAGGCGGCCACCATGCTGGGGCTGAATCGTGGCACGCTGCGCAAGAAGTTGAAAAAATACGGGATGCTCTGACGCTCGCGCGTGGCGGCTGACAGCACGCAAGCGACACCCGTGCGGGGACGCCATCCCGACTGAAATCCCTTCACATTGCGTTGACTTTTCTGCCGCACAGGGCGGGCGAGGTTTTGCTGCAATGCGTGCCGTCTCGTTATTCCCGGGATGGGAGGCGTGGGGGCAAGCGAACGCGATGTGTCTGGCGAGCCTGGTCTGTTTTCAGACCCTTTGATTGAACGCCCGGTCACCGGGACGTAGAATTGCCAATCCTTGAAAGGACGGTCTTGCCGTCCTTTTTCTTTTGTTGTTTTGTCTTTTCTCTCGGGTGGTCATAAGCGTCGCCGCAGCCGCTTATGACATACCGCCGCACATCGACGGACCCGTTCCCGCAGGAGGCCTGCATTTGAGCATTGGTACCGCACTCATTAGTGTTTCTGACAAAGAGGGCATCGTTGAACTTGCCGAAGGGCTGCATCGCCTGGGCGTGCGGATGTTGTCGACGGGAGGAACCCATCGGGCAATCTCTGCTGCCGGTATCACTGTGCGGGAGGTGTCTGATTACACCGGCTTTCCGGAGATGATGGATGGCCGGGTCAAAACGCTGCACCCAAAGGTGCACGGCGGACTACTGGGGCGACGGAACCCGGATGGTACCGGGGTCGACGCCAGTGTCATGTCGGAACACGGCATCGAGCCCATCAATCTCGTTGTCGTCAATCTCTACCCGTTTGCCGCGACGGTTGCACGTCCGGACTGTACGCTTGAAGAAGCGATAGAGAACATCGACATCGGTGGCCCCGCCATGCTGCGCTCGGCCGCCAAGAACTATGCATCAGTCGGCGTTGTTGTTGATCCGTCAGATTACGCTCTCGTGCTGGCAGAGCTGGCAGAAAATGGCATTCTTGGAACGAGGCGGCGCTTCTCCCTCGCGGTGAAGGCGTTCGCCCATGTGGCTGACTACGATCGTACGATTGCCGACTACCTGACGGCAGAGGAGGCGAAATGAAGATTATGGTGACAGGCAGCGGCGGGCGCGAACACGCGCTGGCTTGGCGTGCGAGTCTTTCAAAGTCGGTGTCGAAGGTCTTTGTCGCGCCGGGGAATGCGGGCAGCGTGCTTGAAGAGAATATTGAGAATGTGGCTATCGATGTCCTCGACTTTGACGCCCAGATTGAATTCGCGCAGCGAGAAGGCGTTGCTCTGACCATCATTGGTCCGGAGGTCCCGCTCGCCGCCGGTGCGGTAGATGCCTTTACCGCGGCAGGCCTGCGGTGTCTGGGCCCTAGCCGGCGAGCCGCGGAACTGGAGGGCTCGAAGAGTTTCTGCAAGGCATTCATGGCGCGTCATGGCATTCCGACAGCGGCCTATCAGGTGTTTGAAGATGCCCCGTCGGCGGTTGCATTCGCCGCGGAGATGACACCGCCAATCGTTATCAAGGCGGATGGACTGGCGGCGGGCAAGGGTGTGATTTTGGCGGCCAGTCACGCAGAGGCGAAGGTCGTCATCGAAGACATGTTAGACAATTCGGCGTTTGGTGACGCTGGCGCGCGGGTTGTCATCGAAGAGTTTCTCCCGGGCGAAGAGGCGAGTTTCATCGTCATCGCCGATGGTGAAACCTTCATACCGTTCGCGAGTTCGCAGGACCACAAACCCATCAACGAGGGCGACACCGGGCCCAATACAGGAGGCATGGGTGCGTATTCCCCTGCGCCCGTCGTGACGCCTGAGGTACACGACCGGATTGTCGATCAGGTGATCCGGCCGACCATCGATGGCATGGCGGCTGAGGGCCGGCCGTTTGTTGGGTTCCTGTATGCCGGTCTGATGATCAACGACGCCGGCGATGTCAGTGTGGTGGAGTTCAATTGCCGCTTTGGTGACCCCGAGACGCAGCCGATCATGATGCGATTGCAATCTGATCTCGTCGAGCTGTGTGAGGCGGCGATCGACACTCAGCTTGCCGGCAAGTCGATCGAATTTGACGACCGTGCAGCCCTGACTGTGGTCATGTCTGCTGGCGGCTATCCAGGTGACTATGAGAAAGGCGATGTGATCAGTGGCCTCGCCGCGCAGGCCGGGTCCGCCAAGGTCTTTCATGCTGGCACGAGCCTGCAGGACGGCAAGGTGGTCACGAATGGCGGGCGGATTCTGGGCGTGACGGCGATGGGCGCGTCGGTGTCTGAAGCGCGGGACGCTGCTTATCGATGTGTTGATAGCATCGAGTGGCGCGACGCGTACTGCCGCCGGGACATTGGCTTTCACGCGATCGCGCGGGAGCAGTCGTCCGGCGACTGATCATCTGTGTAACGAACGCCTGCCGCCATCCAGGTGTCGATTTCGTTCTGGCCACGTCCGGGGACAGGGTTGTGTGTCGTTTCCAGAACCTGCGGGGCCGCGTACCCTCGCAAATGAAATTGGGCGGCACCCTCTACCGGCACCCTCTACCGGCGCTTCTACCGGTGCTGACTTAGGTCAGTTTGCGTCCACCGTCCACCGTGATCACCTCACCGGTCACGTAAGGCGCGCCCTGTGCCAGAAACAGCACGGCGGCCGCAATGCCGCCGGGATCGCCCTGCCGCCCAAGTGGAATACGACCCAGCAGGTCATTACTCGTCTCAACGTTGCCGTCGTCCTCGGGGAGCAGAATGAAGCCCGGTGCGATGGCATTCACGCGAACGTCCGGCGCGAGTTCCAGCGCAAGGCTCTCGGTCAACGCGTCAAGCGCGGCTTTCGCCACGCGATATACGGGATAGCCGGCAATTGGGCGGGTCGCGTGCGCGTCCAGGATATTGATGATACTGCCGAGGCGGTCTCGGAGTAGCGGTGCCGCGGCCTGGGATAGAAAGTAGGGGGCCTTGAGATTGCAGCCGAGCAAGGCATCCCACTCGGCCGATGACGTCGTCCCGAATGGGGTCGGGAAGTAGTGCGAAGCGTTGTTTACGAGCAGATCGAGACGGCCGAATGTCTGCGTGCAGTGATCCACTGCCCGGTCCCAATCGCACGCCTCCTCAAGATCGAGTTGAAGCGTTGTTGCCGAGCCCTGGCGCGTGGTCTCAAGGTCGTGTGCCAGTGCGGTTGCGGCGCGCTCCGAGGTGTTGAAGTGGATGACCAGATCATATCCTGCTGCGTGCAGATGGCGGCAAATGCCGGCGCCTATTCGCTGTGCGCCACCGGTCACGAAGGCAACCGGTCGACTCATCCGGGCGCATCGGCCGGGCCGAGATCTGCAAGCGCGGCGCTGACAGCCGTTGCTCGCGCGGCGGCGATCGCAGCGACGGGATTGCTGGCGTTGGCGGTGATGGTCCGGTTGTCGAGACCACGCATCGCATCAGTTGCGCACGCAAGTAGCGTTGCGCCATTGCCACCGACAAGGGCAGTGCAGATGCGGGCGAACTGCGTTAGCCGCCCGGTGCGGCGCAGGCCGTCCGCTTTGAGGGTGAGATCCAGCACGGCACTCGGGTCACGCGCGTCAAGCGCTGCGAAGTCCTTGTGATAGCTCTGCACGAGAACTGCGAGGTCCCGGTATTCGCGGGGCGCCTTGAGGACGGCTGCAATGTCCTGGGCATCGGTCGTTGACAAGAGCACGGCGAAGCGCCCGAGAGGCTGGTCAATGGCTTGCTCGTGCTGTGCCAGTAGATTGCTGTCGGCACCCTTGAACCACGTGTCGAGTGCTCCAACCTCGCCGAGGCAGGAGAAAAAGAGATGCGCGGCGCTCGCCCCAAGGGCCTTCTCGGTCTCGGCAAAGACGCGTTCTGCGGGGAGTGATTCAAGTTCGCCCGAGCGCGCGATCTCGTGCATCAGTTCAAGCGTTGATGCGTGTACGGTGAAGCCGTCCGGTCCGAACCGGGCGAGGAATCTCGCGACTCGCAGAACGCGGAGTGGGTCTTCAGAGAAGGCATCGCTCACGTGTCGCAGTCGCCGTCCATTGAGGTCATCCACGCCGCCCCACGGGTCGATCACGTTCCCGGCATCGTCCATCGCGAGCGCATTAATCGTGAGGTCCCGGCGTGCCAGATCCTCACTGAGCGTTACACCCTCGGTCACGCAGGCGAAGCCCTGATGGCCCTGCCCGGTCTTGCGTTCGGTCCGCGCGAGCGCATATTCCTCGTGGGTTTGCGGATGCAGGAAGACTGGAAAGTCCTTGCCGACCCGCGTATAGCCGTCTCTCAGCATGTCGGCCTCTGATGCACCGATCACGACATAGTCGCGGTCCGCGCTCTCTTTGCCAAGCAGACGGTCCCGGACCGCGCCACCGACCAGATAAGTCTCCACCGATCAGTCGCCGAACGCGCGGCAAAGGAAGCGCTCAGAATCTTCGAGTCTGAGGGCGGTCAGGTCACGCCCCCACACGCAGCCCGTGTCGAGAGCGACCGCGCGGCTATGGCCAGTGACGCCGTTTAGCGCTGCCCAGTGACCGAACAGCACGCGTGCGTCTGAGGCGGGTTCGACATCAAACCAAGGCAGGAAGCCGGGGGGCTGAATGTCGGCTTTGTGAGTCAGTTCGAGTTCCCGTCCGCCCTGCCTGCAATAACGCATTCGCGTGAAATAGTTGGTGATCATGCGCAATCGATCGACGCCGACAAGGTCTTCCTCCCAAACGGCGGGCAGGTTGCCATACATCTGCCGCAGGAAGGACGGGAACTCATCGCTGCGCAGCACCGTTTCAACCTCCGAGGCCCGGGCAAGACAGGTGTCGAGGTCCCACATCGGCGGCAGTCCCGCGTGGACCATGACAATGACCTTGGCAGAGTCAACGTTCGGGTCTTTGACGTGTAGCAGCGGGAGTCCGCGCAACCATTCCACATAGTCCGGCAAGGCCGGTGACTCGAGCAGGTCGCCCAGGGTGTCGTTCTTGTGCTCGTGGTGGCAGCCGCTCGCAATGGCGAGAAAGTGGAGGTCATGATTGCCAAGAACCGCGACGGCGCTCGACCCGAGTTCGAGCATGAGGTCGAGTGTGGCTCGATTGTCAGGCCCGCGGTTCACGAGGTCGCCAACGAACCAGGCCTCGTCCGTTGTCGGGTCAAAGTTGGCCTGGTCAAGCAGCGATCGGAGTTCGGCAAAACACCCCTGTATGTCACCGAAGACGTATGTGCTCACAGGATGGTGCTCACGGCGCGCTGCTCACGTCGAATCGCCTTACTGCGCCGTGTCGCGAACATGGACGTGGTTTACGCAGCGCACGTATTCGTCAACAGACAGGTTCTCCGGTCGTGCACGGGCGTCGATGTCGAGTGCGCTCAACTCGTCTTCATCCAGGTACTGGCTGAGCGCATTGCGCACCGTTTTGCGACGCTGACTGAACGCGCGCGCGAGCAGCGTCTCCATCAGCTTGGTATCTGCGGCGGTGGTTGCCCGGTGGCGCGGCGTTAGTCTGACGATTGCGCTCGTGACTTTGGGTTGTGGTGTGAATGCCGAAGGCGGCACCTCAAACATCTTCTCCGCTTCACAGTGATATTGGGTCATGATCGACAGCCGGCCATACGCGCGGGTGGATCGATCGGCGGCCATGCGATCGACGACCTCTGCCTGCAGCATGAAGGTCATGTCGCCAATGATGTCGATGTGTCTGAAAAGACGAAAAAGCAGAGGCGTGGAGATGTTGTATGGCAGATTTCCGACGATACGCAGGGGACCGGCGCCGGCGACCCGTGGCAGCGCTGGCAGATCAAATTTCAGAGCGTCGCCCTCGTGGATGGTCACGCGATCATTTCCGCCGAAGCGATCTTGCAGATTGCTGACAAGATCCCGGTCGATCTCGATCAGGTCGAGTTGACACCCGGAAGCGGCAAGTGCCGTTGTCAGCTCACCGTGTCCCGGTCCGATTTCGACCACGTGATCCGCACACGAGGCGTTGATCGTGCTGTTGATGTGGCGGATGATGCTCCGGTCGTGCAGGAAATTCTGGCCGAAACGGCGCCTGGCCCGCATTCAGATTCGGATCTCGATATAGGCGTCAGAGCGGATCTCGCGTATCCACTGGTCCAGTTCGTCATCGAACTTCTGGCCGCCGATGTAGTTGGTGGCCTGATTGCGTTTGAACGTGTCGCTGAAATCTTCGACGCGCCGGCCCGTGACCTGGAGGAAATGGTAGCCGTGCTCGGTTTTGAACACTTCCGAGACGTCGTCAATCTCTGAGCTCTGGACGAGGGTTTCGAATTCGTCAACGAAAGTGCCGGCCCGGGTCCAGCCAAGATCACCGCCCGAAAGGGCTGAACCCGGGTCATCCGAGTGGATCTTTGCGACCTCCTCGAAACTTCGGCCATCGATGATCTCCTCGCGAAGGGTCTCGGCCAGTTCGCGAGCTTCCTCTTCGGTTAATATTTCGCTCGGTTTCACGAGGACGTGGCGCACTGCTGTTTGTGCGACCTGTCCTTCGGCCTGAGCGCCGCGTTTCTCGATCATCTTCATGAGGTGGAATCCACTGCCCGTTTGAATCGGGCCGCGCACTTCACCGCCGGACATATCCTGGGCAACCTCTGCGAAGAGGGTCGGCAATTGGGCGAGTTTACGCCAACCAAGCTCACCGCCCTCAAGGGCGCGCTGGCCCGCCGACTTCTCCATTGCCAGTTTTCCGAAGTCCTCCCCAGCATTGATCTGCGCGAAGATACCGTCCGCTTTCAGGCGTATTGACTCGATTTCAGCCTGGTCGTTCGGGTCGCTCACGGGAAGCAGGATGTGCGCCATTCTAAACTCGTCTGCCGTGAGTGTTGCCCCAATCTCGGATGACAGAAAGTTGTCGACCTCCTGGTCAGAGACTGCGATTCGTGACTGGACTACGCCCTGCTGCACGCGACTGATGATTATCTCCTTGCGGATCTGGGCACGCATGTCGATCCATGAGATGCCGTCTTCGGCAAGCGCGGCCTGAAAGTCGAGCAGATTGAGCTGGTTCTGGTCGGCGATCGTGCGCAGGGTTTGCGTCAGTTCTTCGTCAGACACTCGCAGGCCCGCGCGTTCAGCAACCTGGATCTGCAGACTCTCGACGATAAGGCGTTCCATGACCTGCTTTCCGAGGGCTTCGTCATCGGGCAATTCCTGGCCTTGGGCTTTGGCGTTGGACTTGATCGACGCGATTCGTTCCTCGTACTCCGACTGCAGGATCACGTTCGCGTCGGCGATCGCAATAATTTTATCGAGTGCCTCGATTTCGGCCACAACCGTGGCTGGGGTCGTGATGGCGCAAAGCAGGCTGATCAATGTCAGCGCTGCCCGGTTTACGGTGATCGTCATGGGGTACTCTCGTTCATGGATTCTGTTTCGATGGATTGTCAGGCTTCGGCAGTCCCTGGGCGCGTTCGGGTGGTTGACCAGCAGTCTGTATCGGTCTGACGGGGCTGCATTTCAGCAGGCGTCTGTTGTTTCGACCCGTCAGCGCGCAATTCGATCCTCTCGAGCGCGATATCCGAAAATTGTCTCATCGAGCAAAGCGTCAACGCGCCGTCCGGCGCTCGCGAGACCTTTCAGTTGGAACTCGAAGAAGATACCGGTATCGGATCGCTCGTCAAGAAAAGTCGAGGTCATGAGCTGTCCGGGAGATGTCGGATCATCGTCCACAATCGTCCGCAGTCGAGGCCGAAGGCGAATCTTGCGAACAACGAGTCGGGTCTTCCAGCAGCAATCATTGTACTCGAAGCCATAGAATGACTCGATGGTCTTGTTACGATCCCAGCCGAAGTTCCAGCGCCCGATCGCGCTCCAGCGCCCTTTGATAGGCCAGATGAAGCTCACATCGGATTGTTCGAGCGTCTCGAACTGGCTTCGCGCAACCTCGTTCAGGCGGTAGGACAGGTTGAATAACCGGTCGTCGTTCTTGTTGTACCGAAGCGTAAAGCCACCGTTGTGGGTTCGGCCGGTTTCGGGTTCCCAGACGAGATTCGCCCGAACCTGCCAGAACGGATGCGGCGAGATGCCCGCCTCCGCGAATATGGGCGAACGGCTTGTGCGGTTGTCGAACCTGTTGGCGTTCACCGTTCGCTCGCGCGCATATTGGACCTGGGCGAGCGCAAGGGTTGCCAGTTGCCTGCCGGTTTCGGGTTGGATGAGTTGCGTTGTCACCGCGAGGGTCACCTGCCCGGCATCGTTGATACGATCAGCGCCGACAAACTGATTCGTGCGAAAGAGTTGCGCCAAACTTGACGTCGACACGTTCGTGTCGAAGAGCGGCGCGCCAGTCTGATCGGCTCTCTCCACATATAGAAAATAGGCACGTGGCTCAAGCGTCTGCTGAAGTGGACGGCCGCGGATCGAGAAGAACCGGTCGAATATCAAGCCGCTGTCGAGCGCGGCGCCGGGAATGGTGTACCGTGGCCGGTCATTGGGCGTGCCGTTCAGATCGTAGGTGCGGTGCGAGGCGAAGATGGAGGGTACAAGAAAACCCCACCGTTTCCGCGTTGGCAGCCGGGCATCGATCCGCAGGTTGCTGCGATTCCCGCTCACCGCGCCAGGTTTGTCAAAACTGCTGAATTCAGCCTCGCTCGCAATAGCGACACGACGAAGGTTGCGGTTGTTTGCAAGGCGGAGTGTTGGTAGCCGCCGGTACTGCTCGGTCCCCAGGGGATCGAGGGTCTGGAAGCGTTGCACTTCGATGCTGGCGCGCCAGTCATAACGGGTGTAGGAGAGCCGGCCGAAGCGTTCGAGTGCTGCGCTGCGCTCGTTGCCGGCGCTGGTGTCGACGCTGCTCAGAAAGCGTCCAACGCTGGCCGAGTCGACCGGGCCGCCGAAGTCGTGCAGGTAGTCGGTGTCGCTGGCCGCGTTGTAGCGCAACTGAGACTGGAGTGTCGGGGACCAATCGCCGGTGTGACGGATGTTCGCAAGCCAGCGGTCCTGCCGTTCAAACGTGTCACCCATGCCGGTCTGACCGATCGACCGGTCGATTCGTTCACGGTCGTCAAACCGCTTGTCCTGGGGCAGATAGCCGATGTTGACCTCGTTGTTGGTTCGCACGCTGCGGTAGCGCAGTTGACCTTCCATGTGCAGCCCGCGTTTCCAGAGGCTGCGAGGGATCACCGTGGCATCCAGATTCGGAGCGAGATTGAGGTAGTAAGGGGTAGCGAGGTCGACGCCACTGTCGTCGTCGACCGACAGACTCGGCATGAGAAAGCCGGTGTGCCGCTCGTCGTCGATAGGGAAGCGCAGGTAGGGCAAATACAGGATTGGCACATCCTTGATTGCAATGGTCACGTTGCGGGCCGTCCCGAACCCGGTCTCGGGGGCCAGCACGACGTCCCGCCCGCGAATCGACCAGGAGTTGCTGCCCGGGTCGCAGCGCGTGAAGTGGCTGTCTTTGATCACCAGATGGCCAGAGTCCTCGCGACGAAGCTCACCCGCGCGGCCACGAAATCGCGCTTCGTGCAACAGAAAGGTGGCGTTGTCGATGACCCCGGTTCCGGCCAACAGATTGCCGTCCGCGGCATCACCGGTGATCAGGATGCCAGACTCGCGCAGGGTCAGCGGTCCTTCGATGTGCGTATAGTTCGACGCGTCGTCGATCGTTAGAAACGGCGCGGTCAGGCGTCGTCCCGGCTGGTCCGCCTGAACATTGCCAACAAGGGTGGTTGAATGTTCGTTGACGTGAAGTGCCGAGTTGGCGTCAAGCTCAAGCGGCTGTGGGCCAGACCGCGGTGCGGCATCGAATCCGGGCGGCGCGATATATTTGCCGTCGCAGTATGCGTCGTTGTCTCCGGTTTTTTCGTAGGGAACCCAATCGGTTTCGGCTGCCGTCTTGACGGTTTGTGCCGTTGCTGGAACCACGGCTGCAGGATCTCGAGGTACCGGCGACGGTGAGGCATGAGTGACACCACTGACGCTCAGGACGAGGGCGACCAATCGGGCTGCGAGGTTCGAGGCGGTACCGGGATGGGCATCTACCGCACCACATTGGCTGGCTTTGGGTACAAAAACGTGTCGGATGAAACACATAGCAGGTGGTGCCCGGCTGACAGGGATTGGTCCACGTCCTTCCATTCGTGCACGAGGCCAGCGGATAATAATGCATCCCCCCTGAAACTTCATGACGAGTTCAATGTATGCAAGCTGATCTGCGCCTTGATCAACTGACCGAGTGGGCTGACTCTGCGTTGCGTGCACGCGGCTGGTCACGGGACACGGAGCTTGTTCCGGCATCGGATGACGCGAGTTTTCGCCGTTATTTTCGCGCACGGTGTAGGGGGAACAGCAGGGGGGAGAGTAGGGGAGAGAGTAGGGGAGAGAGTAGGGGAGAGAGTAGGG
>Ga0115002_10001005_pt1 | contig 39408 bp, 45 predicted proteins | sample ArcticOcean_MG_C_8_FD_89576 | JGI IMG/M metagenome (GOLD analysis project Ga0115002, IMG submission 89576) | Marine microbial communities from western Arctic Ocean - ArcticOcean_MG_CB11_86 | ecosystem: Environmental > Aquatic > Marine > Oceanic | place: Arctic Ocean: Canada Basin | collected... | reverse complement strand
GCCGGTGATTATTGACCTGGATATCTAGCCAGCCTGCCACATCGCCCTGGCTCGAGCCATAAAATCGCATTTTCGTTAAATTTCTTCAACCCAGAAATAATTAACAACCTTCATTATGCGTTTCTCTCTCTGCCGGAATGGCTTCCCCGGCGCCTCCCTGGCTGGTGGACTCCGTTTTTGTAAATATCGCAGCGCTCCACCAGCCGGCGGGGAGGTTTCCCCATTTAGTGAGAGGAGTTAGCGCATGAAAAACAGAAAGACCTATGGCGGCATTGGCGACAATGGTCCGTTCGGCAAGCAGCACAAGGCGCGCACCGGCAACGCCTTCGGCGTCAACCCGCTGCCTCGACCGGCGGCGCCGAAGCCCGAAACCAAGCCGTCATTCCAGGAGGTGATGTATCCCAAGGCAAACATGCCGGCCCAACCGCTCCCTGCCGCTCAGCCATCCAAGCCCGAGCCGAAACTGTCATTTCAGGAGTCGCTGTACCCAAAGGCAACCATGCCCGCTCCACCGCAGCGTGCCGCTCAGCCACCCAAACTCGAGACCAAGGCCAGCTTTCAAGAGGTGATATATCCCAAGCAGAAGCCGGTGAAGGACACCGCATTGTCGCCTGCGATACCTGCCGCGCCGGCCAGCACAGCAGCGCCGAAAGCAACTTCACCGCTTCCCCCAACACCTGCTAAACCCGCCAAAGAGGACAATAAAATTGACCCTATGCGAAAGCATGACCCCATCTTTGATTCGCAGCAATTGCGGGCAGAGCAGAGGCGCATGCTTACCGACCCGGCGGCGCCGAAGTGGGATGACCAATCCGGCGCAGATGAGCCGCCCGAGCCTCCCATGAACCGACTTAAATCAGCAGCCGGTGAATTTGGCCAAGGCTTTGTCAGCACCATCGCAACGCTGCCAAAAGGATTTGGCGTCGCGGAAAAACAATCCGCACTACAAATGTTGGACATTTACCATCAGTACGAAAACGGCAACGCGGACACAGGCCCGATCTCAGCAAGCCGGTCGAAGACATACAACACCTACAAATTTCGTAATGCCGACGAAACAGAAAGAAACAAAATACTGCGGGGGCTCGAATTGACGGCGCTTGCGCCGGTCACTGATATTCCGGCCTATCGTGCGGGCGAGGATATGCAGGATTGGGTGACCCGTGTTTTTCCAACCGAAGAAGCCTATGCCGGCGAGTTGACCCAACGGCTTGCGCGCGGCGGTGGCGCGGCGGCCGCGATGGCGTTGATGGGTGTCATTACGCGGGGCGCCGGCCTCGGCGTGACGGCGGGGACTGCCGCAACGGGCGCAATCGTCGGCTCTGTTGAAGGCTTCGATGACGCCCTGGTGAGCAGAGCCTGCATGCCGTCGGCCACTGCCTTGACCTCATGATCCTGGCTTTCCATGGCGCGGATTAGGAAGGCGCGCACAGCACCGTCGTCTTCAGCAATCAGGATGCGTGCCACTGCGAGGCCTCAATATTCTTCATCGCCGGCGAAACTGATGCGCAGACTAACTGCACCTTCCGGCGGGTCGATCAGGCGGGTTTCAAATTCGGTCCAATTGTCCGCACCAAGTTCGCTTTGTTCTGACGCGAAGGTCCAATACTGCAGTTCTACATTGGTGGCGTCCATCAAGCCGATGCGAATCGGCGGTATAGCGCGCGCCTCTTCCGCACCATTATAGATTTCGCCGCGGATGACCAGGATCGGCACGCCGCCCTCGACCAATTGCTCGCGTACCACATTCTCAAATTTGAGGCCGCTGGTATCGACCTCATCCTCGCCAAGGCCGATTGCCGAATATAGTTTCTCGGCTGGCGGCCACACATCAACGATGGCGCCACGCGCCAAAACCCCGGCGATAATAATGATCAGTAGCGCCGCCACCACGGCGAGCCAACCACGACGATTAGCACGCCGTCGCTTGACGACAACAGCGGGTAAATTTGAGCCGAACGGAATCGGCCTGGGCACGTCATCAGGCGGCAGTATATCGACCCGCTTGGGCATATCGGCGGGAGGTTGTTCGCGCCAGGTATGGCTGCATTTGGCACACCGAACCGTGCGCCCCTCCCCGCCTAATGCCGTGGGATCGATCAGATAGCGCGTCGCGCAGGACGGGCAGCTGACAATCATACGTATAAATCAGACATTTGTTGTTGTGTCGTCAACAGGTAACGGTTGATTCTCATTGTACCGCCGATTGCCCTTTCCCTCCATAGGGATTGCACAACCATCCCGCCATGGATGTAGAATGCTAGACGCTTGCCGTTCCGGCAACTATTCTGCGCGCGCCTTATTACCGCCGCTCCAGGGTATCAGGGCAGGGAGGCCTTCAACTTGGTACGATTCGAAAATGTAGGAATGCGCTATGGCATGGGTCCGGAGGTGTTGCATGACGTCACTTTCGAGATCAATCCGGGCGAATTTCGCTATCTGGTAGGGCCGAGCGGGTGCGGCAAAACATCGCTTCTGCGCCTGATGTTTTTGGCGCAGCGTCCGTCGCGCGGCCTGATCTCCATGTTCGGCAGCGACGTGATGGTGGCGAAGCGAGGCGAATTGGTTGGGCTCAGGCGGAAAATTGGCGTGGTTTTCCAAGATTATCGCCTGTTGGACCATCTCTCGGCGCTCGACAATGTTGCTTTGCCATTACGCGTGGCCGGCGCTAAGGAATCGGAAATTCAAGCCCATGTGTACGAATTGCTCGCCTGGGTTGGCCTCGCCGATCACATTCATGCACTGCCCGATTCGCTCTCCGGCGGGCAAAAGCAGCGCGTTGCCATTGCCCGGGCGGTGATCACCCGCCCGCGCCTGTTGTTGGCGGATGAACCGACGGGAAATCTCGATGAGGCGCTGGGTCAGCGTCTGATCCGTCTGTTTGAGGAATTGAACAGGATCGGCACCACGGTGATCATTGCGACCCATAATAAGAGCCTGGTGGTGCGTAACCCTCACCCCACCTTGGCGCTTGTCTCGGGTGAGATTCGGACGGAAAAATCTAGCGAAAAAACCGCCAAAAACACAAATGGCAAGGTGGGCTGATATGGCGCGTCGTGCACCGGCTGTTTTGGCGCTTGGCCGCGATGCGCCGAGTCGTTTTTTACCCTGGGTGTTTGCCCTGATGGTTTATCTCGCTGTGTTGGCGCTGACCGGGGTGTTGATTTTACATAGCGCCGTCGATCGCTGGCAGCGCGGCGAGGTCGGCACGCTAACGCTGCAATTGATGCCCCAAGAAAATGAGAGCGCGGGCGCACGAATCGTTCTCGCCGAGGATATATTGGGCGGGATCGAGGGCGTTTTGGCGGTGCGGGTGGTGCCGCAATCAGAAAGCCTGGCCCTGATCGAGCGCTGGCTCGGCGTCGGCAATGTGCCCGATGATCTCCCGCTGCCGCGCTTGATCGATATCGACATAGCGCCCGGATCGGGCATCAACGCCGAATCACTTGAGCGACGCTTGGCAGAATCACTGCCTGGCATCAGTGTGGATGATGCCAAGGAGTGGCTCGATCGATTGGCGGATTTCGGCCGCTCGCTCGAGCTGCTGGCCATCGCTGTGGTGATCCTGATCGGACTTGCTGCAGTGGCGACGGTGGTATTCACAACCCGCATGGGGCTTTCCATCCACCGCAATGTGATTGAGCTTTTGCATCTTATCGGCGCACGCGACCGCTATGTGGCAGCGCAGTTTCAGCGCCAGGCGATGATGCTGGGATTGCGTGGCGGGGTCATCGGCATCGCCTTTGCAGTGGCGACGCTTTATGGCTTACGCCATGTCGCGGGACGTCTGGATACGCCGCTCGCGCCCGATGTGCTGGTGGCGCACTGGGCCTGGGCGCTGCTTGCTGCGGTTCCCATCATCACAGCCTTGATTGCCATGATTACCGCCCGCGTTACCGCGCTGCGCGAACTTGGCAAGATGATGTAAGGGCCAAAGGCGGAGGATCGGCTTGAAAATCGCCTTCGGTATCTTTAGCGGCACCCTATTCTTGCTCACCATTTTATGGTCCGCCGGTTTGGTTGGTTTTGTCTCGGCTGTGCCGCGCACCGTCAGTGATCCGGCCAGCCGGACAGAAGCGATTGTGGTGCCGACTGGCGGATATGGTCGGCTTCTTGCCGGGCTTGAGCTGTTGCGCGCCGGCCAGGCAGAGCAGCTCTTCATATCGGGCGCCTACTCGGGTGTCACTTTGTTGGACCTTGTGGGCGAAAACCGAGAGGACCTACCGGACTGTTGCGTCGAAATCGGCCATAACGCCGAAGAGACCGCCGCCTGGATCGCAGCGCACGGCTTTCACAGCCTGCGCTTGGTGACTGGAAATTATCACATGCCAAGGGCGATCCTAGAGTTTCGCCGCGCCATGCCGGATGTTAGGTTGGTCGCGAATCCTATATTTCCGCAACACGTCAAGGTCGACGATTGGTGGCGCTACAGAGGAACAGCGGGCTTGCTCGTGAGCGAATACGTGAAATATCTCCTGGCGCTAATCCGGATGCCGTTCACCCACGCGTCCTTCCGAGGCAATCCGCCGTGAATACAATCCGCTCCGCGACGTGCACAGTCTGCTTTTATGTTTGGTCCATTTTTATGGGCCTGTTGATGGTCCCCATGGTGCTGCTGCCGCGCCGAGGCTTTAGCTTGTTCGTTTTGCTGTGGGCGGGCGGGAACTCGCTGATATTCCGTGTGGTCGTTGGCATCCGAGTGGAGATAAGAGGGCGCGAGCATATCCCCGTCGGGCCGGCGATTATCGCCTCTAAGCATCAATCCGAGTGGGAAACCAACATTTTCCTCCGCCTGTTGACCGATCCGGTCTACATCATGAAAAAAGAGCTCGGCTATATTCCAGGTTACGGCCTTTATGCGCGCAAGATGAACATGATCTTCATCGATCGCTCGGGCTACGCCAAAACTTTGCGCAAGCTGGTCACGGATGCGCGAAAAATCGTCGAAAGTGGTCGCGCCGTGGTTATTTTCCCCGAGGGGACGCGGGTGGATCCGGGCAAGAAGCTGCCCTACCGACCGGGCATTGCGGCGCTTTACAATGGTCTCGATCTGCCGGTCGTTCCGGTGGTGCATAATTCTGGCCTGTGTTGGCCGAAAAAATCATTTCGCAAATATGCCGGCACCATCGTGCTGCAATTCCTGCCGCCGATCGAACCCGGCTTGCGCCGGCAGGAATTCATGACCCGGTTAGAAAGCGAGATGGAGCAAGCGGCCGATAAATTGATGGCCGAAACCTACAAATCCTAAAAGAACATCAACGGAACATTGACCCGGCTGCGGGTTCAGCTTTAAACTGAGAGGTCGTACTCAGAACGGGCGCGACTTTTTGCGCTGACTTAACCAATTTTTAAGCATAAATCGAGTGCCATAGCTGCCATGATATCTGCGCCCACTACACTAGCTGCCATGACCCCCATATCAGCCCAAATCTGGGACATGAAATATCGCCTTAAAGCGGCCGATGGCAGCGTACGCGATAAAACCGTTAGCGACAGCTGGCGGCGCGTTGCTGATGCATTGGCTGCGCCCGAAGCAGATAAAGAACATTGGCAGGTCAAATTTTACGAGGCGCTTGAAGGTTTTAGCTTCCTGCCGGCGGGCCGCATTTTGGCCGGCGCCGGGACGGATCGTGATGTCACCCTGTTCAATTGCTTCGTCATGGGTCGCGTGCCCGATGATATGGCGGGGATATTCGATCAGCTCAAGGAAGCCGCGCTCACCATGCAGCAGGGCGGCGGCATCGGCTATGATTTTTCCACGCTGCGACCCAAGGGCGCGCCCGTTATCGGTGTTGGCGCCGATGCCTCGGGGCCGCTCACATTTATGGATGTGTGGGATTCCATGTGCCGCACTATTATGAGCGCCGGGTTTCGCCGTGGCGCCATGATGGGCACGCTTAGGTGCGATCATCCGGATATCGAAGCCTTCATTGAGGCTAAACAGGACCCGGGGCGGCTTCGCATGTTTAACCTCTCGGTACTGGTGACCGATGATTTCATGGCCGCGGTCAAGACTGACAAGCCGTGGGAGCTCAACTTCGGCGGCACCTGCTACAAGACCATCTCGGCGCGCGAGCTGTGGGATCGCATCATGCGCTCGACCTATGCCTTTGCCGAACCCGGTGTGATTTTTATCGATCGTATCAACAAGACCAATAATCTGAATTATTGCGAAGAGATCTACGCTACCAACCCATGTGGCGAGCAGCCGCTGCCGCCATATGGCGCCTGCCTGCTGGGCTCGATCAACCTGACAAGTCTGGTGCAATCGCCGTTCGAGGAAAATGCGGCGCTCGATATCGACGCGCTGCGCGATCTCGTCGCCACCTCTGTGCGTATGCTCGACAACGCCATTGCCGTCTCGCGCTTTCCCCTCGATGCGCAAAAAGACGAGGCCCACGCCAAGCGGCGCATCGGCCTCGGCGTCACCGGCCTGGCTGACGCGCTGATCATGTGCCGCACGCGCTATGGTAGCGAGCCGGCCAACGCGCTGGCCGAAAGCTGGTTATTTGCACTGCGCGACGCCGCCTATTTGGCCTCGGCCCGCCTGGCCGAGGAGAAAGGCGCTTTTCCCTTATATGAGGCCGAGCCGTTCCTCGCCGCCGATTCGGTGCAAAAACTGAGCGCCGATACCCGAGCCGAGATTGAGCGCCACGGCATTCGCAATGCGCTCCTCACCTCCATCGCGCCGACCGGCACGATCTCGCTGCTGGCTGGAAACATCTCATCCGGCATTGAGCCGGTATTCAGTTATTCCTATCGCCGCAATGTGCTGATGCCGGACGGCAGCCGCAAGACGGAGACCGTCTCCGATTACGCCTATCGCCTGTTTCGCGAACTCAAGGGCGAGAACACGCCATTGCCGGATTATTTTGTCGATGCGCAGCAATTGCGCCCGGCCGACCATCTGGTGGTGCAGGCGCTGGCACAAAAATATATCGACAGCTCGATCTCCAAGACGATCAATTGCCCGGAGGAAATCGACTTCGAAGAATTTCGCGATATTTATTCCCAAGCCTTTGAGCTCGGCTGCAAGGGCTGCACTACCTACCGGCCCAACGCCGTAACCGGCGCGGTGTTGGAAGTGAACAGCCCAGCCACAGAACAAACAGCGGTGTATGGCGAAGCTGCTGAGGTGCAGGAGGAGCTGCCACTCAAGCCACCGGTCAACAAACCGCGCGATGCCTATGAGGCGGGCGGCGTGGTCTATATGACCCAGCCGCTCGAGCGCCCTGAATCACTGCACGGCAATACGTATAAGATTCGCTGGCCTGAGAATGACCACGCCATCTACATCACCATCAACGACATACTGCGCGACGGCCGGCGGCAGCCCTTTGAGATTTTCATCAATTCCAAAAACACCGAACATTATGCCTGGACGGTTGCCCTGACGCGGATGATCAGTGCGGTGTTCCGGCGCGGCGGCGATATTTCGTTTGTGGTTGAGGAATTGAAAGCGGTGTTTGATCCGCGCGGCGGCCAGTGGATGGAAGGGCGCTATGTGCCGTCGATCCTGGCGGCCATCGGTGAGGTGATCGAGCATCATTTGAGTCTTACTGGCTTCAGCGCCACCTCCGCGCCCCGCCTCGCGGCAGAGCCGAGCGGAGCTAAGATAGAACCAGCCCAGCGCCTGAAGAGTTGCCCGCGCTGCAGCCAGTTTGGCGTTATTCAGCAGGAAGGGTGCGATGTGTGCACATCATGCGGATTTTCAAAATGCGCGTAAAAAGTTAATCTTCGGCAGTGACGTCGTGCAACAGCCTAGTAAGACGGGAATCAGGTAAACCAAGCTGATCAAGATGCAAAACCGTATTTGCCAAATAATCCCGCGCACTGCCCGCCGTCCCCTGGCCCTGGCGGATCAACTCGGCCATGTGCGCCGGCGCAAGCTTACCGGTATATTGCGACCCCTTGCGATCCGCCACATAAGTTTGCGCCAACACCTTGGGCTTGCCGGCACGATCTATCAACGTAACCGGCAGGTGGCGCTCGCGGTAAACCTGATAGATCATCTCACGCGCATCAATCGCCGCCAAAATAGCCGGCGCTGCCTCAGTCGACAGGCGAAAGACGCGGCCCAGACAAGAGCCCCCAGCATCCAGTCCAAGCACCAGGCCGGGCGCCTCGGGCGAGCCCCGGTAGATATGCGAATAAATGCAAAAGGCGCGATGATAGCCACGCAGAAGCGCGGATTCGGTTTCAACAAATTCGAAATCAGGCCGCCACATGAGCGAGCCATAGGCAAACACCCATATCTCGCTCTCGGCGCCATCGGTAGAATGGGGAAAGGTCATAACAATTTGGCCACGGCCATTGGTGAAACGATTCAAAGTTCTCTGCGTCAGGCAAGTTTAGCGACGGCGCCAGGCGGAGCAAGTATCGAGGCGACACGATGAGAAGCGGTCGCGTGAAAATTGTGCTGCTCCTTGCCAGTATTATCAGCGGCATGGCCATCGCCGTCATTGCCTACACAGCCTATTGGTTTGTCGCTGCGGCTGAGATCGAGGATCGCATTGCCGATTGGGCGGCGGATCAGCGCGCGCGCGGCATTACCGTCGAGGCGGATACGCCGGTGGTGCGCGGCTATCCACTTCATTTTGAGGTATCACTGCAACACCCTTCGATTGACAATCTGGGCGCTGGCTGGGCGTGGCGCGGTGAAACTGTGACCGCCAGCTTTCGTCCCTGGCGCTTCGATAAATTCAATCTCAAAATTAACGGGAAAAATAATCTGCGCTTTTTTGACGGCGCGGCGTGGCAGGATTTTGAGAGCCAAATCGAAGATGGTCGCGCCTGGCTTGAGCTCGATGATGCGCGCGAGATTGAAATGTTAATGCTTGATTTCAAACACATCGATCTCGCTGGCCCGTGGGGCGAAGGGTCGGCTTTCATCGCCCGCATGCGAGCCCGGGCAGAGCGCAGGACTTCAGCTGAAGCGCAGCCAAACCCCGCGTCAGGTTCAGATGCGGATTCGAATGCAGCACCGTTCGAATTCGCCACCGCCGCGCTTGATGTGGAAGACATCAGACTGCCGCCGGGCTACGGCGAGGAGATGGGTGAGCAGGTCGAATATTTCAATTTAGAATTCAGCATGTTCGGCGTCTTTCCGGACGGCAATACCGATACGGCGCTTCACATGTGGCGCGATGATGGCGGCATGCTTAAGCTCAATTCATTCCGCCTGCGCTGGGGGCCGCTCGGTATCGAATCGAACGGCACCATCGCGTTGGATGCCGAGATGCGGCCGATCGGCGCGCTGACAGCAGACATCACCGGCTATGGCGATATCATCGACGCGCTGATCATTAGCAACATGATCCCGCTGGGTGATGCGTTTCTCGCCAAAGTGGCGTTCAATATGATGGCCTTTAAGCCGGATGACGGCGGCCCGCCGGTGCTGCGCTCAGTGCCGATAATGGCCCAGGATGGCGGCATCTTTGTCGGCCCGGTCGCCGTGGGAACGCTGCCGGCAATCCGGTTTCAGTAAAATGCGGCGGATAATCCCCAATCGCTAAACCTGTTTAGCGTCGATCAAATCGCGGCGGATAGCGCGGGTGCGGGTGAATAAATCTTCCAATACCTTGTCATCACCCCAGCGAATGGCGCGTTGTAAAACTGCCAAATCCTCTGAAAACCGACCGAGCATTTCGAGTACCGCTTCGCGGTTGTTGAGAAACACATCACGCCACATTTCCGGATCGGATGCGGCAATGCGAGTGAAATCACGAAAGCCGCCGGCGGCATATTTCACCACCTCACGCTTGGTCACATGCTCCACATCGAGCACCGTGCCGACAATATTATAGGCAATCAATTGCGGCAGATGGGAGGTGATGGCCAGCACCTTATCGTGATGTTCGGCATCCATGATGTCGACCGTCGAGCCGGCGAGGCGCCAAAATTTTGCCACCTTTTCGACCGCCGCTGCATCACAGCCCTCGGGCGGCGTGAGGATGCACCAATGGTTTTGAAATAATTCCGCAAAACCGGCCTCGGGACCAGAATGCTCGGTGCCCGCCACCGGATGGGCCGGCACAAAATGCACACCCGCTGGCAAATGCGGCGCCACATCGCGAATTACAGCGGCCTTTACCGAACCCACATCACTGACGATAGCGCCCGGTTGGAGATGGGGCCCAATTGCTTCCGCGAGCGCTGCGTTGGCGCCGACCGGCGCACCGAGAATAATAAAATCAGCCTTCTCGACAGCCGCACCGGCGTTGGTTTCGGCGCGCTCTGCCAGGCCCAACTCCATCGCTTTATCGAGGGTCGATTGACGGCGCGAATAAATGACGATCTCACGCGCCAAACCTTGTTCACGCACGAAGCGGGCGAGAGAGGAATTGATCAGGCCAATGCCGATCAGTGCGATACGCTCAAACATAAATTCTGCTGACATTTTATGACGCCATAAATTCTTTAAGTGCTACGAGGAGCGCGTCCATTTCCGGATCGAGACCGATGCTGACGCGCAGACAATCGGGCAGGTGATAATTATCGACATTGCGCGCCAGAATGCCGCGCGCGGTCAGATACGCATCCGCCGCCTTAGCATCGTGCGCACCCTCGGCAAAGCGCAGCAAGAGAAAATTGCAGACACTCGGCAGCGTGGCAATACCGATCTTTTCACATTCCGAACGCAACGCATGAAGCCATTTAGAATTGTGGCGTCGCGCCTTGTCGATATGATCCTGATCCTCAACTGCGGCGAGGCCGGCGGCGAGCGCCGGGCCGGTATTGTTAAACGGGCCGCGCACCCGATTGAGCACGTCGATCACTTCCGCAGAACCATAACACCAACCCAGACGAAGCGACGCCAGGCCATAAATCTTTGAAAAGGTCCGGGTCATCACCACATTCTTGCCAGCCTCGACCAGCTCGGCGCCGGCGCCATAATCCTCGGCGCTGACAAATTCAGCGTAAGCCGCATCAACCACCAACAGGACATTTTCCGGCAAGGCGCTCCACAGGCGGCGTATCTCTGGCTTGGCAAGATAGCTGCCGGTTGGATTGTTCGGATTGGCCAGAAACAGTATCCGCGTTTTGTCATTGACCTTGGCGATGAGGGCATCCACATCGGAATGGTAATCGGTCTCCGGCGCCGCCACTGGCGTCGCCCCGGCAGCACGCGCCGCCAATTCATAAACGAGAAATCCGTGGCGGCTGAACAACACTTCATCGCCCGGCCCGGCATAGGCCTTGGTCAGCAGTTGTAAAATTTCGTCAGAGCCTGTGCCGCAGACAATGCGCGCCGCATCCAAGCCATACAGCTTGCCAAGGGCAGCACGGAGATCATGGGCGCCGCCATCGGGATAGCGATGTAAATTGCTGCTTTCCGCCTCATAGGCGGCGATGGCGCGCGGGCTCGGGCCGAGTGCCGATTCGTTAGAGGCCAGGCGGATGACCTTTTCCCCGCTATCAAGCGAAGCGCGCCCGCCGACATAGGGCGAAATCTGCATGATGCCCGGGCGCGGCGTTAGATGAGAAGTGGGTTTGTTCATAATATGCGGCTCACGGTAAGTGATTCTCAGCATGTGGCCCCGGGCTTGTTGTCCCGGGTAAAAGCGTTACGGCGTTAGCCAACCATCCGGTTTAGCGTAACAGCCCAGATTTACACAGCGCGTAATCTCGCCACCCAACGTGGCGGCGAGTTTATCCAGGCGGGCATCACCCTCCGGCACAAATCCCTCGACCTGCGCCAATTGCCACCGGGTAGATTGTTGATCGCCTGTCCAGGTCGCCGCCCAATCGAGCGGCAAACCGGCGCGCTCGGCTTCCTTGCGGATGCGATCGCGGCTGATATTCTCCGATGATTCAAAAGCGATCAGCGAAATGTCATCGTCCGAAGCCTCGGGTTTAACCAGAGCAACAGCCATGGCGCGAGCGTCGTCACTGCCGGTATCGGCACTGGTCAGCCACGGCAGATTGGCAACGATGCGCGGGCGCTCGTCACCGCCGGCGGTCAATGTGTACCACCAGGGCTCCGCCGAGGCGCGCGCTGTATGGGTGTCTGACGCTATCGGCAAAACGCCGACCGCTGCTTTGCCATCGCGCACGGCGCGCAACACGCTGGCCTCGGTCTGAGCTTGTAAAAGCGGTGTTTGCGAGCCGAAATAAGCGCTCGCCAACGCCAAATAGGCGAGGCCGTCCTCCAGTGGCTCAGGCACATAGACCGAAACCACGAATTTTCCTTCCACCGAGAGTGAGGCGGCGATGATTTCGCGCCATATACGCACCACGACTGGAAACGGAAATATGCCGCGATGGCGCGCCACCAGGCGGCGCATAATCCGCGCCTCGCGCGCCGGGCGATAGGGCACGCCCTGAGCTTGGTCTTTCTCCTTACCGATGCTGTGCGCGAGTTCAATTCGGCGCATCAAAAGATCGTGGATCGTATCATCGATCTCATCGATCTGGTCGCGAAGAGAATTCAGGGAGGGTTCCCCAGGAGATGGTACAGCCATAGGCTCCGCACAGTGATGAATTGGAAAGGAGAAGTGGTAGTGCAAGCGGGAAACAAAATCAAAGAAAACATTGGCATAGACCCGCCTCGGCAGCATTCCAGCGTTGCTATTATCGGGCGATATCAGGCCATAGAACAAAGCCACAAACATACTCAAGGCAAAATAACAGCCTCCTTCTATGGCGGAATGAGCAAACCGGGTGAATTTGGCCCCTTGCGGGCCGGCAACATTAGATTAAGTTATTGTGAGGCGGTTGATTTCTTGTTGGCGAATGGGAAAGTGGAGCGCAGTATTCCGCCTTCATCGGCAACATAGAACATGCAGCAATAGTGAATGGCTAAATGACGGATCGCCAAATAAATTCACCCGAATCTGGTGACGCGGAAAATGCAGTGGCTGGCCCTGCGAATTCCGCGCGCGGATTCAGCGTGGAATTGGGCATCGATAAGCCGCTGCGCCTGGATTCAGAGGCCGAATTGGGGCCATTCGCCATGGCCTACCAGACCTATGGCACTCTCAACGCCGATAAATCAAACGCCATTCTCGTGTGCCATGCTTTGACCGGCGATCAGTTTATCCTCGGGCCGCATCCGATAAGTGGGCGCGCCGGCTGGTGGGAGCATATGGTCGGCCCCGGCAAGACCCTCGATACAGATCGCTACTATATTATTTGCTCGAATGTTCTTGGCGGCTGCATGGGCACGGTTGGGCCGCAGGATATCAATCCCAGCACAGGAAAAAGCTACGGCTTGGACTTTCCCATCATCACCATCAAGGACATGGTGGAAGCGCAGGCCATGTTGCTCGATTATCTCGACATCGATCAGCTGTTCAGCGTTATTGGCGGCTCCATGGGCGGCATGCAGGTTTTGCAATGGGCGACGAGCTACTCCGAGCGCTGCTTTACCGCCGTGCCAATTGCCGGGGCAGCGCGTCATTCGGCGCAGAATATTGCCTTCCATGAGGTCGGCCGCCAAGCCATCATGGCTGATCCCGAATGGTCGGAGGGCGGCTATCTTGTCGGCGATACCTTTCCGGTGCGCGGCCTGGCGGTGGCGCGCATGGCCGGGCATATCACTTATTTGTCGGAGGCGGCGCTGCACCGCAAATTCGGCCGGGCGCTGCAGGATCGGGCTGAGGTCAGCTACGGCTTTGACGCCGATTTTCAGGTCGAGAGTTATCTGCGCCATCAAGGCATCAGCTTTGTCGAGCGCTTTGATGCCAACTCCTATCTCTATATTACCCGCGCGATGGATTATTTTGACCTGGCTGCGGAGCATGGCGGCGTGCTCGCCAAGGCCTTCCAGGATGTGGCAACGCGCTTTTGCGTGATCTCGATTACCAGCGATTGGCTCTATCCGACCTCGGAAAGCCGCGAAGTAGTGCGGGCGTTAAATTCGGTCGCCGCCAATGTGAGCTTCGTCGAGATTGTCAGCGATAAAGGGCATGACGCCTTCCTGTTGGACGAGCCAAAAATGTTCGAAACCTTGGGCGGATTTCTCACCGGTGCAGCCAAGCTGCGCGGCATTAACGAGGGCGCGGCCAAGTTGCGCGGTCTTAACGGCGCGTCTGCGCCGGGCGGATCCGAATAAAAATGATAACGTCGCGCAACTCGCCTAACTGGACAAAACGGCCTGACCTGACGCTGATTGCCGAAATGGTCGAGCCAAGCACGCGGGTGCTCGATATCGGCTGTGGCGACGGCCTGTTGCTCGAGCTGCTGACGGAAGAAAAGGGCGTTGATGGTCGCGGCGTTGAAATCAGCCAGGAAGGTGTTAGCGCCTGTGTCAGCCGTGGCCTCTCGGTGATCCAAGGCAACGCCGAAACCGATCTCTATGATTATCCCGATGGCGCCTTCGATTACGCCATCCTCGGCATGACCTTGCCCGCCCTGCATCAGCCGCGCGAAATTCTGCTGGAGTTGCTGCGCGTTGGCCAGCGGGCCATTGTCTCGATTCCTAATTCCGGCTTTTGGCGACATCGGCTTTATTTGCTGTTTGAAGGCCGCATCCCCGATATGGGCGCGCACAGCACTGGCTGGTACGACACACCCAATCTGCACCCCTGTTCAATCCGCGATTTCGTCATACTGTGCCGCAGCCTCGGCATCGTCATCGAGCGCCGCGTGCAGCTCGATGCTCGCGGCCGGGCAACGCGCTTCCGCGGCACCGGCGCATTCGCCAACATGTTCGGTAAACAAGCCGTCTTCCTGCTCTCCAAAAATTCCTGATCTGGCTCCCTTTGGGTCGGTCCCTCAAGCGCCGGGCGGTCACATTCGTGACCTTGGCTACCTCGTATTAACTCGGGCGCGCGGTCGCGCTTGCCGGAATGCTAGACGCATTCCGGTTGGTGGTTCCGCTTGGTAGGGAATTTGAGGGAGGCCAGTGGTGACCGCCCGGCGTCTGAGGGGCCAAACAAAAAGAGACCGGGTGCCCCGCTCGGCGTTTGAGAGCCGACCCAAAGAGCGACCATGATCAAGGGTCGCGACTGAGGCCCTTTTCTTCGAGCGCGACGAGATATTGCGCCCAGATTTCCTTTTTCTCATCGCCGAGATAGCGCAGATAGGTCCAGGAAAAAATGCCGGTATCGTGCAGATCATCGAAACGCAGGCGCACCGCGTAATTGCCGACCGACTCTATTTCCATGATGCCGACCGCGCGCCGCCCAGCGACGATGGTCTTGCCTTCGCCATGTCCCATGACTTCCGCCGAGGGGCTTTCGACGCGCAGAAGTTCCGCCGGGAGATGAAAACATTCACCATCGTCGAAATCGACTTCCAACGCTTTCTCGTCGCTCTTATAGCGAATTTCAGTTGGCCAATGGATCGTCTCGTGTGGGGATGTCATCTTATTTCCATTCAATCCGCATCTAACGCGCGGGCTTCTTCGGGCAACATAATGGGAATGCCGTCGCGGACGGGATAGGCCAGTTTGGCCGCGACGCTGATCAGCTCCTGACGCTCGGCATCGTAGCGCAGCGGCGCCTTGCTAACTGGGCAGACCAAAATCTCCAACAGCTTGGGATCAACTCCAGCACTGGTTTCCGTCATGTCCTACTCTCCTGCGTTGCACGTAAATCGTCTTGTGGTTCGTCTTAACGGTTTATCTTACTGCGGGGCGCCCGCCCCCACCATGCCGTCACGCTCATGCGCCGCCATTTCGAGCAGAGCCTGAAACATGGCGCTGCGCTGCTCGGTCTCGCGGCATTCCAACAGCGCCTGCTTCTCACTCGGCCCGAACGGGCACGCCATTACCAAGCTGGTCATGAGATCCTCATTGCACAGTTCTTCAATGGCCGACCAATCGGCGCTCATGCCGCGCGATTCGAAAAACTTTTTGAGCGCGCCAATCAGCTGATCACGATCCAGCGCCATGCCATTGTCACGGATGAGATCGCATTCATAGGGCTGATAGCGCGCATTGACGCGGCGGTAGGTAAGCGCGTCATGTGGCAGCTCGCGCACTACATCAAAACGGCAGAGGCCGGTCAGGGTGATCAGCACCCGATTGTCCTCGGTCTCTTTGAATTCAGTGATCTGGCCGGCACAGCCGGTATCATAAACTTGCGGCTCAAAATCACGACAGGTCGGATCGGCGGGTTGAATCATGCCGATGACACGGTGGGACGACATGGCGTCTTCCGTCATTTCCAGATAGCGCGGTTCAAAAATATTGAGCGGCAGACGCCCGCCCGGCAGCAGCAACACGCCGGTGAGCGGAAAGATAGGAATGGCGGTGGGCAATTCTTCCACCGTCCATTGCTTCAATTCCTGTCCCAATTTATGCCCTGACCACTGCTTTGCTGTGCTGAATTGTGCCGTCAGGCAAACAAAATGGCGGAGAGCTTACGCCGGCCACTGGCCGAGAGCTCATGAGTCGGGCCGAGAGCCTCGAACACCTGCAGCAACATCTGTCGCGCTGCTTCTTCATTCCAGCTACGCTCGCGGCGCACCAGTTCCAGCAATTCGTCAATCGCTTCTTCGTTACGGTTGGCAGCATAGTGGGCGGTGGCGAGATCATAACGCGCCTGATGGTCGTTTTCATCGGCTGCCAGGCGCGCGCGCAGCTCCGCTTCATCGCCTGATTCTTCCGAACGCTCGGCGAGCGCCAACGCCGCGCGAGCGCCTTCGATCTCGACATGCTTGGCGAGCGTGTCATCAACCGCATCGAGAATTTCGCGCGCGCCATCGACATCATTAAGGCCGAGCATGCAGCGCGCCATGCCGGCAATGGCACCGGCTTCATCCGGCACATGGCTCAGCACCTGAGAATACATATTGGCGGCGCCGTCAAAATCTTCCGCCTCCAACGCCTGGGCTGCCTGTTCCATGGCCTGCTCCACTGGCGTCGGGCCGATCGGCCCGGCAAGACGCTCAACAAAGGATTTTATCTGGCTTTCCGATTGTGCGCCGACAAAGCCATCGACCGGCTGGCCGTTCTTGAACGCGAACACGGCAGGGATCGATTGAATGCGCATCTGCTGGGCGATCTCCTGGTTTTGGTCGATATCAACCTTGACCATTTTAACCTTGCCTTGGGTGGCATTCACCACTTTTTCCAGCATCGGCCCGAGGGTCTTGCAAGGCTCGCACCAGGGCGCCCAGAAATCGACGACGACCGGCACCTCCATGGATGCCTCGACCACATCGGCGACGAAGGTCTGGGTATTGCTTTCCACGACGGCGCCGGGCGCGCCCATATTCTGCCCAATTAAGTCATCCATGCTTACTCCATATCTCTCTTCCAACTGTTGTTAGCTTTATTTTAGCAGCGATGCAATTACGCCGCGCCTTGATGCGCCGGTCCCTGGGCCAAACACACCCTAGCCGGCGTCGGGCAGTGGAATCTCGAGGTCGCGGGCCGCATGGCCGCAGGCGCTAATAAAGCGGCGTAGATCCGCCGGGGTAATTGCCGTGGTCGCGTTATTGCGTAACGGGTGATAATTAAGCAAATCCGCAGCCATCATCTCGGCATCGAGAATAACCTGCACGCGCTGATCGCTGTCGTTTATCAGGGCAAAGGGCGTTACCGCGCCGGGGATAACACCAAGCACCTCCATCAACAGTTCAGGCTTGCCAAATGATAGCCGCGCCGCGCCCATGGCCTTTTGCAGCGCCTTGATATTGACCGCACGGTCATCAAACGTGACCACCAGCCACAATTGGCCCTTCTTATCCTTGAAGAAAAGATTTTTGCAATGGGCGCCGGGCAGATGGCCGCAATGGGTCTGCGCCTCCCCAACGGTAAATACCGCCATATGTTCATGGGTTTCATGGGCGATGCCAAGCTCTTGCAAACGCCTAATTAAATCGTCACTTTCCAAGACCATAAATTATTCCATTTCAAAAATTTATCAAATTTTAGCCGCTCGAGAGCGACAATATTTGCGGATGATAGCATTGATTTTCCACAGGAGCTTGAACTCGGGGCTTGAATGCCCGGCAGCATAACGTAATATCTCCCACTAGCCGCAAGGCTGGAACGCGGGCGTAGCTCAGGGGTAGAGCGCAACCTTGCCAAGGTTGAAGTCGTGAGTTCGAATCTCATCGCCCGCTCCATTTTCCCACATATAAAAACTGGTTTTGAATCCTGCCCTTTTCTAGGCCGCTTGCGCTTGTCCGGCGCGCAGCTTTTCGGCCAGGAAATCATAGACGCGGCGCACGCGGCGGCTGGTTTTTAGCTCGGAATGGGCGGTTAGCCAGATCGGCAGACGGGGTAGCGCCACATCGAGCGGCAGCTCCGTCACGCGCGGCTCGGCCTGGCCGATTTCGCGCTGATTGAACCCTATGCCATAGCCGGCGACGACCATACGCCAGCACACCACCTGATTATCCGAGCGAAATGAAAAGAAGTGCCTGTCTACGCCCAGCCCGGCGGCGCGAAAGCCCTGGATGATCTGATCATCGCGGTCATAGCCGATGATGTCATGCTGGTAAAAATCTTTAAACGCGCGCGGGACGCCACGCCACGCGATATATTCCGGCGCGGCAAACATGGCGATGCGAAGCTCGCCAACTTTGCGGGTAAACACATCGGCTTGGCTCGGGCGGAACATGCGAAGCGCGATATCCGCCTCATGCTGAAGCAAATTCTCCGTGCGGTCGGAGGCCACCAGCTCAATCTCGACCTCCGGCTCGGTTCGGCGCAAGGCCGTCAGGATATCGGGCAATATATAAGTGGCGACAATCTCACTGGCGGTAATGCGAATGGTGCCGGCGATGGCTTCCGAGCGGCCCTCAGCGGCAAGCGAGAGCTGATTGGCGGCCTCGGCCATGCGCCCGGCATGCTCTAGCAGGTCAATGCCGGTTGATGTCAGCTCGAGCCCGCGCGCCGTGCGCTCAAACAGGCGCACCCCCAAATCCGCCTCCAAACCGGCAATATGGCGGCCCATGGTCGGCTGACTGCCGCCGAGCGCCCGCGCCGCGCCGGACAGCGAGTGTTGTTCGGCAACGGCGACAAATGTTTGCAGATGGGTCCAGTCGAATGGTTGAGCCATAAGTGCCACAATCTATTCATTTATGAATATATGAAAGGCGATTATCGCTAATTTTTATCCAAATACGAATTATTATATTTATTTCCAGCAAATGAGCGCAACAGAATTGGAGAATGCCGTGTCTGGTAATGCAAAGCTGGGAAAAGTCATCATTTTGGGCGCCAAGGGGCGCTTTGGCCGTGCTACCGAGAGTGCTTTTGTAGCTGCCGGCTGGCGGGTGCGAGCTTTCGCCCGTGATTGGCAGGGCGTTTCACAGCACGCCGATATTGAGCATGTTACCGGCGATGCGTTCGACGCGGATTGTCTGGCCCGTGCGGCTGCGGGCTGCGACCTCATTATCCACGCCCTCAACCCGCCTTATCCCCGCTGGCAGCGCAACCTGCCACGCTTGACCGCGAATGTCATCCACGCCGCCAAAATCTCCGGCGCAACAGTGATGATCCCCGGCAATGTCTATAATTATGGCGCCGATATGCCCCCATCCATGAGCGAATCCACCGCGCACCGGCCAACCAGCCGTAGAGGCGGCCTGCGCCACGAAATGGAGCAGGCTTTTGAAAGAGCGGCTCGAGGCACTGAAGGGGCAAATGCCGTGCGCAGCATTATCCTGCGCGCAGGAGACTTTATCGAGCGCCAGAAATACGGCAATTGGTTCGACAGCTATATCAGCGCCAATATCGCCAAAGGGCGGGTAATGTATCCCGGCCCGCTCGACCGCATGCATGCCTGGGCTTACCTTCCGGATATGGCGCGCGCCATGGTCGGCCTGGCGGAAAAGCGCGGCGAATTTGCCGCTTTCGAGCAGTTCGGCTTTGCCGGCTACGCCCTCACCGGCCAAGCGCTGATTGATGCCATGGCCAGGACGGCGGGCCATGAGTTGAAGGTAAAGGGTCTGTCCTGGGCGCTGGTGCGCCTGCTTGGCTTGGCCATGCCGCAAATGCGCGAAATCACTGAAATGTCCTACCTCTGGCGTGTGCCACACGCTATCGACGGCACCAAACTCGCCGCCGTCCTGCCTGAATTTCAGCCAACGCCGCTGGTCGACGCGCTCGCCGACGCCCTTGGTGGCGCGCATCGCAGCGAATCAACCGAAAAAATCATACCGCTTGGCAAAAGCGCCGCCCCCGCCCTTGATTCAGGTCAATGAACCACCCCTTCCGCTCCTATAGGCTTGCCCTCAGGATATAGCCTTTAGCAGTGGAAGGTCCATAATGGCGGAATATTTGCTTCCCGATTCGCTTGGTGAAGCGTGCGAAATGATGGCGGCCCATGGCCGCTCGCTGGCGATCATCGCCGGCGGCACCAGCGCCATGCGTTGCCGCACCTGCCGCGGCAAGCGCGGACGCGGCATTGCCTGCATAGAATGTGCAGGGCCACGCTTGGTCTCTGTACCCAATAGCAGTTTTATCATGGATATTCAGCGCCTCAAGCTGACTCATATTGAGGCGGTAGACGGTCTGCTGCGGCTTGGCGCGGGTGTGAATATGCGCTCTTTATCTGCAGCGGAGGTGCCATACGTACTGCGCCAGGCGGCGCGCTATATGGGCGGGCCGGCGCTGCGCAACGTCGCTACAGTGGGCGGCAATATATTAGCCCGCCAGCCTTACGGCACCGTTGCAGCCGTTCTCTTGGCGATGGATGCAGAGTTTTTCTTTTCCGGCCCGGCGGGCAAGCAGCAAATGGATCTCGGTGAATTTTACGCCGCCAGCGCAAGCGCCCCCGGCCTGCTGACCCATATCGAATGCCCCGAAACTTAGGGCCGGATGGTGTTCCTCAAATGCGCCCGCCAGCGCTATGGCGGGTCGACCGTCATTTGCGTAACGATCCGCATGGAGCTGAATGATAGCGGCGCAGTATCGCCAGCGCGTATCGCCCTTGGCGGCGCCAATGAACATCCCATGCGCGCCGTGGCCGCCGAGCAATTATTGATCGGCCAGCCACTTGATGCTGCGGCCATTGCGGCGGCGGGAACGATTTAGGCCGCACACCTGTTCCAGCCGCTCGGCTAGGAATTCATCCGTTTGCCGTCGCTCGCCGCCCAGCACCGGCAGCAAACGCGGCGCTATGATTTCTGAAAGCTTTATCCAGCCCGCTTAATCGATTAGGCATGCGTAAACTGGATACAAACTTGAACGCTTGGAAATCAGCCATGCCCGATATCACGGATCGTATCGACGAACTCGAATCCCGCCTCGCCCATCATGAAAAAATGCAAGAGGAGCTGTCTGCCGTCATTGCGGAGCAGGGCAAGATAATCGACCAATTGCGCGAGCAGGCCCGTCGACAAAACGACAAACTGAGAGAGCTTGCCGACGACATGTCGCAGAAAGCGCCCGGAGACGTACCGCCGCCGCACTATTAATAAACTCAGTGGTCGCCAAGAGGAATTCAATTTCGCGACGGCAGCACGCTCATAGCTTGCACGCCAAAAGCCCATGCCTAAGTGCACGCACCGGGCACATTTAGGAGCCTCATAGTGGGCTGATATTCAATATTTGAAGGGCGAAAATACCAAATTGCCTATTGCCGCCTAACGAGTCGCGACCTGGAGGTGGCGGGCGCGGGTGAGGAGGAAGGCGACGATTAGGAAATTCATCGCATTGAAGGCAAGCGCGTTGATAAAGGAGATGGTGTAAGAGCCGGTGAGGTCGTAGAGAAAGCCGGCTAGCCAGCCACCGAACGCCATGCCGATAATGGTGGAGAAAAGCGTCGTGCCGATGCGCCACCCCGCCTCACGGGCCGGAAAGAAGGTGCGCACAATAATCGCATAGGACGGCACCACGCCGCCTTGGGAGAGACCAAAACAAGCGGCGACAATATAAAGCGACGTCAGGTTGTCGGCGACGAGAAAGACAGCCAACACGGCGCCTTGCAGACCGCCACCCAGCAACAGGGTGCGCATGCCGCCGATGCGATCCGATATCCAGCCCGAGATAATGCGTGAAACAATGCCGCAGGCGAGCATCAGGGAGAGCATCTCGGCACCGCGTTGGGCGGTAAAGCCAAGGTCGCTGGCATAGGCGACAATATGCACCTGCGGCATCGACATGCCGACACAGCAGCCGATGCCGGCCAGGCAGAGCGTGCATTGTAATGTGTTGGGCGCGAGGCCAAGCGGACGGGTGAAGCGGCTTTCCCGCGCCGCGTCTTTGGCCTCCACAAGATGCGCCGGCTTGCGGTACAGCAGTAGCGACAGCGGCACCATGATCGCCAGACAAATATAGCCAACCGTGACCAACGCCGAGCGCCAGCCGTTGGCGTCGATCAGATGTTGCAGAATGGGCGGCCAGATGGCGCCGGCAAAATAGGTGCCTGAGAGAACGAAAGCGACCGCCAGGCCGCGTCGCCTGGTAAACCAATAGGAGATATCGGCGATGATCGGCGCGAATACGGCGGAAGATCCGAGCAACCCGGCAAGCAGGGAAAGGGTGGCGAAAAACTGCCACAGGGTTTCCGCCTGGGCGGAGAGAATAAGGCCGACCGGTAGCGCTACACTGCCGATCAGAGCCGGCAGCATGGTGCCGAAGCGATCGGCAATCCAGCCATAGGCGATATTGCCGACGCCATAACCCACCATGAACAGCGCGTATGGCAGAGAGCCCATACCACGGGAAATACCAAATTCTGCGGCAATCGGCTTCAGGCCGACAATGCCGATATACATGCTGACCGTCCCCACCGTCATCAAGCCGAGCGAGGCAAAAAGACGAATGACCGGGTAGACGCTGCCGTTCGGTGCGGCGCCAGCGGTGTGAGTTAGGGGCTCGTTCATGGGGTTGAAATATACCGAATTTGCGGCCGACGGCATGCGTCGGTGGTTTGCGGTTATGGCCTGCGTTTGCGCAACTATAGAGCGCTTGGCCGGGTGCAGCCAACATTCATCACAAGGATTATTGGCGATGCGGCACGACTATGCCCCTATGTTCAGGGCGGCACAGCAGGAGGTGAGAAAAATGATCCGCGAGATTTACTATTTTCTGGGCTACGGCCCGAAGGTCCAAAAGCAGAACACGGAGTTGGGTCCAGTTAAATTTTTAAAAGCTATGTCACGCCACGCCGGCGATCTTCCTAGGCCGCCTGATCAAGGCCGGCCGATCGTAATAAGCGGTTGTCCGGCGCTTTCGGTTGGCTTCGATGCTTGCCCGATGTATGACCAACAGAATTTAGCAACGATGACCTGAGGAGAAATAACTATGGCGGACAGCGCCGTCGATACGAAACCGAGCATGACCACCCATCCTTACGCGGCAGCCGAGCTGGTGCTCGATGCCATCCCTGAGGATGAGCGCCTCTGGGTGCCGATGGCGGACGGCGTGTGGTTTCGCCCACTCATGTTCAACACCGTGCAGGGCGGTTGGTGCCATCTTATTCGCGTGCGCAAGGCCGGCGTGGTCAGCCGCCACCGCCATCCCGATCCGGTGCATGGCTTGGTGTTAAAAGGTTCTTGGCGTTATTTGGAGCATGATTGGGTGGCCACTGAAGGCACCTATATTTTTGAGCCGCCGAGCGAGACCCATACTCTGGTGGTCGATGAAGGGGTCGAGGAAATGATCACCTTCTTTCAAGTCACCGGCTCTCTCCATTATGTTGACGAAGCGGGCAAAGCGATTGGCTTTGACGATGTCTTCACCCGCATTGACCTGGCGCGGGCGCATTACGAAGAAGTTGGCCTCGGTGCTGACTATGTGAAGAAGTTCGTGCGTTAGAGAGTAAATCCCGAGCAGGTGGAAATACCTGCGACGATGATTCTCTTCAAAGTAACAAGCTATACCGGCAGGCCGGCTGTCAGCATGGTCTCACGTTGATGTTTGCGGTCTGATTCCAGTGCATAGGGGGCACGCTGCAGCGCTGCGGCGATTGAATATTTTGGCCTACTTTTAAGCACCAGCGCGGCTTCCGCTTCGGCCTCCGCCATATTGCCAAGCATCGCGTGACAGGCGGTAATATAGGCATGTTGCGCATGGCCAAGGCGCGCGGCGCGTTTGAAGCTATCGATGGCTTGCTGATACTGGCGCGCAACATGTTACGCCTGACCCAGAGCTTTGGCGCGGCGCGGCGCTTCAGACGGATCGAGCAGCATTGATTTTTCGAGCCAGTTGATGGCTTCGCTGGCCTGGCCCAACCACATGCGCGTTTCGCCGCGCTGCGCGACAATACGCGGATCGTTGGGGTTGAGCGCATAAGCGCAATCCTGATGAAAGCGCACTTTGTCGAAATCTCGGTATAAAACAAGTTGGATCTCGGTCAGGATGCGATGGCACTCTGCGTCATCCTCAGAATTGGTCTCCAATCCCTTCTGCGCTTTGACAATCAGCTTGAGGGGGGCCTCTTCCTCCATATAGCCCGCTCCCCATGCTTGGCCCAAAGCGCAGGAATGCCAAGCATGTTCTAGGCTCCAGTCGGGGGCGAGCGCGATTGCTTTCTGAGCCAATTCAATGGCCTTGGCATTATCCTCTTTGGTGTGTTTATGGTGGTGGTCCTTGGCGCGCAAAATATAATCATAGGCGGCCATATTCTCTGGCGACTTGTGCTTGCTGTGTTCGAGATGCGCGGCTTCCACTCGGCGCGGCAGATTAGCAACAATTACCTGGGTGATTTCATCGTGCACCGCGAACACATCCTCCAGTTCCCAGTCATAGCGTTCGGCCCATAAGATGGTGGCCGTCCGACGCGTCAATCAGCTGAACCGTGATAAGCACCCGATTGCCCGATTTACGCACGCTGCCCTCGACGATATAGCGCACGCCGAGTTCGCGCCCCACCTGGATGAGGTCCACCGCTTTTCCCTTGTAGACAAAGGTGGAATTGCGCGCGATGACGAACAAATCATGATAACGTGACAGTTCGGTGATGATGTCTTCGGTTATGTGATCGACAAAATATTCCTGCTCCTCGTCGCGGCTCATATTGTCGAACGGCAGAACTGCGATGCTTGGTTTTACCTGGTTCGTGTAGTCACTTTCCGGGCCGCCTTCAGGCGTTGCCGTGGCGGGCGCGACATCCGCGTTCGGCACACGATACATCCGCACCGGTTGGCTTATATTCTTGACCGTTTGCTCTCCGAGGTCCGTATAGAGGAGGTCAAGTTTGCCATGCACCTGGTCATAGACGGTGCCGGAAATATAGATGCTGCCGGGCTCGGCGATCTATTCCAGGCGGGCGGCAATATTAACGCCATCGCCCAAAATATCATCGCCGCTGATCATCACGTCGCCCAGATTAATGCCGATGCGAAAGCGCATGCAGCGTTCTTCCGGCAGGTCGATATTGCAGGTGGTGGTGCCTTCCTGCGTGGCCAGGGTGCAGCGCACTGCTTCGACCGCGCTGGAAAATTCCGTCAACACACTATCGCCGCCGGTGGCAACAATACGCCCGCCCTTTTCGGCGATGCAGCCGTCAATCGTTTGGCGGCAAGCGCGCAATGTATTGAACGTGCTTTCCTCATCCTCACCCATCAGCCGGCTACATCGGCGGCGAGAACTGCGACCAAGCGGCGTTTTATGGCGTCTGCTGCCATGCTTCCCTGTGCGCCTCTGCCCTGAAAAATCTAATTTCTTATAGTCTATTCTACGTGCTCAGGCCAGCGGGCGGGCCGGTCTCGGTTAACGCACGGTGATGACAATTCGGCCCACTGCGCGGCGCTCAAGCAGTTCGGCCATCGCCGCCGGTACTTCTTCCAGGGGAAAGCGTTGACTGACCAAGGGCTTGAGTTTGCCTTCCTGCCACCAGCGGATCAGTTCTTCGACGCTGGCGCGCAGTTGATCGGGACGGCGCTGGCGGAAATAGCGTAGCGAAGAGCCCATCGCCGAGCGGTGCTTGACCAACAGCCGGTTGGCCGGAATTTTAGGCACCCCGCCGACAAAACCAATCACCAAAATCCGCCCGCCCCAGCCGAGGGAGGATAGCGCTTCATCGAACAAATCGCCGCCTACTGGATCGTAGCAAACATCCACGCCATTGCCGTCGGTCAGGGCGGCAACGCTTTTCTTCAGGCTATTGGCTTTATAGTCGATCAACTGATCGGCACCGCGCTGGCGGGCGATCGCCAATTTTTCGGCGTTGCTGGCTCCAGCGATGACTTTGGCGCCGAGCGCCTTGCCGATCTCGACCGCCGTCAGCCCAACTCCACCTGAGGCGCCGAGCACCAGCATGGTCTCGCCGGCTTCGAGATTGGCCTGCCAGCGGATGGCGACATGCGAAGAGATATAGCCGATCAAAAAAGAGGCAGCGGCGGTGTCGTCCATATCATCGGGCACGGCGAAGCTGTCGGATTCGCGCGCCACGGCCTGATCGGCAAAGCCGCCATGTTCAAGGAGGGCCATGATGCGGTCGCCCGGCTTGAAGCGGGTAACGGCGTTGCCGCATTGCACCACCTCGCCGCAGGCTTCGAGGCCTGGCGCGAAGGGGAAATCCGGGCGGGTTTGATAATGGCCCTGGATCATGATGGTGTCGGCATAATTGACGCAGGAGGCTGTCACATTGAACAATATCTGATCGGCGCCCGGCTGTGGCGATGCAACCTCCTCCAGCTTCAATTGGTCGGGGTCGCCCCAGGCACGGCAAATCATGGCTCGCATAGCGTCTCTCTTTTCAGGTTTGTGTTTGGTCTATTTTGCTAAAGCATCCAGCGCCTGTTGCACGGCATCACGGTCGGCGCCACCCTCGGGCAACAGATTCAGGAGGCGGGTCCAATAATCCTGCGCGCCGTCATTGCGCCCTGCGGCAGCATCGGCAAAGCCCAGAAACCATAAGGCATCAGGTTGTTCGGGGTTGAGCCCAATGATTTGCTGATAAAGAGCGATTGCGTCGGGCGGAAACTCTGTGGCGTCACCCGCAGCGCTCATGATGGCGCGGGCATAATCGCCGAGCACGGCGGTGTCGTCCGGCGCCAGCTTTGCCGCCTCGCCGTAGGCATCGCGTGCTTCATCGTGCCGCCCAAGTACCGCATAGGATTGGCCGAGGCGCTGCCAACCTTCGAGGTCGTCCGGGTTTTGTTTCAGGCGCTCGGCCAGGCGATCCACCATGGTGGCAATCATTTGGTTGCGTTCTTCGGCGCTCATACCTTGCGCCGCCGCCATATCCTCAGAGCTTGGTGTGGGCGCTTTGGATTTGGCCGCGCTCCCATCGGTGTTTTGCAATTCGCTGATATGGCGCTCCGCATCCTCCGCCTTGGCGTCTTCGCCGAGTACGCGGTGAGCATTGGCAAGGCGTTGCCAGCCTTCGAGATCGCCGGGTTCCTCAGCTAACCGTGCCGCCAGGCGGTTGACCATGGCGCGGATCATTTGCTGGCGATCCTCGGGTGTCATATCGGCTGCCGCCGCCATGTCTTCCTGGCTCGGTCCTGGCGCGCTCTCTTCCGGCGGTACGATGTTCATTGCTGGCGCGGCGGGAATGTCGCCAAGCTCAATGCCGGATTCGTCCGCCGCGCGGCGCATCAGGGTGGTGAGATTGCCGCGCCACGGTGCATCTATCGGCGTTTCCACTGCCAGCTTCTGCCACAGCTGAAGCGCTTCATCGGGCCGGCCACTCTGCGCCAGCGCCATGCCCATATAATATTGCGCCGCCGCGTCATTGGAATTCTGCGCCAGAGCCGATTGGAAGACATCGCGGGCCTCCGGTGTGACGATGCCATCGGCGGCGAAGACCAACGCTTCTCCCATGGAAACGAGAATATCGAGATCATTGTTTGAAAGAGCGGCAGCCGTGCGCAGCGCCTTGGCGGCATCGCTGTAGCGCTCCAGTGCTATCAGTGATCGGCCGAGCAGCAACCAGCCTTGTTGGTCACCCGGATTCTGTTTCAGTCGGTTCTCCAGATTGGCAATTGCCGCCTCGACGCTCTGCCCGGCCATGTTTTCACCGGCTGTAGCGCCGCTGACGGCCTCGCCCGAAAACGGTTGGCCCGGCATGCCCGGCGTGCCCCACATAAGATAAAGCACCACCGCCACAGCCGGGACGGCGACAGCGATGGTGGTAATCAGCGGCCAGGGTCGTGCCCCGTCGGCAGTCGCTTCAGGCGGCTGATCCCCATCCACCTGCTTTTTGCCGGCGGCCAGCATGCGACGTTGAATTTCGAGGCGCGCGGCCTCGCTCTGATTCTTGCCGATCAGGCCGCGCGCATGGTCGTTTTCGAGCTCATGCAATTGATCGCGGTAGATCGCCAGGTCAAATTCCATGCGCTTCGGCGCCCGACGATGACTGCGCAACAGCGGCACCAACACCAGTGCCAGCGCCGCCACGGTCATCAGCGCGACAACAAGCCAGAAAATCATGCGGCGATCCTATATGTGACGTTAAAGCGAATCATCGCGGCTCAGGCTCTTCACTTGTTTGCGCTCGGCCTCGTTAAGCGGCGCAGGTGCGCTGTCCGCACCGTGGGCGCGCCGTCGGCGGACATACATCCAAAGGCCACCGGCGCCGACGGCAAAGACCAAAGCCGGGCCAAACCACAGCACATAATTGGTCGGCTTAATGCGCGGTCGCAGTAGGATGAAATCGCCGTAACGATCCGATAGAAAATCATAGATGTCTTCGTCCGTATCGCCGGTGTCGAGGCGCTCGCGCACGAGACGGCGGAGGTCGCGAGCCAGCTCAGCATTGGAATCGGATATCGCCTGGCCCTGGCAAACCGGGCAGCGCAGCTCGTCATGCAGGCGGAGCGCGCGCTTTTCCAGCGCCGCATCATCGAGCGCATCGTCGGCACTGAAGGCGAAGGCATTGGACATGCCGCTCGTGCCCGTGCCCGTGCCCGGCAGGGCGAGCAGCATCAGGGCCACAGCAAAGAGGGCGGCGCGCATGATTAATCGTCCAGGCCGTTGATCAGCGGCATAATTTTATCATCCCAATCACTGCGGGTGAGGACGCCGATATGCTTGTAGACAATGCGCCCCTTGGCATCGATGACAAAGGTTTCCGGCACGCCGTAAACGCCCCAGTCAATGCCTACCCGGCCGCTCAGGTCGGAGCCGATTTGAGTGTATGGATCGCCAAGCTCGTTTAGCCAACTCGCCGCATCACCCGGCTGATCTTTATAATTGAGACCCCAGATCGGCAGTGAATTCTCCGCTGCGATATCCATCAATAAGGGATGTTCGATGCGGCACGGGCCGCACCACGAGGCAAAGACATTAACAATCGAGACACCGCCGTCTTCGATATCGCTGCTCGCCAATCCGTCGTCCCAACCGGGAAGCGGTGGCAGATCGAATTGTGGGATTGATTTGTCGATCAGGGCGGAGGGGATTTTATCCGGGGTGCCGGTCAGGAGCTGCCAGGCGAGGACAGCGGCGAGAATGGCGAACGCCGCCGGCACCAGAATAAATATCCAACGGCGGCGCGCTATCGCCTGCGGCTCGGGCGGTGAGGTATCGTTGCTTTCTATCGTCATGTGGCGCCCTTGCTCTCGTTTGGCTGGGATGGCTGAGCCGGCTCGCCAGCGCGCCGGGCGCGCCGCGCACGATTTGGCGCGCCGACGCGGTGGCGCCGGTCACTGAGCGAGACCAATCCGCCAATTACCATGATCAGTGTACCAAGCCATATCCACGGCACCAGAGGGTTGTGATAAATCCTGACGGCAACGCCGCCGCCCGGCGCCGGGTCGCCAATGGCGACATAAATATCAGCCAGCCAAGTGGTATGGATCGCCGCTTCCGTTGTATCGGTACCCTGCACCCAATATTTGCGTTTTTCGGGATAGAGTGTCGCGAACAATTCACCATCCTGTTCAACGCGGATTTCACCGACGCGGCGGTCATAGTTCGGCCCCTGCGAATTATCGAGCGAGACAAAGGTAAAATCGTACCCGGCCACGGAGGTGGCCTCGCCCACTTGCATCACCTGGATGCTCTCGGTCTGCCAATTGCTGGCGCCGACCGCACCGGCGATCAATACCGCGATACCGGCATGGGCCAGGCTCATGCCCCAGGCCGAGCGCGGCAGCAATCGGGCGCGGCGCAAACTATCCATCAGCGGCACGCGAAAGAGGCGGAGGCGCTCGAAAAATTCCGCCGCTACGCCGCCGATCAGCCAGGCGGCGATGGTCAGGCCAAGGATCGCCCCCCACGGCCCGCCGCGGATCGCCACCAACAGGACCGCCGCCACCGCCGCCGTCACGAAGGCGATGGTCAGGCGTTGGGCAACGCCAGCAAGATCGGCGCGCTTCCAGGCCATCAACGGGCCGGCTGCGGCCAAAACGAGCAACGGCGCCATGATCCAGACAAAGGAGGATTCAAAGAACGGCGGCCCGACTGAGACCTTTTCGCCGGAGAGGGCGTCGAGAATGAGCGGATAAAGCGTGCCGATAAAGACCGCCGCACAGCCAGTGACCAGCAGCAGATTATTGATCACCAAGGCACCCTCGCGCGAGATCGGGCGGAAGCGTCCGCCGGCGCGCATGGACGGTGCCCGCCAGGCGTAAAGCGACAGCGAGCCGCCGACAACCAGTACCAGGAAACCGAGGATATAAACGCCGCGCGCCGGATCAGCGGCAAAACTATGCACCGAGGTCAGCATGCCGGAGCGCACCAGGAAGGTGCCCATCAGGCTGAGCGAGAATCCAAGAATGGCGAGGAGAACGGTCCAGCTTTTCAGCGCATCGCGCTTCTCGGCGACGATCGCCGAGTGTAGAAGTGCCGTTGCCATCAGCCATGGCATAAAGGAGGCATTCTCGACCGGATCCCAAAACCAGAAGCCGCCCCAGCCAAGTTCATAATAGGCCCACCACGAGCCGAGCACGATTCCGGCGGAGAGCGCCGACCAGGATAACAGGCTCCACGGCCGCACCCAACGCGCCCAGGCGGGATCAACTTTGCCCTCGATCAGTGCCGCAACGGCAAAGGAAAAGGCGACTGAAAGGCCGACATAGCCGAAATAAAGCAGCGGCGGATGGAAGGCGAGGCCCGGGTCCTGCAACAGCGGATTGAGATCACGGCCATTCAGCGGCACCGGATCAAGGCGCAGGAACGGGTTCGATGTGGCCAGCAGAAAGACCAAAAAGCCGACACCGATGAGCCCCTGGATGGCGAGCACCCGCGCCCTTAAACCCGGCGGTAGATTGCCGCCGAAGGCGGCGATAGCCGCACCGTAAAGCGCTAAAATCCACACCCAGAGCAGCATCGAGCCTTCATGATTGCCCCAAACAGCGGTGAATTTATACATGAGCGGCTTGGCCGAGTGGGAGTTCTCAAACACATTGGCGACCGAAAAATCGGACACTACATAGGCGTACATCAGGCAGGCGAAGGCGAGCGAGATAAAGACGAACTGCCCTGCGACCGTCGGGCGCGAGACGGCCATCAAAGCGGCATTGCCGCGCCACGCACCGATCAGCGGCAGGGTGCTCTGCACTACCGCCAGGGCAAGCGCCAGAATGAGCGCATAATGGCCGATCTCAGCGATCATTCTTTAACCTCTTCGCCTTGCCATTGGCCGGATTGCTTCAAGGCATCGGCAACTTCGCGCGGCATGTAATTTTCGTCATGCTTGGCCAATATCTCGTCGGCTCGCAGCATATTTCCTTGCATATGGCCCTCGGCAATCACGCCCTGGCCTTCATCGAACAAATCCGGCAGCACGCCTTTATAGCTGACGGCGACAATTGCCGAGAGATCGGTGATATTAAAGCGCACAGTCAGGCCGTCTTGATCGTGCACCACACTGCCTTCTTCGACCAGGCCGCCGATGCGCAGGCGCTGATCCGAGGTGAATTCGCGCGTCTCCATATCCGTCGGGCTGAAGAAGAACACCAAATTGTCGTCAAAGGCGAGCAGGATCAGCGCGGCGGCGAGGCCAAGCGTGGCCATGCCAAGGCCGACAAAGGCGAGGCGGCGATGTTTACGCTTCATATTGCTTCCGCTTCAGATTCATGTTTTTCCGCTTCATGTGGGGCGGCATCATCATTGTCGTCTGTGTCATTATCATCCGCAATGCCGCGCCCGCGGCGCCCGCCGCCGGCTGCTTCAAGCTGTCGCAGTACGGCCTCGCGGCGCCGCAGGCTACGCAGGCTGAGTAACAGCAGGGCGATCAGCACGCCGGCGCCAACGCCGAAAGCAGGCCAGACATAGGCGGCGTAACCACCCATTTCAAAGAAGGACATTGCAATAAAACTCGTCTTGAAGCGGTTTCGTTAGGTCGATCTGGACAGGTTAAAGGCTTGCGCCGGGTATTATATATTAAATTGGTGTGATCTTCCCGTTATCCAGGGGTTTTCGATATTTATTTTCTAATTTCCAACTTGCGCCAAACGCAGGTTGCGAATGCGCCGCGCCGCGATCTCAGAACGCAGGCGGATAATCAGCACAACCAAGTAAAAAGCAATGAAACCGGCCACCATGAGCAGCAAAGGCGTGATCATAGAGGCATCCATGGACGGCCGGTCAAATTTAGAGATCGTCGCCGGCTGGTGCAGCGTATTCCAGTAATCGACGGAGAATTTGATGATCGGCACATTAATCACGCCGACCAGCGCCAAAATAGCCGCCGCGCGCGCGCCCTTGGTCGGGTCGTCATAGGCGCTGTGCAACGCGATATAGCCGAGATAGAGGAACAGCAGCACCAGCATCGAGGTGACGCGTGCGTCCCACACCCACCAGGTGCCCCACATGGGCTCGCCCCAGAGCGAGCCAGTGACCAGACTGATAAAGGTGAAGCAGGCGCCGATCGGCGCGCTTGACTTGGCCGCGAGATCAGCCAGCGGGTGGCGCCAGATAAAGCCGGCGGCGGAGGCCGCGGCCATGATGACGTAAATCATCAGCGCCATCCATGAGGCCGGCACATGGATGAAAATGATGCGATAGGCATCGCCCTGGCGGTAATCGGCAGGCACCACGGCGAGGCCAAGCGCCAGAGCGGCGACAATGCAGGCAACGGCAATAATCGCCGTCCATGGGTAGATTCGTCGGGCAAAGCGCAAAAACCGCGCCGGATTGGCGAAAAAATGAATGCCAGTGCCTGCTTTTTTCTTCTTTATCGCCATGTTGTCCTTCTAGTTCATACCTGTTGGGCATTATTCTAAAGCCATTCTTGTTGGCGCTACTCCAAAGCCATTCTGAGAGCCGCCGCGCTGGCCCAAGGGGTCAATACGAGAAAGAATAAAAACCCGCCAGCGAGAATAAGCAAATTTGCCTGAGCACCCAAGCCAAAGATTGCCCCTTCCACGGCGCCGACGGCAAATATTAATACCGGAACATAGAGCGGCAGGACCAGCAGGGATATCAAAACCCCGTCGCGCTTGAGGCCAACCGTGAGCGCCGCGCCAACAGAACCGATCAGGCTGAGAATGGGCGTGCCGAGCAGCAGCGAGATTATGAGCACGGCAAAGCCTTGCGTGCTCATATTGAGGAGTATCGCGAGCGCCGGTGCTGCAATGATCAGCGGCAGGCCGGTGGTCAGCCAATGGGCCAGAATCTTGGCTAGCACCACCATTTCAAGCGGCAGCGGCCCGAGCGCGATAACCTCCAGGCTGCCATCGTCATAATCATCTTGAAACATGCGGCCGAGCGACAGCATGGTGGCTAACAGGGCGCACACCCAGAGCACGCCGGGCGCAATACGCTCAAGAAGCGCGCTTTCCGGGCCGACGCCGAGTGGAAACAGAGTGGCGGCAATGACAAAGAACACCATGGCGACCAGGCTGCCGATGCCGCCACGCAGCGCCAGGCGGAGATCGCGCCCGACTAGGTTAAAAAAGGCGGTTACCATTCGCCGTAATCCGGCTCGCCGGCGGCTGTCGGCCCGCCAGCAGCCTTTTGTGGTGCGCCGAGCAGGGTGTCGATGGCGATACGGTAGCCGGCCATATCAATAACTTCGGCGCCGGGCAGGGCTATATCGGCGTGGGTGGCGACAATCGCCATGCCGCCACTGGCGCGGTGCGCCGCCAGCATATCTTCAAGCCGCGCCGTCGATTGCACATCCAGGGTCACGCTCGGCTCGTCGAGCAGCCATAAATCCGCCGGTGTCGCCAGCAGGCGGGTGAGCGACAGGCGGCGCTTTTGCCCGGCGGAGAGAAAGCGCCCCGGCACATCGGCTAGCGGGTCGAGATCCAGCGCTTGCAGAATATTATCGGCCGGGCGTTTGAAGCCTTTGGCGCGGGCCCAAAAGGCGAGATGCTCATTCACCGTGAGGGTTGGCTTGATGGCTTCCATATGGCCAACATAATGCGTGCGGGCGCGATGTATCTCGGGCGCTTCCTGCGGGTCCACATCGTTCCAGCCGAGGTTGCCGCCGACCGGTTTTAGAAAACCGGCCAAAATGCGCAACAAGCTGGATTTGCCCGAGCCATTGGGGCCGCGCAGAATCAGCCCGCCGCCGGTTGCCAGGCTGAAGGAAAGGCCGGAAAATACTGGTCGTTCTCCCCGGATGCAGGCCACATTCTCTGCTTCGAAGCGTTTCTCGCCGTCGCTCATTCATTCCTCGCCGTTACGCCGCAAGCTCCACGCGCTTAAAAAATACGGCGCGCAGGGCGAATGGGATAAGCTATCGGCGCAATCTCGTATCGGCAAGGCATTGAAGAGCAGACGTGGAGAGCGGGCAGCAAGATGTTAAAGCGATTGCTCAGCCGCAAATCCATGTCGGGGCGTATTTTACGCCCTGGCCTGGTGACCGGGCATAAGGAAACCAGCCCGGACGATTCACCGGTGTTGGAAGTGCGCACCGATGGTCATCTGGTGCGCGCGGTTTCCTATGGCCTCGGCCCACGCTTCGGTCCGACAGTTATATTTTTGCATGAAGGTCTCGGCAGCATCGCCCAGTGGAAGCATTTTCCCGATACCTTGGTGCGCGCTGCTGGTTGCAATGCGCTGGTCTATGAGCGCCTCGGTCATGGCGGTTCGGACCGGCTGATGGGGACGCGCAAAGCTGATTTCATGCAACGTGAGGCTAAATTCGTCCTGCCGCAAATCATTGAGGCATTCGGCTTGGACAAGGTGATTTTGTTCGGCCATAGCGATGGCGGCTCCATAGCGCTGTTGTATGCCGCGCTTTATCCGGAACGTACGCTTGGCGTGATTACCGAGGCGGCGCATGTGTTTGTTGAGGAAGTTTCCCTCGATGGGGTGCGGGCGGCGGTCGAGCGCTTCAAGACAACCGATCTGGAAAAGCGCCTTCGGCTCTATCACGGCAAAAATACCAAAAGCATGTTCCACGGCTGGGCCAATATCTGGCTGTCACCGGAATTTCGAGATTGGTCTATTCCGCCGGAGACGCTCGGCGCCATCAAAGCGCCAGTATTGTCCCTGCAAGGGGTGGATGACGAATATGGCACGCCCGAGCAGTTGGAGCGCATCAAGACCGGAATTGGCGATCACGCCAAGACCGTGCTCATCCCTGAATGTGCGCATGAGCCACATGTTCAGGCGCGGGAAACCGCGATGGATGAGGCTATAGATTTCCTCCAGGACATCAAACAGGCTGAAGAAGATGAAGGCTGAAGAAGAAAAGCCCGAGATCGAGGAGCCGTCGGGTCTTTAATTTTTGCCCTCAAGCGCCGGGCGTGGGCATCCGCCCGCTTGGCTAGCTCGTATTAACTCGGGCGGGCGGTAGCCCTTGCCGCAATGCTGGGTGCATTCCGGAATGGAGGTGCCGTTTGCTTGAGATATTATGAGATTCCTCAAATATTCGCTTTAAACGGGGCTTTGACTTAATGAATTGAATGTTACACTCCGCGCCCCAATTTAAAATTATCTTGCATATATAGGAGATGCCTTCGTGATCGCGCTTGGCCAGGATTCGCTCAATACCCGCCGTACTTTGAATGTTGGTGGGCGCAGTTATGATTATTACAGCCTGGAGGCCGCCGGAAAGGCCGGCCTCGGAGATATTTCGCGCCTGCCCTATTCACTTAAGGTGTTGCTCGAAAACTTGCTGCGTTACGAGGATGGCAAGACTGTCACCGTGGACGATATTAAGGGTCTGGCCGCGTGGCTGCAGGAGCGCCGCTCGAGCCAGGAGATCAACTATCGCCCGGCGCGGGTGTTGATGCAGGATTTCACCGGCGTGCCGGCGGTGGTCGATCTGGCTGCCATGCGCGCCGCCATGGCGGCATTGGGCGGTGACCCCAACAAGATCAACCCGCTCTCGCCGGTCGATCTGGTGATCGATCATTCGGTCATGGTGGATCGTTTCGCCAGTTCCACGGCGCTCAAGGACAACACCGCCATTGAGATGGAACGCAATGAAGAGCGCTATTCGTTCCTCCGTTGGGGCCAGCAGGCATTTTCAAATTTCCGCGTTGTACCGCCGGGCACCGGCATCTGCCATCAGGTTAATCTCGAGCATCTCGCGCAAGTGGTGTGGACCGCCGAAGCCGACGGCACCACCATCGCCTATCCCGATACGTTGGTTGGCACTGATAGTCACACCACTATGGTCAATGGCCTGGCTGTGCTCGGCTGGGGCGTCGGCGGCATCGAGGCCGAGGCGGCGATGCTCGGTCAGCCGATTTCCATGCTGGTGCCCGAGGTCATTGGCTTCCGCCTTTCCGGCGGCCTGAGCGAAGGTACGACGGCCACCGATTTGGTGCTGACGGTGGTGCAGATGCTGCGTAAGAAAGGCGTGGTCGGCAAGTTCGTCGAATTTTACGGCCCTGGCCTGGATGAGCTGTCGCTCGCCGATCAGGCGACCATCGCCAACATGGCACCGGAATATGGCGCCACTTGCGGCTTTTTCCCGATTGATTCCGAAACCATCAATTATCTCCGCCTAAGCGCACGCGATGACGAACGCATTGAACTGGTCGAGGCCTATGCAAAAGCGCAGGGCATGTGGCGCGATGCGGATACGCCGGACCCGATCTTCACAGATACGCTGGAGCTCGAGGTCGGCAGCGTCAAACCCAGCATCTCCGGGCCAAAACGCCCGCAGGATAAAATCTTTCTATCCGACGGGGCGCCCGCCTTCGCCAAGGCGCTGACCGGTGAACTTGGCATTGCGGCAGAAAAAAGCGCCTCCACCGCAGCCGTCGCCGGCATGGATCATCAACTTGGTCATGGCGATATTGTGATCGCCGCCATTACCAGCTGCACCAACACCTCCAACCCGAGCGTCATGCTCGGCGCCGGGCTGCTGGCGCGGAACGCCGTCAAGCGCGGCCTGAAGGTCAAGCCGTGGGTGAAAACATCGCTCGCGCCGGGCTCCAAAGTGGTCAGCGAATATCTCGCCAAGGCTGATTTGCAGGGCGATCTCGATGCCCTCGGCTTTAACACTGTCGGTTATGGCTGCACCACCTGTATTGGCAATTCCGGGCCGCTGGCCGATGAAATCGTCGACGCCATTAACGAGGGCGATCTGGTGGTGACATCGGTACTTTCCGGCAACCGCAATTTTGAGGGTCGTATCAGCCCGCATGTCCGCGCCAATTATCTCGCCTCGCCGCCGCTGGTCGTCGCTTACGCCATCGCCGGCAGCATGAATGTGGACATCACTGCCGAGGCGCTGGGTGAGGACGGCGATGGCAATCCGGTCTACCTCAAGGATATCTGGCCGAGCAATGACGATGTGCGCGCTGCCGTTGATGCATCGGTAGCGCCGGAAATGTTCGCTGAACAATATGCCGATGCCTTCTCCGGCAGTGCCGAGTGGCAGGCGATTGATGCGCCTACCGGGCTCACCTATGAATGGCAGGCGGACAGCACATATGTGAAGAACCCGCCTTATTTCGACGGCATAAAAGCCGAGCCGGCAGCGCTTAGCGATGTCAGCGGCGCGCGTATTCTGGCGCTCCTCGGCGACAGCGTCACCACCGATCACATCTCTCCGGCGGGCGCGATTAAGCTGGAATCGCCGACCGGCGCCTATCTCACCGAACGCCAGGTCGGCCAGGAGGATTTCAATTCCTACGGTTCCAGGCGCGGCAATCATGAAGTGATGATGCGCGGCACGTTTGCCAATGTGCGCATCCGCAACGAGGTGGCGCCCGGCACCGAAGGCGGCGTCACCCGCCATATGCCGGATGGCCGCGAGACCTCGATGTTTGAAGCGGCGATGGAATATGAAGGTGAGGATACGCCCTTGGTGGTTTTCGCCGGCAAGGAATATGGCACCGGTTCATCGCGCGATTGGGCCGCCAAGGGCACGCGCCTGCTCGGTGTGAAAGCAGTGATCGCTGAGAGCTTTGAGCGGATTCACCGCTCCAATCTGGTCGGCATGGGCGTGTTGCCGCTGCTGTTTCCGGACGGCGTCACTCGCAAGACCCTCGGCCTTGATGGCTCTGAGGTGGTCGATCTCGAAGGCGTTGCCGGCGGCGTTACGCCTGGCATGTTGGTCGCCTGCCGCATCACTCGCGCCGATGGCACAGTGGAGAGCCTTGACCTGCCGTGCCGCATCGATACCGCAGAAGAAGCAGAATATTTCCGCCATGGTGGCATCCTGCATTATGTCCTGCGGGGCCTCGCCGGATTGACCTGAGTAAGTTCGATCATTGCGAATGAAGGGGGGCCGAATACGGCCTCCCTTTTTTTGATCCCGAGTTCGTTTCGAACGGCTTCCAAGTGAATGTGAAGCGGCTTTTTGACTTACATCAAACCCAGCTTGTGCGGCGCAGAAATCCGATGCGGAAGGTTGGAACGATACCATCAGCCATATTATCGGCGTCTCCATGGACCGGTCCGGCCAGCCGATTGGTCTCTTTACCACCAACCGCTGAATCACCGCCATGCTGCGCTTGTTCCGCCCGCAGATCATCGAGTTGGTTGGTGAGCGCGATGCCGCCGTGCATCAGTGGCAGCAGGAACATCCTGGTGTTGATGTGTTCGAAGGTCATGATTTCTATATCGCATCGACGCGCCAAATACCGGTTCCAGCCCTGATCGAGCGGGTGAATAACGCATTGCACCACACCGCGCCAATCCATTAAAATCGAAATTGCGGGGCGTTCTGCATCAGTATTGCCTCAAAATAACAAGAATTAAGCGCCCTAAAACGAAACCCTAAGAGGAGAGCAGCAATGATCGAATTCAAGCAGAGCAGTGAACAGACGGGAATCGAGCCCTGGCCGTCACGTAAAGAGTCAGGCGCTACAATTTTAGACGGCGATCCGCAGCAGTCGGGCCGCCTCACCCTGACCGACTCCGATGGCCGCGCGGTAACCTATGAGCCGGGCGACAGTGCATAAGAGTTAGAGCATCTCGCGTGAGCGCATGCGAGATGCTCTAGCGGGGCGGCTGAGCCTGAAATCTTGACTAAGCGGGACGTTAACGAATATGACGTAATCGTCGTCGGCGCGCGCTGCGCCGGGGCGCCGACGGCAATGCTATTGGCGGCAAAAGGTCGCTCCGTGCTGCTGTTGGAACGGGACGCCATGCCGTCCAACATGGCCCACTCCACCCATTTGATCCATCCCCTGGGCGTCGCTTACCTGCGCGATTGGGGCTTATTGGATGCGCTTGCGGCGCGCGCCACCAGCTTCACCGATTGGACGGTGGATTTACATGGCGCAAAGCTGCACGGGCCGCCACCGCCG